>JAESGU010000022.1_pt1 | contig 194209 bp, 159 predicted proteins | sample 9266271 | NCBI WGS metagenome assembly JAESGU01 (sample SAMN15740544, study PRJNA653495) | algae metagenome | isolation source: Scytonematopsis contorta HA4267-MV1 and co-occurring heterotrophs from mud... | place: USA: Palolo Valley Trail, Honolulu, Hawaii | collected 2009-07-25 | reverse complement strand
TTTTGTCTTGCTCAGGAGTGAGAAATACCCTTAAACGAGCGCCCATATTTCAGTCACCTCGGCAGATACATTCTACGTATTTATTTATCTTTACATAGTTTGGTTTTTTCGCGCCGACTTACTTACAGCATACAAAAGAAAACGTGAAAGACAAAGTTAAAGAGGCTATTGATTAGTAGTAAATGGTATTAATAAAGGAGTGAGTAAATTCTTACTCCTTTTTTATTTTCAATAATTTAAAAACAATCATGAAATTATTTTATTTTTAAAATCAATACCTTTGATTGATTTCCAAATAAACATAAATGTTTAATTTACTTATAGAACAAAGATTGAAGTAAGGTGTATAAACAATGCGTAAACTAAACATTGGTCTAACAGAAGAGCAACGTCAAGGTGTTGTTGAACTTTTAAATCAAGACCTGGCTAATAGCTATTTGCTGTTAGTGAAGACAAAAAAATATCACTGGGATGTAATTGGGCCTCAGTTTCGTAGCTTACATGAACTGTGGGAAGAGCAATATAACGCTTTAACCGAGACTATTGATTCTATCGCAGAACGAGCTCGTATGTTGGGTGGATATCCGGTTGGTACGATGGAAGGATTTTTGAAGATAGTATCTCTCAAAGAGCATTCTGGTAATATACCAACAACAACCGAAATGGTTCAAAATTTGATAGAAGACCATGAGGAAATTATCCGTAATCTACGTGACCATGTGGATAAATGTAGCGAAGACTTTCACGATGCAGGAACAGCGGATTTTCTCACCGGACTAATGGAAGGACATGAGGAGATGGCTTGGATGCTTCGTTCTTTTATGGAAGGTCAAGCATTGCGTTCAGATGGCTCCCAAGCAGAAGTAAAACAAAAGACAGCTGTCGGTTTGTAGGCAAATAGCACGCTTGTAAAATCATTTTATACCCCTGAACTAAAGTTCGGGCTAAAAGCTTAAACCCGTTGAAACGGGTTTAATAACTTAATTTCAGTTAGCTTCAGCTAACTTTAGCTTTTAGCCCGAACTTTAGTTCAGGGCTTTTCTTGCTAAGATTTATTTATAGCCATAATTTATTCCCAAGTCTCTAACCCCTCTAGAGGAGTAAAAAATGCATTTTGAACCGATAGGCTATTTTGCCATTTTATTGGCAGTTATTTTAGTTGTTCCCTTTTGTTTTGAAAAGCTGAGATTACCGGGATTATTAGGATTACTCGCAGCAGGGGTAGTACTAGGTTCCAACGGTTTAAATGTATTTCAAAGTGAATCAGAGGTGATGAAATTACTCTCTGACATTGGCTTAGTTTATTTAATGTTTGTGGCTGGCTTAGAAATTGATATGAAGCAATTTCAAGCAACCAAGCACCGTTCGATAGGTTTTGGTAGTTTTACTTTTGCTTTACCTTTAATTGCTGGAATTATAGTAGGAAGATTATTTGGTTTTAATTGGAATGCATCTGTTTTAATTGGTTCACTGTTTGCTTCTCATACACTATTGGCATACCCCATCATCAGCCGCTTGGGTTTGGTGAATAACGAAGCTATCACTGTTACTATTGGTGCAACTATCTTTACGGATATCGGGTCATTATTAGTATTGGCAGTTTGTGTAGGTATTCACCAAGGAGATTTTACAGTTTTCAGTTTTGCAAAATTATTTTTAGGATTAATTATCTACACAGCTATTATTTTATTTGGTTTTAAATGGTTAGGACAAGAAGTTTTTCGACGTTGTGTTGATGATGAAAATAGCCAGTTTTTATTTGTTTTATTAGTAGTATTTATTTGTGCTGTAGGAGCAGAATTTATTGGTGTAGAAAAAATTGTTGGAGCTTTCCTTGCAGGGTTATCAGTAAATAGCGTAATTGGGGAAGGGGCTGTTAAGGAAAAAGTAGTTTTCGTTGGAAATGCTTTATTTATTCCCATATTTTTCATTAACTTAGGTTTGCTGATTAACATACCTGCCTTTATTAACAGTATTAGCTCAATCTGGTTAACTTTAGCGATTTTAATAGGTTTAATTAGTAGCAAGTTTGGGGCTGCACTGCTGGCAAAGTTTGTTTACCGTTATAGTTGGTTGGAAATGCTAACTATGTGGTCATTATCTTTGCCTCAAGTAGCAGCAACACTAGCAGCAACTTTGGTAGGATACCGTGCAGGAATATTAACCGAGGAGGTATTAAACGGAGTCATTGTTTTGATGTTAGTAACTGCTACTTTGGGGCCAATCATTACTGCTCGTAGTGCTGCTGGGTTAGTACCCGTTCAAAATAGTGGCGCAATACCAAATCCTTTGACCAAATGGAACAAAGATTTAAGCGAACAGATGACCGTGGTTTTGCCTATTTGCAATCCTGACACTGAACGTAATCTGATAGAATTGGCAGCGTTGTTAGTGCGTGAAGAAAAAGGTAAAATTTTGCCTCTTGCAATTACTCCTGCTCACATCCATATGGATGCTCCAGAGTTAGAAAACGATTTACAACGTAACCACAAGCTTTTATTTCAAGCAACAGAAGTCGGTCGAGAATTGCAAGTGGAAGTAGAACCGTTGACGCGAATTGATGACAATATTGCACAAGGAATTAGCCGCACCAGTCGCGAACAAAACGCCAATTTAATTATTATGGGTTGGGGTAGAACAACAGGTTTACGTGCGCGTTTGTTTGGAAATATTATTGATAACGTATTATGGACAGCTCATTGTCCCGTAATCGTTGCTCGTCTCAATCATTCTCCTAGTAACAATGAACGAATTTTAGTTCCCATAGAAAACTTTAGTCAGCAAATTGTACAGGTGATGCAATTTACATCTCAACTGACGGAAGTATCAAAGGCTGAGGTGGTACTGTTACACGTATGTGAACGTCGTACTAGTCCTAACCGAATCGCTTGGATGCGGTCTCAGCTGGAACTGCTAGCTTCTAAATATTTTGTAGAAAAAAATGCTAGTGTTAGCGTTATTCCAGCAGATAATTTGGTCAATCCGATTCTTAATGCCGCGAAATCCTCCGATTTAGTAATTTTACGAGCTATCCGACGACGATTAAATATTGGTGAGCTTGCTATGAGCGATGTTACAACTGAAGTTGCACAAAGACTTAGTTGTTCAGTTTTAGTGGTAGCCGAACCACAGTATCATTATGATAGAAGTGCAAAACCAGGGGTTGTTTTTTTGGATAAACGTCAAAAATAAGGCAGAAGGTTCATAGAAGGAATAAGGCATTAAAGGTAAAAGAGAATACAGTTTTTTACGGAGATTTGTAACTACCCACTCGTAAAGTTAGTTTCCCAAGCTCTGGATTTCGGCTAAATATAAATGCTCCGGATTGCTTCTCGTTGCGTGACAAAAAATCAATTTGTTGCTCACCAGTTTCTTCGACTTTATCACTAAATTTTAGCTCAGCAATTACTTGAACTGACTCAGCGGTTTCTCCCCCTGTATTTTCTACCTCGAAAGGAACATAAAATTTATCATTTACTTGTCGAATTTTATTATTAATATTAATGCTAATAATCGCCTTTTCTTCTGGCTTAGTTATCCAACTATAACCAACCAAACCCATAACGCCTAAAAGAATTAACGAAGCAATACCAAATGTCACCCATTCAGCAGGAGTACGCTTTGGTGGCTGTTGTTCTTCCTGATTGCTATTATTATTACTATCAGAATTAATATTAGAAACCTTTTGTGAATCATTCATACTGCTAATCTCCCAGCTGCACCTCCAACGGTTGCAGGTAATCCTAATAAAATGCTGTAATTTAACCACATTGTCCAAGGGTCATCAAATGTTAACCTTTGGAAGAACCACAGCATAAAAGCTGATGCGAATAGGGATACTATATAACAAGCAAAAGTTTCACTTAATGGTCTTTGAAAAATACCTCTCTGTTGCCTACGTTTTTTTTGGTCAGAAAAGCCTGATTCAAAAACGATAGCATAAGAAATAATTAACGATACAATAATAATTATCAACAGCCAAGGCTCAGAAAATGCAGCAGCGAGCATAGGAACTTCGTCAGTAGGTGCAATATTAAAAGCAATAACCATTCCACCTATTAAGGTTGCACCAATATCTGATAAAGTAGCATTTAATTCATCATTATTTTTATTATCTTTTTGCTGCTTATCCTGAGACTGACTATTACGACTGTCTCCTAAAAATTTGTTGGCTAATGCTACCCCAATACTAAAAGGTACGCTTTCGTATACCACTTTACCCACAGCTTCATGAATAGAAGTGTCTAAATTTAATTCTTGTAAAATTGATAATAGAAAAGCCGAGCAAACTAAACCTATTGCCATCGCTTCAACAGTCTCTATGACACTTTCGTATGGTTGGCTAACACGTCGTTTTTTGCGAAAACCATCCGTTCGATTTAGAAGGAATACAACAAAAAAAGTAGAGACTAAAGCTACACCCATCATTCTTGGTGTTGCTGAAGAACCAATCCACCATACTTCCATAGTGTACAATAGTGGAATTCCAAAAAGAAATCCACCACACATCCCGCGAATGATATTATTAAATTCACTTAGCCAAATATTTTTATAATTCTTTTCTGTTAAGCTATCCCGGAGAGTTTTCAAAGCTTTAAATAACCTCTTATTAATGGTAATTTATTGTTTAATTAACGCTTAATTAACAAATAAGAGATTATTATGCAAAATTACATCTATCTGTAGATGCAAGTAACCGAACTCAGAATTAGTCAAGAGGAAGATTACACTCCCCAACCTACAAATATCTAGAGCCTACGCAGTATTGGATTACACTTGAACGTCAAACCCCAACACTTAACAGGTTTTCTTTTGGATTGGTGATAGAATTTTTATTAAATACTTGTGCCCCCAATCAATACTGGCTTGCGGTAATGCCCATTTTGAGAAAACCTCTCCGCAATAATTTTTTGATAAACAGCCTCATAACCATCAACCATCTGCTTCACCCCAAAGCGCTGAGAGACATATTCTCTAACAGCATAGCGGTCGAGTATAGAAACTTTATCGATAGCATTTACACAGCCTTCAACGTTATGACAGATGAATCCGCTAACACCATCTCTAATTATCTCAGAAACTGACCCAAGCTCTATCGCAATCACAGGTGTACCTGATGCCATTGACTCCACCATCACTAAACCAAATGGTTCGCTCCAGGTAATAGGGAACAGTGTTGCAACCGCTCCTCCCATTAATGCATTTTTTTGAGTATGGTTAGCTTCACCTAAGTACTGAATTTGCTGACCATCAATATGAGGTTTGATTTCCTTTTCAAAAAATTCTTCATCAACTCTATCTACCTTACCTGCCATCTTGAGACACCAGCCAGATTTTTTAGCGATTTCTATTGCTAGATGGGGGCCTTTTTCTGGTGAAATTCTACCTAAAAATGCTAAGTAGGGAGGTTCTTGTGGTTGAGCATAAAATTGATAACCGCCTACATCAATGCCATTATAAATTGTTGCTACACAGTTTAAACCTAAACTAGGTTTACGTTGAGCATCAGAAATACTCACATAACTTTGACGTTTCGCATGTGCAAACATCTTTTCGTTATCGGGGGTAAAAATACCGTGCAAAGTATTAACAGTAGGTGTTTTAACTAAAGATTCATAAGGTAACGCTGCACATCCCATATGAGAATGAATAATATCAAATTCTTCTGCTTTTTCGTATACCTGACTTAAGTGCAGCATTTCATAAATAGCATAGTCTTTTACTGTCGGGTCAAGTCGAATAGCACAAGGGTGAGCAGATTCTAGCTTTGCTAAAGTCGTGGAATCTCCTGATGCAAATAGCGTGACTTCATGACCCCGTTTTACAAGTTCGTCAGTCAGTAACCCTACCACTAATTCAATACCACCATAAGCTACTGGTGGCACTCTTTCCCATAGTGGTGCAATTTGAGCTATCCGCATCATAAACCTCCAATCTAAAATGTTAAAAATATTTAAAACTTCACATTTAAGGACGTTACGCTTCTATCTGTAGAGTGATGTTAATTCAGTAAATTAACTAAAACATCCGGACAACAAAGAAACTAAGTCTACTTGAAACTTTTATACCATCCTTTACAGAGATTTTAAATATACCTAAGGAATTATGCATCTCTCTAAAAGCTTAAATTAAGGGAATCACAAGGAATAGCGGGGCTAAAATTTTCATTCTAGGCATTGTGCTTATCTTTACAAGTATATTGTTTCTACGTAATGTCACAGTTTTTGTTACTTTATTTAAAATTTATAACCTTTTTTTTGATTTATATGAAGTAACAATATTTGTAACAGCAAAGCAATCTTTCAAAACTCAAAATAGGGGAGCCTGCTTGAGGCAGTAGTGTAAATTAATACTATATTTTTATTTTCTATGTCTATAGATAGATTGTAATATTATACCAACAAAAATAAACTAGACCACAGTAGTATCTTAAATATAACTTGAAAAAGATGTACCATTTAAGCTGAAAGCCAATGTAGAGGAGTTATACAGACCCATGTCTTTATTAAATTGGTTACGAGATTAACATCAAAGCTGATTTTGCATGTATTAATTTACACTTTTTCTACCGATAAAACAAAATTATTTTGATTGCTAGATTGACTTAAAGTTACCTCCCACATTGACATCAATGTAATGCATAACGTTCACGCATGTGTATCTTTGCATACTGACAAATACTGAATTAAGTTTCTGTCCCATTGCTATTCAAAGCACACTATGAACTCAGAACAAGCGTTGGAAACTGTTGAAAAGGTTTTTTTATCTCGACAATTAAATCCTATTGAACGCTTGATACTACATCAGTCTTGGCTTGGCAAAGCTTATGATGATATGGCGCAAGATTCTGGGTACGGGAGTATTTACATTAAAGAAGTTGGGTCTCGCTTGTGGCAAGATATTTCTAAAGTAGTCGGACATAAGGTAACTAAAAAGAATTTACATTTAGTTTTGCAAAAGTACCCAGTAAAGGAATATGCTCAGCCCTATGGGTTAACTGACCATTCTCTACTACAAAACAATGCAGAGAAAACAATTAATTTAGATTTATTTACAGAAAATGATAATGATATAGAATTTCCTGGTGGGACTGTACCTCTAAACTCTAAACTTTACATCAGTCGCCCACCTATTGAAGAGCTTGCTGGCAATAAATTAAATAAGCCTGGATGCGTTATCCGTGTTAAAGCGCCTAGAAAAATGGGTAAATCTTCATTGCTGCAACGGATAATTGCTTATGCCTATGAATATAATTACCATATCGTATATTTAGACTTTCAAGAAGCCGATTCAAGCATTTTTAGCTCTCTTGACAAATTTTTGCGTTGGTTCTGTGCGAATATTAGCAGGCAATTAGACCTGAATTGTGCCCTAAATGATTATTGGGATGAAGATATGGGTAGTAAGGTCAGCTGCAAAATTTATTTTCAAGAGTATCTATTAGAGTCGATAAGTAATCCCTTAGTTCTTGTGCTGAATGAAGTCAATCGAGTTTTTCAGCACCCTGATATAGCATCAGACTTTCTGCCAATGTTGCGATTTTGGCATGAAATGGCACAGGTACATGGAGTCGTCTGGCAAAAACTCCGATTGGTAATGGCTCACTCGACAGAAATATATATTCCCCTCAAACTGCATCAATCTCCATTCAACGTTGGGTTATCACTTAAGTTACCTCAGTTCACAACCAACCAAGTGCAAGAGTTGGCAATTCGTTATGGACTGAATTGGATAGATAGCGACCAAATTCAGCAACTTATGGCAATGGTGGGGGGACATCCTTACCTTATTAGTCTTGCATTTTATCACCTTTGGCGTCAAGAAATGACTTTAAAGGAATTATTGCAAGCAGCACCGACGCAAGCAGGTATTTACAGCGACCATTTACGAGGTCATTTGGCAATACTTTTAGAAGAGTCGGAATTGTTATCTGCACTACAACAAGTATTTACAGCAAGTAGTTGGGTGCAAATAGATGCCATAGCAGCGTATAAATTAGAAAGTATGGGGTTGATAGAGTTAGATGGCAATCACGCGCTTCCTAGTTGCGAACTATATCATCTTTACTTTCGTAAACAGTTACAAGCTTCATAAAAATTAATTTACAAACAGCAATTCCAGAAAAGTAGGAAAAGTAGGAAAAGCAGGAAAAACTGAAAGCATAATTTATGTTGTTCAAATACACAAGAGTTGTATAAAAATTGCAACAATGTAAATCCTGTGTAAAATTAGCCTGCTTAAATATGAAATTTATATCAAAGGTAATAAATAAGAACGTAAATACAGTAAATAGAAGTAATACTGTCAAAGATAACCTGTTGTGCTAAACAAATTAATGATTGCCAGTAGTTACGTATTCAGACTACTAACCTTGTGTTTTTTTATTAAACTCTTGCTGTTTCTTATTGTTCTACCTGTTGAAGCCCATTTTAAATCAACAGCCTATAGTGTTACTTCAATAAAAGAAATTGTTTTTTCTAATAGCTTTAACCCACCAAAAAAAGGCAAGCCAAAAGATACTTCTGGTGCAGGTTCACGTAATTGGCAAAAGTATTTATCAAATGATTGATTAATTTTATCTGCAATTGCAAAACAATCAGATGTTTTTTTGATGCTCATAAATATACTTTTAATTAGTTTAGTAGGATAATTAGGAAAAGTAAGTTTTATAAGTACTTTTTGTTATAATCTTTGGAAAAGTAGGAAATTTATGTAAGCAAAAACATGTAATTTCTTTTTAAGTTTTACTTGGGAAAGTTAATTTTTCTAAATCCAATCAAGCTGAAAAATAAATTTGTAATTTATCTGGATATGATGTATAAGTATTATTAAAAGTTGACTAAATAATAAACATCTCTGAAAAAGATGTTACATGTAGCGTCTCTACGAATTTATGAGTAAGTCAGGGAGTTACGAATGGAGCAACTACCATAATGAAAGACTTTGATGAAATAGTCCTACTAGGAACTAGATTTCATAAACTCAAAGTTAATGAACTGATAGATTTTACCGTAAAATCAGCAATAAGGAAAAAGAAAACAATCATATCTCATGTCAATGTCAGGGGAATGAACTTTGCTTACGAGTTACCTTGGTATCAAGATTTTCTCAATAAATCTGATTTAGTATTTTGCGACGGATTTGGTGTTCTATTGGGAGCGAAGATTTGTGGTTGCAGTGTCAATTCATCTCATCGCATGACTTGTCCAGATTACATTGAGGATTTGGCATTAGCTTGCGAGCACAATAATATTTCTTTATTTTTACTTGCTGGTAAACCTGGTACAGTAGAAAAAGCAATTACTAAATTGACTGCCATTGCTCCAAGTCTCCGAATTCAAGGACACCACGGTTATTTTGACAAGTCTGGGGAGGACAATGAATATGTAATTCAGCAAATCAATCAATTCAAGCCAGGTATTTTATATATTGGCTTTGGTATGCCATTACAAGAACGTTGGATTCTGAATAACTCTGACAAAATACAAGCAAAAGTATTTTTACCTCTGGGTGCATGTCTTGATTTTTATACTGACTCAGTATACAGAGGACCTCGATGGATGACTGAATGCGGACTAGAATGGTTAGCTCGTTTACTGACTGAACCAAGACGTTTATGGCAACGTTATGTGATTGGCAACCCACTATTCTTTTTTCGTGTCTCGCAAGAATGGTTAAAAAAACTTTGGAAAAAACGCTCTCGAACATCTTCGCAATATTGAGTTTATCTTTGCTCTAAGTTCAGAATATCCGTTACCCATTAATGACAGCAAAAAGCAAATTCCCAAGGTAGACAAAGGATAAATAAATATGAACCAGGTCTTGGATAAAATCTATGAAACCCAACTTGTTGAAGATATAGAAGGAAATTTGATTAATCCTTTTCCAACATCTACTCCTTATGATATTGGAACACTTTTTCAGCAGCTAATTAAACAACACAACTTTAATAGAACGCTGGAAGTTGGTATGGCTTATGGCTTGTCTAGCATGTTTATTTGTCAAGCGCATCAAGACAAAGGCTTAGGAAGTCATATTGCTATTGACCCATTTCAAAGTTCTGAATGGAAATCTGTTGGACTGCTAAATGTAAACAAAGCAGGTTTATCAGAGTATTTTCATTTTTACGAAGAATTCTCTTACCAAGTTTTACCCCGACTTCTGAATCAGGGGAACAAAATTGATTTTGCCTTTATTGATGGTTCGCATCACTTCGATTACACCTTAGTAGATTTCTTTTATGTTGACAAATTACTAGAAGTAGGGGGATATGTAGTTTTCGATGATATTTGGATGCCTGGGATTAGAAAAGCTTTGTATTATATCCTAAAAAATAGGATGTATGAACTAGTCAAAAATCCGACAAGTTCTAGTATACCAAAGCGTATAGGGAGGTTTATGAAACGTTTTCTTCAAAACCCTCTAGAAACAAATTACAGTGGGATTAAATCGCTACCAGATAATATTTGCGTTCTCAAGAAAATAGCTGATGAATCAGAAGATAATCGTCCTTGGGATTTTTATCGCTCATTCTAAGAGGTTATTTTATAATGACAGCAAGAGAATTCTATGGAAACTAAGAACTATCCACAAGAAATAGATGTTCAGCAATATTGGCTGGTTCTAAAACGCCGCTGGCCAATTTTGGCTGCGGTTTTCCTTGCTTCATTAGGAGCATCAGGACTTGCTATCCGGAGTCAGTCTCCTGAATATCAAGCAACTGGAATGCTGCTTTTTAAATCAGACCGAATTTCATCGCTGACAAAAGTGGGGGAAAAAATTGGAGACCTTGAATCTTTGATGCGTGAGGGAAATCCTCTGGAAACGCAAGCTGTGATTGTTAATTCACAACCGATTTTAAAAGAAGTTATCAATACTTTACAGCTAAAAAATAAACAAGGTAATCTGCTTGACCCAGAGTCACTGAAAATTAAGGTTGAACCAATTGTCTCTACAGATGTACTCAAGGTTTCTTTCACATCAGAGAAACCGGAATTGGCAGCATCGGTTGTCAATACATTAATGAAATCTTATGTTGCTAACAACATCCAGTCTAATCGAGTGCAAGTTGTTGCTGCAGGTGAATTTATTCAAAAACAACTGCTAACTTCTCGGCAAGAATTAGAGCGAGCATCAGAAGCTGTACGTCAGTTCAAAAACCAGTATAAAATAATTGAACTACCAGAAGAAGCAAGCGCGGCAATTAAAAATATAGCCAAGTTAGATGAGGAATTAAATCAAGCACGAGCAACATTAGCAGATGTAAATGCTCAGCAAGCAAAAGTCGCGACTCAACTAAATCTTTCTCAAAAGCAAGCTATAGAAGTTGCTTCTTTAAGTCAGATGTCCGGAGTACAAGACCTTTTAGCAGAACTACAAAAAGTACAAAGCAAGCTAGCATCTGAACAAGCACGCTACACAAGTAACCATCCATCTATTGCTTATTTAAAAAATCAAGAAGCAACTCTTACCTCTTTATTACAACGACGAACTCAACAGTCTTTAGGAACTCAAAGAAATGTTCCTGTGAGCAATTTACAGATGGGTAAATTGAAAGAAGACCTTGCTAGTGATTATGTAAAATTTCAGTCACAAAGTCAAGGGTTAGGAAAAAAAATACAAGCTTTATCTAATATAAAAAAAACCTATCAACAACGGTTAGCCATTTTACCCAATTTAGAAAAAACACAAGGAGATTTAGAACGAAGATTGACTGTTGCTCAAACTGATTACCAAAACCTTGTCACAAGACAGCAGGAAATTGAAGTTGCTGAAAAACAAACCATAGGTAATGCCAGAATCATTCAACCTGCAGAGGTTCCGAAAAAAAGAATTATCTCTAAAATGACGATACTACTAGCTGCTGGAGGTGTATTTGTTGGTTTCTTATTTGGTACGGCTATTGCATTTTTTGTAGACTTGATTGATAGGTCTTTAAAAACAGTTAAAGAAATAGAGTCATTTTTTGGCTACACTTTAATTGGTCTAATACCTAAATTTGAAACCCCGAAATTTGAAAGTAAAACTTCCAAGTTTGAAAGAAAAAATTCCCAATTTGAAAGTAATAGTAAATTTGCTTCTATTCCCTTAATAGGAGACAGAGTTTCTAGTCGAGTAATTGTAGCTTATTCTCCTCGGACTGTGATTCACGAAGCCTATCAAATGCTTCAAGCAAACTTAAAATTTATTAGTCATAAAGAAGTTAGAACAATTGTAGTCACAAGTTCAGTTCCAGGAGAAGGAAAGTCAGAAGTCTCTGCTAATTTAGCAGCGATAATAGCAAATTCTGGACGAAAAGTTTTATTGGTTGATGCTGATATGCGACAACCATCACAACATCACTTATGGGGTTTTATTAACTCTGTGGGTTTAAGTAATGTAATTGTGGGTCAGGATGAATTTTCGGAAGCTGTACAACAAGTCACAGAAAATTTGTCTATTTTGACAGGTGGAGTTCAACCTCCCAATCCCTCGTCTTTAATTGACTCAGAGGGTATGGCTTCTTTAATTAAAAAGCTTTCCCAAACCTATGATTACATAATATTTGATACTCCACCTTTAGTAGGAACTGCGGATGCGGCAGTTCTTGGAAAAATGGTGGATGGTGTTTTGCTAGTAGCTCGACCTGGTGTTGTGGAAAACTCTACTGCGACTGCTGCAAAGTCTCTTTTACAACGTTCAGAAGCAAACATTTTGGGAGTTATTGCTAATGCTGTAAACATCAAACATGAACCTGATAGTTACTTCTATTATTCCTATCCTCGTGGGGGACAAAATACATCAGGAATTGCAATCAAAGGTAATGAACAATGGGTGCAAAAATAGATTTGACAGCAAATATTAACTTAGTAGAAACATCTACTAATAATAGTCTTTGGCAACAAATTAAGGAAGACTGGATTGCTCACGGACGTGATTGGACTAAACCAGGATTCAGAGCAGTTGCTGTACACCGTTTTGGTGTGTGGAAAACGAAAATTAAACCTAAATTATTGCAAATTATTTTTCGGATTTTCTACGGTATGATGTATCGTAAAATTCGTAATAATTACGGAATTGAACTACCACTAAATGTCCAACTTGGTCGTCGTGTGGTAATTCATCATCAAGGAACAATAGTTATTCATGAAAACTCTTCGATTGGAGATGATTCTACGATTTGTCAAGGTGTTACTTTGGGAAATCGACACATCAAACGTCCATTTGAAGCACCAAAATTGGGTAAAGGAGTCAATGTTAGTGCTGGAGCAAAAATCCTTGGTAATGTAATAATTGAAGATGGAGCAAATATTGGTGCTAATGCTGTAGTTCTTTGCAATGTTCCAGCAGGAGCAACGGCTGTTGGGATACCAGCAAAAATTATTCCTGCTTCCAAAGTTTTCCAAGAGTTTGGCAATCCACATCTCAGCTTTAATTAAAAACTCATATAAAAGGTTTGTAGTTGCGCTTCAGCGCCTCTTTCTTTATAAATTGGAAGTAGGGATTAGCGCTAAAGCGCAACTACGAACTTAATTACAAGAATATGAAATCAGACCTAACACCCTCAAAATGAAATTATTTTAAATTAATGGTAAAACTGCTATGTTAATTACTCACTCAGTACTTTTTTTTACTGATATTTTTTTGTTATTAAGTGCATCGTTTATATTAGTTGTCTGTCTGTTTTTTTTAATTGAATGTATTGCGGCTTTATTCCCCAAAACTTCTTCTAATAGTATAAATAATTGGCACAATAGCAAAATTACAATCTTAGTCCCTGCTCACAACGAAGAATTGGTTATAGCTGCGACGCTAGAACAACTGAAAGGAGTATTAAAAAAACAAGACCGTTTACTTGTTGTGGCTGACAACTGTAGTGATAGAACTGCTGAAATTGCTCGTGTAATGGGTGCTAGCGTTATTGAGCGTTGTGACTCTATTAATAAAGGCAAAGGATACGCTCTGGATTATGGTTTAGAGTTTCTTAAAAACAACCCTCCTGATGTAGTTGTAATTATTGATGCGGACTGTACAGTTCATCCAGGGACAATTGAGCGATTGACAGAGTGCGTGATTTCGACCGGAAGACCAGCACAAGCTATCTACTTAATGTTGAAATCAAAAAACTCTAAATCAGCAAAAGACTTTGTTTCAGAATTTTCTAATATTGTCAGGAATTTAGTTCGTCCTCTGGGATTAGACAACTTGGGGATAAACTGTCCATTGCTGGGTACAGGTATGGCTTTTCCTTGGTCAGCAATTCGTTCAGTTAATTTAGCTAACGGTCATCTGTTGGAAGATTTAAAACTAGGTTTAGATTTAACTATCGCTGGACACAAACCTGTTTTTTGTCGTGGAGCAAAGGTGACTGCGTATTTACCTTCTTCTTTACAAGCAGCCAAAAGTCAAAAAACTCGTTGGGTACATGGACAATTAAATCTTATGCAAACCTATATACCCATATTGCTGAAAGAAGCTTTGTTTAAAAAAAGGTTGGAATTATTGGGGAGCGTTCTAGATTTGTGCATCCCACCTTTTTCTCTACTTGTTGTTATCTGGTTTACGGTGATGACAAGTTGTCTATTGTTTGCACTTTTAGGAGCATCATGGATACCAACGGTTATATCATTCGTTGCAGGATTTGGTTTTTTCATAGCATGTTCTATTGCTTGGAACAAATTCGCTCGTCAGGATTTACCTTTAAGCAAACTTGTAGCTATTCCTATCTATATTTTATGGAAAATTCCAGTTTATTTTCAGTTCTTAGTTAAACCAGAAAAAGTATGGATTAGAACGGAGAGAGATGAGAAGACCTAACCCCCCTACCCCCCTTCCCTCCTAGGGAAGGGGGGAGAATTCAAGAAAGCCTCTCCCCGTTGCGGGGAGAGGTTTGGAGAGGGGTTCTTTGATGAGGTTTGTAGAGGGGGTTATTTATCAGGTAAATTTATGAAACACAGCAATTTACATCAAATTTTTAGAGTTTTTGAACAAGCTTTTATTATATTGGGCTTAACTTTTTTCTCTGGAGTATTCGGTCTAGATTCTCTGAGCATTGTACTCCCAAAAATTGTTGTCACATCTATCAGATTTTTTCTCTGGGGAATGTCAACAGTTTTAGTTTGTATTTTCTGGAAAAAGATGATACATACAATTACTCAAAATATATTATTTTTTATATTAACTGGATTAGCTTTGTTATCATTTATCTGGTCAGAATTTCCAGATGTTACTTTTTTTCATTCAAGAGATATCTTGATGATGACAACTTTTGGCTTATATTTTGCCATCAGATTTAGTCTAAAAGAGCAGGTACAACTTGTTGCCTCTACTTTATTTTTAGGTGCTTTACTAAGTATAATTTTTGCGCTTGGAGTCCCTAAAGTTGGGGTACATACATCCGGAATAGAAGGTCATATCGGTGTATGGAAGGGGGTGTATGGGCACAAAAATTATCTTGGTGCTACGATGGTTTTAAGTTGTTTAACATTTTTGACTTTACCTAAAGAAAATTTCCAATTATACAAGTGGGTTGGTTTTACGTTGTCACTTTTCTTAATAATAGTTTCTACATCCAGGACATCTCTAGTTTTATCTATATTACTTTTATTAATAATACTATTTTATAAAAACTTCCGCTGGCAAGGAAAGATAAGTGTAATTTTTATTAACATGGGTATTTTGTTTTTAGGATGTGTATCTCTTGTGGTTTTTACTTATTGGGTAGACCTTTTAACTGGTTTAGGAAGAGACCCAACTTTAACAGGAAGAACATATATTTGGAGTACTGCAATAACTAAATTAATGGAACGACCATTATTAGGTTTTGGACGTGATGCATTTTGGGTTCCGAAAAGTCCTTATGCAATTGAAGCCGGTAAAGCTGTTGGGTCTGGTTGGGTTCCACCTCATGGTCATAACGGTGTGCTTGATTTAACGCTTGATGTTGGCTTAATTGGTTTGTCGATTTTTTTGGTTATTTATTTTGTTACTTTTTTCAGAGCATTAAAACAAGCTTATGCTACAACAAATCCCGAAAATGTTTTTCCATTAGCCTATCTAACTTTTTTGGCATTAAATAATATGACAGAGAGCTATTTGCTAAGATTAGAGAACATTTATTGGGTTTTGTTTATCACAACTGTTTTTACAATCAATCAAATAAGGTGGAATGAAAATTTTGCCTTTTGTAAATAAATAGTCTCACGCAGAGGCACAAAGTCGCCAAGAAAAAGATTTTCGGTAGTTTCAAAATATATTCAGGGAGCGAGCGAGTATGAACAATATGCCATTAGTTAGTATACTTATAAATAATTATAACTATGCAAGATTTTTGCAAAAGTCTATTGATAGTGCGTTAAACCAAACATATTCTCCAGTAGAAGTGATTGTAGTTGATGATGGTTCTACAGATAACTCTAGAGAAATCATCAGTAGTTATGGAAATCTCATTGTTCCCGTCATGAAAAAAAATGGAGGACAAGCATCAGCTTTTAATGCAGGATTTAAAGCTAGTAAAGGAGAAATAATTTGTTTTCTTGATGCTGATGATTATTACTTCCCAAGTAAAGTATGTCAAATAGTTAACTTTTTTCAGGAAAACAATCATGCTTATTGGCTTTTTCATCAACTAGACGATGTAGATATAAATGGAGATTACTTAGAATTAAATCGAAATGATGATATATCTAAATTTTCCTTTGTAGACTTACGTGAGAAAATATTTAAAGGACATAAACTCCCTTTATTTCCAGCCACTAGTGCTTTATGCTTTAAACGTGACCTACTCCAGCGATTTTTCCCAATACCAGAGCCATTGTTAATTTCAGCAGATAACTTCTTGCGACTTGCTGCAATTTCTCTATCACCTGGCTTATTATCACCTTCAAAATTAGCCGTTCATCGTATTCATGGGACAAACTTATTTGAATTCAGGCCAGACGGAGAATTAATTGATGCTGAAATAAACATCAAAACCTGTTATTACCTAAGAAAACTGTTCCCAAAAACTCAATCCTATACTAATATAATTTACTCGCACTCAGTAGGACAACTAGCAGGAAAAGCAAACCTACTTAAAGTTTTACAAATTCCAGAATCCAAAAAATACATAAAACAATACTTCTCTTTAAAATTTGGTCTCACAGGAGGAATCAGAATACTTTATAACTATATCAAAGCAATTCAAAATTCAAAATTCAAAATTCAAAACTCAAAATTCAAAATTCAAAATTAGAAATTAAAAAATGTCAACCAAACTTAAATCAGCAGTAATCGGCACCGGAGCAATATCCAAAGAGCATCTCAGCTTTCTAGCAAAATCCCAACACACTCACCTAGCTTCAGTTTGCGACCTTTCAAAAGCAGCAGCTAAGTACGCAGCAAAAAGATTTGGTGCAGACTCAACCTACACCAACTATCAGCAAATGTTAGATGAAGTCAAACCTGATGTTGTACATATTTTGACCCCACCTAATACCCACAAAAAAATTGCCAAAGACTGTTTGCAAGCGGGTGTACATGTTTTTTGCGAAAAGCCAATTACACCAACTTATGATGAGTTCCAAGAACTTTGGAATTTTGCGCAATCCCATAATCGTTGGCTGATTGAAAATCAAAACTACTGCTTTAACGAAAAAATTCTAGCTATTCAACAATTAATTACGGATGGAATTCTTGGTGAAGTACAAGAAGTTGAAGTCAGAATTGCTGTTCCTATTCGTGATGGGGGAATATTTGCAGACGAAAATTTGCCGAGTCCAATTCATAAAATGCCTGCTGGAGTAATTCACGATTTTATTACTCACTTGTGTTCTTTAGTTGTGCGTTTTGTTCCAGATTTTGAAAGGGTTAGCGCTGTATGGAGTAACCACGGTGGTGGAAATCTATTTAAATATGATGACTTGGACGCTATAGTAGTTTCTGGTTCAGCACATGCTCGGATTAGGTTTAGCTGTCATACCCCACCCAAAGCTTTTGCTGTCACAGTGCGTGGTTCTAATGGTTATGCCGAAACTGATTTATTTCAGCCCTACTTACGTTGTGTCATACCTCGCTCTGGTGAGTTGCTGTCTCCACTTATTAACCATTTCATTAACGGATGCGATTTAGTCGGTGCTTCATTCGTTAACTTCCGTAACAAAATTATGCAAAAAACAGTTTACGAAGGAATGCATCGACTTTTAGATAAAACTTATGAAGCATTAATTGATGGGAAAGCTCCACCAATAAGTTTTGCGGATATGGAACGAACGAATCGATTGGTTAACGCTTTATTGTCGGAGGTAAATCGCGTATGAAATTATTGGTAACAGGTGCGTCCGGTTTTCTAGGAAAATATGTTGTAGCTGAAGCGCTAAAAAGAGGTCATGAAGTACGTGCAGTTGTGCGACCATGTAGCGATGAAAAAGGTATAGTTTGGCACAATCACCCTTCTGTGGAACTTGTTCGTCTCGACTTACGAAGTAAGGGTTTGCCAAATACCAATGGTATTGTCGATGCTCTCAGAAATGTGGATGCGGTGATTCATTTAGCTGCTGCAAAAGAGGGTGATTTTTATACAAGGTTTGCAGGTACTGTGATTGCTACCGAAAATCTTTTAGATGCAATGCTTGAGGCTGATGTAATGCGTTTGGTTGATATCAGTACCTTTTCTGTATATGATTATCAAGGCACTTCATCAAGTACAACAATTACTGAAGATTCACTTATCGAATGTCATCCCTGGGAGCGAGATGAATATGCTCAAACTAAACTGCTTCAGGAAGAACTAGTTCGTGAATTTCAGGATAATCCCCAGGCAAAAGTAACGATTATTCGTCCCGGATTAGTCTATGGAAGGGATAACCTCTGGAGTACTCTGCTGGGTGGAAAACTGACCAATAATTTATGGCTCAGAATAGGTGCTTATGCAACAATGCCATTGACATATGTAGAAAACTGTGCAGAAGCGATTGTTAGTGCGGTGGAGTGTGATGAGGCAATTGGTCAAACATTGAATATCGTTGATGACAATTTACCTACTCAGAGAAATTATGTGAAAAAGCTGACTAAGTATAAGGTTTCCATACCCCGGTTGATTCCTATTAATTGGACGGTGATGCGTTTTTTAGCTTGGATATTCTGGACTTATAACCAACGAGTACTTAAAGGACAAGCCAAACTTCCTGGTATATTTATTCCTAGGGTGTTAGATGCACGGTTTAAACATTTTAGTTTTAGTAATACTCGTGCGAAACAAATATTGAATTGGCAACCCAGATATTCGCTGGATACTGCACTGGAAAGGAGCTGTAACAATACGGAATTGTTAGAGACAAAGCCACAAACCTTGGACGAAATCGAGGAAATGGAGGAAAGTCTATGCGGATTGCCTACCTAACTGGTGAATATCCTAGAGCAACAGATACTTTTATCCAACGAGAAGTCATTACCTTAAGAAAACTAGGTGTGGACGTACATACATTCTCTGTTCGTCCCACAGGAGAAGAACATATGGTGGGGGAAGAACAAAAATTAGAACGCTTAAGCACTTTCTACATTCTTCCTGTTAATCCGATTAATTTATTGCTTGCACATCTTAGCTTACTATTTTCTTCCCCCAAAAAATATATAGGTGCAATCAAACTCGCATGGTCAACAAGTCAACCAGGTTTTCGAGGTGCATTCTATCAATTGTTCTACTTTTTGGAAGCAGGTATTTTAGCTAAACAAATAAAACAAAGACAAATAGTACATTTACACAATCATATTGCCGAAGGTAGCGGTACAGTCGCAATGCTAGCTTCCGAAATGGGAAGTTTTACTTATAGCTTTACATTACATGGTCCCTACATATTTTTCAGAGCATATCAATGGAGACTAGATGAAAAAATTAAACGAGCGTTGTTCGTTAGTTGTATTAGTAACTATGCTCGTAGTCAAGGAATGATATTCGCACCACAAGAAAATTGGAATCGGATGCATATAATTCATTGCGGTATAGACCCGGCTTTATTTCAGACAGTTTCTCACAAAAAGCAAGGAAAAAACTTGTTATTTGTAGGACGACTAGTTGCCGCAAAAGGGTTACTGATTTTGCTAGAAAGTCTGGTAATTTTAAAACGACTACATCCAGATATTTCACTAACAGTAGTGGGTAACGGTTCAGAGCGTGAACATTTAGAGCAGATGACTTATAGTTTAGGATTATGTGAAAGTGTAAACTACGTTGGTTATAAATCTCAATCAGAAGTGCGCGAATATTTACAGCAAACCGATGTTTTTGTTATGTCCAGCTTTGCTGAAGGAATACCTGTCGTATTAATGGAAGCAATGGCATCTGGTGTACCTGTCGTAGCAACACAGATTGCTGGTATCAGTGAGTTAGTAGAAGATAGCGTCAATGGCTATCTCGTACCTCCTGGAAATTCTCTTGAGTTAGCAGAAAGCATCAAAAAACTACTAAATAATTCTCAAATCAGAGAAACTTTTGGTAAAAAAGGCAGAGAAAAAGTAGAAGAAAATTTTAATATAAATCACGAAGTAGCAAAACTACATTCCTTAATAACTAATGCTTTACAAAAAAATCAACAGGTTCAGGTTCGTAGTTGCGCTTTAGCGCCTCTTTATAAATAATTAGCGCTGTACACGCACTTTCCCGCTTTCTTAGCGCTACTACGAACCTGGATTGCGCTGAAGCGCTACTACGAACCTGGATTGCGCTGAAGCGCTACTACGAACCTGGATTGCGCTGAAGCGCTACTACGAACCTAATTTTTTTCTTCAAAAAAACATGACCACTCTTAAACAACGTACTATTAATGGTGCAATCTGGACGATTATCGGCTTTGGAGGTATTTATGTACTGCGATTTGTCAATAATTTAATTCTTACTCGTCTACTACAACCAGAATTTTTTGGTTTGATGGCTTTGGTTAATACTCTAAGAGTTGGTCTGGAATTATTTTCGGATATTGGTATTATTCAAAACATAGTTAATAGTAAACGCGGTGATGACCCAAAGTTCTTAAATACAGCTTGGACACTACAAGTAATTCGTGGCATATTCATTTGGATTTTATGTTTGTTAATTAGCTTACCCATAGCTAATTTTTATCACGAGCAACGCTTATTATCACTAATTCCTATAGTTGTATTGTACTCAGTTATCGAAGGATTTAGTTCTACAAGTGTACATACTCTCCATCGCCGAATGGAATTACGTAAATTATCTTTATATGAATTTATATTACAGGCATCTTATTTTTCTACATTGATAATTTCAGTCTGGTTAATTCCCAGTATCTGGACTTTAGCTTTTGGAGGTTTATCCCTAGGAATATACAAATTAGTAAGTAGCTACTGGTTAATCCCGCAATACTCTAATCGCTTTGCATGGGATAAAGAAGCTGTTAAAGAGATTCTCTCTTTTGGGAAATGGATGTTTATAGCGTCCACACTAATGTTTGCAGCAGAACAAGCAGATTACTTTGTTTTGGGTAAACTACTTTCATTTAAAATGCTAGGTGTCTATATAATTGCTTGGACGCTTGCAAGTATACCTAGGGAAGTAATAAAACAGCTTAGTCTCAGAGTAATTTTTCCAGCAATCTCTCAACAAGCTGATTTACCCCGGTCAGATTTACGAGCGAAAATTCTCCCCCAACGACAATTAATATTATGTGGATTTGCAATTATATTAGCTGCATTAATTACCATTGGTGACTTAGTTGTCGGTATACTATACGACCAAAGATACGCGGAAGCTACGTGGATGATGCCAATTTTATCTTGTGGTATGTGGTTTTCTATACTTTTCTATACTATCAGTCCTGCGTTATTAGCAATTGGAAAACCTTTGTACTCAGCTCAAAGTAATTTTGCTCGATTTGGAATAATTACCTTTTCTGTTCCTTTAGTATTCCAAAGTTTTGGTGTAGTTGGGGCAATTATTGTGATTGCATTTAGCGATTTACCTTTGTACATAGTTAATCTCTATGGACTCTGGCAAGAAAAGCTGTCTTGCTTTATTCAAGATATTCAAACAACTGCCTTTTTTATTGCAATCCTGACTTTATTTCTATTAATTAGAAATAGCTTAGGGTTTGGACTGCCAATTCAACAATTGCTTTAATGGGGAGTGGGGAGTGGGGAGTGGGGAGTGGGGAGTGGGGAATTAAAAAGTGATACAAATATAGGGAGCGTAATATTCATGGCTTATAAAACTTTGCCATTAGTCGATTTGAAACCTGATTTAAGGTCAGCTAAAAATAAGGGAATGCAGAGGGGGATAGCTGTTAAATTACTGAGGATTATAACGTTAATATTTTTAGATGCAATATCTTTGACTTTAGCGTTAAGATTAGCGCTATTCTATGGAACTCCGTTAAAGTATTCTTGGACTGCTGATTCGTCCTTTGCGGTGCTAACCTTTTCTGTTGAACTAGGTACAATAGCAATGCTGGGGTTATACAAAGCTGGTCAAAATCGTCGTAACTATGGTGGTCTAGCTAAAGCTATTTCCTTATCTAGTCTGCTTCTTTTACTAATCGCTTTTCTCTATGAACCGAATCTTTATATCTCGCGCTCTGCTTTTTTATTGTTTTGGGCATCATCTATTGCCTTTATTTTCACTAGTCGCTTTCTCTTTGACATGGCAACTAAGTTAGTCCGTAGAAAAGGGGTAGTGCTTCACCCCGTTTTTCTCATTTCTGATGTCGAAGATAAAGAAGCAAATATTAGCTTTATACAACGAACAAAATGCTACAAAATACGTGGAATAGGGGATGCGAGTTCTTTAGATAAATCCAACCGGGAAGCAACCTTTGACTATCTACACAAACGACGTATAGAAGAAGCTTTTGTCTCTTGGAATGCAATCAAAAATCGTCTATATATTAGCTGGTATTTCTATACTGCTGGCATTACCTTAAGAATTATCCCAGTACAGACAGAAGTTATTCCACCTAATTTTGAATTTTCGCTGGTTGGTGAATTACCTTGTATGACAATTCAGTCACCAATTATCACAGGTAGCGATTTTTGGTTGAAGCGAGGTCTCGACCTTTTTTGCTCAACTATTTTGTTATTACTCTTTTCACCGTTGTACTTGCTTATTGCCTTACTAATTAAGTTAGATTCTCCTGGTCCCATTTTTTTTAAGCAAGACAGAATTGGTCTGCATGGTAAAAAGTTCAAGATTTGGAAATTTCGCACAATGGTTACGAATGCTGAAAAATTGCAGGCTGTTCTAGAAGCGAAAAACGAAACTAAGGACGGTGTTCTATTTAAACTTAAAGATGACCCTCGTATCACAAAAGTTGGTAAATTTTTACGTCGCTATAGTCTAGACGAACTACCACAGATTTTTAATATTCTGCTTGGGGATATGAGTCTTGTCGGTCCTCGTCCTCTCCCAGTAAGAGATGTTCAAAGGTTTAAAGCAACTCACTTCATTCGTCAAGAGGTTCTACCTGGTATCACAGGACTATGGCAAGTTTCTGGTCGTTCTGATATTGATGACTTTGAAGATGTGATACAGTTAGATTTGAGTTACATTCAAAATTGGTCACTCTTGCTTGATTTACAAATTCTGCTGAAAACTGTCAAAGTTGTTCTACAGAAGACAGGAGCGTACTAATATAATTTTAGATTGTGGATTTCTAGCAAAACCCCTTGGGATAGCAAAACATAGTTACCAATTACCAATTACCAATTACCAATCACCAATCCCCAATTACCAATCACCAATTACCAATTACCAATTACCAATTACCAATTACCAATTACAAATTACAAATTACCAATGATTTCTCACGGATATCAAGTTGGTGGTAGTTTAACAAGTGATGCTCCTAGTTATGTCGAGCGAGAGGCTGACGAGGAACTTTATCAATCGCTAAAATTTGCCGATTTTTGCTATGTACTTAATTCTCGGCAAATGGGTAAATCCTCGCTCCTACTTAGAACTCGGTATCGACTTGAACAAGAAGGGTTTAAATGCACAACTGTTGATATGACTAATATTGGCAGCGAATACATTACTCCATCCCAATGGTACAAAGGTTTGGTAGGTGAGTTATGGTCAGGCTTTAATTTAGTAAAAAAAATTAATTTAAAAGCTTGGTGGCAAGAACAAGAAGATATCTCATTAGTCCAAAGATTGAGTCGTTTTATTTCTGATGTTCTATTAGTTGAATTTCCTAAGGAACGTTTGTTTATTTTTATTGATGAAATTGATAGTATTCTCAATCTTGATTTTTCTGTAGATGATTTTTTTGCTTTGATTCGTTTTTGTTATAATCAACGGGGTAATAATCCAGAATTCAAAAGAATTACATTCGCTATCTTTGGTGTCACAATTCCATCTGACTTAATTAAAAACAAAAAACGTACTATTTTTAATATTGGTAAAGCAATAGAATTACGTGGTTTAACTTTAGAAAAAATCCAACCTTTAGTGCAAGGATTAGAAGTAAAATTCGCAAATGCTCAAGCTATTATCAAAGAAATTTTAACTCTAACATCAGGACAACCTTTTCTTACTCAGAAAATTTGTCAATTAGTTTTAGATTCAAGTCCAAAGCCTATTGATAGCAATTTCAAAATTACTCTTAATGAAGCTGACTGGGTAAGAAATATTGTTAACCTACGCATCATCGAAAGATGGGAATTTCAAGATGAACCTGAGCATTTACAGACAATCAGAAATCGTTTATTAAGCAATGAAGCAATAGCAGTATATTTACTAGGAGTTTATCAGCAGATTCTACAAGGAGATGATATATTAGCTGATAATAGCCGAGAAGAAATTAAACTTATTCTGTCAGGACTAGTAATCAACGAGCAAGGAAAATTAAAGGTAAAAAATAAGATTTATCAAGAAGTTTTTAACCTAGAATGGGTCGCTCAACAGATGGAAAATTTGCGCCCTTATGCAAAAAATATTAAAGTTTGGATTGCCTGTAATCAACAAGATAATTCACAGTTGTTACAAGGTGCTATGTTACAACAAGCACTAGATTGGGCTTTCAATAAAAGGCTTAGCGACATCGACTATCGTTTTTTAGCAGCAAGTCAGGAGTTAGCTAAAAGAGAATTAGAAAGTGATTTAGCGGCAGAAAAACAAGCTAGAAAAATTGAACAAGAAAAAGCAAAATTCGCTCTACAAGCGGCACAAAAAGCTCATCAAATTCTAGGAATGGCACGGAAAAATGCTAAATGTAATGCCAAAAAAATACGTTTAAGCAAAAGTTGGATTGCAGGCATTACATCCACTGTTACTTTTGCCTTGATTCTTGTATATTTTACAGGGATACTACAGGGGATGGAATGGACTATTTTAGACCGTTTTTTTCAAGCTCGTCCCCCGTCTGGAATGGACTCTAGGATTGTAATAATTACAATTGATGAAACAGATATTCAGCAAATAGGTCACTATCCTTTAAGTGATAATGTTTTAGGTAAAGCTATAGAGACTTTAAAAAACTACAAACCATCTGTTATTGGTTTGGATTTATATCGAGATTTACCAGTAGAGCCAGGTTATCAAAAATTAGTCCAAATCTTTAAAAACACTCCTAATTTGATTGGTATTGAGAAAGTTGTAGGTAGCAAAGTGCCTGCACCCCCTATTCTCGCAGGATTAGGTCAGGTTGGTTTGGCCGACCAGGTTTTAGATGGGGATGGTAAGGTACGTCGTGCATTACTTTCCATCCGTATGGAAAATTCAGAAGTACGTTTAAATATGGGCTTACAACTAGCACTATATTACTTAAAAAATCTGGGTATTACCCCTCAACCCAAAATCAGCAATCCTTATGAGATAAATTTGGGTAAAGCAAAAATTGTTCCTTTGGATAGTTGGGATGGGGGCTATGTTGGGGGTGATATGGGAGGCTATCAAATTTTGCTCAACTTTCACGGAACCAAGGAACATTTTCAGACATTCTCAATCAAAGATTTGTTAGCCAATAAAATAAAACCAGAGTCACTGATAAATCGGGTCGTTTTGATTGGGGTAATTGCAGAAAGCGTTAACGATTTTTTTCAAACTCCTTATAGCAGCAGCATCTTTGAGCATCCAAAACATATGGCAGGGGTAACAATTCATGCCAATATCACCAGCCAAATACTCAGTGCTGCTTTAGATGGACGACCGATATTGAGGACTTTTCCAAAATTCTGGGAGTGGCTGTGGATTTTGCTGTTTTCTGGAATTGGAGCCACACTTACCTGGCTTTGGAAGTCTCCGAAAATTACTATTACCCTAATTGCGATCGCAATTCTAGGACTAGTAGTAATTACCTATTTAGCATTTTTAATGGGGTGGTGGATTCCCATTGTCAGCCCCATAACTGCTCTAATATTTGCTGCGACAACTTTATCAATTATCACCAGCCAGCGACTAGAGAAAATAAGACTCTGCCAAACCGTGCAGTTATTAAGCGCAATGCTTCAGGAAGAACCAGCCGCAGGACAAATTGCGATTGAATATCTTAAACAAGCTGAAAGCCAGGAAAATCAAGCATTAATTGAGCAAATAATAAACTCGCAACAGATTCAACAATAACTTTAGCCATCAATATCTGTAAACTTATCCTGCAAACATTAAACTCCCACAGTAAGATTTTTTACAAAAGTATTATTTATTTTGCGGAAGTTTAGTAAAACAATTTGCTATTTATCACAATATGCGGTATAAATGATGTAACAAAAGTAAGTCGTCAAAAGTAAAAGACAATATTTTTTGTGACTTATTTGACTTATAGTAGCTAAATGAGTATTATTGGGTGCATTGCTGCGAAGGGTTTAGTGGAATAGTTGCTACAAAATCTAAAGTCTCCTGGAAAGTAAGCCACCAGAGATTTTTAGACTATGGTAACCTGAGGGTGCATGATTAGTTTGGAAAATCCGTAGCTGCGAACTAATCTTATGATGATGTATACTTAAATACTCTTAATGTAAGATTTTAATGTAGCTATAATTACCAGTAAATGGGAGATAACTTACCAGATATTTGTGCCCAGTAATCCTCTCTCAAAGAAAATAAGCTTGGGGCAAAGCAATCAGTATTAAATTTGAGTGCAATTAAATAGAGCAGATTACCTCCAATTGATGTTAATGGTTGACGGTTGACGGTTGACTGTTGACTGTTGAGTGTTGACGGTTGACCGTTAATAGTAACTTTTACAAGATGATTCACTTGCAGATATAAATGATAATGAAAGCGCAGAGCTTAATGTGCAATATGCTAGCCCATTTATACACTCATAATAATTAACATCAACCATCAACAGTCAACCATCAACCGTCAACACTCAACCGTCAACAATCAACCGTCAACACTCAACAGTCAACAGTCAAGCGTCAACCGTCAACAGTCAACAAATTATATTTACAAATATCTAGATTAAATGTGAATAAAATTCTATGGAAAATAAAAACGATACACAAGAATTAGATATTCAACAATATTGGCTACCAATAAAACGTCGCTGGCCATTTTTGGTGATAGCTCTTTTGGCTTCCTTAGGAATAGCAGGGTTTGCTATCCTGAAGCGAAAACCAGAATACGAAGCTACAGGAATGCTACTTTTTAAATCTGACCGAATTTCATCCTTAACAAAAGCAGGAGAAAAGATAGGAGATTTAGAATCTTTAGTGCGTGGGAACCCTCTAGAAACACAAGCTGTAATTGTAAATTCTCAACCAATTTTAAGAGAAGTCATCAATACTTTAGGGTTAAAAGATAAACAAGGTAAGCTACTAGAGCCAGAATTACTCAAAATCAAGGTTGAATCAATCGTTGGAACTGATGTACTTAAAGTTTCATATACATCAGAAAACCCAGAAATATCAGCCTCAGTAGTCAATCAGTTGATGAAATCTTACGTTGCCAACAATATTGAGTCTAATCGAACTCAAGTTGTTGTCGCTGGTGAATTCCTTAAAAAACAGCTACCTGTTTCTCGACAAGAATTAGAACGAGCTTCAGAAGCAATACGTCAGTTTAAAACTCAATATAAAATTATTCAGCTTCCACAAGAAGCATCTGCAGCAATTCAAAACATTTCCCAGTTAGATGTAGAATTAAATCAAACACAAGCTGCACTAGCAGATGTGAGCGCTCAGGAAGGACAAATAGCTAGCCAACTAAATTTTGCGAAAAATAAAACAGTAGAAATTACTTCTCTTAATCAGATACCTGGTGTACAAGAAGTTTTGGGTGAGTTACAAAAAGTTCAAAGCAAGTTAGCATCAGCAAGAGCGCGGTACACAGAGGAACACCCAGATATTAGTAATTTAAAAAATCAAGAAATAACTTTGAATGCTTTATTACAAAATAGAACTGAACAGGTTTTAGGAACTAAAAAAATTGTTCCTTCAAATCAGTTACAAGTGGGGAAACTTAGAGAGACTTTAGCAAGTCAATATGTACAATTACAAACACAACGTCAAGGTTTAGAGAACAAAATACGAGCATTATCTAATATTAGAGAAACATATCAACAAAAGTTAGCTATCTTACCAAATTTAGAAAAAACTCAAGGAGATTTAGAAAGAAAATTATCAGTAGCTCAAACCGATTACCAAAACCTTATTACCAGACTACAAGAAATAGAAGTAGCTGAAAAGCAGACTATTGGTAATGCTAAAATTATTCAAACAGCAGAGATTCCTAAAAATAGGGTTATTTCTAAAATAACTTTCATGCTAGCAGGTGGTAGTATATTTTTTGGTTTGCTAATGGGTATTTTTGCTGCATATTTTGTAGATGTAATTGATAGGTCATTAAAAAATATCAAAGAAATTGAAACATTTTTTGGTTATACCTTAATAGGGCTAATTCCTAAATTTGAAACAAATATAAAATCTCCCCCTATTAAATTAATTCGTGATGAAATTTCCAGTCGAGTAGTCGTAGCAACTTCTCCTCGGACAGTAATTCACGAAGCGTATCAAATGCTCCAAGCAAACTTAAAGTTTATTAGTCATAAAAAAGTCAGTACGATTGTAGTAACTAGCTCTGTTACAGGAGAAGGGAAATCAGAAGTTTCAGCTAACTTAGCTGCGATAATAGCCACAGCAGGAAAAAGAGTTTTGCTAGTTGATGCTGATATGCGTCAACCATGTCAACATCACCTGTGGGGTTTAATTAACTCAGTGGGTTTAAGTAATGTGATTGTTGGTCATGATGAATTTTCTCAAGCTGTACAAACAGTTACAAGTTACTTATCCGTTCTTACAGCAGGAGTTCAACCTCCCAACCCCTCAGCTTTAATTGATTCTGAGGGTATGATTTCTTTGATTCAAAAATTTTCAGAAACCTATGACTACATAATATTTGACACACCTCCTTTGACTGGGATTGCAGATGCTGCTGTTTTAGGAAAAATGGTCGATGGAGTTTTGTTAGTAGCTCGACCTCGTGTAGTCGAATCAGCTAGTGCGAAAGCAGCTAAATCTCTGTTGGAACGTTCGGAAGCAAATATTTTAGGGATAATAGCTAACGCTGTCAACATTAAACAGGAACCTGATAGTTATTTCTATTATTCCTACCCTCGTTCTGGACATATTATCAAAGATGCTGAAGTTAGTATTAGATAAATTCTATCAACTACCTTCACTTAAACATATAAACGCAATAATATTGATTTAGAGTAGCTCTACCAAAAATTAGTTTCACTTCAATAAAAACGCTAATTACAATTTAGCTGATAACGTTATGTCTATTAACCAACTAGCTACTTTATGTACTAATACATTACTAATATTTAGTACATTAATATTATTAGTTATCTGTCTATTTTTTTTAATTGAATGTAGTGCTGCTTTGTTTCCGAAAGCTTCTTCTACTAATGTAAAGAACTGGCAAAATACTAAAGTTGCCGTCTTAGTACCTGCTCATAACGAAGAAGTAGTCATTGCTTTAACCTTAGAAAAACTGACCTCAGCGTTAAAACAACAAGACTCCTTGGTTGTTGTTGCCGATAATTGTAGCGATAATACAGCAGAAATTGCTCGTGCAATGGGTGCTATAGTCATCGAGCGTAACGACAGCGAACGCAAAGGTAAAGGATATGCTCTAGATTATGGCTTACAATTCCTGGAGACAAATCTACCGGAAAAAAGCCCACCAGATGTAGTCATTCTTGTTGATGCTGACTGTACAGTCCACAAAAGTGCGATTGAGCAATTAACAGAGCGTGCAATTGTAACAGGACGACCAATTCAAGCAACTTACTTGATGCTGAGGTCTAAAAATTCTCAATCAGCAAAAGATTATCTTTCACAGTTTTCCATCATTATCAGAAATCTAGTTCGTGCTTTAGGAACAGAGCGTTTAGGAATAAACTGTCCCTTACTTGGTACAGGAATGGCTTTTCCTTGGTCTGTGATTAGCTCAGTTGATTTAGCTAACGGTCATCTCCTAGAAGATGCAAAACTAGGTTTGGATTTGGCTATCGCTGGACATAGACCACTGCTTTGCTCACAAGCAAAAGTAACTAGCGATTTACCTTGCTCTTCCGTTGCAGCTACAAGTCAAAAAACTCGTTGGGTACATGGTCATTTTCAAATGATACAGACTTACGTTCCCATCCTATTTAAAGAAGCAATACGTCAAAAAAGATTTGACTTATTGACAAGCATATTAGATTTGTGTGTTCCACCTCTATCTTTACTAGTTGTTGTTTGCTTATTAATAACGGCAAGTTCTATCATATGTGGAATATTAGGAGCATCGTGGATACCAGCAATTACAGCAGTAATAGCAGGTTTTTGTTTACTAACAGCACTTCTTATCGCTTGGGTAAATTTTGCTCGTCAAGAATTGCCATTAGATAAGCTTTTAACGATTCCACTTTATATTTTATGGAAAATTCCAGTTTATGTTCAGTTTTTAGTCAAACCTCAAACTATTTGGTTACGTACGCAAAGAGAAGTAGAAAATACGAATTTATCCAAAAGAGTAGGTCTTTAGTAGGTTTCTAGAATATGCCAATTACTAAGCCAAAATATCATAACTAAAACTATGAATCCACTTCTAAGGCTTGCAGAAAAATGTTTTATTATACTAGGATTAACTTTTTTCTCAGGTGTATTCGGTATACATTCTTTGGGAATTTTCTTTCCTAAAGCCTTAGTAACATTAATCAGATTTTTTATTTGGGGAGGCTCAACATTTTTAGTCTGTATTTTCTGGAAAAACACAATTAGAATGCTTAGCCAAAATATATCAATATGTATATTAAGTGCCTTAGCATTCCTATCTTTTATCTGGTCAGAACTTCCAGAATTTACCTGGTTTAATTCAAGAGACATCTGGATGATGACATTTTTTGCTTTATACTTTGCTACAAGATTTAGTTTAAAAGAGCAAGTAGAAATAATAGCCTACACTTTATTAATTGGGAGTATTCTGAGCATAATTTTTGTCATAGGATTACCTGGAATAGGGAAAGAAGTAGATAGCGACCATTTAGGAGCTTGGAAAGGCTTATATGGTCATAAAAATTTATTTGGTAGTATGATGGTTTTAAAATCATTAACATTTTTCACACTACCTAAGAACAATTCACAAATATATAAATGGGGTGGTTTTAGCCTAGCTATTTTCTTAATAATTCTTTCAACATCTAAAACCTCTTTAGTCGTAACTTCCTTATTAATATTAATAATTTTATTTTATAAAAACTTTCGCTGGCAAGGGAAAATTAGTGTAATATTTATTGATATAGGAATTTTAATTCTAGGGTGCGTTGCTTTATTAGTCTTCAGTTACTGGGTAGAACTTTTAACTGGTTTAGGAAGAGACCCAACTTTAACTGGTAGAACACCTCTTTGGGGTTTGATGATAGCGAGATTAATAGAAAAACCATTACTAGGTTATGGACGTGGAGCATTTTTCGCACCTAAAAGTCGTTACGGAATCGAAGCAGGTCAAATAGTAGGTACTGGTTGGATACCACCCCACGGTCATAATGGCTTACTTGATTTAACCATTGACCTTGGACTGATTGGTTTATCATTTTTCTTAATAACATATTTCACTAGCTTTGCTCGCTCATTAAAACTAGCTTACGCAGCTAAAAACGTAGAGAACATTTGGCCATTAGCTTACCTAATATTTTTATTAATGAATAACATAACAGAAAGTTTATTACTATATCAAACAAATATCTTCTGGGTTTTATTTATAACCCTTGTATTTACCCTAAGCCAAAAACCACAAACAAAGCAAAATCATAACCAAAAAAAACAAAACCATCCATATGCAACATAAGCAACCCCCCTTCCCCCTTCCCCCTTCCCCCTTCCCTCTTTCTTCTTTCTTCTTTCTTCTTTCTTCGTGTCCTTCGTTTCTTCGTGGTTTGAGGAGGTATTAACTTGTTGAAGTCACTCGGAATTGTTATCATCGGACGTAACGAAGGAAATCGTCTCAAAGCGTCTCTACAATCAGTCATTAAACAAAAAAGAACAATAGTTTACGTAGACTCAGGTTCTTCCGATGGCAGTGTAGAACTAGCAAAATCCCTTGGTATTAACTGTATTGAGTTAGACTTATCTATCCCATTTACAGCAGCTCGTGCTAGAAATACAGGATTTGAGCATCTACTACAAATAGAACCAGAAGTAGAATTTATCCAATTTGTAGACGGAGACTGTGTAGTTGTAGAAGGGTGGTTAGAACGTGCAGTAAATGAATTCATTGCTCGTCCTGATGCTGTAGTTGTTTGTGGTCGGTGTCAAGAAAAATTTCCAAATCACTCGATTTATAATCGCTTGTGTGACATAGAATGGAATACTCCAGTTGGTGAAGCTACAGCATGTGGGGGTAATTCCATGATGCGAGTAACTGCATTAACAAAAGTAGGAGGTTTTAACCCCACATTGATTGCAGGAGAAGAACCAGAATTGTGCCTACGATTGCGTAGAAATGGAGGTAAAATTTTACGTATAGACGCGCAAATGGTATTACATGATGCGAATATAACTAGTTTTAAACAGTGGTGGAAGCGTGAAATTCGTAATGGTCATGCTTACGCTGAAGGAGCTTGGTTACATGGTCACGCTCCCGAACGACATTGGGTGCGAGAAAGTTTGAGAAATTGGTTCTGGGCTTTATTTTTACCATTGTTAGCAATAGTAGGCTTACTGCCAACCCAAGGATTGAGCATAATATTACTATTAATGGCTTATTTACTATTAGCTTATCGGTTGTATAACACAATGCGAGAACGTGGGTATCAATCAACAGATGCTACTCTTTACGCCATATTCTCTGTGTTAGATAAATTTCCCAAACTACAAGGTCAAATTAAATTTTTTATTTCTATACTATTAAAACAACAACGTACTTTGGTGGAATATAAAAATCTTGACCTAACCCCCCTTCCCTAAAAATGTAGAGACGTTATATATAACGTCTCCACTCCACCACGAGAGAAAAATATGAATGGAGATGAATTATAATGGCAACACAACTTAAATCATCAGTAATTGGTGCGGGTGCTATCTCTAAAGAACACCTAAGTTTTTTGGCAAAATCAGAACGTACACATCTAGCTTCAGTTTGTGACCTTTCAAAAGCTGCTGCTAAATATGCAGCAAAAAGATATGGTGCTGAATCTACTTACACTAACTATCGACAAATGTTAGATGAGGTAAAGCCTGATGTCGTACATATTTTAACCCCACCTCATACTCATAAACAAATTGCCAAAGACTGCTTAGAAGCGGGTGTACATGTTTTTTGCGAAAAGCCGATTACACCAACTTATGATGAATTTCAAGAACTGTGGACTTGCGCTCAGTCGCGCAATCGTTGGCTAATTGAAAATCAAAACTACTGCTTTAACAAAAAAATTCTCGCTATCCAGCAATTGATTACAGATGGAATTCTTGGTGAAGTACAAGAAGTTGAAGTCAGGGTAGCACTTCCTGTACGCGATGGGGGAATATTTGCAGACGAAAATTTGCCGAGTCCAATTCATAAAATGCCTGCTGGAGTAATTCATGATTTTATTACCCACTTATGTTCCTTAGTTGTACGTTTTATACCAGATTTTGAGCGGGTTAATGCTGTATGGAGCAATCATGGTGGTGGAAACCTTTTCCGTTACGACGACTTAGACGCAATAGTAATCTCCGGTTCCGCACATGCTCGAATTAGATTTAGCTGTCACACACCACCAAAGGCTTTTGAGGTGAGAGTACGTGGTTCAAAAGGTTATGCCGAAACCGATTTATTTCAACCTTACTTGCGTTGCGTCTTACCTCGTGTTGGTGAATTATTATCTCCATTAATTAATCATTTCATCAATGGATGCGATTTAGTTGGTGCGTCATTCACTAATTTTCATAACAAGATTATGCAAAAAACAGTTTACGAGGGTATGTATCGGCTTTTAGATAAAACTTATGAAGCATTAATTGATGGTGAAGCACCACCTATCAGTTTTTTAGAAATGGAAAGAACAAATCGATTAGTTAATTTATTGCTATCGGAGGTAAATCACGTATGAAACTACTAGTAACAGGTGCGTCCGGTTTTTTGGGAAAATATGTTGTAGCCGAAGCATTGCAACGGGGTCACCAGGTGCGTGCAATTGTCCGACCATCTAGTGATGAAACTCGTATATTTTGGCATAATCACCCAAGGGTTGAACTCATCCGTATAGATTTGCGAAGCAAGCATGGTATTGTCGATGCTCTCCAAGGAGTGGATGCAGTTATTCATTTAGCGGCTGCCAAAGAAGGTGATTTTTATACTCGATTTGCAGGTACAGTCGTTGCTACCGAAAACTTGCTTGATGCAATGGTTGATGCTGACGTTATGCGGTTAGTTGATATTAGTACCTTCTCTGTATATGACTACCAAGGTACAAAATCAGGTGAAACAATAAGCGAAAAGTCTCAAATCGAGAGCAATCCTTTAGAACGGGATGAATACGCTCAAACCAAACTTCTTCAAGAAGAACTTATCCACGAGTTTGAACAAAATTATCCCAAAGCACAGGTAACAATCGTTCGTCCCGGATTAGTTTATGGACGAGATAATCTCTGGAGTACGCTACTAGGTGGACAATTAACCAAAAATTTGTGGCTACGAATTGGTGCTTATGCAACAATGCCATTGACATACGTAGAAAACTGTGCTGATGCAATTGTTAGTGCTGTAGAGCGTGATGAGGCAATTGGTCAAACTTTGAATATAGTTGATGACGATTTGCCCACCCAAAGAGTTTATGTCAAAAGACTGACCAAGCACAAAGTATCGATACCTCGCTTGATTCCTATAAATTGGACAATTATGCGTTTTATGGCCTGGATATTTTGGACTTATAATCAACGAGTGCTTCAAGGACAAGCAAGGCTACCAGGTATATTTATTCCTAGGGTGTTGGATGCAAGGTTTAAACATTTTAAATTTAGCAATGCTCATGCCAAACAAATTTTAAATTGGCAACCCAGATATTCGCTTGATACTGCACTGGAACGCTGTTGCAGCAATGAAGAATTGTTACAGTTACCGCAACCGCAACCAATAGTGAAGGAGAGCCTATGCGGATTGCCTACCTAACAGGTGAATATCCCAGAGCTACAGATACTTTTATTCAACGGGAAGTAACAACTTTGCGACAAATAGGAGTGGATGTACACACATTTTCAATTCGTCCCACCGGAGACGAACATATGGTGGGTGAAGAACAAAAGTCAGAACGAGAGGGTACTTTTTATATTCTCCCAGCAAATCCTATTAAGTTATTTTTCACCCACCTTAGTTTACTATTTACTACGCCAAACGAATATTTTGGTACCGTAAAATTGGCCTGGTCAACAAGTCAACCAGGTTTGCGAGGTGCATTTTATCAATTGTTTTACTTTTTAGAAGCAGGTATCTTAGCCAAACAAATTAAAATCAGGAAGTTAGTTCATTTGCATAACCATATTGCTGAAGGTAGCGGTACGGTAGCAATGCTAGCTGCCAAATTGGGAGGTTTTACTTATAGCTTTACATTGCACGGTCCGAATATATTTTTTCGCGCACATCAATGGAGGTTAGACGAAAAAATTAAAAGAGCACTGTTTGTCAGTTGTATCAGCAACTATGCACGCAGTCAAGGAATGATTTTTGCACCCCATGAAAAGTGGAATCGGATGCATATTATTCATTGCGGTATCGACCCAAAATTATTCAATGTAGTTTCTCACCAGGCAGTTTCTCACCAGAACTTAGGTGAAAAAAACCAAGGAAAACGCCTGCTTTTTGTAGGAAGACTAGCAACAGCAAAAGGATTGCCAATCTTATTAGAAAGTTTGGTGATTTTGAAGCGATTGCATCCAGACATTCTATTAACTGTAGTGGGTGATGGTCCAGACCGCGAAAACTTGCAAAAAATCACAGTTCAGTTGGGATTGAATTCTAACGTACATTACGTCGGTTATAAATCTCAAACTGAGGTACGGGAATACTTTCAGCAAACCGATATTTTTGTGATGTCCAGCTTTGCAGAAGGTATACCAGTAGTCTTAATGGAAGCGATGGCATCTGGCCTACCTGTAGTAGCGACCCAGATTGCTGGTGTCAGTGAATTGGTAGAAGATGGCATAAATGGATACCTAGTTCCACCTGGAAATGCGATGTTTTTGCAGGAAAAAATAGAAAAATTACTAGTTGACGCTAACTTAAGAGCAATATTTGGCACATATGGGCGAATCAAAGTAGAACAAGAATTTAACATACATCACGAAGTTGCAAGACTGCATCAATTAATGATTAAAGCTTTGCAAGGAGAAAATGAACCCAATTCGCAATTCGCAATTCGCAATTCGCAATTCCTCACTCCCAACTCCCCACTCCCCACTCCCCTCCCCCATGTTCCACATAGCCTTAAATACAAATTGTGATTTAGAAGCTATTGCCAAAAATGCCCTAGCTGGAAAATGTCCATCGCATGTAATGTGGGAAATGAGTCAGCTTTTGGGAGCAACAATTCATCAAGCAAAGAAAATTAAAATTTTGCCTGTAGATAGAATTCTTGCAAAAATTATAGGGTGTCCCGAATACTGGGCATTAGCACGGCAATTATCTTCGCAAGTTCAAGATGGTGATGTTATATATTGCGACGGGGAAAGCTTAGGTATTCCCATCGCTGTTCTTTGCTCTGCTAAAAATCGACGACCCAAGATTATGGTGCTTTTCAACAACATCAACCGAATACGAGGTCATTTAGCATTGAAGTTGTTTGACATAGCAAACCGAATTGATTTGTTTGTCACTTATAGTAATTCGCAGGCAGAATTTCTTCGCAACTATTTGCATTTATCAGAGCAAAATATCTATGAAATGGTTTCATACCCACCAGTAGATACATCATTTTTCACACCAGGAGCAGCTTCAGATAAAAAGTTACGTCCATTGATTGGGAGTGGTGGTTTGGAAAAACGAGACTATCGAACTTTGGCTGATGCGACTAAAGACTTAGATGTTGATGTAAAGGTTTGTGCTTTTTCGCAGAATGCAAATGCATCAAAAAAAACGTTCCCAAAAACAACTCCTAATAACATGTCATTTGACTATTACGAATGGTATGATTTATTACAACTTTACCGTGATTCCGACTTAGTAGTAGTTCCACTTTTTAAGAATAACTACCAAGCCGGACTTACTACCATGCTAGAAGCGATGGCTTGTCAGCGACCTGTAATAATAACCCGTTCACCAAAAGGCAGAATCATTAATAAACTAATTGATTCTGGTATAGTTACTGGTGTTAATCCTGGTGACTCTGTTGGGCTGAAGCAAGCAATTGAGGGGTTATTAAATGACCCTCAAAAAGCAGAAGCTCAGGCTAAAAAAGGTTATGAACTAATACGAAATGAATTCAATCACAGTAAATATATTCAAACTTTAGTTACAAACATGAAAAGTCTTATTCCTTTATCTCCTACATAACATGACCTCCTTAAAAAAACGTGCAATTAATGGTGCAATCTGGACAATAGCTTGTTTTGGAGGCAGTTACATACTCAGATTTGGCAATAATTTAATTTTAACTCGTCTCCTTCAACCAGAATTTTTTGGTTTAATGGCTTTGGTTAATACTCTCAGAATGGGGCTAGAACTTTTTTCTGATATTGGTATTAGTCAAAATATTGTTAATAGTAAGCGAGGTGATGAAGCAACTTTTTTAAATACAGCTTGGACTTTACAAATCATTCGCGGTGTAGTAATTTGGCTGCTGTGCATACTTATTAGTTTTCCAATTGCACATTTTTACAACGAACAAAGGTTCATGTGGCTGATTCCGATTGTTGTATTTTCTACAGTTTTTGATGGATTTAGTTCTACTAGTATACATACTCTCCATCGTCAGATGGAATTACGTAAGCTATCACTATATGAACTAGTACTACAAATTGCTTATTTTTGTACATTAATTTTTTTAGTTTGGCGAATTCCTAGTATTTGGACTTTAGCTTTTGGAACTTGGCTTCCAGCAATCTACAAATTATTCACTAGCTATTGGTTAATCCCTAGATATTCTAATAAATTGCAGTGGGACAAGGATGCAGTTAAAGAAATTCTCTCTTTCGGAAAGTGGATGTTTGTTGCATCTACACTAATGTTTGCCGCAGAACAAGCTGATTACTTTGTTTTAGGAAAACTACTATCATTTAAAATGTTGGGGGTCTATATAATAGCTTGGACATTGGCAAGTATTCCCAGAGAAATTATAAAACAACTTAGTCACCGAGTCATTTTTCCCACTATTTGTAAGCAAGCAGATTTACCGAGGTCAGTTTTAAGAGCAAAAATTCTTCCGCAAAGACAAATAATATTATTAGGATTTGGGATTATATTAGCTGGACTGATAACTACTGGCGATTTAGTTGTCAGTATTTTATACGATAACAGATATACAGATGCTGCTTGGATGATGCCAATATTATGCTGTGGTATGTGGTTTTCTTTGCTTTTTTATACTACTAGTCCCGCTCTCTTAGCAATTAGTAAACCTTTATATTCTGCTCAAAGTAATTTTGCGAGGTTCGGAATAATTACTTTAGCTGTACCTTTGATATATCAAAGTTTTGGCGTTATTGGGGCAATTACTGTGATTGCACTCAGCGATTTACCCTTGTATATAGTTAACCTTTATGGACTTTGGCAAGAAAAGCTCTTCTGTTTTGTTCAAGATGTTCAAACGACAGTTTTTTTTATTGGAGTACTTACTTTATTTTTATTAATTAGAAATACTTTAGGATACGGATTGCCTATTGATAAATTATTTTAAAAGTTGTAGCCAAAAATTAAGAGGATAAGACCATGACTTATAGAGAAATCCCATTAGTCAATTTTCAATCAGACTTAAGGTCTGCAAAAATAACCAGTTTACAAAGAGGATTGTATATCAGATTATTGCGGACATTGATATTAATTTGCTTAGATGCAATATCTTTAAGTTTAGCATTGAAGCTGGCGCTATTTTATGGGGATATGTTTACTTCTTTATGGGCAAACTATTCTTATTTTTTATTGCTCATTTTCTCTGTGGAATTAGGTATTATAGCAGCATTAGGATTGTACGGTGCTGGTGACAATCGTCGTAACTATTTTAGTCTATTTAAAGCAGTTTCTTTAGCGAGTCTACTACTACTATTAATTGCTTTTCTTTATGAACCAAATCTTTATATTTGGCGTTCAACTTTTATACTATTTTGGTTATTCTCTATTACTTGTATCTCTGCTGGTCGCTTTATCTTTGATATTGCAACGAAGTTAGTTCGCCAAAAAGGAGCAGTCCTTCATTCTGTTTTTCTTATTTCTGATGTAGAGGATGAACAAGCAAATATCAAGTTTATAGAAAAAAATCAGTACTTCAAAATATGTGGAATCGCTAATGCTGGTTCTCTGGATAAGTCTAACCGAGAAGCAACATTTGAATATCTGAGAGAAAGACGTATAGAAGAAGCTTTTGTGTCTTGGAATTCAATCAAAAACCGTTTATATATAAGTTGGAATTTTTATACTGCTGGTATTACCCTAAGAATTATTCCAGCACAAACAGAAATTATTACACCAAAGTTTGAGATTTCGATGATTGGGGAATTGCCTTGTATGACAATTCCTGCACCAATTATTACAGGTAGCGATTTTTGGGTAAAACGAGGCTTTGATATTTTTGGAGCAACGATTTTGTTATTCCTACTTTCACCTTTGTATTTGTTGATTGCCATATTAATTAAACTTGATTCTCCTGGTTCAATTTTATTTAAACAAGAGAGAATTGGTCTACATGGTCAAAAGTTTAATATGTGGAAGTTTCGGACAATGGTGATGAATGCTGAACAGTTACAAGTTGTTCTAGAAGAAAAAAACGAAGCTAAGGACGGTATTTTTTTTAAAATTAAAGAAGACCCTCGTATCACACGAGTTGGAAAATTTTTACGTGGCTACAGTTTAGACGAATTACCACAACTTTTTAATGTTTTACTGGGAGATATGAGTTTTGTCGGTCCTCGTCCTCTACCACTAAGAGATGTTGAAAGATTTAAGACAACTCATTTTATCCGTCAAGAAGTTTTACCTGGGATTACTGGATTATGGCAGGTTTCTGGACGCTCTGAGATTGACGATTTTGAGCAGGTGGTGCAGTTAGACCTGAGATATATTCAGGATTGGTCACTATGGCTAGATTTACAAATTTTGCTGAAGACTGTGAAGGTTGTTTTGCAAAAAAAGGGCGCTTATTAACTTAGATATCAAAATTACTTCTTTCAGGAGATTAATTCATGCGAGTAAATATCGGTGGCGTTTATATAGATAGATATAGCTTTAATGAAGTGATTGATAGAATTATTAATCACGTTCAAGAACGAGGTTTGCCAGAATATGTAGTCACTCCTAACGCAGACCATATTCTGAACCTACAGAAAGATTCAAGATTTCGTGATATCTATCGCAAAGCATTTTTGGTAGTACCGGATGGAGTCTCCCTGCTTTGGTCTGCGAATTTTCTGCAAACACCACTTAATGGACGAGTTAATGGCACAGATTTGTTTGAAACATCATGTGCAATTGCTGAAGAGAAAGAACTGAAAGTATTTTTTTTAGGTGGTCGTCCTGGTGCTGCTGAAAAAGCTAAGCAAATTCTCCAAGCACGACATCCTAATCTAAAAATTGTTGGTACTCATTGTCCCCCTTATGGTTTTGAGTCAAAACGAGAAGAACTAGCACTCATCACTTCCAAGATTAAGGCAGTAAAACCAGATATCCTTTTTGTTGGATTGGGTGCTCCAAAACAAGAATACTGGATACACGCTAACTATCAGCAGTTAGGAGTACCAATTTCTGTTGGTATTGGAGTTAGCTTTGAGTTAGTCAGCAATATGGTACAAAGAGCACCTGTATGGATGCAGAAAACGGGTTTAGAATGGTTATTTAGGTTAATTGTTGAACCACAACGCTTATGGAAACGCTACATCATTGGTAATCCACAGTTTATTTGGCTAATACTAAAACAGCGATTTTTCGGTATCATCAAACTGAATTGAATAAATATAATCACGGGTTACTCAAATGCGTCTTTTAATTGTTCAATATAGTGGTGATTATCACCAAGCATTTCAGCTTTGTTTCAAAGATGGAATAGAGACATATCATTCACAAAAATATGTACTTAATACAGTTTTAAGTATTAGTGAAAAAATTGATGAAGTAATTTTATTATGTTGTAACACAACAGAGGTATATAATCATGTAATAGCTAAAAGTCTACGTGTAATTGCTGCGGGACTTGAACCATATCAAAATATAAGTCATATTTTGCAAATCATTGATGCACATAAGCCAACACATTTAGTAGTTCATTTTCCGATTCCAGGAATTTTTCGCTGGGCAATCGAGAATAAAGTGAAAGTTATTGGCTTACTAGCAGATTCTTTTTTAGGAACAAAGTTACACCATCAGTGGAAAAATTTTTTCCTCGCACGTTTATTAAATCATCCACAAATAGACTGGATTGGAAATCATGGCGTCAATGCTTGTTTCTCGCTTCAGCAAATAGGAGTTAATCCTGACAAAATTATTCCTTATGATTGGGTTCATTCTGTCACCCCGGAATTATTTGCTGCAAAACAACTCCAACGTAATGGAGATACGTGGAAGTTAGTTTATGTTGGTTCTGTTATTGAGTCGAAAGGTGTTGGTGATATTTTAGATGCGTTAGCAATTTTACGTGACACAGGTTTTCCTGTGAGTCTAGAAATTGCTGGTGGTGGAGAAATAGAACAATTTACTAATCGCGCAGAAAGTTTAGGAATTCACAATTATGTGAATTTTTTAGGACTAGTTCCCAATCACCAAGTGATTAAGTTGATGAGGGATGGGGACATAGTTGTCGTTCCTAGCTGGTATGAGTATCCTGAAGCATGTCCATTTACAATTTACGAAGCATTTTGTACCCACACTCCATTAGTGGCATCAAATCATCCGATGTTTCGAGCTAATTTGCAACACGAAGTTAATGCAATGATTTTTCCTGCATGTTATCCAAAAAAACTTGCTGAATGTATTATTCAACTACTTTCTCAACCAAGTTTATATGCACAAATTTCCGCCGCATCTGATATTTCTTGGCAAAATTTACAAATTCCAGTGAAATGGGCTGATTTCATCGAAAAATGGTTATATTCTTCATCTGTAAATGATAGATGGTTACATAGTCATTGTCTTACATATGATTATTATAATAACCGTGTTTGCTAACAAAACTGCTTTTGCAGTTATAACGTGGCAATTAGTAGAAAAACCATCAATTAAATTTAATCAAAAAATAAAAAATTCTCATTAAACAATTCGCAATTCGCAATTCGCAATTCGTGATTTGCAATTTGCGAATTATTTAAGGTGAGTTTTTTAGAAGCTGACTAAACTATGCTTACTGCTTTCATTCCGTGCTTGTCCTAATTCTGGAATCAACTCACTTCCCTTAAGACGCATTCCTAATACAAACAAGGTTTCAGCCATATCATCACGAGAAATCTTACTTTCACTTAACTGAGAAAAGCGTAGTTCCAGTTCTTCCAAAACTAAATCACGTAAAGCCGTTATATCATCTTCAAATTTAGATTTAGATTCAAACGCTTCACTTCTAATTGAGCTACTTTGCCTACTTAATTCTTCATCAATCGACTGTAAACTATGAGAAAATTTGCGATTCAGCCTGTCCACCTGCTGCTGTAAATCCGCAGTTTCCTCTTGAGTGTTAAGACTCGTGGATTTAAGTCTTTTTTCCAACGTCTCAACCGCAGTTTTTAATTCCCCCGCAAAATTTATCCTCAATTGTTCAAATTGCTTAAGCATTTCTGTTTGTAACAGCAAAACGTCAGACTCAAGCTTACAGAAGCGATTTTCGTTCTCCCTTAACTGCACCCCAAAAATAATGTCGCGGATTTGGTCGATATTGCCAAGTCGCTCGCGTATCTCTTCTCTGTTCATTTTACTCATTTGGAACCTCATTAATTGGGGAAATCGATTAGACACAGGGGATAATAATACCTTCCGACAGGCGAGCCTCAGTATAAAGAGCTACTTGTGTAGACTTTTACCATGTCAAATTTATTATTATTGATGTCCTTAATATTTACTAGGTTCCACAGCTATTTGTAAAGTTTTAACATAATAAAAAAATCAACCAATTTTGTCACAAGTTTGTCACGTTTGTTCTTTTATACTGAAAACGCAGCAAACAAAGGTATCTGTACCCAAAACTTAGAGTAATCTAGTTCATATCAAATACCTTAAAAATACCCCTATTGATTCAGGGTGCATCTCATTAACCTTGCTTAGGCAATTTTTAAATACTTTAGTTAGCTAGCTAATTATTTTGCAACCTGTTAAGAAATTGCAGAAAAAAGAAAATCATTCTCGTGGGAACTACTAATAAATAATTTTGAATCACGCTCGTAAAGTATTCAATATTAAGTGCAGGCAAAGCTATTGTTTGTACTAATTTTCTATGATTAATTAATTAATTTCACTTTATTCTCTATAAATTTATTACTTTTTTGCATCTAAGTATTCACCCACATGCTTTGTGATTTCTTTAAAAATAAAGTACTCATTTTTACACTGAGTTTAAATAAATCACATAAACCCACAATAAGATACAGCTATACACAGATGACAAATAAGGATTAAAATGCTATGCAAAATAGTAAACTTCAACGTCTTTGGAACACAAAAGTTCTCTTAGATAACCTGAAGCTGGAAAAAATTTTGATGCTGGTAATAGCTTTGTGGTTTCTGTCCGGAATCAAGTTACAAGCTCAAGCTGAAAATAATATGTCTCCACCAGTATCCTCCTCCAATACTGAATTACAGGTAGAAAGTTCCCAAGAAACATCTAATACTGATGCAGATGTAACAGATACAGATATAGATACAAAGCTTAGACAAGTACCTGTAGTTGCTATACCTGAGAGCTTTAAACCTGAACTAAACTCACCTGTAACAGTACCCAAACCAAACTCCTACACATTGAACTTGATGCAGACAAAACCAGCAAAACTATCAGACAACTCTTTACCCACACCAGAATCAGAATCAAAACCAGATTTCTCATTAGAAGGGATACAAGTCAATTTTCAGAACGATAGCAACAGCGAACGAAACAATGTAATCATTGAACCAACCTTACAATTCAGCTTACCCGATGACCAAAAATTACGTGTCAAGACAGGATTTAATACCTTTGAACAGCGAAATATTGACACAGTTACGAACATTCCCATTCAGCTAGGTTGGGAAGGAAAAATCGGTGAATATAAAGTACAAGCTGGTGGTGGAGTTGATATATTTAATCGTTTACCGACAGCAATAAATTTGAATGCCAAAGTAGAAGCTCCAATTTACGTCAACTTGTCTCCAGAGGACAAATTAGAATCTGGTCTATTTGTATCAGGATTCGTTGAACAGGGCCCTTATAAATTCAATGCTAAAACCTTAGAAAACCAAATTACAGCTTGGCGATTTGGACCCAATGTTTACTGGCAAATTGACCCCAAAACAAGCTTTTACGCCCATTATCGCCAAGGATTATACAATGACGGCAACTCAGAGAAGCAGATAGTCAGCAGATTAGAACGTAAACTAGGAAACTTTTTTGTTGCAGCTAACTTATTCAACTGGAGTTACGCATCAGACAATCAGAATTCAAAAGGATATTTTTCACCACCAGACTTTCTAGTTTATAACGGTGAGGTTGGTTGGGAAGGCAATATATCTGAATCACTACGGTGTCGTGTGACCACAAATCTGGGACAGCAAAGATTGACAGGAAACTTTAGTAATGCTTTTAGTTACGAAGGTCGCTGTACAGCAAAGATTTCTAAAAACATAGAAGCAGATTTTGGCTACGGTTCCAGCAATGTCCGTCAGCAAAATAACGGTGCAAACAGTTACAACAATCAGAGTATATCTGGACAACTAAGAATGAATTTCTAAGAAAATTTTCGTTAACAACATTACAGCTACCAAAATTATGAGCCAGATTTTTGAGCAACCACGTAAATTATTTAGAACAATAACGAATGTCTCCGGAGTATTGACAGCATTTACAGTAATCGCTGGTTTACAATTTCTATCTAACGATATAACCCGGAATTCTTTTTTGACAGAACCCATCAAGCAAACACCTAAAGCTATTGCTAAAAAAGATATCAAGTCAATGAGATTAATAGGTATAGAAGATGGAATCAAAAAAAATCAAGAAGAAAAATTGAAGACGAATAAAGTAAGAAAGAAAAAGCAAGAAACAAGAAGTAAAAAGGAAGAAGCAAGATGAAAGAGAGAAAACTATATTGGATAAAGTTGATAAATTTGTTTTGTATTACAGCTATTGCACAATTAGCAATAAATATAGGTTTTATCAAACCAGTTCAAGCACAAAAATCAACTCCAACAACAAATACCTGTATGCAAATAACTTTACCTCTAACAGCAGAGGAAGAACTTCATGCTAGAACTGCTTGGCTATATTTTCTCAAGAATTTTCAGCCGACAACTGGATTTACGAATTCAACCGCAGGATATCCCTCTGGTTCTTTTTGGGATATGGGTAATTACTTGATGGCATTAAACGCAGCACGTGGATTAAATTTAATTAGCCAAGCTGATTTTGACTATCGACTTAATACTTTTCTCACTACTCTGACAAATCTAAAACTATTTGAAAACAGTCTACCAAATAAGGTTTACAACGCAAAAAATGCTCAAATGGTTGATTACACAAACAAATCGATAGAAAAAGGAATAGGTTGGTCAGCATTAGATATTGGTCGTATGCTAACTGCAATGCATCTTATTCGTAGCTGTCATCCTGAATATGCAGATTGGATGCAAGGAATAATTTCTAAATGGGAAATTAAACGCTTAATCAAAGACGGTCAACTTTATGGAGCAATAGTTCTTCCGAATGGTAAAACAAAATTAGTTCAGGAAGGAAGATTAGGCTATGAAGAATATGCAGCTAAGGGTTTTGAGCTATGGGGTTACAAAGTAGATAAAGCAGTTGCATTAGAACCATTTAAATTTGTCGATATTTATGGCATAAAAATTCCTGTTGATACTCGAGACTACAAGAAAACTAAAGCAAATAACTATGTAGTCAGCGAATCCTATATTTTAGAAGGAATTGAGTTTGGCTTAAAAGGTCGTTTACAAGATTTTGCTCGTAGGATTTTAGAAGTACAAAAACGTCGTTATGAACAAACAGGTCAACTAACAGCAGTCACAGAAGACAACATAGATAAACCTCCTTACTTTATCTACAACACAATTTATGCAAACGGAAAATCTTGGGCACCCATAACAGAAAATAATGAGCCAATTCCACTATTCCGTTCCATTAGTACCAAAGCAGCTTTTGGTTGGCGTTATTTATACCCTAATAACACATATGCCAAAAAAGTATTTGATGCAGTCAAAAATTTACATAGTCTAGATGGAATCGGTTTCTATGGTGGACTTTACGAAAGTAAAAATCAGCCAAATAAATCTATAACAGGTAACACCAATGGACTAATCTTAGAAATTTTACATTACAAAGCCAGAGGACATGTTCCGATGATTCAATCGGATGCTATTACTATTTCTAATAATCAAGAAAACACTGATATTAAAGTGAAGTTAGATATAGCAGCATTAGCAAAAATAGAATTCAGCTACAGCAATCATAAGTAATAAGTAAAAAATCACAAAAAACCATTATGCTAAACACTTCCAAACTAATCCGCAAATACTTACCTATACTCCTTATATTAACACTAATTGGCACAGCCTTAGCCAAAATAGAAAATCAACCAGCAGTAGCCAATAATCACTCCTTCAAACCTCCAACATTGCTAGGTTTATACGCAGAAAATTATCTAGGAGACCAGCGAGTAATCGACAAAGAATTACGACAAATTGATAATTGGGTAGGCAAAAAGCATTCTTTAGCAGCCTTCTTTATGGACATAGAAGATTCTAACCCCAACTATAACATTGGTGTCCGTTTAGAAAGGTTACGTGCAAACGGTTATACAGCCTTTATTAACCTAGATACAACTCGCACAATGTCTCAAGTTGCTAATGGAAACGTCGATGCTTCTTTGCGTAAATTTGCACAAGCTTACGCTCAGTGGTCAGAGCAAGCTGAAGGAAGGCTGGCATTTATTGCACCAATGCAAGAGATGAATATTGGAGGAAATGAAACTTACGGTAAAGACCCACAAAACTTTAAACGAGCATACAAAAGAATTCAACAAATATTTATTGAGGCTGGTGTATCTCCTCAAAGTATACGTTGGGTGTTTGCACCAAATGGTTGGAGTGAAGCTAATCATAAATTTGAGAAATATTATCCTGGAGACGAGCGCGTTGATGTAGTAGCCTTTAGTGGTTACAACTGGGGATACTGCAATGCTGCGGATTGGAAAGAATGGAGTAGTCCCAGTAAAGTATACCAACCTTACATCAAACGGATGCAAAAAATGGCTCCTGGTAAACCAATTTTTATTGCTCAAACTGCTAGTAGTAGTTACACCAAAAACGGAATAAATAATATAGCTAAAAATAAATGGCTACAAGATACCTATAACTACTTAGCTTCAGTTCCAGAAGTCCGAGGTATTTTGTATTTCAATATGAATAAAGAATGTGATTGGGCTTTATATAACCAAAATGGCAGTAAATCCAGTGGTTATCAAGGTGCAGTCGCAAATCCCGCATTTCGTTACGTATCTCCTGATGAATTGCTAAAACAGGAATAAGTGTGATGATAGGAGAATTAATTGTTTTATATTTACATCAAAACCCGTATCAAAATGGTTTGATTTGTGAGCAGAGGCTATGCAAACAATTCATCCCAGTTTCTGTAAACTTTTCTGGAACACAGCCGTCTCCAAAAATTACGCTTGCAGATGATAAAATTGCAGCCCAAAGCGCTTGGAAATATTTTGAACGCAATTGGAATTCTCATACTGGTTTTGTCAATTCCGTAGATGGATATACTTGGACAACCCTTTGGGACCAGGGTAGCGCCATTATGGGAATTCATGCAGGGTATCAACTAGGATTAGTTCCAAAAGCGCGATTTAACCAAATGGTTAAGCGACTTTTACTGACTTTAGAAAAGCTGCCATTACCAGCTACTCGCTTACCTAACAAAGCTTATAGCACAACAACAGCCCAGATGCGACGTTTGAATAATACGAGTGACCCACATGGAATAAGTGGCTGGTCAGCTTTAGATATGGCAAGGTTTTTGATGGGGTTGTATATTTTACGGACGCATTACCCAGAATATACACAACGTGTGGAACGTATTGTTTCGCGTTGGGATTTAAAAAAGCTTGTTAAAGATGGTTGGTTATATGGGGGTGTACCTGATACAAAAGGTCACATTCGTTATCTTCAAGAAGGACGATTAGGTTATGAACAATATGCAGCAAATAGCTTAAAGTTGTGGAATCTGGAAGCAAGTAATGCACTCTATAATCCCCCAGTTAAAGCAATTAATTTAGATGGGATTTCATTTCAAGTCGATGAACGTAATTTAAAGAACTCAGGAGCTAGTAACTATTTAACTAACGACCCTTATCTACTTTGGGGATTAGAGCTAGGTTGGAATGAAGCAGTTAAACCCCAAGTCGAAAGCTTACTCAAAATCCAAGAACAGCGATACAATCGCACAGGTATTTTAACTGCGGTCAACGAAGATTCTATCGACCGTCATCCATACTTTCTCTATTATAGTATTTTTAACAATGGCAAAATGTGGCTGCCAATAACTCCAACTGGGAAAGCTTATCCAAACTTAAGATTTACAAGTACTAAAGCCGCTTTTGGTTGGAATGCTTTAATTCCAGAGCATCCTTACACAATAAAACTGCGAGACACTGCACAAAAATTAACTACAAAGAATCGTGGATATTTTGCAGGTAAGTACGAAAATCCAAAATTGGGAAATAATACTGCGGTTGATGTTAATACTAATGCCATTATTCTTGAAAGTTTGTTGTATAAAGCCAGAAATGCAACTCCCCTTCAACTAAATACTGGTAATTAGGTTTGTAGTTGCGCTTTAGCGCTAATTCTTGTTTTCAATTTTTCAATTCTTCACTTATGAAACTATTCACCCGTTCTCAAAAAATACCCGCGACTTCTGTAACCAGTGATGAACCATCATCAATTTTCTTTGGTAGTTTTAAAACTCGTCTCGAATCTAAAACGCTGATATTTCGTTTTTTAGCAGAAATTAACATTATTTTAGGTGCTTGGTATTTATACTGGCGAGCAACTAATTCTCTTAATTTTGATGCTTTGTGGTTGGCTATTCCTTTATTAATTGCAGAAATTTACAGCTACTTTGGTGGCGTAATGTTCATTATTGGAATGTGGCGACCACTCAAGCGAAAAGTCAAATCTTTGGATAAGATGCTACCCACTTTACCCTCAGATGATTGGCCTACAGTTGATGTTTTTATTACTTGCTATAACGAATCTCCCGATATTGTCGAAAAAACAGCTAGAGCAGCATTAGCAATGCATTACCCCACCAGGAAGTTGCGTGTTTATGTTTTGGACGATGGAAATTCAGCAGCTATGCGAGCAATGACAGAACATTTATCTTTAGAAGACTTAAGCTGTCCGCAGTTACAGGAACAAGCAGAACTAATAAATATACAACGTTTAATTTTAAAAAAGCGTCTATATAAACTGGAAAAATTAGCTCCTGGAATTCAAATGGCTGAATTATTTATTGCCGCAAGTTCTTCTAGCGAAAGTTTCTTTAGTACTGAATCAAAAAAATTTGCCATAGCTTTAAAGAGATTACAACAATTTATTCTATGTTTGCCTTCAAGCTCTAGAACTATCTCCGAACGTTTAGTTCAAGAAAAAAAATCTGTTGAAGCAGCAATTTATGAAAAAGACCAGGAACTAATTCATCTTGTTCGCGTCTATTATATTGCGCGTCCCAAACCACCTGGTAAACCACATCATGCTAAGGCTGGAAACATTAACTACGCGATTTTTTCAGGCGAAACATCAGGGCAATTTATTTTGACTCTGGACGCTGACCATATCGTTAAACCTCATTTTCTGAAGCGAGTTTTACCTTATTTCTACACTTATAATTTGTTTGCAGGCAAATACGAATCCAATCGTATAGCTTTTGTGCAAACGCCGCAAGATTTTTATAATATTCCTAAAGACGACCCCTTTGGTCATCAAGCACAGTTGTTTTACGGTCCAATTCTTCAAGGCAAAGATGGAATGAATGCTGCATTTTACACAGGTACTAATGCAATATTACGGCGAGAAGCACTTGTGAATGTGGGGCTACAAAATTTCGCAAAAGAGTATAAAAAAGATAAAAATCGATTAGAAGAATTTGACTTAGTTGGTGGATTATCTAGTAACAGTATTACGGAAGATATGAACACCGCTATGCGACTTCACGCTTCTGGATGGCAATCTGTTTACCATAACGAATTAATGGCAGAAGGTTTAGCACCTGATGACCTTAGTTCTACTTTAAAACAACGATTGCGTTGGGCACAGGGAACGATTCAAGTTTTATTACGAGAAAATCCTTGGAAGAAACCAGGTTTAAGTTTTTGGCAACGTTTGCAGTATTTCCAGACAATGTATAGTTACTTTTCTGGTTTTGCTACCTTGATTTTTGTGACTTCTCCAATTATTTACTTCTTCTTTGAAATAGTTCCTATCAAATCATATGGAGCAGACTTTGCTGTCCACTTTTTCCCAGGATTTATTATTAATAGGCTCACATTTATGACAGTGAGTTGGGGTGTCCCGATAAAAGAGCTATGGCGTTGCGAACAATTTTCTGTGGCTTTGTTCCCATTATTTATCCAAGCTGTTTGGAGTGTATTTACGGGACAAAAGCTAAAATTTGAAGTAACATCGAAAGAACGGCAATCCGGTATCTTTCTCAAACTTGTATACCCTCAGTTATTTATCTTTGGTCTCACAATTTTGGGAATAATTTGGAGTCTTTACCGTTTTGCCACAGGCCATCTTAACCATCCATTAGTTCATCTGGTTAATGCTGCTTGGGCAGTTTATAACTTAGCTTTGCTTTGGGCTGTTATCCGTGCTGCTGTTTGGCAACCATCAACCAAATCTTCTTGATGAACTACAATCACACAAATAATGAAATAAAGGGAGATATTCATCATGGTTCCTATTGTTAAAGTTATACGTCCTTCTGGAAATTTAGATAGCATTCAAGCTAATCATCTGCGCCAAGAAATTAAAGATATTCTTGTAGAAAAAGTTGATATTTTATTAATTGACTTGGAAGACATCAAGTTTATGGATAGCTCTGGTTTAGCTGCTATTGTTCTGGGAATGAAAATGCTTAAAGAAGTTGATGCTCAACTCTTTATTTGTTCCATTAATGAGCAAGTTAAGATGCTATTTGAACTTACTAGAATAGATTCAGTTCTAAATATATGTTCTAATCGCGAGGAGTTTAACCGATTACTTGTAGCTAAGCAAAAAGTCTCTGCTTAATAAATAGGGCGGGCAAGGATGCCCACCCCACAAGAGAGAGTTGGATATAAAGTTAACTTAATTCAGTTGTGCTTAGCGTCTACCACCAGCTAACTTCTTCACCATCTTCCGTAAACGAATTGACTGGGGTGTAACTTCCACCAATTCATCTGGACCAATATATTCCAAAGCACGCTCCAAACTCATGTCTACAGGAGCTTGCAATTGCACTAATTCTTCACCACTTGCTGCACGGTGGTTAGTTAACTGCTTGGTTTTACAGATATTCAACTCCAAATCTTGAGGACGGTTGTGTTCGCCAACAATCATACCTTTGTAAACTTTAGTACCAGGAGTAATAAAGAATACGCCTCGGTCTTCAGCGTTTCTCATCGCATAGAAGGTAGAAACTCCCTCTTCAAAGGCGATAAGTACACCCTTATTACGGGCTTCAATATCACCACTCAAACCTCGGTAATCCAAGAAACTATGGTTCATAATACCTTCACCGCGAGTCATCCGCATGAACTCACCTCGGAAACCGATTAAACCACGAGCAGGAATTACAAACTCTAGATTAGTACGTCCGTTTCCACCGACCTGCATATCTTGCATTTCGCCTTTGCGTTGTCCGAGACGTTCGATACAGCTACCAACTGCTTCTTCTGGAATATCGAGTACCAAAAGTTCATAAGGTTCGCAAGGCTGACCGTTTACTTCACGATAAATTACCTGAGGCTGAGACACCTGGAATTCGTAACCTTCACGACGCATGGTTTCGATTAAGATACCCAAGTGCAATTCACCCCGTCCAGAAACCAGGAATTTATCTGGTGAGTCGGTTTCTTCTACCCGCAAAGCTACGTTAGTTTCTAACTCGCGTAACAGACGGTCGCGAACTTGACGAGATGTCACCAACTTACCTTCTTGACCTGCGAAAGGTGAATCATTTACCCAGAAGGTCATCTGTAAGGTAGGTTCGTCAACTTTAATTAAAGGTAAAGCTTGGGGGTCGTTGGGGTCGGTAATTGTTTCTCCGATATTGGCATCTGAAAAACCAGCCACAGCCACAATGTAGCCAGCGGATGCTTCTTCCATGTCAACACGTCTGAGACCTTCAAATCCCATCAATTTAGTAATTTTACCCTTGACAACAGCGCCAGTTTCTGTAACTATCGCCGCTTGTTGTCCCATACGGATAACACCGTTGTGAATTCTACCAATAACAATCCGTCCCAGATATTCAGAATAATCTAGGGTTGTGACTTGCAATTGTAAAGGCTTGTTGACATCCCCCACTGGAGGTGGAACATGGCGCAAAATCGCATCAAACAAAGGCTTCATATCAGAAGACTCATCTTCTAACTTGTCTTTTGCAAATCCAGAAAGACCAGAAGCGAATAAATAGGGGAAGTCGCACTGGTCGTCATCTGCTCCTAATTCCAAGAACAAATCCAGTACTTTATCAATAGCACCGTGTGGTTCAGCTTGAGGACGGTCGATTTTGTTAACAACAACGATAGGACGCAAGCCTTTTTCTAGAGCTTTTTTCAACACAAAGCGCGTCTGAGGCATAGGGCCTTCGTTAGCATCCACGATAAGGATACAACCGTCCACCATACCTAGAACCCGTTCGACTTCGCCACCAAAGTCAGCGTGTCCTGGGGTGTCTACTATATTAATAAGCGTTTCTTTGTATTTAACAGCGGTATTTTTAGAAAGAATCGTAATACCCCGTTCTCGCTCCAGGTCGTTGGAGTCCATGACGCAATCCGGAACGTCTTCGCCTTCGCGGAAAATGCCGGATTGTTTCAGGAGTGCGTCAACCAGAGTGGTTTTGCCGTGGTCTACGTGGGCGATAATAGCGACGTTGCGGATTGGGAGCGTCATATGAGCGTCTCAGGACTATAAGGGGATTTTTAGTTATAACTGTTGAATAGCCGCTTTAACAGAAATTGGCTTCATATGCAAATTCTGTAAAAATGCCTTAACAATACTACCTTAATCTTAACGACTAGTTGGCATTTTGTAAGAAGTTTTGGGCAAAAGCTTTTCCCTGATTATAGTCACTTAGAATTAAAAGTATTATTTTACACGTCGGCATAGTTGTTTACTGAAGCATGAATATTGAGCAAAAATAAACTTAAATTTGTTGATACAAATAATACATTCCCTCTTGGTGCTGAAGAATCTTACCTATAAAATGAATTTTCATGACAGCACAACCAAAAGAGATTCAACGTTATACAAATCCAGATGGTCAAGTTCCTTTCGATAAATGGTTTTTAAATTTACGCGATAAAAAATTGAAAACCATCATAAATAAAAGACTTGACAGGGTACGCACGGAGTATGTGAATTAAAAATTGATTACGGTCCAGGTTATCGAATTTACTTTGGACAAGTTGGAGAAGTAGTTATAGTTCTTTTGTGCGGCGGCGATAAAAGCACTCAAGACCAAGATATTGTGCAAGCGTTGGCTTAATGCTCTTGGATTAAAACTAAAGGTCGCGGTTGCTGAAACTTCTGAATTTAGCCCAGCGAAGAATACTAGTACACCCGATTTAGTTTTAGAACAAAAATAAAGTTAAGCTCGTTAATACAAATAATACACTCTGCTCCAATACTACTCGGTTAAGCTAGAAAATACGAAAACTCGTAGGTTGGCTCGTTCCAAGAAACCCAACTAATATAATAAAATGTTGGGTTTCCCAAAGCCATGACGAAGCGTCACGCTGCTTTAACAACCCAACCTACAAATATTCAAAACCTTCGCAGTATTGCACTTTCTTTATGTTCAGGTCAGTATCTTTAAGCGTACTCTTCATTGAAGGTTTTCTATCATACAATTTATCACGTAGAAGCAAGTGATAATAAATATAACATAGCTATTTGTTTATACACTTATAAAATTGTTGTTTTTATTACAGTAGAACAACATAAGACAGGCAACACGAACTGTTTGCATGATTATATTTTGTAAAAAAATAAAAAATGCATATTTTGATTGGTTGTAGAAGTAAGTATTAATAGTAAAGAAAAAATTGAGTGCTGTATAGCTCTAGTTTTCCATATGTCCCCAATATACACTACTGAGTGAGTGAAATTATTTCATGTTCAGCAACTTTTGATGTGTAGTCAAATTATAAATTTCTGGGTGGCTACTAAAATCGTTGACAAGATTATATTTATATGGAGTAAAATTATTATGAAAGTATATCCACCCAATATTTATTTATTCGCCTTTTATCAAAAACAAGCTAATGGTACATCTCCAGATAATGCAAACTGGCTTTGGAATAACGGAAATCATATTGTTTCTAAAGCTTTAGGTACAAATAATTTTCAGATTCAAGACTTTATTCATACAGAAATAGATTCCGATATTAGTTATTTAGAATTAGCAAAAAATGACTCTGACTACAAAGAGTTAATACAAGATAATATAATACTTGACGGTATTAGTATTGATGACAAGAAGATTTATTTAAGTACAAACGATTTAATTTTTGCAGTCAGAGGTTATGAAAGTTACGGACTTGGTATTAGCTTACGTTGCCGTGAATGTAATGTAAACAAAAAAATTCAGATTGAAGAAATTCAATCCTTAAATCCCGATAATTGTTTTATTTTAGAAGATAATCCGCGTTTTCTCGGTCAAACTTTATTGATAATAGCAAGATTATCCCCAGAAGACAAAAATAAAAAACCGGAAGCATTGAAAAATCTTGCGGATGAATATCTTAAACATTTTTTCCCTGAAGATGAATACAAAAGTCCTGTATTTAATCAAGCTGGAACTCTCTTTAACTGTCCTATTTTTGAATACGGTATTTTTAGACAATTAACGACTTATCGTCATATTTTGGTTTGGTTTTTGGATGATGAAGATACTGAAACTGAGAAAAAGTTAGATGTTTGCTACAAACAATTTTTTGACTTATTTTGCTTCCGAGCTGAAGTAATTAATGCTTATAAAAGAAGCATCAGCAATTCAAAAGAAGCCAAAAAACAATATCTATTAATTAAAGATGAAGTTCAGAAATTAGCAAAGGTCAATGATGACCCACTTTTGAACTTCTGCGAAATTAAACTTTTTAACGATTTGATTATTAAACTATCACAAATGTCCGTACAATATACGGATGTTTTAAGAAGAATTGAATACCACCAAAATAGAAATTTCTTAAATACACGTAACTATAATGACAAGGTTACTGAAATTAAGAGTATTTATCCTTACGATAACTTCAGAATTTTAACTGATTTTACAAGTAAAACAGCTCGCTATTTTCAAAGCGAGACCGCTGCTGAATTACAATATTTTCATAGTGGCTTTGGTTTAATAGACAAAGCTATTTCGTCTGTTAGAGCTCAAATTGCTATTGGTCAAGCTGAACGGGAACGCGAACAAATCGCTCAAGAACAAGAACAAAAAGGCGAACAAGAGAGGTTGATTCTAGCACTAGGTACTGGTATTGCTGCTGGTGGAAACTGGGCTGGTAGTTATCAATCTGCCGTGAGTTACCAGTTTCCTAGTGAATCCCAAAATACAGCTAATTTCAGTGTGTATCATTTTGGGGTATGTTTAAGCACTAGTTTTATTTTTGGCTTGTGTATTAGTTTTCTCGTGTGGAAAATGTTTCCGCGAGTACTGAAGTTTCAAGAAAATTTGTTAAATAACAAGTTACGCAATAAAAGTAACGATTTGGAGATACCAACGGGGTCTCAACCTTTAAATTTAGGGACAAATAACCACAACAGCAATCCTCAAAAACCAATTATCAAGTACGAAGAGCCTGATAAATGCTAACTATTGCATGTAAAATAAGGCGCAGAGCAAAAGATAAAACGATTAATCTTTTACCTTTTGCCTTTGCCTTTACTTTATTTAGGGAACATACTACTGACTGAGCTATCTTCGTGAATACGCCAAATAGTTTCCCCTAGGATATTAGCCATTGATAGTACGGTTAACTGAGGAAAGCGATCGCCCTCACGTATAGGGATAGAGTTAGTGACAATCACTTCTTCAAATAAACCGCTAGACAAGCGTTCGATGGCAGGAGGGGAAAATACGGGGTGAGTGGCACAAGCGTAAACTTGACGCGCACCTTCTTCACGTAGTAACTTTGCACCAGCGTTAATGGTACCCGCAGTGTCAATCATGTCATCCACCAAAATGGCAGTTTTACCTTTAACATCACCGATAACATTCATGACTTCGGCAATGTTATGTGCTTGACGGCGCTTATCGATAATTGCCAATGGAGCATCATTTAATCTTTTGGCAAATTGTCTAGCCCGGGCAACACCACCGACATCAGGAGAAACAACTACAATATCTTCTAGCTGCTTACTCTCCAGATAATCGAGTATTACAGGTAAACCATAAACATGATCCAAGGGGATATCGAAATAACCCTGAATTTGCGCTGAGTGTAAATCCATTGCCAACACGCGGTTAGCTCCAGCTTGAGTAATCAAGTTAGCAGTCAGCTTGGCAGTGATAGACTCTCGTCCGGCTGTTTTACGGTCGGCACGCGCATATCCATAGTAAGGAATTACTGCAGTTACTTGCCTTGCGCTAGCGCGACGACAAGCATCAATCATTATCAGTAACTCCATTAAATTGTCATTAACGGGGTGACAGCAAGGCTGAATCAAATAAACATCACAACCCCGGATTGATTCTTGGATTTGAACATAAAGTTCTCCATCCGCAAATCGTTTACGAATCATTGACCCCAAGTCCATACCCAGGTAACGAGCGACTTGTTGAGAAAGTGGTATATTGGCAGAGCCAGAAAACAGACGTAGGCGATTGTTTTCACTAATACCTGTTGCTGCTGGCTGCACCTTTAAAGTTGCAGAACTTAGCACCGCAGACCCTCGATGTGCATTCATGGCAATCTTATCATTTGAGATTTAGAGTTCCTTAACCGAAATCGCCGAAAAGTAGATAAGTTTACTTGACTAAAAATTTCATAAAATCTTGAAACATACCTCCGTAAATCTACACATTTGACTATTTTCTAGCTCTGTCGATTTTTGAGTATTTTGGCACTCGTTACGCTTCACAGCTTAACTGACATTTTGCCTCTCAACTATACCTTTCATTAAGATTTTTGTTTTGACACAAAAAAGCTCAGCTTTATAAAGAAGGTATTTAGCAGAGGGCATTTAGCAGAAGGCAGAAGGAATAAAGCGAGTAGTGGGATTGGAACCCACCAAGAACGCAAATCAGAACGCAGTTTAATAATTACTCAATTAATTAACTACTTACTTTCTTATAACCGTGAATTTCCCTTCTTAACTTATTCCTCCTTCTGCTAAATGCCCCTGCCTTCTGCCTTCCACTGATAACATCCAGCCACGACATCAAATTTTTGACGTGCTGGAGCATCACACTGAAAGCCTAAAGTGGTATTCAAGTTGTTACAAGTCAAGTAAAAAAGCCTCCATTAGCAACCTTAATAGGTGCAGCTATTTATTTTACGATAATAAATGTAAATTTTTAACACATTTTTTTGCGTTAAAAGCTAATTATGTAGAGCAGAACAATTACTAAAGAAGCATCTTTTAATTATATTAGTATAATATTAAACTACAATCAAAAACCATTGTGTAGCACACTTTCTGAGTTTAAGGACATTTCCCAGGAATAAAGTACAGATAATTTACAGTTGTAAATATCACAACATATTAAATAGTACTGAAAGTATTAACTTCAAAAAAATTGCTCCAGTGCTGTGCTTGGTTTTAAATATTCTGAGGTTGGGTTGTAAGTTATCTAGATGACATTGCGTTATGCGTAGCGTGACGTCTCGTCATGTTTTTGGGAAACCCAACAAACCCTTTTTACTGAATGCGAAGTGTAAAAAGTGTAAAGCTGCTTAACTAGAAAGCTACTTAGGTTATAATATTTGCTTCCCCATGTACGGTTATTCTCAATGTTACTTTTGATAACCCAGTAAACTTGATTTTTGCTCAGAAATACAACAACATATTCAAGAGTATTGTACGTGTCGTGCCAAATAACCTCCTCCTTATGGCAGGTTTTTACTTAAGACATCTACAAAACAATAAAGGTTTATGACTTCTTTTCTATAGTTCCTGAGTACGGAGGTAGTGGTGTGAAAATAGAGTAAAGCAAGTCGAAAGAAGGCAGAAGACAGATGGCATCCTGTAGAAGGAAAGAGAAGAAAGAAGGATTAAAGGTAAAAAAGAATACTGTGGAGGCTTGATACCCCCACTGATTCAAGACCTTAGCAACACTTTGCTTATGCTGGAGAAACCTTCCACCGAAAGCGTCTCACCAAGCTGCGGTATGGTCAGACTTGTACCATCATCAAGTATTACTTATTACCCTTCTTCTGCCTCCTTCAGCATAAGTGCCCTTTGCCCTCTGCCTTCTTCTGGTCGTGTGCTGGGATTTGTCTTAGTGGGTGCTTTTTTAGTAGTGCTATTAAAATTAATAAATTATAACGATGCAACCACCAATTACAGTTGGCACTGTCCTTCAAAACCGTTACTGCATTATTCAAACTCTAGGTCAAGGGGGATTTGGTCGGACTTATCTAGCAGAAGACCAAAGACGCTTTAACGAACATTGTGCAATCAAAGAACTAATCCCAACCACTAATGAGGTGTCCGTTTGGGAAAAAGCAAAAGAACTTTTCCAGCGCGAGGCAGAAGTACTATATCAAATAGAACATCCACAAATTCCTAAATTTCGGGAAAGATTCGAGGAAGGGCAACGTTTATTTTTAGTCCAGGACTATGTGCCGGGGAAAACTTACCGTACTTTGCTTGACGAGCGCAAAATACGCCAAGGGGTTTTTACTGAATCCGAAGTATTAGATTTAATTAATTCCTTACTCCCTGTACTAGACTACATTCATAATCGTAGAATTGTCCACCGAGATATATCCCCAGATAATATTATTTTGCGAATCAGCGACGGAAAACCAGTGCTGATTGATTTTGGAGTAGTCAAAGAAATCGTCACTCGTGCCTTGTCTCCGGACGGAACCATGCACGCAACCACTGTGGGTAAAGTAGGTTACTCTCCTAGCGAGCAAATGCAAACAGGTAGAGCTTACCCCAACAGTGACTTATATTCGCTAGCAGTCACTGCAGTAGTTTTGCTAACAGGACTGGAGCCAAATGAAATATTTGATGATAATCAATTAATCTGGACTTGGCAGAAATATGCCAAAGTTAATCCTCAGTTTGCCCAAGTGCTAAATCGGATGTTGAATTACAGACCGAGTGACCGCTATCAAAGTGCGAAACAGGTAGCAGATGCACTCTCAGGAATTGGGCAATTAAGAAACGCACCCAACGCACTACCTCCCAAAGAACTATCCCAAATGCAAACAATAGCCGTGGGTCGTCCTAATGTGGTTCAAGCACCACCACCCCCTGCAAATGTACCCGACCCAGTAATACCAGACCCAAACAAATCAGTTTTAGATAATCCTTGGGCAATTGGTGCAATTGGAGCTATGGTTATTGTCATCGCTGGATTTACTTCTTGGACAGTAGTAAGCACTTTGCGTAGTAATCAATCAAAGCAAACACAACAGCCAATTTCTGCACCTCAAACCTTCCCTTCACCAGTCATTGAATCAACTACGACACCAACATCCCCATCAAATAGCGAAGAAAGTAGCATTCAATCGCTAGATTTTGCTCCGGATGGGACAGCAACTAATGAGGGGACAATTACAGGAAATCAAGCTATTCAATATTCCTTTGATGGTCAACAAGGGCAAAAAGTTATAGTTAGCCAAGAACAAGCAGGCACTTTATTTACTATTTTGGGGCCAGATGGACAAATAGTTGACAACAAAGCGAATCGTACAAAGTTTTATGAAGGAATATTACCAACATCTGGAAAATACACTATTGAGTTGAGTCCTATTAGAGGATTAACCCAAAGTGAATACAGCCTCAGCGTCAAATTAACAGATGCAGCTTCTCCCACACCAAGTACAGAACCAATTCAAACTCCATTAATCACAGAACCAAGCCAAACTCAACCCACAACAGAGCCACCATCGCAATCGACCCCACAACCGAACCAACCTACATTACCAACTGACACTACTAAACCCAAACCACCAATTGACACTACTAAACCCCAACCACCTACTGATACTACTAAACCCAAACCACCAATTGACACTACTAAACCCAAACCACCTACTGACACAACTAAACCTCAACAACCTACCGACACAACTAAACCCCAACAACCTACTGAGGTAGTGCCAAGTCCATCTCCAGAAGAGCCAACTTCTACTCCCAGTCCGAACGGGGAACAAAATAGTACTCCAACAAATGGAACTCCTAACTCGAATGGTAGCTCGAATGGTAGTTCTTCGGGAAATACAAGTCCCTAATTTTCAAAGAATTAGTTAAAAAAAATCTAGGAAAATCACCGAACTCCTAAATTCACGCACTGTTTCAAGGTTCGTTATTCCTACACATGAAACCCACCCCCCGAACTTTAGTTCAGGGGTATTTCGTGCAATTTTAGGACTATAAACATATCCAACTGCTTATTTTCTTTTATAATGTAAGTCACTTTTTATTAACTAAATCGAGCGAATTTGAACGCACTATTAATTACAGGAACAGACACAGAAGCAGGCAAAACTGTTGTAACAACAGCCTTAGCTGCTTATTGGCAAAAGCATTTTACGAATCGCAGTTTAGGAATTATTAAACCAATTCAGTCGGGAGTAGGGGATAAAGAATGGTATCAAAAAGTATTTTCTCTTGACCAAACCCCCGAAGAAATTACACCATTATACTTTCAAGCACCCCTAGCTCCACCCATCGCAGCAGCCAAAGAAAATCGTTCTGTAGACTTAGCTGTAGTTTGGAAGAGTTTTAGCCAGTTGTGTCAAAAACGCGATTTTGTTTTAATGGAAGCATTAGGTGGACTAGGTTCCCCCGTTACTGACGAATTAACAGTGGCAGATTTAGCGGGAGAATGGCGCTTACCTACAATATTAGTTGTGCCAGTAAAATTGGGAGCAATTTCTCATACGGTAGCAAATGTAGCTTTAGCAAGGCAGTGTAAAATAAATTTGTTAGGAATAATTCTTAATTGTAGTCAAACTCGAACAGCAGAAGAAATTAACGATTTGACACCTTCATACTTAATTCAATCCCTTACCAACATACCAGTTTTAGGCTGCGTACCTTACATAGAAAATCCAGAAGACTTAGAAAAAATGGCACAAATAGCATCAGACTTGGATTTGGAAATTTTGTTGCCAAAAGTTTAAACTAAGTAATAACTGCCCCACTCCCCACTCCCCAGTATGGTTTCCACATTTCCAGCACCTACAAGTGTTAAACTATCTCACGTTCGGTTACCTATCCGTTCGTTGCATCCCCAAATTGTAGAATGGCGACGGCGAATTCATCAACATCCAGAATTGGGTTTCCAAGAAAAACTCACAGCCAAATTTATTTCCCAAAAGTTGCAAGAATGGGGAATTGAACATCAAACAGGTATTGCGGAAACAGGAATTGTTGCCGTAATAGAGGGTAGCAAATTTAAATCTAATAAAGTCTTAGCAATTCGGGCTGATATTGACGCATTACCTATCCAAGAACTTAACGAAGTCCCTTACCGTTCTCAACATGAAGGATTGATGCACGCTTGTGGACACGATGGACATACTGCAATTGCTTTAGGAACTGCTCACTATCTCCAGCAACATCGCGAACATTTTGTAGGTACTATCAAAATTATTTTTCAACCTGCGGAAGAAGGTCCAGGTGGTGCGAAACCGATGATTGAAGCTGGGGTACTCAAAAATCCCGATGTCGATGCTATTATTGGTTTGCACTTATGGAACAATTTACCCATCGGCACAGTAGGTGTACGTACAGGCCCATTGATGGCAGCGGTAGAGTGCTTTGACTGCGAGGTTTTGGGTAAAGGTGGACATGGTGCAATGCCACACCAAACGGTTGATTCCATATTAGTTGCTGCTCAAATTGTTAACGCTCTGCAAACTATTGTGGCGCGAAATGTCAATCCTATTGATTCCGCTGTGGTAACAGTCGGTGAACTTCACGCTGGTACTAAGCGTAATGTGATTGCTGATACTGCTCGGATGAGTGCCACTGTTAGGTATTTTAATCCAGCATTAGCAGGCTTTTTTCAACAAAGAATCGAAGAAATTATTGCAGGCGTTTGTCAAAGTCATGGTGCAAAATATAACTTTAAATACTGGCCATTGTATGCTCCCGTAATTAACGATGCCACAATAACGGAACTCGTGCGTTCTGTAGCTCAAGAAGTGATAGAAACACCTGTGGGTATTGTGCCAGAGTGTCAAACAATGGGTGGGGAGGATATGTCCTTCTTTTTACAAGAAGTTCCAGGTTGTTATTTTTTCTTGGGTTCTGCTAACCAAGCACAAAATCTAGCCTTTCCCCATCACCATCCCCGGTTTGATTTTGATGAGACAGCTTTGGCTATGGGTGTAGAAATCTTTGTTAGATGTGTGGAAAAATTCTGCAATTAACAAATCAAAAAATCTACACACACAAATCTTCCTCACCCTATAAGGGTGAGGAAATGAGGAGGTTAAAGTCTCCACATATCATATTTATCTTCAGAACAACCGTTGATATTATAGTTAATTACCCAACCATCAAGCCGTTGAAAGCGCTCCCTGGTTTTTTCTTCGGATACAAGAGCAGCAATTCTTACCCACTTTCCTTCTCTTCTCAAAGCTCTGACAACATCCCCTCTTTTCAATTTAGTCACTCTTGCAAATTTTGTTCCTGGACCTTTACGAACATCTACTACATTTAGTTCCGGCACATCAGAGATAATGAATGAGCATTGAGTAGCTCTTGATATCCACTGCTGAAAGTTTGCGTTATTATTTGCACCGGCTACAGAGGAAAATACCAAAGATGAACTAGCACCAAGAAGGAGCAACGCGAATATTTGCTTCAGAGAGGTTATCATTGTAATATTATATACTTTGTAATATTCTTGACTTCCATATTACTTAACAAAAGTCATTTTGAGAATAGTCATTCGTAATTAAATAACAAAAATCAGTAAAAACTCGTATAGCCTTATAGATAAGAGCCTTTGACACCTATATATTTTAAATTGAAATCGAAAATTGATTGACTAAAATATAAAGTACATAAAAACTACATCTTGGTAGCATCGTGTAAATACGGCTAAAGTATATGAGAAATTTATGTAAAAATACTGAAGAAAGTAAGAAAAGAGCTTTACCATTAACCCAATCATTGTCTGCTGGTAATTAGCAAACAAAAAAGTTGGGTTGAGTAATAACGGAAACCCAACCCACTTAAAGATAAACTCAGATTATTTCACCCAACGTGCTGGTCTTGCTAAATTTTTAGGTAGACAAGTAGTGCTATCTCCATATGCGGATTCAATTTGCTCAGCTTGGAGATTTTCAACTCTAGTTAAATCAGCACCACAGAAGTTGGCTTCTTCTAAAATCGCTTCTTGTAGATTTGCACCAGTCAGGTTAGCTCCACAAAGGTTAGCTTCAGAAAGGTTAGCTTTCACCAGTACTGCTTCGTAGACAATAGTTTCAGAAAGATTTGCAGTACTCAAGGAAGCTCCTTCTAAATTAGCTCCCATGAGATTTGCTTCTTGTAAATTTGCACCAATCAAGTTAGCTCCTGTGAGGTTGCTTCCCTCAAAGTTGGCTGATTGTAGGTTGGTGTCAGAAAGATTTGCTCCTTGTAAATCCGCTTCGGTGAGTATAGCTTCAGTCAAGTTAGCATCGTAAATAATTGCACCTTGTAAGTTAGCTTGATAAAGTATGGCATTAGATAGGTTTGCTTTTCTGAGCACACATTTTTGTAAATTTGCTTCATAGAAAATGCACGACTGCAAATTCGCTTCAAAAAGAATAGCTCCTTCTAAATCGCTTCCTGATAAATCAGCTTCCATCAGGTTTGCGGTGTACAACATTACATCAGATAAATTAGCTCCCGACAGGTCAGCTTTGGAAAAATTAGCCTCTGTCAGGTCTGCTCCACTGATGTCTGTGTAACGTAAATCCAGACGTAGGTCTTTTGGGTCAAGTTCTGCATTACGTCTACCAATAACTGTTAGTGCAGCTTGTATATCAGTGGGTATTTTAAGTAATTCCTCGCTTAATTCTTCTTCTAATTCGTCCTCGTCCTCTGTTTCCTCTTCGATTATGGGAGCATTTTCTCGGATAAAAGCTGCGAAAATTTCCATAATCGTCCAGTGGTCTTGGGGGGAATCCTTAGCAATTTTTTCTAGAGTATAAATTGCACCAAGTCGTGTTTCCATTTGTTCACTTCCCAGTTGTTCTATTCCTCTAGAGAAGCGTTCGGTAATTAGTTGTTTTGGTTCTAGATAATTAATATAAATTTCATTATTTTTCTTCCTAGTTAACTTATTAAATAGGAAATCACCAAAACTACTCTGACCTAATCCCTGAGCTATTTGTGCTGTATAGTAAGCATTTACACTGACTGCAATACCCCAGAAGAATATTCCTATGCTCGTTAACGCTTTAGTTGAGTATTCTATTTTTTCTTTTAATGTAAATCCATTTATCTTAGAAAGCTCCCAAATAATAATAGTTGAACATAAAATAAATATTACTGCTGTAAGCAAAAATAAAGACTTGACTCTGGCAGTCTTCATATCTACCTTGATAAAAGACATCATATGAGTCACTCCTTAGGGTATTTATAAAGAATTACTTGATGCAATACTATAAAAATAATTACCTTCTATACATCGGTGTAACCACGCATAATTATAAGTAGATGAAGGTGATGTTACAAAAACACTTATTAAATGTATCTCAGTTAGCGTGAATCACTAAAATGTATAAAGAATTTTATCTTTTACAGAATCGTTTTAATTAACATTAACTTTGTATTTCTTGAAGGAAATATTTCAACGTAAAAGCGCCCTTACTTTATATTATATATCTACCTTCAAAAGCTTTTAGTATTTTGTGTTTCGTTTGTCTAAATTGAAAAAAATCAAGTAATTACGGCGATTGACGAGAGAAATTAAGGTGACATCAATAAGTAATAATTCATAGTAATTATGACTTTAATGTTGTTAAAAATACAGTGAGTTTTGGAATACCATATATCACGTTTTATCTATTTTTAAATATTATTGGATAATTTTATACGTTTAAATTTTAGTTTAATTACCTCCAATGCTCCGGAAATTGAAGATAAGAGGGTAAACGAGTTGTTTTATCTCCATAGGCTGATATAATTTGCTGATATTCTAGGTTTTTTACTCCTGTCAAATCGGTTCCTTGTAGCTTTGCTTGAATTAAAATTGCTTTATGTAAGTTCGCGTCACTTAAATCAGCTTGGTACAAGTTAGCTTGGGTCAAATCAGCCCCTTCTAGGTTTGCTGCACACAATGTTGCTTGACACAAATTAGCTTGAGTTAAGTTAGCTTCATCTAAGTTAGCTGCACACAGAGTCGCTTCGGCTAGATTTGCACCAGCGAGTATAGTCTTTTGTAAGCTGGCTAAAAATAAGTTTGTCCTTTGGAGGTTTGCCTGCGTTAAGTTCGCTCCATTTAGATTCGCAAAGAATAAATTGGCTTCCTGGAGGTTGACTTCTTTCAGATTTATTGCTTTCAGATTTGCTTTTTTTAGGTTTGCTCCCCTAATGTCAGCATTGCGTAAATTAAGTATTTGATTCGTAGTTTCTTTTTTGGTATCACGTCGTCCAATAACCTTTAGTGCTGCTTGTACATCTGCTCCCAACTTTGGTATCTCATTAGTATATTGTGACAAAAAATCTATTACCGGAGGATTCTCACGCACAAAGGCAATGAGAATTTCCATGATTGTCCAATAAGCAGCAGGAAAATCTTGGGAAATTAGTTCCAGAGTATAAATTGTCGCCGTTCTGGTATCAATATTATGATTTCCAAGTTGTGAAATCGCTTGAGATAAATTTTCTGATAGTATTTTTTTCTCAGTCAGTTTAATATTTTCTTTGGCAGCATTTGCATTTTTTATCCTTGCAGCCGCAGATAAAGCGACATAATAAGTGTTTAGCACTACAATTACTGCTGTCAAAATTACCGCAGTAGTTATTAATGCTTGATTTTCTTGCTGGATTTTTTGCTCTATTGACAAGCCTTCAATTTTAGAATAACTTAAGATGATGAAAGGCAAAATCAAAAGAAATACAGTTGCTGCTAATACTAATAAATATCTGACTCTGCCTTTTTTGAATAAAGACATAGGGTGAGTCAATCTCCATTAAGCCGCTAAAAAATACCTACTAGTACCAGTGTAGCTATATTTCCATAGAGTGATGTGATTTATGTCACTCAGGAATGTAACGGCTTACAACCAGTTAAACTAGCACTTAGATAAAATGACATCTTGCACCACTAAAAACTAATGTCATAATCATCACCATAGCCAGGGAATAAATTAAGAGTCTAAAAGCTAAAGTCCTCTAAAGAGGACTAGAAATAGTGTTTTATTTAAAGTATAAATATTAAAAATTTTATCTTCACATTTAGTTGTTTATACCTAAGCTACAAAATATAAGTCAATAAGTTACATAACTTTCATATCACCTGCTGATAACCCCTCTTGTGGGGTGGGCATCCTTGCCCGCCCTGTTGCTACTGTGTATTTCACCCGCTGCTACTGTGCATTTCACCCACTTTAAATCCACCACATTTTCTTACCAATGGGTAGGAGTTTCAATATTTTCCGGCAACCTCGTAGTGCGATCGCCTATCGCTAACTTAATTTGTTGGGGTTGGAGATTCTTCACACCCGTAAGAATAGTACCTTCAAGTTTAACGTCACAAAGATTTGTACCAGAGAGGTCAACACCCATAAAACTTGCTCCACAGAGATTAGCTTCCTGGAGAGTTGCACCAGAAAGGTTAGAACCGGTGAAATTTGCTAAACATAAATCAGCTTCTGTCAAGCTAGCGTTACAAAGATTAGCAAATTGCACCTCGGCTTGTTGTAATTTGGCTGCATTAAGATTAACTCCTAGCAAATTAGCACCATTCAGGTTAGCTTGTTGCAAGTTAGCCCCAATCAAACCAGTTTCCTGTAAGTTAGCTTTAACTAGTTTTGCACCTTGTAAATTGGCAAGATATAATTTTGCGTTCTTCAAATTAGCAACTTTTAGGTTTGCGCTTTGTAAACTAGCCTTATAAAGATTTGCACCGACCAAATTGGCTCCAGATAAATTTGCGCTACTTAAGTTAGAAAAACGCAAATTCGTCTCTGACAGTATAGCTTTATGTAAGCTAGCGTTTTTCAGGTTAGCTCCCCGTAAATTGGCTGCGTGGAAATTAACTTCATAGAGAATAGTGTCAACAAATTTCGCACATTCTAATTCCGCATTACTAAGGTCAGCGTCCCTAAGGTCTGCACCACTAAGATTAGCAAAACGCAGGTCTACCCCACGAAGTTTAGCACCTTGTAAATCAGCCCATCTAATATCCGTACTACTTAAATCCAGTTTTTGATTTTCGGGGTCTTTATCAATATTTCTTCTAGCAATCGCAGTCAAAGCAGCTTGAATGTCGGTACGAATTTTGGGTAATTCTGCAAGTAAATTACTACCTTGGGTTTCCTCAGAGAAAAAAGATTCCTCAGTTTGCTCTTCCTGCTGTGTCACAGGAGAATTTTCTCGCACAAACGCAGTGAGGATTTCCATAATAGTCCAGTGTTCTTTGGGGCAATCTTGCGCTACTCGTTCTAAAACATAAATAGCCCCAGTACGAACTTCTATTTTCTCATTCCCTAATTGCTCAATCGCCCCTAAAAAGCGCTGTGCAAGTAACTTCTCGCGGTTCAGTTGTAAGTTTCTTAGTCCAACCTCAGTATTTTTTTGAATTTCAATAGTATTATTTGTAATTTCTTCTGCTCGTTTGGCGGAGTAGTAAGCATTCAACATTATACCCAAACCAATATAAACAGCCGTAGTCGAGGTCAATGTTTTAAAGCCATATTCAACTTTTTCCTGAGTTGACAAACCCCGGATATTGGCAAATGCCAAAATAATTAAAATTAATGAAGCAGTAAATATAACCGTTATCGTAGTGAAAGAATTCTTGATAACGTCTGTCTTTTTGGCAGACATAGCGCAATTGTTCCTTATATATATACAGAATGTTTACCGCGAGCATTGGGAAAAAAAGTATAGCATTTGTAAGCGTAAAAATATTTCATCTCAAAGAAATATATCTGACTATTTATCCTTTTTATTCAACCACCCCCATCTCCCCACTCCCCACTCTCCACTCCCCACCCACCCTTGCTTCTCTAAAATTTGTCTGATGCAAAGAAGCACCAGTTAGGTTTGCACCAGTTAGGTTTGCTAAAAAGAGGTTCGCTCCGTCCAAATTAGCTTCTGTTAGATTAGCTCCTTCTAAATTTGCTGCAGACAAAATAGCTTGCTTCAGGTTAGCTCCCATTAGATTTGCACCATTCAAATTAGCAGCAGTCAAAATTGCTCGACTAAGATTAGCACGGTTGAGGTTAGCTCCTTGGAGTTGGGTTTGATAGAGATTACTACCTTGCAAATTGGCTTCACATAGGTTTGCTCCTCTCATATCCATATAACTCAAATCGAGTTGCTCCGACTCGGGGTCAACTTCTGTACATTTTTGCGAAAAATCCTTGACAATTGGTGATAAATCATCAAGAGCACCCAAGTGGGTTTCCCTATCTTGATTGTCTAGTTGATTGTCTAACTGTATCTTTGCCATTTTTAAACGTACTTCCCATGACTCGTATAATCTTGATTTATTTTCTCCCTGGTTTAATACTCTCGGTATTGAATATTCGGCTAAGAAGATTTTACTTCTTATGCAGGCAATTTTCACAGTATTATAAGCAATAATTATTACAGACAATAAGCATACGCATTTTAAAATATTAATTAAAGTTTTAACAATATATATGATTTTTTCATCTATTAAATTTATTTTAAAATTTGTAAAAATATTCCGGATAGCCGCTAATATAATAGAAAATATAATACTTGTAAATATTAACCATATTCTAGTTTTTGCTACATTCCTAGCTGACATATAAAACCTTTAGTATTCAACTTATATATCTTGATTTCATATCATATAAAAAAATAAGTCTTAGTTTAGAATAATACTTTTATAATTATTTAATTAAAAAAATGCAAATTGGAGAAGCTTTGAAAAGTCAAAACCCAAAATTAAAAAATACAAACTTAGTATTAGTTGGTGGTGGTCACAGCCATGCCATTGCTTTGTTGATGTTTGGCAAAAAACCTATACCTGGATTAAATTTGAGTTTAATTAGCGATATTGCCCAGACACCTTATTCCGGAATGTTACCAGGGCATATAGCAGGATTTTATACTCATGATGAATGCCATATAGATTTAAAACCATTATCCCAATTTGCTGGAGCAAAATTATATATAGAGAGAGTCACGGGAATTGATTTAGCAAACAACAAAGTTATTTGTCAAAGTGGTAAAGAAATAAATTTTGACATGTTATCGGTTGATATTGGCAGCAATCCCACGACTTTAGATGTACTTGGTGCGGCGGAATATGCAATCAAAGCAAAACCTATAGCAAAACTACTAGAACATTGGTATGAAATTTGTAGAGAATTTTCATCTACTACAGAAACCATGAGGATTGCAATTGTTGGTGCTGGGGCTGGAGGTGTAGAATTAGCGCTTTCGATGCAAGCTAATCTACTGAGAAATAATCAAGGTATGTTAGAGATTCATTTATTGGGTCGGGATACTCAATTAATGCCCAGTTATCACCCATCAGCAGGAAATAACCTGAAAAAGGTTTTGCTTTCTCGTGGTATTAAACTGCATTTAGGAGAAAATGTTAGTCGAATAGAACAAAAAAATCTCACCCCTAATTCTTCGTTAAAATTTGAGATTATTTGTCAGTCTGGTTTAACCTTAGAGTGCAACAAAATTTTTTGGGTAACACAAGCTTCTGCACCGCAATGGGTAAAAGCAACAGAAATAAAGACAGATGAACAAGGTTTTATTTTAGTAAACGATGCTTTACAGTCTTTATCTCATCCCAATGTATTTGCTGCTGGTGATATTGCCAGTATGTTTAATCATCCTCTTCCCAAAGCGGGGGTGTTTGCTGTTAGACAGGGTAAACCGCTGTTTGAGAACTTAAACAGATATTTATGCGGAAAACCTCTCACTACTTATAGACCCCAAAAACAGTATTTAAGCTTGATTGGTACAGGAGACGGAAAGGCTATTGCTATAAGGGGTAGTTTGACTTTACCACCTCATCAACTGCTGTGGTACTGGAAAGACTGGATTGATAAGGCATTTATGAAACAATTTTCGATGAATGAAATCCAACAGTAAGTGCTAGAAAATTAACTTATTGGTAATTTTTAGAAAATTTGGCTGCTGTCAACAGCGCTAAAGCGCAACTACGAACCTGATTACAAGTGTTTAATCGAACATTATATAACACAGTACAGTCAATCATCTTTGGTGGTATGAAAGTCCTGATAAGCTGAGATAAATTTTGAGAGAATTGTATTAATTTGTTCAATACTATTATCATAAAAAGCAAGCACTCACTCAAAGATATTTTTTTGTAACTTTTATGACGAAATATATCAAATTTTATATTTTTTTGCTTTTATCAATTTTTAATCTGTTTTTTGCGAAAACCTATCTATAGGGGGATTAAAAAATCATAAAAAATTGTACACAAATTCCCCTCTCAACCGTAGAGACCGCAGAGCAGTTTCAACAGTTAACAAGAGGGGAATTATCATTTTCGTGCCTGTATTTTGAAGTCTTTTAGTTTTTTTTCATCGCCACAAGCTTACATTATAGGTGTGATTTCCTCATGCTCAACATATCTTCTGATTACAATTGTAAACAAACCCAGCAGATGATTGACACTTTTGGCTGGCAAATTATCGAAACGGAGTTTAACCCTTCCGTATTGCATCACAAAGAGACCGTTTTTAGCCTCGGTAATGGTTATCTGGGAACGCGAGGTACTTTTGAAGAGGGTTACCCCCAAGAATGTACAGCAACATTGATTCACGGATTATATGACGACGTTCCCATCGGTTATACAGAACTTGTCAACTGTCCCAATTGGTTACCCCTAAAAATCAAAATAGCTGGAGAAAGCTTCTCTCTCCATAATGGCGAGATTCTCAAGTACGAGCGTCGGTTAGACTTACGCTTAGGATTAATTAGTCGCGACATACGTTGGCAATCCCCCAAAGGTGACACTTTAGAATTTCACTTTGAGCGCTTTGTAAGCCTCTCAGACGAGCATACATTAGCAATTCGTTGTGAAATTACCTCAATTGATTTTGAAGGTGAAATTGAAATTGAAGGTGGATTTGTAGCAGAACCAGATACACAAGGTATTGAACATTGGAACACCCTGAACGAGGGTAGCATAAATAATACCAGTTGGTTGCACAGCCAAACACTACAATCCCATATTCAGCTGGGTATAGCCTCAAAATTAGTTATCACAGAAGAAGCAAAAAACAAAAATCAACACAAACAAGGAAAAGAAGAGGGAGAAAAAGGAACAAAGGGAGAAGAAGGTAATTTCTCACAATCCTCCACCCCACCTCCCAATTCGCAATTTGCAACTCCCCACTCCCCACTCCCCACTCCCCATTTCCTCACCAGGGGCCAAAAAGTTGTAGTCGAGAAAATCGTAACTGTATTCACATCACGAGAAACGCAAACCCCATTAGAGTTAGCGTTAAAACATCTTGATACCGCACCCAGTTACATAACTTTGCTAGCAGCTCACATCGCAGCTTGGGATAGAGTCTGGCAAAATTGTGATGTCCAGGTCGAAGGTGACGAAAACGCTCAATTAAGCATTCGCTACAATATATTTCAGTTACTCTCTGCTGCACCCCATCACGACGACCGTGTGAGTATCGCTCCCAAAACTCTCTCTGGATATCCCTATCGTGGACATATTTTTTGGGATACTGAAATATTTGTTCTGCCTTTATTAACGTATACTCAACCAGCACTAGCGCGTAATTTACTCACCTACCGTTACCATACTTTAGGGGGAGCGCGTCGAAAAGCACAAGAATTAGGCTTGAACGGAGCAATGTATGCTTGGGAAAGTGCCACAACAGGGGATGAAGTTACACCTCGCTGGGTTCCTACTTCAGATGGTGGAGTAATTCGTATTTGGTGTGGTGATATTGAAGTACATATCACTACCGACGTTGCTTACGCTGTTTGGAATTACTGGAAAAGCACTGGTGATGATACTTGGATGCGCGATTATGGTGCAGAAATTATCTTAGATACAGCGGTATTTTGGGAAAGTCGAGTTGAGTGGAATCTAGAACGTCAATCTTATGATATCCGTGATGTCATCGGTCCTGATGAGAACCACGACCACGTAGATAATAATGCCTTTACCAATATAATGGTGCAGTGGCACTTAGAAACTGCGTTGGAAGTATGGAATTGGCTATTAAAAAATCATCCCAGCAAGTATTCTAAACTACGCGAACAACTGAATATTCTTCCTGTACGCTTACAACGGTGGGTAGAAATAGCTTCTGGTTTACATGTTAACCAAGACCCAGAAACTGGTTTAATTGAGCAATTTGAGGGATTTTTCCAGCTAGAAGATGTTAATTTAGCTAATTTTGCAGACCGTACCACATCAATGCAGGCGATTTTGGGAGTAGAAAGTACAAACCAAACCCAAATTCTTAAACAAGCTGATGTTTTGATGCTTTTATATTTATTGCGGTCTCGCTTTGACCAAAAAACGAAAACAAGCAATTGGGACTACTACACCCCTCGTACAGACCACGCTTATGGTTCTTCCTTAAGTCCTGCAATTCACGCTCTTGTAGCTTGCGAGTTAGGTAAAACAGAAGAAGCCTATACCCATTTTATGCGAGCAGCATTGGTAGACTTAGAAGATACCCGACGTAACGCAGCAGAAGGAATTCATGCTGCTAGTGCAGGAGGAGTTTGGCAAGCTATAGTTTTTGGTTTTGGTGGTGTTAGTATCACAGAAAACGGTCCCGTCGCTCATCCAAATTTACCCCCAAATTGGACGCGACTTAAATTTAAATTGCAATGGCGTAATCAATGGTATGAATTTGATTCTAATACCCAAATAGAGGAAGATTCACATGTTGAGATAAGTCATGATGAACATCAAGAGATTTTGCAGCAGGCCGTCATGTGAATAAATTTACAACAGTTTTCAGGTAATTAGAACACGCAGACCTAACCCCCCTACCCCCCTTCCCTTGTAGGGAAGGGGGGAAATAAAAGGGAGCATCCCAAATGTGTAAATTTATTTTCTTTTGTAGTGCGGGCTTCCAGCTCGCTTCTGTGTAGCAAGCAAGATGCTTGCACTACTGATGATTTATGCCCAACTGCTGATAATTTACCCCTTATCACAGTTGGGACAAAAAATTATCAAGCCCAGATTTGGTGACAATTTTCCACGAAAAACTATCTGGGAGCAAAACTTGGTAAACCCCGTCTTTAATCTCTTTAAAATCAGCAATTTTCTTAGCATATTTAGCTTTAGATAACTTCTGAATTTCGACAGGCATCATTCGCATTACTCGTTGTCTTTCCACAAGTGTTAAAGCATCCCAAGCTTCTTGCTTATAGTCACTATTATCTTGTAATATATCTCGTACTTCTTCCCAATGCGTCGCGTTTTGCAAAGTTTGAATTAGAACCTCAACTGCCGATAATTCAACAAAAACTTTCTCAAAATTTTCTATAGTGGTATTTTCTAAAATCAAACTCTCTTCATCTTTTTGACGGTCTTCAGTTTGAAAATCTTCCTCAAGAATATCATCGGTTGATAAATTATCATTTAATGAAATTTCCGGCTCGTTTACAGAAATATTCTCATTATCAAGCGTCAATTCTCCAGCCATGTAAGCTCGTCTCAACTCAAGAGCTTCTGCAACAATAGCTTGAGCAGTTTTTCCTTCCGTATCCATCATTTGTTGTAGAATCATCCCTGTCCGCTGCGATTCTTCTCGGATAGGTGGAATCTGGCAATAACGTTCACCTTTGGGAGTAAGACGCCAAATACTAAATTTTTCTTCTTTTTGCTGCTCAGATTTACCTTGCGTTTTAATTAAATCTCGTACTACAGCTTGGTTAATTTCTGGCAAGTCAGCAAGCTGTTCCAATAGTAGTTTATATTTCTTTCTGTTGTTTGCTAGCTGAAATATAGTTGCTGGCTCAACTAGTGATAAGTTTTCAGGAGAGAATTTCTCAAACGCACTCGCTACTTTAAGATATCGTTTTTCTTCTTTACTCTTCCAACCTTGGGAACTAACGAGCTTTTTATAATCTAATTTATTAAGAATTGTTTTTTGATTCGCTAGCCATTTAGCATGACTAATGATGTTTTCTGTCGCGTTTGCCAGTAGCTGGAACCCGCTACCGCTTCTATCTGGGAATTTTAGGCTATTAGCTTGCTCTTGGATATATTGTTCTAACTCTAACTGAGAAATTTGTCTTTCACCGATGCTTTGCCCTTTAATTTCATGTATCATTGTAATATCAGCCTTTTTACAAGGTTTACAAGGGGCGAACGTGTAAGTTTCCAACGCCTAGGCGTTCGCTTTTTGATTTCTGTAGTTATTCTAGCATTTGTTATCCCATTTGTAAATACATCTGGATAAAAAATATATTTTTTTTGTATCCCTGTTGTTTACACGCTTTACCATTGTTAATCTTAAAATATAGGTTCAAGCAAAATAGAAAGGGATTATGAGCGAAACAAGGCTTAATATTAGGATTTCACCAGAAAAAAAAGACGCTCTCTACAAAAAAGCAGAGGAAGAAGGTAAAACCGTTACGGATTTGCTATTATTAATGATTGACCAATATCTAGGCTTAGCCCCAGAAAAAGGTGAACTGGTGAGTATCAAAAAACGATTGCAAAGATTAGAAGAGGTGGTGCTGGGGGAAATAGCAGCCTGAGACAAGAAGATTTTGTTCTCAGGCAACCAGTAGAACAAACGAGAGATTTATTAAAAGAAAAGTCCGCCGAAAATCAGTAGGCGGATTTGTCGTATATGGTTATATCTAATTAATAATTAAGGTCACCCTCGAAATTCCATACTTAAAAGGGTGTTTGTAAATAAAATATTAAGCTTTCTTCACGTCAGAAGCCAGGGAATAAATTCCCTGTCTAAAAGCTGAAGTCCTCTATAAGAGGACTTATAAGAAAACTTTGGTGAAAAAGACAATATTTTGTAAGAATATCTATATATTAATGTACGCTTCTAGTCCTCTTAAGAGGACTTTAGCTTTTAGACAGGGAATTTATTCCCTGGCTATCTTGGCTATCTTGGCTATCTTGGCTATCTTGGCTATCTTGGCTATCTTGGCTATCTTGGCTATCTTGGCTATCTTGGCTATCTTAGCTATCTGGCTATCTGGCTATCTGGCTATCTATTTCAAAGACCATTTGTCAACGCTCCACAAATTCCCTCACAACCGCTTTAGCATCAGGGGGAATTTCCGTAACTAGTCGCATAGGAAAAGCTTGAGTCGAAGCATACTGAGCATAATCCGCAGTTAAAAATACAGAATATTTCTTCGCATCGCTTGTAAGTTGAGCAGAATAAGCCAAAACCACAGCTTTTAAATAATTACGAATATCTAACGCTTTTTCCCCAACAACTTCATCACCACTATAAGGTGTACTTGGTAGTTTAACTTGGTCTAAAGTCGCGCTTGGGTCTTTAACACTCAGGTGAGTACCCCCAATTATAGCTATTAGCAATTTAGAAGAAGGTATTTTATCAAATCCTATAACTTGCTCAGTTAAAGCGGGAGTTGTTTTATCAGCAGAAGTAGCCCACATAATACTAGGGACTTGCAACTTACTTAAACCTGTTTTCCCAAATATAAGGGAAGTTGGGGGACTTATAGCAATAACACTCTTAACTCTATCATCCTGGAGTTGGTAACTATTGGACGGTAATTCTTGAGCAATACACTGGATAACTTCTCCCAAACTGACAACAGACAAATTATTTTTACAACGTTCTTTAAGATTTTCTAATTGCAACTCTGCTCCTCCTAAAGAAAGGGCAGTAGTACCACCAAAAGAATACCCCAACACCATTACTTTATTAGTAGCCAATTTACCTTTAAGCGGATTATTGGGAGTATTATTTAATTTTGTTAACTCATCTAAAACAAAACTAATATCCTTTGGTCGGTCTAAAAACTCTTGAGGTCTCATCAACCTATTTTTACCTTCTATGGCATTATTAACATTTGCATCATTACTTCCAGGATGTTCAACCGAAACAACCACATAACCATGAGACGCTAAATGTTGTGCTAAATAAATTAACTCTTTACGATGCGACCCCATACCATGAGTAAATACAATTATTGGTTTCTGGGTACTAGCAGCTTTTGACCAATAAACATCAACAGGTATTTGACGTTGGCGTTTTTGGTCATCAAAATTTAAATCTAATACTTGTATTTGAGCATTCCCCGGTTGCGTTGCATCCAAAGGTAATTTTATTTGAGGTTTCCGACTAACAAGTTGAGGGGAAATAGCCAACATAAATCTTTGTGTTTGCCAAAATGCAGCGTTTAAACTTCCCGCGACTTTAAATGCTTCCGGTAAATTAATTTCTAAACGTTGACTTGGATACGACTCAATAAAACTGAGAACAGAAAGACCTTGAGACCCTCGTGAACCTAACACCATAGCTGCTCTTAGTGCTTGCGCTCCCGCATCATCTTCCCGTCGTACTACCGAGGATAGGTCTTTTAAAATAGTAATACCAATTTGACTATTGAGTAATCTACTCATAGTAAAAACATTTATAGGTATTTTAGTTCTTAACGACTCAATTATCAGTTGACGCTGTTCTTGAGATAATCTAGACGTATAAATTTCAAAACCATCAGGGAATTTCCCCGTTTCACTAACGTACTGCAACTCCTTTAGAGAGAAAGACTCTGATAATATTCCAAAACGCACCACAACAGTTTCAGCCGATAAAGCTGGTGGAGTTTTATAATTTACAAGTGCCAATACGCCAAAGCTTAGGGCAAATCCCTTTAAACCTCTCCAGAATTTTCCCATAAGTATTTTGAATTTTTATTAAATACGTAAAATTACTGACTAGAAGATTAATTATCGGAATTATATAACCAGTGTTAGCTAACTGTCTACTTTTTGCTCAACTAGTTTTAAATAAGAGGTAATAAGATTTTACGTTGACAAATTTCTTAGCCTTGCTTGTATCCACTCTGTATCCAATTTGCTAAATACTGGGGGTGGTGGTGTTTGAGTGTAATCACTTGATAAATCATACCCAGCTTCGTCATAAATTGCATTCATCGCAGCTTGCAAATCCAGAACTGCGTCTGGGTCAGGTTGTCTCAGAGGAACAGGAATTGTAGGAAGCATATCCTGTAAATTCACAGGCCATAAGTCCGTAACCCCAGAACCTGCAAGCGTAAGTGTAACTAAATATGCTACATCTGGTAAGCGTGGGTGATTAAACGGACGAGTTCCCCGACGCAAAAAGTCAATTTCAATCAGGTGAACGTTAGCGCTATAGAGACGCTGACGTTTCTTACGATAATCAATAATATTGGGTTCCCGCTTATTTGCAGGTGACAGTATTTCAATACATGATACCAACACATTGTTAGTGGTATCTCGAATTTCGACCGTAGGTATACGGACTGCGACGGGTTGAATAACTGGAAGCGTTAATGTAACCGGAGTTGTGGCTACATTTGATTGTGGAACTGCGGATTGTGGTATTGAAGAACGCGGTCGTATTTGTAACACTTCCACATCCGGGTAAAGGATACCGATTTCGCTCTCCGGATATGTATCTTCCACTACATATATTTCTAAGCGTGCGGCATATTTAGGACGTAACTGCGGTGCAAGGAAAGCACGAAGTTTACTAGCCAGCGCATTATGCACATCTGGCCACAGCGCAGCTTCAAGGTACGGGTCCATGCCAGGAAAAGGAGAGGGCATTGCAATTAAATTACAACTAATACTTCTATTTTAGAGCTTGACAAATTTTTTGTTAGGTAAATTATTTGCTTGACTTGACTCCGGAAAATTAAACATTTTTGTAAATAATTTTATCAAATCGTTTTTCTTACATAACTTATTGACTCTTAACTCAGCATCACATCAAAAGTATTTGCAAAGATAGTGTTAAGCAATTTGGAAGTATAAATTAAGATTTCGTAAATGATTACATTAACTCTTCTTATAAGTGGAGATAGAGTGTATTTTTATAGTTCAGTCGTCTATATAAATAGTTGGGATGCTATTTTGCGTCCGTTTCATCAAACATTTTTTTATCATGCACCCAATTTTTCAAAAAACACGTAATAAAATATTGAAAGAGATTAATAACATCTCTTTCTTCAAAACAGCAAATGAGCTTGCATACCAAGGAGCATTGGAAAAACACCAGAGTAATCTACCCCTTCTATCTGCCGCTGATTTGTCTTTAGTTGAGACTATCAAAAAAGAAGGAGCGGTAATAACTTCATTAGAAGCACTATCAATACCTTCTACTGGAGAAATGCTTCAGGCAGCAAAAAGCTTGATGCCTGAAATTCCCAAAAGTATTTCAGGAGATAAAAACGAATATGTTGTTCATGCTAGTGACAAGCAAATCATGAAGCACCCCGAACTTTTTATTTGGGGACTTCAAGAACGTTTACTTAACATAATTGAAAATTACATTGGTTTACCTGTAGCTTATCACGGTGTATATCTTAGGCGAGATATTGCTAATCAAGTAGAGGAAAAATCAAGACTCTGGCATCTAGATAAAGAAGACCGTAAAGTACTTAAAGTAATAATTTATTTACATGATGTTGGTGATGATGACGGTCCATTTGAATATATCCCACAGTCTTTGACCCCAGCAATAGCTCGCTCCTTGAAATACAATTATCGTTATATAAAAGACCCAATTATTAAACAATATGTATCACCATCGGATTGTAAATCATGTACGGGGGCAGCAGGTACAGTAGTTATTGCTGGTAGCGGGAGCATATTCCATCGGGGAAGAATTCCATCTTCTGGTGATAGATTTACTTTATTTTTTGATTACACTTCTAAACAACCATATACAGATTATTCTTCCCTCTCTAAAAAGCATTTAGTAACGCTAGCAAAAAAATATTTTTCACCAAAGCAAAAAAACTACGTTCTTTGGTAATAACTTGAGCAAAATTCAGAAAAAAGATTTCTCAAACGTCATAAAATACAGCACTTTGTAGGTAAATGAGGTACACAACTAAATCTAAAAACTTTTGTGGGGTGGGCATCCTTGCCCGCCAGCTTGTGCTTCAATAATTTGAAATCCCCTGTATTATTGACTCTCCAACAAGCTAGTAGTCGCATTCACAACTATTTGTGCTGCACCAACAAAAAATTTGCGGTCAATTGTAGCTGGCTTATCGCTATTTTGGTGATAATGAGGACTACGTAGATTTGCTGTATCAGTTACAAATACAGCACCGATTCCTTGTAGCCAAAAAGGAGCGTGGTCACTACGTAGGGTATCTGGTATCAAACTACCCTTGAGTGGGACTGGCAATGTAAACACTAGAGGTAAGTCTAGAGAATTTACTTTTTGTTGACTCTTAGGAACACCTGTAAAAGCACTTAGTAAATGTAAATTTTCAGCATCACCAACCGCAACTAAAAAATCTCCTTTATCGCTTGGTGGAGTAACAGGCAAACCAGCTGGATGCTTTTGACAGCCTTTAATGTAACAAGCGAAACCCACCATATCCATATTGATAACACCGTAAAGATTTTCTAGGTGTATTTTATTTGCCACAAAAGCCTTACTACCGAGAAGTCCAGCTTCTTCCTTATCAAAAAAAACCAGTCGTAACGTTCTGGGAGTAGGACGAGAAGCAAAAAGTCGAGCTACCTCTAGAGTTACCGCAACACCAGTCGCATTATCATCAGCACCAGGGGAGTTAAAAACAGTATCGTAATGAGCGCTTATAAGAATTGAACCTACAGTTTTATCACTTCCTTCTCGTTCAGCAAAAATATTAACACCCTCAGGAAACTTTTCTAGTTGAGTTTTCCAACCTAATTTCTTCAGTTCACTAGTTATGTAGTTACGAGTACGCAAACGCTCATCATCGGTATAACGTTGTCCACTTAACTTTTGAACATGACCAAAAAGCTTATCAAAAGAAACTTTGGGGAGTTGGGAGTTGGGAGTTGGGAGTTGGGAATGGGGAGTGGGGAGTTGGGAGTGGGGAATTGGGAGTTGGGAGTGGGGAGTGGGGAATTGGGAGTTGGGAATGGGGAGTTGGGAATGGGGAGTGGAGAGTGGGGGATTTTGCCGTAGCCAAAAACCACTACCCCCCAAAGCAACTACCACTAAAAGTACCACCAACGCTAACCAAAATAATCTTTTCATCACAAATCCCCACTCCCTACTCCCCACTCCCTACTCCCCACTCCCTACTCCCCACTCCCTAATCCCTAATCCCTAATCCCTATGACGAACCTGATGCCATTTCCATGCGTGGGTAATAATATCTTTTATCTCAAAGTACTGAGGATTCCAACCTAAAATACTTCTCGCTTTTTCTCCACTACCAATCAAACTTGGTGGGTCTCCAGCACGACGTTCGCATTCTTTGATGGGTATTTCACGACCAGTGACTTGTTTAGCGGTCTCAATAACTTCTTTGACAGAAAAGCCACTACCGTTTCCTAAATTGAAAACAGCACTGTCTCCACCTTTCAAAAGATATTCCAATCCTAAAACATGAGCATCAGCTAAGTCATTAACATGTATATAGTCTCGAACACATGTACCATCTGGGGTAGGATAATCAGTTCCAAAAACAGAAATAGAATCTCGCTGACCTAAAGCAGTTTGTAAAACCAAAGGAATCAAATGTGTTTCTGGGTTATGGTCTTCTCCCAACACCCCACTTGGGTCAGCACCAGCTGCATTAAAGTAGCGAAAACGTACGGACTTTAAATCATAGGCAGCGCTAAAATCCTCAAGAATTCGCTCTACCATCAACTTGCTTGCACCATAAGGGTTTATGGGGTTTTGGGGATGGTCTTCTGGTATTGGCACTACCGATGGAACACCATAAGTCGCACAAGTTGACGAAAATACAAAATTCTTAACAGAAGCCGCCAACATTGCTTCTAGTAAAACAAGAGTACCAACAACATTGTTACGGTAATACTTAGCAGGGTCAGTTACTGATTCACCTACGTACGCAAACGCAGAAAAATGCATTACAGCGGCAAATTGGCGAGTTTGAAATAATTTATCAAGTAACTCACGGTCGGAAGTATCGCCGACTACCAATTCCACCTTTAACACTTCTTCTACCAAGTCGCGATGCCCGTAGACCAGATTATCTAGAATTACAATTTCGTAGCCTGCTCTTTTGAGAGCAAGCACAGTATGAGAGCCAATATATCCTGCTCCCCCGGTCACTAAAATGGTGGGCAAGTCTTGCGACATAGGTTTTCCTTGTACTTATAAGAACTATCAATCAATTTTATTTACTAATAAAACCTTACGTAACTGGAAAAATACACATAAATGATAGAGCGTAATAGAACAATTTGCTCTAAAATCACTACGACGGTAGTCTTTTGGTGTGGGGGTGATGTATTTGAAGTCAAGCAAGAGTATAAATACTCGATTACGTTTTGACGGAAAAATAAATCAATTACCCGAAACCCATAGGCTGAACTGCATAGAATGATTTGAGAGTTAATCTATGTTCCCATTGCTAAGCCGGGTATTATTGTGGCTGCTGATTGGCGCGATTGCCTACACTCTTTTCCAGAGAGTTTATCCCCAGAGTAATTTCTTTGGGAGATTCGTACTAGGATTCTTTTTGGTAGTCCTAGCTTTAGCCTTTATCAATCCGAACGAACCAGCTGTTTCCTCTGTGTGGCAAGTGGTCTCCTTCCCTCTGAAGCCTCTTGGAGCATCAATCTTAATGATGATTTTTGCCGCCCAGAAAATAAAGGGAGGCGCTATTGATAAACCTGGAGGATATTTACTTGGTTGGGCGCTGACAATTTTACTGTTAGCCAGCACTCCAGCCGTTGCTTACTTCTTAGTACGCGCACCTCTGGCAATGCTGGGTGATGACGCCAGACTCAGCCAAGAAATTATCCAAAAGGTACAGCTAGCATCAGCTACAGAAACAAGTCGCAAATCCGAAGTAGTCCTGTTACTGGCTCAAGCCATTAACGCTCCGACTATTGGGTTAAATACTGGGTCAAATGTTGCCGACGTTACATCAAATGTATTAGGTGACACAATTCTTCCAGCAGAAGAATTGGGACGAGCAACATTAGCATTCAACCCGCAAGATGTCTCACTTAGACCCTACCTACTACAAAACCCTGGCGCGATTCGCACTCGCGGGTTGCGTTTGCAAGACTTTGTGCCAACAGCCGAGACCTTGCAAATCACAACCAACGCCTGGGAAAGCTACCTTAACCAGATTTACTTCTTCCTGGGTGGAGGACGCAGGAGGTAACCAAGAGCTATTACCTACCTATGCTGCAATGCACCGGGTCAAGAGCTAAGAAAATACCCATAGGTCAATCAATGGGATTCAACATTGAATTTATTCTTATTTTTTTCATAAGAAATAAATGTAATTGTCATGAATCCCTGACATAGGGTTAAAACAAACATTAAATTTTCACATACAAAATAGTGAAAAAACTTATGCTTTTCCGGCTTGCAGCAAAGTAAATACAACTAAATTGCTCTAAAATTACGTATCTAGATGTTTCTTTTTTTACTCAAAGTGACAAAGCAATAAATATTTTTTATGGGGCAATACGCCCCTTCTTTGTCAGTAATCAAGTAAAATATATGTTCTTAATAAAATTTATTAAAATAAATTATACTTAAAAACTCTAAGTAAGTTAGAAAACATAACTAAGGGTTGATAAATTCAGTATAAAAAAATGCCAAAATACTTAGAATGGCACAACAAACACGACGGCTAGCAAAACTGGGTGCTTATCTACGTCCTCATTGGCGAGATTCAGCATTGGGAATTTTTGCGTTGTTAACTGTGAATGCTTTAGGGGTCTACATACCACTATTAATCCGCAACTCAGTTGACAAATTATCTAATAATTTCAGCTTAGCTGAATTAAGAAATTACGTAATCCCCATCATTCTCTTTAGTTCAGCGATGTGGCTTATTCGTATGGCTTCCCGCATTTGGCTTTTTGGGGTGGGGTGTCAGGTAGAATTTGACCTTAAACAGAAAATTTTTGAGCATTTACTTAAGCTGGAACCTGCTTATTTTGCAAATAATACCGTAGGAGATTTAATTAGTAGAGCTACTAGCGACTTGTCAAATATCCGCAGGTTGTTAGGATTTGTGGTGTTGAGTTTCGCAAATACTATTTTTGCCTACAGTTTGACGCTACCTGTAATGCTAGGGATTAGTGTTGATATGACATTGGCTGCTCTAGCGGTATATCCATTGCTATTTTTAGTAGTGCATATGTTCAGCGACCGTTTGCGTCATGAACAAGCAGCTGTTCAAGAAAAACTTTCTGATATTAGTGAACTTATTCAAGAAGATGTTAGTGGTATTTCTTTAATTAAAATTTACGCTCAAGAAGAAAACGAGCGTCGAGCTTTTGCTAAGAAAAACAAGCAAATTTTGGCAGCTAACATCCAACTGGCAAAAACCAGAAATATGATATTCCCACTCATCGGTGGGCTTGCGAACGTTAGTACTTTAATAATACTTACTTTAGGGGCAACGAGAATAGCAAATAAAACTCTTGAAGTTGGTGACTTTTTGGCTTTGTTAATTTATGTTGAGCGTCTTGTTTTCCCAACTGCGCTTTTAGGGTTTACCATTACTGCTTATCAACGAGGAGAAGTTAGCATCGACCGTCTAGAAGCGATTTTTTCTGTGAAGCCTAATATAAAAGATGAAACTGATGCGATAAGTTTACCATCTCATCAAGTGCAAGGTGAAATAGTTGCAAAAAATCTCACTTTTACATACCCTGGAGCCAGCACCCCTGCTTTAAATAACCTTAACTTTAAGATTGCTCCAGGGGAAACAGTATCAATTGTTGGGGCTATTGGTTCAGGTAAATCGACTTTAGCAAACGCGATACCTCGCTTGTTGGATATCGAACCAGGGCAGTTGTTTTTGGATGGTGAGGATATTACCAAAATCACTTTAGTAGATTTACGGGGTGCTATTGCTTATGTACCTCAAGATAGTTTTCTTTTTAGTTCCAGCATCAAAAACAATATTCGCTACGGAGACCCTGTAAGCGAGCAGGAAGAAGTCGAGAAAGCTGCTAATATTGCCCAAATTCACCCAGAAATTATTAATTTCCCACATAAATACGAAACTATTGTTGGCGAACGCGGTATTACTTTATCTGGTGGTCAACGACAACGTAGTGCTTTGGCTAGAGCAATGCTGGTGGATTCTCCAGTGTTAATTTTGGATGATGCTCTGTCTAGCGTAGACAACCAGACTGCGACTAAAATTCTCCGAAATATTTCCGGTGGTACGCAGCGGAAGACAGTTATATTCATTACTCATCAACTATCTGCTGCTGCTGGTGCTGACCGTATCTTTGTGATGGATAAGGGTGAAATTGTACAGGTTGGTACTCACATGGAACTGGTACAGCAAGATGGCCTTTACAGGAATTTATGGAGTCAACACAAGGTAGAGGAGTTGCTTAGTTAATAAAAATTTATTATTGGACTCACTCTTGTGGGATGGGATGGGCTGGACTTTCTCTTGTGGGATGGGCTTCCAGCCCGTCTGTTGTTATAGGTTATTGAGCAAGGTCTGTTGTTATAGGTTATTGAGCAAGGTCTGTTGTTATAGGTTATTGAGCAAGGTCTGTTGTTATAGGTTATTGAGCAAGGGCGGGCAAGGATGCCCACCCCACAATACAAATTTTTTAAGAAGCCTTTATATATATTCAAGTAAATTTACATAATTATACTGATTTCTGTAAAAAAGCTAATTGCTAATCTGGAATTCCAACAGTTAATTTAAAGGTAATTACTTATTCAACAAATGAAAATAATTAAACGAAATATGGCAAACTACTTAAAAGCTCACAAGCTGGGTAACGCTTACCCTTTACCTGCTACTTTTTTGTCTGCCATATTGCGAGAGTAATTTTTTTTATAGACTACTTAAAAAGCTCCTACTTTAGCAAGGATGACGTAAAATGTTTTAAATATTAAATGCAAGTCATACAGTGGAGTCCAGTTCTTTTGGTAGCGCAAGTCCAAATCGACGACTTGTTCAAAATCTTTAACGTGAGAACGTCCGTGAACTTGCCATTCACCAGTCAAACCTGGTTTAACATTTAAACGTTGCCAGTGACGTTTTTCGTACCGAATAACTTCATCCTCTGTAGGAGGACGGGTGCCGACTAAACTCATTTCACCAAGCAGAACGTTAAAAAACTGTGGAAGTTCATCTAAACTTGTACTTCTCAAAAATCTACCTACTCTAGTAACCCGAAAATCATTTTTATTTTTGAATATGATTCCCTTTGCTTCATTTTTAACTGAAGATTTCAGCTGTTCAGCATCCACAACCATAGAACGGAATTTACGGATAGTGAACCGCCTACCTTCCAGACCAAAACGTTCTTGACTAAAAAATATGGGACCTGGGCTATCGAGTTTTATCGCAATTGCTATTGGCACAAATACTGTCGCCAAAATCAATAATCCAACTAAACTGCCCACAATGTCTAAAAAACGTTTCAGCTTAGAGCTTACTGAGAGGTGAGGAATAAATTCAAAGTCCCAAGTTGTAGATACTGTACCTTTAATTCGGGATTTAACTGACGTTTGGTACATTGTCAAGTCGATTTTAGTTAAATCGTATAAATACGTATAATCTAATTTGACTATAGACCCTTATTCCAAACTACAAATATCGTCAACTAGTATATTCACTGAATCTTCATGAAGATGATTAAAGATTCCCAATTTTGATAAATTTCAGGTTAAAGTTAAATTCATATATCTTTTGAAAGATGAAAATAATTTAAACCTGTGCATAAGCAAATTTAATGTGTTAAAGTTTGCAGTCAAATAAGTATTTACTCGGTTAGACAGTTAAAGTTGTGACAAAATCGGATTAAGACCTAACTTATATAGACTCATCTGTAGAGAAGGGAAGATTAAGCCGAAACTACTAGTCATTGATTACGATTTTTGTATTGTGGTGTTTCCAAAATAACAGGGGTGATTGACAAATGGTTTCAGCTGGAGTCGAAGTTAAAATTAACCGCTTAGAGTCAATTGTTGAGCAGATTGGAGAAGCTGTGCTAGCAACTACTGAGACAATTGAGCGTCTTGCTGACAGAGTTGATACTTTAAGCGTCCAAGTAGAAGAACAAGGCAAGCAGATTCAACAGCAAGGCTATCAAATTTTGGCTTTGTGCGATGCAGTGCAAACACTTGCCGACACGCAAGACGATTCGCTGCAAAAACTCTGCCAACTTACGAACACTCTAGACCGCTTGACAATTCTAATTCAAACTTCTGAAGAAGAAGACTCTAAGTACGTGAGTAGGGAGTAAACATTCAGGTAATTACGAAGCTTATAACGTTCTAGTTTACAGACAACTTTGTGACCGCTATATTACCGGAAAAACATATATCAACATCACTCTTCGGAGTGCGATCGCGTTTGCTGTAGTCTCCTACATAATAGAAATCGTCACCTTCAATACGAAAGTTGATGGGTAATGGTTTAGTGCAAGGTTGACAAAATATAATCTCTGGTTCTGGTTCCTCTGGTAAAAGATGTGGTAGGTTCACGTTCCAATAAATTCCAGCTTCTATAGGACGAGTAAGTAAATCCGATAATACTTTTGTTGTCCAACGTGCAGCAGCATCCCAGTTATAGTCCAGCTTGCCTTTGCGATAATGAGAAACAGCAACTCCTGGAATACCTTGTATAGCGGCTTCCCGGACAGCAGCGACAGTACCAGAAATATAAGCATCTACTCCCAAATTTCCACCTTCATTTATACCAGAAAGAACAAACTTGACATTTTGACAAATATGTGAAGTTGCAATTCTGACGCAATCAGCGGGAGTACCACCGATAGCGTATTTATTTTCTTCCCTCTGATAGAGACGAATTGGATTTTTTGTAGTGACTTGATGTCCGCAACCAGATTGATGGTCTTTGGGAGCGGCGATAATTATAGAAGATTGAAAATTGGAAGATTCGGTTCCTAATTTTGTAACGGCTTTGAGCAGCGCTTGGATACCTGGAGCGTCTATCCCATCATCGTTGGTAAGAATTAAAGTCATAAATTTTTTGGTTAGGTCTTTGAAGGATGCCTTAAAAGTATTGCATGAGAAAAACAGACCTAACCCCCTTCTCAACGAAATCAATTAATTAAAGGGTTTCTGGGCAATTACCAAATTTTTCCAATAATTCATCAACTATTTTGCTGTCTAAATCTTTCCAAACCTCAGTAATGTGTTTTTCTAACCAAACGGAGTTGATACTTACATTTTCGTGGTATCTAAATGTTAGCACTCTATCTACTGGTGTTTCTACTTCTATTAATTGAGCTTCAAGTTCACGCTTTTGAGTGCCTTTTTCCCATCCTTTAGGAGTTAAATGCCACTCAGTCCATTCGCTTATGTTACTTGAATTAGGATAGTAAACGTTCATATGTTCTCCTCACTAAAAAACTTGCATAAAATTTATATTTTGAGAATTCTAATTAGATACTTTGGAATATGAGAAAGCACCGATTAGTCAGAAAATTGTCAACAATATAGCAGTCCTGAATGATTAATAAAATTGTAGGTAGTGCAAGCATCTTGCTTGCTACTGTAAGCGAGTAAGATGCAAGCCTTTATGGATAAACTGTGGATATATTAAGAAAAGGGAATTGTGATGCTCCCAGTTTCTTAGATGCTCACTTGATTAATTTCTCAAATTCATGTTGCTTTCGGCTTTTTATGACTTTTGCTGGTACTCCAACAGCAACAGAGAATGGGGGAATATCTTTAGTAACAACAGAACCCGCTCCAATAACACTCCCACGACCAATAGTTACATCATCTAATACTGTAACTCCATCACCTAACCAACAATCATCTTCGATTACTATTCCTTTAGTATTCACACCTTGGTGCGCTATTCTAATTTCTGTATCTGCAAAATTATGATTGTTAGCGTATATTCCTGTATGAGATGCTATCATACAGTCTTTACCTATTTTTATATCTCCTGGTCCACCAATACAAACATAAGAACCGATATAAGCACGTTCATCAACTTGTATACAAGTGTCATCAAGCCCGCCAATACAAACACCTAAATCAAGAGTAACACCATCCCTCAAAATCAGTTTATTATTTCCCTTACCTCTCGTATCAATACGAGTATTTCTATGAATATAAACTCTATTTCCCAAATCTATATTACAAGCACCTAAAAATTCTACACCATGTTGAATGTAACAGTATTTTCCCATTCGATTAAAAATATTTTTATATAGTAAGCTCCTCAATTTTGTCCCAAAGAAAATTGTGTGAATATCTCCAACTAAAGCAGTTATTAAAAGCTCTTGCAAACGTTGTAACCTACGACTAATAGTATTTTGGTTCATTTTTTAGACACCCACTTAGCTAAAATGATAATTTTAATGGATTAAGTTATTCAATGAAAAATTGGACAAAATGGAAGTTCTTTTTTTCATGGTAGCTGATTCTTACTATATTAGATATTATGAATTCATTTTATCCTTCTAATGTCAGATATTTCGGAAGTAAATCGGGTGGATTTCGGGAGATATTGATTTTTAAATTTGTGATAATAAGCAAGTTAATTTAGTAGTTGAATTCCAGCTTAATGAAGGTCAACTACATCTATTTATAGATTATAAAAGCGAAATATTATTACTACTTTATTATTAGTAGCTACTTCTCCTAGCTTCTACAAATGAACTGAAAATTACAATTGCCAAACCCAAAAAAACCTGAATATTCACATCATCCTCCAGTGTGTTAAAACTACGCAACAAGTTGCTTAAAATTCGGTTTCAAGACATAAGAAATAGTTGAAACTTTTTATCAACTTGAAAAATTATGAATTGACAAAGTGTAAATTGGCAAATGCAGATATTTACAGAAATTTAATATCTGAATAAATATCTCAAAGTATAAGTAAAATTTACTCACTTTGATTAATAAATGCTCAATCAAAGTAGGTAAAAAATTCTATTACTCTCTGTAAACATCAGAGAAAAATTAGATGGGAAATAATCCACTATGCAAACAAAATATAGTCACTGCCGATTACAAGCAAAAAATAATTTGCGTAATCAGAATCAGCACAGCTATTCTGGAATGAATAAGCAGAGCCAATTCAATACTGCGAAGGTTTTGAACATTTGTAGGTTGGGTTGACGATGAAAGGAAACCCAACATTTCCTTGTATTAGTTGGGTTAAGCGCTACGCTCCACTGCGTGTTCGCGTAGCGTGCCCATAAAGGCATACGTTCCTCAACCCAACCTACGAGTTTTAGCACTTTCGAGCAAAACCTCAGCAGTATTGAGAGCCAATTTAGCATTCAAACCAAATGCTTAATAGTTTAAAACAGTGCGCTAACTTGACACGATAAGCGCGACAGTGGATTATTTTCTTGAACTATTTATTCTCTATTAATTACGAAAACATTAAGGTGGAGTATCACCAACTTCTGACATCACATTGAAGTCTACCATCGGAGCGAATAAGTAAGCACTTCCCCGATTACTATAACGGCTTTCCTGTAGCCTATTTCCGTATTGTGCCGTTGTAATCATGATACGTGATGATAATTTAACCTTAACGCAAATGCCTCTATTGGAAAGGACAGTATATGTTAGGTCTATTAAATACTAAAACTCTAAGGTATTTGTAAAGGAATTATATCTTTTTCAGTAAAAAATATGAATTTTTCGTTAAGCTGTAACTCACTTCATAGCTCCAGTTTACATTGCCATTTGCCCTGAGGCTTCTGGCTTCAGGCTTCTTACATTAATCAACCTTCTTCATTCTGTACCCCAACCCATGTAATGTTTCAATAAAATCACTTGGGGCACCTGCTAATCGTAGTTTTTGACGTAAAGTACGGATATGAGTTTTTACTGCTTCCTCAGTGGGCGACTCATCAACTGACCAGAGACGCTCAATAATTCCTGGTCTGCTTAAGACTCGACGACCATTGGTAACAAGTAATTCTAATACAGCGTACTCCTTTGGTGTCAGGCGTAAAAGTTCTTGAGAGTAGTAAACTTCATAAGTATTGGGATTCAGACATAAATTTCCCCAAGCCAGATTTTTTTTAGCTCCTATTCCTCCTCTTCTGAGAAGCGCACGAATTTGAGCCATTAACTCATCTAAGTTAAAAGGTTTTACTAAGTAAGCATCTGCTCCAGCATCTAGCCCAATAATTTTATCAGCAATTGTATCGCGAGCTGTTAACATTAGCACGGGTATAGTACACTTATTCTGGCGCAGCTTTTGACAAAGTAACAAGCCATTCATCTTAGGCAGAGTTATATCCAATAGCATCAAATCGTACTCATGATTTTCAATCCAATGCCATGCGTTCTCCCCGTCATAAGCTGCGTCAACTATATACTGACGGTTTGTGAGGGCTTCTGTTAGCATGTCAGCAATTTGAACATCATCTTCAACCACTAAAATACGCATGGCACATAATTATCAATTGTAAATCAATGATTATAACTGTAAGTTAATTTTAAATCATTATCTTTAACTATCAACATACTTCTTTATTAAAATTATAACATTATTGTTGATTCCACTTACAGATTAACATCTAAAATATATAATTATTTTTAAAAAATCAAGTAATTATGAAATGGTCTTCAGAACGAAAATTGATTACTTCTGGATTTGGCTTAGTACTACTAATTATAGGTATTATCGCTGGAATTTCGTATCAAAATGCTATTCAAATAGCAGAAAGCGCAAAGCGCATCAAAGCGACTAATCTAGTAATCAATAATATTAATAATCTAGCGATAACGCTTATTGAATCAGAATCTGGGCGGCGGGGTTATGTTCTTTTCAACGACCAGAAAGAACTAGAGCGATATAATAACGCTATCGCTAGTTTAACTTCTAAAATCAAGCAATTAAGGTTAACACTAACTGATATACAAAGCCAGGAACAGCGTCTGAATAGATTGGAATTCTTAATTAATCAGGAAATTAAACTATTTCAGCAGTCGATAAAACAAAATAGGCAAATATCAACACCAATTCCTACAAAAAATCCTATTTTCATTAAAATAAAACAAAACCGCACGGAAATTCGTCAACTAACTAAAAATTTACAAACAGAAGAAAGTCGGTTGTTAGAAATTCAGATATTACAATCTCAATCAAATCTACAATCAAGAATGATATTGGAAATATTAGGTAATATACTGACTGTCTCAATTTTGTTTGTTCTATATGCTATGCTGTATCAACAAATGCACAAAAAGCAAATTGCAGAAACTCAAAAACGTGCTTTAGTTCAAGATAAAGAACTTAGCGAACTAAAGCTACAATTTTTCTCAATGGTTTCCCATGAGTTTCGTACTCCTTTAAGTTTAATTGTTGGTTCTGGGCAACTTTTAGAAGAAACTCTTAAACCAATTGTCACACGAGAGCAATTAAAAAACCTGTGCCGCATTCAATCTTCAGCAAAGATAATGACTCAGTTACTGAGTGATATCCTTACCGTAACGAGAGCAGATGCAGGAAAATTAGAATTCAGCCCGACCTATTTAGAAATACAGACTTTTTGTCTTAATTTGGTAGAAGATTTTCAAATATCAAGCCAGCCTCAGCAAATTATTCAATTCAGAAAAGAAGGTAGTAGTACACATGCTTGGCTAGATGAAAAGCTTATCTATTCCATTCTCTGTAATTTATTATCTAATGCTATTAAATACTCTCCAGAAGGGAGCAATATATATTTTCTTTTAATTTGTGAACCAGATTTTATTTCGTTTAAAGTCAAGGATTCTGGTATTGGTATTGCAGAAGAAGACCTAGAAAAACTTTACCACCCTTTTATTCGTGGCAAAAATGTCAAACATGTTTTAGGTACAGGATTGGGTTTAACAGTTGTTAAAAAGTGCTTAGATTTGCATCACGGAGAAATTTTTGTTGAAAGTGAAGTTGGGGTTGGCACTACTTTTACAGTTACAATTGACCAAAAGCGTTATCTTTCAAGAATAACAATGTAGAGACTAAACATGTTTAGTCTCTACTAGAGGGGTTTATCGTACTATTTTACAGATTGGCCACCGACACATTGCTAGGTCTAAAATTTCCACCTGTTTTATTTGCACAATATCCGACATTGACAGTTTTACCGGGCTGAACAATTTTAGCCCAATCGGCATTTGGAGAAGCTTCAACAGTAGAACCTTTGGTCACAAAAGTACCGTTCCAAGTTTGGGTGATTTGTGCCTGATTCGGTGTGAATCTCAATAGCCAATTACGAGTAGGTGTATTGCCTCGATTTGTGACATTGAAGTCAAAACAAATACCACTATTCCACTCAGAAGTAACTACTACTGCAGCTGATAAAGAACCTGTTGGAGTAGGAGTAGGAGTAGGGGTAGGAGTAGTAGGAGTAGTAGATGCAGACAACAACGTATTAAGTAGTTGCTGTTTAGGTGAATCTACAGTCTTCCAATCATCCAACAAAATTCCACCAGTATCACCACTATTAGGGTTCCAACTCCAATAAGTGAAAGCTAGATTTTTTTGTTTGATAAAGTCTACTAACTGTCGCTGCCAAATTCCTTCTTTTGAACTTGCGTCAACCTGACGGCCACCGAATTCACCAATCAAGATAGGTGCTATTTTACTGTCGGCAATATATTGAAATCCTAGTTGCCAACGTTGATAAAGGTTCTGAGGAAAAGTTGGTTCAGAAAACCAAGATGCATTATAAACACCTGCTCCATATTCATGAGGAGAATATACAACCCTGTTACCAATATTCAAACGTACTGGATTGTTCTTAACCCCTTCTAAATTACCTCCCCACCAATGTCCTGATAACTGTTGACCGGGGACATTCTTTTCCACACCTTCCACAACTATTAACCAATTAGGTGCAATACCCAGAATTGCATTACCACAACGTTCTGCTGCTAATCGCCAGTCTGTAGCCATATTATTGGTTCCCCAACTAGCTTGACCGTGAGGTTCGTTTTTTAAATCAGCTGCGACTACATTGGGCTGATTTTTATAACGATTTGCCAATAATTTCCAGCTTTCTATCCAATCAGTTTCTGTATAACCATCGCCATACCATAACTCTGGAATCCTTGCGTCACTTAGACGATGGCTATCTAACATAATTGATATCCCTTGGCGTGCGGATTCTTGGATAATAATATCCATTACTTGCAAAGGGGTCTTTCCTTGCAAGTCCCGATTACTACCAATATTGAAATCAACACCACTAATATTAGAAGAACGTATTGCCTGCACAGAAAAAGGAAGACGAATAAAGTTATATCCCAACCCTCTAATTTGGGCGAGCATCTCTTTGTAATCTCTTGTCCATAAACCGTGAGGGACATGGAGGTCAGTTTCCATTCCGAACCAATTCACACCTCTAAGCAATACTGGTTTACCGTTTTTATCCAGAATTTGCGAATCTTTTGTAGAAAGCGGCCCTTGAATTACGGGCATAGCAGCATTTGTCCTTACGTCAGGATGCTGCCATAGTACGATTTGCAATGAAACAAACGCACCGATAAGCCAGTATATTCCTGTTAATTTTCGTAAACTGCGAAGGCTATTTTGGACTCTGCGTCGGTCTGTTTGCAACGGCTTTTGTTTCCAGCTATTTCTACTGAAAATACGCAGCAAACTCGACCACTCTTGGGCGTAAAAACCACGAGTGAACCGCTGAAAAATATTCTTCATAGCTTATAATGAAAAAATGGTTTGCATTCGTCCGCCCACAAAGTTTGCCTGCAAAGCAAATAGGGCGGTATTCCTTAATATGACGCACACAAGTACTCTAGGGATATTAAAAACAATTCCCTATATAGAGTATTAAGAGCAAAATATCTTTGATAGATGCTTTGTCACTTGCACTATTTGTCAAATTTCCAATCAAACGTCTAATTAAAGGTCAGACAACCTGAGCAATCTTTTTTGAACAGATTTAACGGCAATCAGTGGAACCAGATAACCAAGCTAAAACACATTTGAACCGCATAAATTTAATACCTCAAATTTTTGTAGGTGTGTATCGGTAATTGCCCTAGTGTACAAATTAAAATCCGGACATACAAATTCAAAGTGAAATAGCTTAATACAATCAAGGAACCAAAACAAATTAAAAAAAATTCATAGATTACCTTTTCTGCACATCATAAAAGATGACAACAAATTATTTGAACTTACTTACACACTAGCTTTGTCTTCGTTTTCCACACAATAGGGATTTTACTGAAAAAACAGTTTTGGCTTCATATCACTCCTGAATAGACTCAGTATTTTTCTCGCGAGGATAAATTGCCATGTGCTTTAGTGTTAAGTGACACATGTTTATATTATATACACCTATCAATTAATTGACAAATCTTGAGCAAAATTAGTTCTGAAACAAGCTACAGGCAAGGGTTCTAAATATTTATTTTTTATTAGTATAAATACTCAGGACTAATTACAGTAACTTATTTTAATTAAAATCACCAAGTTAAGAGATAGTTTTTTAGTGTGTTTATGTAGTATTTTTGGAAAAAAGTGTTTGTTAGGATTCATGCAAATGAAACAGCTCCTCAACTCGGCATTAAGTTTAAAAAAGCACTTGTTGCGCCTATTTATATCAGGAGTAACACTTATGCTTGCGACTTCATTAACAACTTTACTTTGGGTTACACCAGCTTTAGCTACAGCTTTATACGAAATTCCCAACCTTACGCCAGAAACTTGGATAGTAGATGAAGCAGAAGTGATTAGCCGTATAAACGAAGGCAAGATAACTACTGACTTAGAAGAATTAGCCAAGCAAAGCGGTAACCAGGTGAGAATAGTTACCGTCCGTCGTTTAGACTACGGAGAAACACCAGAAACTTTTAGCAAAGCTTTGTTTGAAAAGTGGTTTCCCACAACAGAAGCACAAGCGAATCAAACTTTATTGATGATAGATACCGTAACCAACGGTACCGCAATTATTTCTGGTGACAAAAGTAAAACTGTGCTGACGTCCGATATAGCCACCAGCATAGCCAACGAAACTTTACTAGCTCCATTACGAGATGGCAACAAATATAATCAAGCATTTTTAGATGCTAGCGACCGACTAGTTGCGGTTCTTTCTGGTCAACCAGACCCAGGTCCACCGCAAATAATCGACAAAGTACAAGCTGAAAGAACCTTCAAAACAGCGGAAGAAACCGAGGAAGAAAGAGGAAATGCAACTGCTTGGGTAGTAGGACTATTAATAGCCGCCACCGTTATACCAATGGCGACTTACTACATCTATCAGGTGAATCAGCCCTCGAACAATGGGTAACTAATCCTGCACATACTCTTGCTCTGTCACCAAAGCTACTTCGGCACGGAGAAATTCTCTACCTAAATAGGCTGCATGGTCGAACATGGTCACGGGACAGGGCTGAGTTTCTTCCAGAATTTTGACGCATAATTCTTTTGCTGTTCGACCTGAATACAGCACTGTATGAGTCCTTTCTACTTTGCCCCTAGCAGGAATAACTTTTCCTGTTTCTGGGTCAACAGCTAAACCGCGTTCATCAATGATGTTTGTATAATGTTTTGCACAAATCAATCCCCCTTCCCTGTCTAGGTAAATAATGAAGTAACCATTGGGGTCAAGGTCAATATGACGCTTAGAAAGTTCATTATCAATTGCCGTTAAATCTTCAACATTTAAACCCATAATCACCAGATAAAGTAGTCTTATTCTGGGTTTTTACGCCCATATCCAGTGTAATATTTTCCTGGAGCTACTTTTTAATCACCTTGGTGGTCTAGTGGTACTTCTTTTAATTCAACTTCTCTTTTACTAAAAGGCAACTCAGCGTTAATCGCCTCAATTTCTTCTTGTTCCAATTGATTTACCTCTTTAATGTAAGGACACAAGATTTGTTGTAAGCGCCGATTATAAAAACGGTGCAAGCTGTGATTAGGAGTAGCAGGAAAACCACGGCGTTTTTTATGTCTACCCCCTGCACCTGGGTCAAAAAGTTTAATCCCATTTGCTATACCCCACTCAATTGGGGAGTAATAACAAGCATCGAAATGCAGGCAATCTATTTCTTGAAAACTACCCCAATAGCGTCCATATAATCTATCACCCTTATACAAACAAAATGACATACCTACAGGGTGCTGATTATCTCCTTCGTTGTAGGCAGTCATCAACAACACTCGATGACGGTAATTAGTATGTAACATTTCAAAAAAACGCTTAGTTAAATACTTGCTACCCCACCAACCAAATTTGTCACAGGTGTCGGCGTAGAAATCGTACATCAAAGGCAGTAGCGAACGAGAAATTTCATCACCTGTTACCGCTTGCAGTCGCAATCCAGCATTGGAAACAGCTTTACGTTCGCGCTTGATGTTACGGCGCTGGTTAGCGTTAAACTGTGTCAAATAATCATCAAAAGTGTTAAACCCAGAATTTTGCCAAATGTAACTGTGGTGTAACCAAGCTGTAAAACCATGACGTTCAATTACTGGACGCCATTCTGGGTCAACGTATAGAAAATGACAACCACTGATGTGATTTTTAGAGCAAAAAATGTCGATTTCACGTACCATTAGTGCCGTGATTTCATCTTCATCCTCTCCAGGGGCAATTAAAAAGCGATAGCCTTCAGCAGGAGTAAAAGGTGCCATCCCCAACATCTTCGGGTAATATTGCACACCAATACGTTGCGCTAGGTCTGCCCATTGATGGTCAAATACAAATTCTCCTTGGCTATGTCCTTTTAAATAAAGTGGTGCAGCACCAATAAGAGTTTTATCTCGCCAAATTGTTAAGTGATTTGGCAACCAGCCTGTATTCCCTGTTGCACTGCCACTCAATTCGATATTATTAAGCCATTCCCACTCCAAAAATGGGGTTTTTAGCGGTAGAGCTAAAGCATCCCAAGCTTGTTGAGGTACTTCGGCAATTTTATTAGTCCAAGTGATTTTAAGACGAGACTTTACTTTTTCCAGCATTGCGGGCTTATATAAAGATAATCCAGTAGACCTTTACTTTTCTTAAAGTAATCTAATTTTGCGATTTCTTGCATCATATTTGCTGGTAAAAGGGAATACACGTACGTATTTGCCTAAGAGTGTTATAATTATTATGTATAAATAATCTCTATAAAGCGATTAATTGTAATTCTTATTTGTAGTGCGAGTTACACTTAGGGGTAATTAATGAGAGTTTACTGCACTCGGCCCAAACGTGATTACGAAGAAGAACATGTAAATTATATATCCGACGAATTTTTGAATAATCAGTCTATACAGCAGCATTACTGCCAAGTTTGTGGGATGCCTTTGATTCTGAAAAATCAATATTTACCCATTAAAGAATTACCTGGGGGTGGTTTTGGCATAACATATATTGGACTAGATTTGCATTCTCCTGGGAGAACACTAACAGAAAAAAAAAGACGAGTTATTAAACAATTACATCCCAGAATACCTCTATCAAAAGAAGGATTAGCAACGGCTCAAAGATTATTTTACAGAGAAGCAGAAGCTTTAGATAATCTAGTTGATTCCTTAAAAAACCAAGATGTTTATCCCAGAATCCCTCAACTATATGCTTTTTTAGAATTATCAGTCCCTGCTGATAGGCGATATTATAATACAATCCCCAAGAATCAGCAAAAGTTTTTTTATTTAGTGCAAGAGTATATTGAAGGTGAGGATTTAAGTCAGGAATTAAAACAGCGTCAGGAACGGGGAGAAAAATTTTCAGAAACGGAAGTCTTAGGTATTTTTAAACAAATCTTAGAAATACTTAAATTAATTCATCTGCAAGGTGTTATCCACAGAGATATTAAACCTTCTAATATTATGCGACGTCGTCAAGATGGAAAGTTATATTTAATAGATTTTGGAGCAGTAAAACAGGTTGTAAAAAAAGTCGAAGAAGAAGCCTCGGATAGCGAAACTGTGATTGTCACAAAGGGTTTTTCACCACCAGAACAAGAAAATGCCAAAAAAGTATTTCCCTGTTCTGATTTATATTCCCTCGCAGCTACTTGTATTAATTTGCTCACTGGCGAAAATCCCGCTAATTTGGGTATTATTTATGACCGTGAATCATGGAGAACAAAAGCTAATATTAGTGAAAATTTTGCTAATATTCTAAATAGAATGTTAGAGGCAAATTATCAAATAAGATATCAGTCTGCTGATGAAGTTTTAGCTGTCTTACAATCACCAACACAAGAATTATTAGAGAAAAAAACAGAACTAACAGATAAATCAAAACCACTTTTAAGAAAGAAATGGAAATTTATAGCTGCATTTGTAGGGACTGCGAGTTTGCTTGGAGCAACTATTTATTTACTTTCTCCTCTACTAAATAAAGCATCTTTAATCTCTGATAACTATTTTACAAGAGGGGAAGAATCTTTAATTAATATCAATAGCTTAACTAATGATATTGAATGTCAAAAAGCTTTTGATAAAAAGAAGGAGGGAATGCAAGCTTTTAAAAATAATAAACTGCCAGAAGCAAAAAATAAGTTTCAAGAAGCGATAAACTTATTTAAAGAAACTGCAAAAAATAAAGCATCGAAGTGTTCTGTTGACCCAGAGACACAAATTTTTCTGAATAACACTGAAGCCAATATAAAAAACAATCTTAAACCTCTGACTATTGCGGTTGTTATTCCTGTTAATACAAAGGAGGGATATCGCAAAGATTCCGAGCAGATTTTACGTGGAGTAGCCCATGTCCAGCATAATTTAAACCAAACAAATGGTATTAAAGGACAACTATTACAAGTCTTAATTAGTAAAGATGAGACAGATAAAGATATAGCAAAAATAGTAGCTCAGCATTTAGCAGATAATAATATTCCAGGAGACGAAGCTTTTCAAAAATTTAACTCCAATATTTTAGCAGTAGTGGGACATTTTACTAGTAATACGACTTTAAATGCTGGTGAAGAGTATGAAAAAAAAGAACTAGTCGCGGTTTCTCCCACTAGTACGGCAGTCAGACGAAAACAACCTATTCCTAACAAATCTGACTATAAATTTGATTTAAGTCGATACGTTTTTCGTACTTCTTCCACTGATAATGTAGCTGTTGAAGATTTATTTAGACATGCACAAAATAATAAGTTAGTTGGGGAAAAATCAGTTGTTATTTTTAATAGTAAAAGTATCTACAGTAGGTCTTTAGCAGAAGCATTTACAGAAAAATTTTCTCCACAAACAGTAACTACTTGTGATTTAGATTTACCCCCAACTCAACCTACTGATTGTGCCCAAAAAGCCGAAGGTCGAAAGTTTGTGATGGTGGCTGTTAGTAGCGAAGCAGAAGCAGACAAAGGAATATCAGCGATATTAGCAACCGAAGGCTATCTACCTTTATTAGGTGGGGATTCTATGTATACTGACAGGGCACTACAATTCAAATCATCTCGCAATATGGTACTTGCCGTACCTTGGTCTTTAGACCTTGCTTCTGAGTCAGGAGAGTTCAAGACACAATTAGAGGAACTTTGGAGAACTACATCTGTTGGTTGGAGAACAGCCACAACTTACGACGCAACTCAAGTTATTATCCAAGGTTTACAAAATATTCAAGGAGAACTGTCACGAAGAGCATTGTTTATTGAATTGAAAAAGGATAATTTTTACGCAAAAGGGGCCACAGGAGAAGTTAAATTTTGCCCGTCAGGTGACCGCAAAATAGTTCCAGGTATAGGAGTACTAGTTAAAATTCAACCAAAACCGCAAGAAGGACAGTACTTTAAGTTACTAGAAACACCAAACCGCACAGAACAATGTTCTTAATAATTTCGCGCAATTCCCTACTCCCCACTCCCCACTCCCTACTCCCCACTCCCTACTCCCCACTCCCCACTCCCCACTCTATAGTGCAAAAATACCTCTTGTTCAACAGTAAAAACTTCTAATAATTGCAACCGAGGAGCTACATTAGCTAAAAAACCTTTACCTTCTACTGGTGTAGGAGCAACAGCACCCCCTAAGATTAAAGGACAGACAGTCAGCCAAAACTCATCAATTAAATTTAGTTCCAGCATTGACGCGACTAGGGTTCCACCACCTAATACAGCTAAATTTTCTATACCACTTACTTTTAAGTGTTGTAATAATTTTACAATATCAACCTTACCCGTAGATGTTTCAAATACCAATATTTGCTCAAAATATTCTTGTTCAAGATATTCTGAACGCCCTTCCCAAAACTTAGCTCCTGTGCTTGTAGTAACTAAGTAGCGTCGTACAGGCTGCTGAAAAAAGCGAATTTCCGGATTGAGCTTACCTGAGTTTGTAATGACTATATGAAGAGGTTGGGGAGCTTTACCCATCTTTTCTCTATGTTGCAGCAAGTTGAGATGCGATACAGTTAATGTTGTCCCGTAAGCGCGTAAAGTTCCCGCACCAAATATAACTGCATCTGCGGCAGCAATTTGTTTTTCTAAATGCGTTTTATCTACTCTTGAACCAAAGCGAGCAGGTTGTTGTGTTGTATCCGCGATTTTGCCATCTGCGCTCATGGCTAAAACAACGGTTGTATGGGGACGATTTAGCATCACTGAATTATTAATTCATTTGGGTATTTTTTATATTTTCTCTCACTAGGCGCTAATTAAAATCTGTGAGTTTCCTCTTCACAGATTCTAATAATCTTTGTTATACCTGTAATAATGATTTAGTGAATTAATTGCCATGCGCTTTTGTATAGGAAGTACCATTTTTATTTATCAACTTCTTGATAATTTTAGATACTTCAAAGAAAATCTTTTATAAATTTATAAAAGGTTTGCTTAATTCCCGTAATTAAACATCTTTAGTATCTTTTGTTGTAGTTAGCACAAACGTAATGAGACTTTCAATGGCTAAGCACCGTGAATCATCATTTCGTCGTACTTTAGTCTCTAGAATTGTGCTTCTATTTGTACCAGTTTTATGGATAGGACAAATTCTAGCATTAAATAAGGCACGCACTAGTCTCGTAGAAAATGCCCGTCATAATTTGACCGAAAATTCTATTTTGAAAGGAGAAAAAATTGTCAATTCAATTACTGCTTTAAAAAACAATTTGCACCTGGCTAGCAAAACAAGGGTTATAGAAAGTGGTTCTCCTTCAGAAATACAAGAATTCTTAACCAAATTACAGCAACAATTGCCAGAATTAACAAATTGTTTACAGTTAAGCAATTTTGAAACTGGCTACATTATTGCTAGTACTTGTAGCTATAAAACACTTCCTTTACCGAAATTTCCATTTCTCAGTGATTCTGTCCAAGTTGAGACAATATTACCTAAAAATACAGGTTTTATTCACAAAAGAGATACACGCAATCAACTAGAGTTATTATTATCGTCTCCAGTGTATAAAGACTCTGGGAAATTGAGCAGTGTCTTAACTCTCAAATCAATATTACAGCCAGAAATAGCTCATAACGGTCAAAGGCTAGCAGGATACACTATAATAGTTGCCCAAGACGGTACTATTTTGGCGCATCAGTCAGCTAATAGAGTTGGGACTAATATCGAACAGCATCCAGATGCTGAAAGGCTTAGAGTGATTTTAAAAAATGCTCTTGCAGGTCAAGAAGATACGGTAAATCTGTATTTTAAAGATGGAAATGAATTAGTAGCTGGCTATACTGCGATTACTAATCCAATTACAAATGAACCTAATCAAAAATGGGCAGTTTTAGTTGTTACTCCTTTGGATAACGCACTATTAGGATTAGGTCAAATAAAACTGATTTTATTTCTTTTTACTGTAGGTTTAGTTATTATTTCAGTATTAGCATCACTTTATTTATCACGAGACTTAGCACTTCCTGTCGAAAAATTACGAGATTATGCTTTAAATCTTCATTTAAATGATTCTGCTCAACCAGTTCCTCAAGAATTTAAAATTAGGGAATTAAACCAACTCGCACAAGCTATAGAACAGATGGTAGAGCGACTAAAAGCTTGGGCAGAAGAGTTAGAAAGTGCTTGGCAAGATGCAAAAAATGCAAATCAAGTTAAAAGTCAATTTTTGGCTACAACTTCCCACGAATTACGAAATCCTTTAAATATAATTATTAATTGTATTCGAGTTGTACGTGAGGATTTGTGTGATAACAGAGAAGAAGAAATAGAATTTCTTCAACGTGCTGATGATACTGCTATTCATTTATTAAGAATAATTAACGATTTACTTGATATTTCTAAAATAGAAGCGGGTAAACTAGCAGTTATTCAAGAAGCACTCAACCTTGCAGAAGTATTAAAAGAGGTAATTAATTTACAATCAGTTAATGTGTTCACAAAAGGATTGCAATTAAAGTGCGATATTTCAAAAGAAGTAATACCCGTTTTTGCAGACGCAGTAAAATTTAAGCAGGTCTTAATTAACATTATTGGTAATGCTACTAAATTTACCCAATCCGGAAGTATTACAATTTCTACAGAGTTTTATGAAGATGCCGATAATAAACCTGTGGTAGCTGTTTCAGTCCAAGACACAGGCATAGGTATTGACCCGAGCCAACAGGATAAACTATTTCGCCCCTTTGTAATGGTAGACGGCAGCAACATGCGTCAGTTCGGGGGTACAGGATTGGGGCTAGCAATTTCACGCAATTTAATTGAACTTATGGGGGGTAGTATATCTTTGCAAAGTGCCGGAGTTAACCAAGGTACAAGAGTAACGATTACTTTACCTTTAATCGATGCTGGGTTATTACCCATCGTTGAGGGTAAGCAAGAGTCAGTATCCCCCCCATTATTTTCAAATAAAGACGACTACGTGTATACGGAAATGCCTAACTTTCCTAATGAAAATTCTCCAGATATACGCATATGCCGCCCTGGTTAAGAGATTCTCTCAATCCCGCAAGAATTTTCACTAACTCAGCACCAACCCAACCTGATGAAACCTCACAAGGAGTATTGTTAATAACGCTCTCCACAAATTTATGACAAACTCCCTGTAAAGGTTCTGCGGTTCCGATTTTTAGTAACTCTGATTTTTGATTTATGGGTATAAATAAATTTTCTTGACGTTGAAACTCACCATGCAATAAAGCCAAAGGAGCGTGAGGTGACATTTCGTCAAAAATCAAACTACCACGACTTCCGACTACTCCTAAGCGCCTCTGTTTATCAGGATTAGACCAGCACAAGTGAATGTAAGCTTGGAAACCGTTAGCGTAGGTTAGTGTCACCCATACCAAGTCACTGAGTCCTGGTTGTAACCAAACCGTACCCGTTGCCTGTACTTTTACAGGAGTTATACCTAACCATGTATTAAAAATAGCAATATCGTGAATCGCCAAGTCCCACATCGCATCAACATCTTGACGCACTGGACCCAAATGGGAACGGGTAGCATAACCGTAACGTAAATCACCTAGTTCTGAACCTTGAACTATTGTTCTGCCTCGTTCCACAGCAGGGTGAAATAAATAAGTGTGGTCAACCATTAACTGCCGTTTTTGGTATTCCGCAAGATGACAAAGTTCCAGACATTCTTTCGGGTCTAGAGTTAAAGGTTTTTCAGCTAAAACATGATACCCCTGTTTTAAAGCGTCATGAATTAAAGAATAATGTGTAGTGGCGGGTGTCGCTATTACAACCGCTTCCAAATCAGAAACTTGCTTTAATTCTGAAAAATCCGTCGTCAGTAGTATATTATCTAAATTAAATTGTTGCTTTACTCGCGTTAAAGACTCTAATGTTGGGTCAACTACAGCAACAACTTCAGCCAAAGGATGTGACAAAAAGTTTCTTAACAAATGCACACCCCAACGTCCAACCCCGATTACAGCAATCTTTATTTTGTTACTCATATTCTTATTTGTAGAACATGTAACTAAAGTACTTCCAAATAAAAAAAATCTCCAATCCCTTCACTAAAGTGAGGGCTAAAAGCTGAAACCCGTTGAAACGGGTTGAAACCAAGGTTCAAGGCAAATTCAAACCCGTTGAAACGGGTTGAAACCAAGTTTCAAGGCAAATTCAAACCCGTTTTTAACGGGTTTTAGCTTTCAGCCCGAACTTTAGTTCAGGGGTATTACTGAACCTTACTAAGTATTTTATAGAGAGCCTAACGACAAAAACGCTACCTTCGCTGCGGACTGTTCAGCTGCCTTTATTGAGCGTCCCTTACCCTCCCCTAGCTTATTACCCCTCAACCAAACCTCGGCAACAAAACGTTCTTCGTTATTTTGAGCGTTATTTATTTCTTGTACGCGATAATCTGGCAACATTTTATACTTTGCTTGCGTCCATTCTTGCAAAGCCGCTTTATAGTTAAGTCTTGCTGGGTCAAGACGAATTTCGGTTGCTAAATCTTTAAAGTGTGGGTCTAACCAGGAGCGTATAAGTTCTAAATTGTGAGTGCTTAAGTAAAGCGCACCCAAAACAGCCTCAAAGGAATCTGCTAGACGTGTTTCTTGGCCAGCTTTATCAGCATAAGCACTACCTGCAACCAATAGATATTGCTCTAATCCGTAGTGAGCTGCCAGTTGTGCGAGAATGCGATCGCTCACCAAGACAGAGCGAATAGCGGCATAATCACCGACGGGAGAATCGGGGTAATTTTCCCATAGAACTTCAGCAGCAACTAACCGAACCACGGCATCACCAACAAACTCCAAATGTTCGTAATTTGAGGAATCGGAGACACTGGGGTGAGTTAAAGCTACATCTAGTAACTGCCATTTTATCGGTGCAGCCTCTGATAAGCCTAACTTTTGTACTAAACTTTCAAGCTGTCGCTGACGACGTGGATAAGCAACGGACATTAACTGTTGATTGTTGACTGTTGATTGTTGACTGGAAGATTGGTAATGGATAATTGGTAATTGATAATCGGTAATCGGTAATTGACAATCAGCAATCCTTCTATTACTAATGACCAATTACCCATCACCAATTACCTATTACCCATTACCAATTACCAAAAAGAAGGAAAGAGTAGGACGTAAGCCGGGTTCTGTTCATCCGTCGAAACAGTACATGACAGTATCTTCAGAGGGTGATTATCTATCTGGGACGCTTGTTACCAAACGCCTCTAGCGGCTCTACAAAAGCGAAATCGGTAAAAGACCAACCGTCATTTCTTCGCCTTGCTCCCAACCGGGGTTTACCTAGCCAACACCTCTCGATGTTGCTGGTGCGCTCTTACCACACCTTTGCACCCTTACCAAAATAATTAAAAATAATTATAATTGATTAACAATAATTAACAATTTTTAATATTTTGGCGGTATATTTCTGTGGCACTATCCTCACGCTCACACGCACTGGCCGTTAGCCAGCAAGTCTGGTCTTTAGGGAGCCCGGACTTTCCTCAAATCAGCTATAAATAGCTTTCATTGCAACCACCTCGCCTACTCTCACCATAGTTACAAGTTTACATCAACAGTCAACAGTTAACAGTCAACAGTCAGCAGTTAACAGTCAACAGCCAACAAAATTATCTTTTCTTATTCCAGGGTAGTGCGTACGACCAGGGTAATTTCCTAATAGTAAAGGGACAGTTAATAATGCACATAGGAGGTTTATTTTCACCTGGAACCAGACCAACACGCAATTCTGATGTCCTTAGCACCAACTGTAGAGAGAAAGTCAAATTAATCCTACGATTCATGAATTTGCTGTACATTATCCTAAATGTTTTTAGAGGATGTTTTTGAAGTGCAGTAATATCAATTAAAGGTTTTGTGGTTGAGTAAGTGCTGGCGTCTTTATCCCATGTGAAAGTATCTTCAGATGTTATCGATGTGGTAAGTGAATTACTGGGAGCAACCAAACTAGGACTCTGCTGAACTCCTAAATCGCGAGTTAAATCTGGTGATTTACGAATTACTCTTTTTGAAGCCTTGAAATGACTTACGACTATAGAACAGTTGTCCCAGTCAATGTAGAGGGCTAGATTTTTTGATTTATTTTCAACGGTAATTAATAAATCCTTAACTTCATCAATGGAACTGGTAGGTTTAAACTTAAAACTAATACCCACGTCGTCTTTGAGATTTTGCTCTTCCAGTTGTTTAGCTATTTCTGCTTTATCGAATTCAAACTTAATTTGGTCAGCGATGGATTCAATCATACGATTCAACGTATAAGAAATCCCGATGATATAAAACGTTAAAACCAGTAAATTTTGGTCACCTGCGACTCTCATAGCTAAATTTTCCACTCCTCAATATAAACTAAACGAAATATTAATTTTTTTCATCAGATTTGATTATGGAATTATTTTCGAGCCAACCCCGTCGCCAAAAGAAGAATACCAACCCAAATCCTACCGTTGCCATAACTCCTAAACAAGCAAAATACCCCCAATGCCACTTCAACTCGGGCATATTCTCAAAATTCATACCATAAATTCCGGCAATAAAAGTCAAAGGAATGAAAATTGACGAAACTACTGTTAGTACTTTCATAATTTCATTCATTTTATTACTTACAGCCGAAAGATATACATCCATTAATCCAGATGACAGTTCCCTATAAGTTTCTACCATATCCATGACCTGTACGGAATGGTCATAACAATCTCGTAAGTAAGTTCGTACTTCTCTGCTTATCAGTTCGTTTTCGTCTCTAATTAAGCTATTAATTGCATCTCTCAAAGGCCAAATAGCACGACGTAGTTGTAAAAGTTCTCGTCTAATTCGATAAATAGTTTGTAAGGTTTGCCGACTGGGATTAAATATAACTTCTTCTTCTAAATCTTCAATTCCTTCTCCATAACGCTCCAGTACAGGGAAAAAACCATCAATAATTGCATCTAATAAAGCATAAGCTAAATAGTCTGGTCTTTTTTTTCTAATAATGCCTCGGTAATTTTCAATTCGCATCCGCACGGGTTCAAAACAATCATGCTCTGCTTCTTCTTGAACAGTAAGTAAATAATATTCTCCTAATATAAAACTGACCTGTTCGCTATAAAAACCACATCCTTTACGCATTGGAACTACCATACGAGCAATTATCACTAATTGGTCTTCATATTCCTCAACTTTGGGTCTTTCTGCGACATTTACCACATCTTCTAATAATAAAGGATGTAATTTAAAAACATCTCCGATTCTTTGCAAAACATCCACACAACCTAAACCTTGTACATCAATCCAAGAGACTGAATTTGTATCTAAATAATTAGCACATTCCTCAGGAGTATTTAGCTGCTGACGAAGGCAATTTTCTTGGTTATAATCAATTAAAAATATTAGTGGTTTATCAGCATCATTATCAACTACTAGTGTCCCTGGCATACTCCCTGCAGAAGGTAGCCCCTCAATATCATAAGTATTATTCCTTTCACTTTTAGAATTTGAGAGGATGTTTTTTTTTAAATTCAGATTGCGGATTTTATTTTGCATTTCCTACTACTTTGCTATTCGACACTTATTTTACTCAACCAAGCTACAACAAGTAAAAAAAAGTTTGCCTCATGAAGGCAAACTTCTTAAAAAATATTAATATGAGTTGACCTTACATCATCCCCATACCGGGCATACCCATGCCACCCATTCCGGGCATACCCATGCCCATTCCACCCATTCCACCCATTCCACCCATACCGCCCATTCCACCCATGTCAGGAGCGCCAGCGGGGGGTTTCTTCTCAGGTTTTTCGACTACTACAGCTTCGGTAGTTAATACCATTCCAGCAATAGAAGCCGCGTTTTGTAAGGCATAACGTACGACTTTGGCTGGGTCGATAATTCCTGCAGCAATCAGGTCTTCTAATTCTCCTGTAGCAGCGTTATAACCAATGTTTACTTCGGAGTCTCTAACCCTGGAAATAATAACAGAACCTTCAGCCCCTGCATTATCAGCAATTTGACATAAAGGAGCTTCTAACGCACGAGCAAGTATATCCGCACCAATTTGCTCTTCGGCGTTGAGTTTCTGTTTTATTTCTGCCACTTTTTTCGATAGGTGAATTAGGGTAGCTCCACCACCGGGAACAATTCCTTCTTCTACCGCTGCTTTTGTCGCGTTTAAAGCGTCTTCTATCCGCAGCTTACGGTCTTTGAGTTCGGTTTCAGTTGCCGCACCCACTTTAATAACCGCAACACCTCCGGCTAGTTTGGCTATACGTTCGGTGAGTTTTTCTTTATCAAAATCAGAGTCGGTTTCTGCTAATTGGTTCTTAATTTGGGCAATACGCTTTTGCACCTCGTCCTTGTGGTCTCCAGCAGCGACAATAGTGGTATTTTCCTTGTCAATGGTGATTTTTCGTGCAGTACCCAGCATTTCTAAACTAGCGGTATCTAAACTTAAACCGATTTCTTCAGAAATCAATTGTCCACCTGTCAAAACCGCAATATCTTTTAATGCTTCTTTGCGACGCTCACCAAAGCTAGGGGCTTTAATAGCGCATACAGCCAATACCCCACGTGCTTTGTTAACAACTAAAGTTGCTAAAGCATCACCTTCCACATCTTCGGCAATAATCAACAATGGTTGACCACTACGAGCGACTTTTTCCAAAATAGGCACCAAATCCTGAATAGCACTAATCTTTTTATCAGTAATCAGGATGCGAGCATTGTCGTAGTCCACCGTCATTGAATCATTGTTGGTGATGAAATAGGGGGAAATATAGCCCCGGTCAATTTGCATCCCTTCAACAACTTCCAACTCAGTTTCCAAAGATTTAGACTCTTCCACGGTTATTACACCGTCTTTAGTCACCTTCTCCATCGCCTGAGCGAGCATTTGACCGATTTCTTCGTCGTTACCAGAAGAAACCGTCGCGACTTGGGCAATTGCGTCACCGGAAATAGGTTTAGCAATTTTAGCAATTTCTTCAACCAACGCCTCAACGGTTTTGTCGATACCCCGCTTCAAATTAATCGGACTAGTACCAGCAGCGACGTTTCTTAAGCCTTCCTTAATCAACGCCTGTGTTAAAACCGTAGCGGTGGTTGTACCATCACCAGCCAAATCTTTAGTTTTCTCAGCAACTTCGCGAATCAGCTTTGCACCAGTATTTTCAACTGGGTCTTCCAACTCAATTTCCTTCGCAACAGTGATACCATCATTGACTATCAGGGGTGCGCCAAATTTTTTCTCCAAAAGGACGTTGCGGCCTTTTGGTCCCAAAGTTATCTTTACAGCATCGGCCAGAGCGTTAATCCCTCTTTCCAACGCCCGCCGTGAATCATCATTAAAAGAAACGATTTTCGCCATGTTTTATTCTTTGAGCGCTTCCATAACACAATTTAGCACTCCCGAAGCCAGAGTGCTAAATTCTAAGATATCGCGATTACAGAAGAAAAGTAAAAAATTGATTAATATACACTAGATGCTCACGTACATACGGCAGTAGAAATGGAAGTGGAAGATGAATATATACACCTTCCTCAAGTCTTTAGGTATTGCCGAACCAGGTCGTATGGGCTGGTTGGCAGTAGTTTTTACTTACCTTTTAGCTTGGGTTGTCACATGGCGTTTGATTCCTGTTGTTAGAAAATTTGCTTTGCGGGTGGGTTGGGCTGACCAACCAAACGCACGGCGTTTAAATAAAGAACCTTTACCCAACGCAGGAGGTTTAGCTATCTACGCGGGAGTTATTGCCGCTGTAGTTTTTGCTACTCTACTTAGACCGATAGAACTGCAAAGTGTATTGGCTCAGGTGTTAACAATTTTGCTAGGTGGTTCTATTCTCGTGCTGGTTGGCTTTATAGATGACCAATTCAGCTTACCCGCCAATGTAAGAATGTTCGCTCAAATCATCACAGCACTTTTGTTAGTTGCCAATGGCATCAGTATAGAAGTAACTGTGTACCCTCCAATCAACGACTTTCTTTCCACAATACTGACAGTTTTGTGGGTAGTAGGAGTTACCAACGCCATTAATTTAATGGATGGTATGGATGGATTGGCAGGAGGAATAAGTTTTATTACAGCTATGAGTTTACTGGCCGTTTCTGCTCAATTTCCCAACCGTGCAGCAGCAACTTTAGTGTTAGCAGCATTAGGAGGAGGAGCGCTCGGTTTTCTACGTCATAATTTCTATCCCAGTCGTATTATTATGGGTGACGCCGGTGCGTACTTTTTTGGGTACGTGCTAGCCGCTACTAGTATTCTCGGTAGATTAAACGTTACCACAGTATTTTCACTAATACCTCCTGTAATGTTCCTGCTAATACCAGTATTAGATACAACACAAGTATTTGTACGCCGTTTATTAGCAGGAAAAAACCCCATGAGTACACCAGGTAAAGACCATCTGCACCACCGCTTGCTAGCAATAGGATTTTCCCAACGCCGAGCAGCGATAACACTGTGGTCAATTACTTTACTGTGTAACATGGCAGCAATGAAAATTCAGGGTGTCAGGTTTGTTGTAATGATTGCGACAGCCATTTGTATCATTACCTTTTTAAGTTTTTCAATTATCGGAAGAATGGGGGAAACTAGGAAACCCGTGGTTACTCCTGAATAGGGAGTGGGGAGTAGGGAGTGGGGAGTGGGGAGGATGGGGAGAAAAATTAAGCATTAGTATTTAACTAATTTTCTTTTCTTCATTTCCCTGATTTCCCTAATTTTCCCCATTCCCCATTCCCCACTCCCCACTCCCCACTCCCCACTCCCCACTCCCCACTCCCTAACTCATAACCATTCCCCCATCAACGTTAAATACTTGTCCGGTTATATAAGCTGCTGCTGGGTCAGATGCGAGAAAACGCACCATCCCAGCAATTTCTTCTGGTTGACCGAAGCGTGCTAGAGGAATAAATTTGAGAATTTCTTCGGGATTATTTAAACCGCTGGTCATATCAGTGGTGATAAAACCAGGTGCTACAGCGTTCACTGTTATGCTACGCGAAGCAAATTCTTTCGCGATGCTTTTGGTAAAACCGATTACACCTGCTTTTGCTGCACTATAGTTTGCTTGTCCGGGGTTTCCCATTAAAGCTGAAACTGAAGTAATGTTAATAATTCGACCTGAACGCTGTTTGAGCATTACTTTACTGACAGCACGGGTACACAAGAAAACTCCCGTCAGGTTTAGGTCAATTACTGCTTGCCAATCTTCTGGCTTCATCCGCAATAGCAAAGTGTCACGGGTAATTCCAGCATTATTGACCAAGACATCAATACGGTTAAACTTTTCCATCACCGCGTTTATTAACGCATCAACTTGGTCTGACTTTGACACATCCCCTTGGAGAGCGATTGCGCTTCCACCGGATGAAGTAATAGTTTCAACCACTTCAGTCGCAGCATTACTAGAATTAGCGTAGTTAACAGCAACAGTAGCACCCTGTTTTGCAAGCTCCAAGGCAATAGCACGTCCAATACCTCGTGAAGCACCCGTAACTATTGCCACTTTTTCCCGCAAATTTTGTAAATCTTCTGGCAAGACTTCCATCAATTATTTCCCTCAAAGTCTGAAATCAAATGCCATTAATCATAATAAGTTTATTCGCGCACCAATCAAAAAAATGTAGAGACGCGATAAATCGCGTCTGCACCAATCAAAAATGTAGAGACGCGATTTATCGCGTCTGCACCAATCAAAAATGTAGAGACGCGATATATCGCGTCTGCACCAATCAAAATGTAGAGACGCGATTAATCGCGTCTCTACAATCGCGTTTCAAATATCACGTATCAAAACTTGTGTATAGTAGAATCGCAATTAAATATTTGCTACAGATGAAAAAAATTATTATCGGTATTCATGGATTATCCAATAAACCAGAAAAACAGCTACACAGCAACACCTGGATAGACTCCATCAATGAAGGACTCACAAACATAAAAGTCCCAGTACCAGAGTATGATTTTTACCTTGTATACTGGTCAGACTTGCTATATAAATACCCGCAGCACAACGACCCAATATTTTATTTTGACAAATTATATGACAAAGAGCCTTATGTAAAAGCTGAACCAGGAAGTTTAAAAGAATATCAAGATTCTTGGATAGATAACCTCAAAAGCCAAGTTAGTGATACTGCAGATAGTTTATTAGATACTTTTGCTAACGAATATATTGTAGAAAATTTTATCGACGGTATCTTAAAAGATAAATTACAGGACTTAGCATTTTATTACAACAACAAGCAATTAATTACAGACCGACAAGGAAAAAAACGTCCAGTAAAAGATGTATTGCGTTCAGAATTACTAGACGAATTGTCCAAACACAAAGACCGTCAAATCATGCTCATCAGTCATTCGATGGGTACAATTATTGCTTATGATGCACTTAGGTTAGCAGGTAAAAATGCTGATGCACCTTCGATAGAGCATTTCGTCACGATGGGAGCACCCCTGGGTATTCCCCACGTAAAAATGAAAATAGCTCAGGAGAACAGTCGCTTTCCAGGAAAACCAGACATGGAACAAGTACGTACTCCTTCTATTGTCAAAAAAAGCTGGGTTAACTTTTCTGACAAGCGCGACAAAATTTCTCTCGACACTCATATTAGTGACGACTACCAGCAGAATTTACTCGGTGTAAAAGTTAAAGATGATTTAATATGGAACGATTACGTTAGCCCCATTACAAAGAAAGCTAATCCACACAAAATATTTGGCTACCTCCGCAGTCCAGAAGTTGCAAAGCACATCAACATTTTTTTACAAGAAAATTAGGAATGGAAAAATCCACCTCTCCATTTCATCTCAGAGGAATTACCATTAGAATCGAACAAATAGAACTGGTGCGTATCTTATGGCTACAAAAAAACAGTTTAATAGCTTTGAAGAAATGTTGACTGGCTCTGATGTGCCAGTGTTGGTTGATTTTTACGCTGAGTGGTGCGGTCCTTGTCAATTAATGGCTCGTGAACTAGAACAAGTGAATGCTCAAATGCAAGGACGCTTGCAAGTAGTGAAGATTGATACTGATAACTATCCTGATATAGCTACTCAGTACCATGTTAATGCACTACCAACCCTTGTACTGTTTAAGAATGGTCAACCAGTCGAAAGAATTGAGGGTGCAATGAGAGCTAATGAGTTGCTACAAAAACTCCAAGCTTTTGTTTAAAAGATGTAGAGACGTTATACATAACGTCTCCGCTCAATATTCTTAATTCATCCAACACAATGAGTGGTTCTAAGTTCCAATGCATCGGAAATAAAACAAGAACCACCAAATTTATTTAAAATAGAGCGAATAGCTTCCCCGACAGCAGTAATTTTATCTGGAGCACAAAAGGCAATAACATAAACATTATCCAGCATTGTCATTGCCATATCGTGGGTTCCGTCTCCTCTTAAACTTTTACCCGCAACATCACGAATCACTGTGTAACCTGGTACACCAGCCTTCTCTAGTCCGTCTAAAATCCTTGGCAACTCAACGTAATTTGCAATAATTTCAATTCTTTTTACTGGTTGCATTCTATTATCTCCAGAACATATTAATCCCGTATAAGTATAAAGGTATTCCAATAATGATATTGAACGGGAAAGTTACCGCTAGAGCAGTAGAAACATATAAACTAGGATTAGCTTCAGGTACGGTTAACCGCATTGCTGCTGGTACAGCTATGTAAGACGCGCTAGCACAAAGAACAGAAAATAACAGGCTGTCCCCTCGTGTCATCCCAATTATGAAAGCAATCGCTAAACCTATAGCAGCATTCACGATTGGAATAAGTATTGCAAAAGAAATCAAAAAGGCTCCTGTTTTTTGCAAATCTTTTATTCTTTTAGCCGCGATTAAACCCATATCTAACAAAAAGAATACGAGTACCCCATAAAAATTATCTTGAGCAAAGGGCTTTAATTTTTCCCAACCTGCTTCCCCCGTTAGTACTCCCATTACGAGGCTACCAACAAGTAAATATACAGAAGGATTTAAACAGGATTCTCGTATTACTTCCGACCAATTAATCTCTCGTTTTTCCTGATTTGTACCGAAAAAATTGACTAAAACCAAGCCTACAATAATCGCAGGAGACTCCATCAAAGCCAGTGCTGCTACCATATAGCCATCAAAATTAATACCTAGTTGATTTAAAAAAGAACTAGCAGTAATAAATGTGACAGCACTAATTGAACCATAGGTAGCAGCTATTGCCGCTGCGTTGTAAGCATCAAGTTTTGTCTTGAGAATAAAAAATGTATAAATTGGGACAATTACTGACATCAGCATGGCAGCTAAAAGTGTGAGGATAATTTCCTGGGAAATACCGCTCTTAACAAGTTCAACTCCCCCTTTAAAGCCGATGGCAAATAGTAAGTAAAGTGAAAATAATTTAGGTAAAGGTGGTGGTATTTCTAAATCTGATTTTACGAAAACCGCCAACATACCTAGAAAAAAAGCTAGGACAGGTGGATTTAATATATTAGACAAAACCAAGCTGAAATTTATATCCACCATTTTTCACAAGTAAAAAGCAAAAATTAAAAAGAAATATATTAATCTACAGACGCGAATGAATAATTAATCTACAGACGCGATAAATGGTTAATGTAGAGACCGAATATATTCGGTCTCTACAGGTTCGCTAACTGTGCTGTAGCGAATTTTCTGGGTAGCAAACATTAGTACCACCTAACCCGCAATAACCACCAGGATTTTTAGCGAGATATTGTTGATGGTAATCTTCAGCATAATAGAATTCTGGTACATCAATAATTTCTGTTGTGATACTCGAATTATGACCTCCAGCAATCAAAGCTTGTTGATAAGCGTTACGAGAAGCTTCAGCTAATTGTTTTTGCTCTGGAGAATAAGTATAAATTCCCGAACGGTATTGTGTACCAGCGTCATTTCCTTGACGCATTCCTTGGGTGGGGTTATGACTTTCCCAAAAGACTTTTAATAATTGCTCATAACTAATAACTTTTGGGTCATAAACTACGAACACAACTTCATTATGTCCGGTCATCCCACTACAAACTTCTTTATAAGTGGGATTGGGTGTCAAACCTGCTGCATAACCTACAGACGTTGAAAAAACACCATTTTGCTGCCAAAATTTACGTTCAGCACCCCAAAAACATCCTAAACCAAACATCGCTGTCTCCATACCATCTGGAAATGGAGGTTTCAGAGGGTTACCATTCACAAAATGAGATGCAGGAACAGGCATCTTTTGCGCTCTTCCAGGTAATGCTTGTTCAGGTGTTGGGAGAGAAAGCTTTTTGCCAAGTCCAAATAGCATGATTTACCCTAACTGTGATTTATAAAAAAGTATTTACATTACTTAATATAGCTCGTTAAGTACTCAAAAAACCAAACCCATAGAGGTCTTCTTACTTCATCTTCATAAAGGTAAACTAAGTCGAAATTCTGTCCCCTGTCCAGGTTCGGAAATTACGACAATTTTACCGTTGTGCTTTTCTATTATTTGATAGCAAATGGATAAGCCGAGTCCTGTACCTTGTCCCACTGGTTTAGTAGTGAAGAATGGGTCAAAAATTTTATCTTTTATTTTAGCTGGTATTCCGGGACCGTTATCTATTATTTTAATTTGAATTTCTTTATTATGGATGACTTCAGTCTCAATAGTAATTTTTTTATCCTCGTTTTTTCCTGTGTCTTCTAGTAAAGCATCAATAGCGTTACTCAGAATATTCATAAATACTTGGTTTAACGATGCTGGATAGCATTTTAATAGAGGAACTTTCTCATATTTCTTTATAATTTCAATTTGATTGATAAATCTATAATTTAAAATTAGTAACGTACTATCAATGCCTTCGTTAATATTAATATTTTTTACCTCAGACTCATCAAGACGAGAAAAATTACGTAAAGAAACAACAATTTGACGAATGCGCTCAGCACCCTCTTCCATTGATGATATAATTTTAGGCACATCATCCACAATAAATTCAATATCAAATTCTTCTGATTTTTGTTTTATTTCTGGTGTTAATTGAGGAAATTGTTGTTGATAAATATGTAGCAAAGATATTATATTATAAAAATAATTGCTGGCATGAGTAAGATTACCTTTAATAAAGTTAACAGGATTATTAATTTCATGAGCTATTCCGGCTACCATTTGCCCCAAACTTGACATTTTTTCGGATTGAACTAATTGTTGCTGTGTTAATTGAAGATTTTTGAGCGTTTCTGTTAGTTCGTTAGTTCTTAATTCAACTTGATATTCTAAGTTATCACGAGCAAATTCTAATTCCCACAACATATTTTGAATCTTTTTATCTATAGGTTTGGCAATTGTCATACTAAAAAATATTCCTAGTATGAATGCACCCAATGGGCCAATAATCATTCCTAACCCTACGAATAGCATTATTTGAAATGCTTTTTTAGAAGCATTTTTCTGAATTTCTATATCAAGTTTTTGATTAATACTCAAGACCTTGAGATTAGCAGCATTAGATTTTTTAAATAAAATATCTTTCTCTTTTTGCATTTCTATCAGTTCATTTCGCATAGATAATGCAATTTTTAGTTTATTTAGCTCATCAGTTTTATTACTTTTTTCAGCTTTAAAAACAGCTATTTGCTCTTTAGGGTCAGAAACACCAATTTTAAAAAAAATATTTTCTTTTTTGATAAATTGCTTATGCTGTTCTTCCCAATTTCTCCAATTTTTAATAAACTTATCATATAGTATCTTTTCTTCTTTGTTATTAAATTTAGCAGACTCTACTTGCTGGAATCCATTTTTAATTTGTATCCAGGCTGTGTCAATTCTTTTTAAAGCAAATTCTCTTTTTTCCGCATTTAATTCATGGTCTACCAATAATTTTTCCATTGCATAAATTTGTGTTTGCCCTTCATTTATTTTCCAAAGTCCATCAATACTAGTCAAACTACTATTTGTTAAGGTATTAATATAATTTGATAGTTGAGAAACTCCATTAAAACCAATCGCTGCGACTATAAATATCAACAGACCCATAGTTAAAAAGGCAGCTAATAATTTTTTTTGTAAATTCATTCTGGCAAACAGGATTTTTTTCATTTTTTTATATTTTTATAAATGACTCAATATTACTAAATAAAAAAAGATTAAAATCCCTCTTCTGTTAAGAAAGAGAAAATTTTTTGTTTATCTGGCGTAAAAACTTAATAGCCAGTTCGCAATTCGCAATAAGCCGAGGCGGCACGCTTCGCGAACGCAATTCGCAATTAATTACGAATTACTTTAATGACTCTATTTATAGGATTCCCGATTTTCTTTCTGAAAAGTATAAGTTGAGGACAGTAGCCAAACTGGTATAAGGAAATTCACTAGAAGTGTTTTTAACAGTTAATACCAAGTAAAAAACAAATAAGCTGGGTAATTTAAATTACGTCAGCTTAGTTAAGTATTTTAAAGTAATGTCAAGTTAAAATAGTAGCCCCCTCCCCCCTAGGCTACCGTGAACGCAATGACGGTCTACTCCGACTTGTGTGTACACAATAGCCCCCTAGGGGGAGTCACCGTTGGGGGTGGGGGTTTCCTCCAGTGGAACGAGTCCATACTCCAAAGTTTATCTATAACTTGCAGGACGTACGACAAGTAAACGATAGGGTTCCTTACCCCGACTGAAAGTTTCCAAATCAGTGAAATCTTTTAAGTATGTATGTACTTGACGACGTTCTGCAGAACTAAGAGAGCGAATTTCAACTTCTTGTCGAGAATTGCGGACTCGCTCCGCTACTTCTTCGGCGATCGCACGAATTTCAGCTTGTCTCCGGACGCGGTAACCAGCCAACTCAACAGTAAATGAGGCTTGTTCCTCCGGTGGTTGGTTAAGGTTAAGGATGGAGTTAACTAAATACTGAGTAGCATCTAGTGTGTCACCATCACGGCCAATAAAAATCTTAATTTGTTCTGCTGTGAAATTAGTTTCATCGATGGTTAACCAGTAAGCATCGGGTTCAGTAGAATCGCCGTTAAAAGCTGCTTCGGTTTCAATGTCACCGTGAATTTCAGCAGATAATCCAGCGAGTTTAAACAGTGATTTTAGCCACTGTTCACCTCGCTGCATAGGACTATCATCACTCATCATCAATTAGTAGCCTTTTTCTTGGAACTTTTTGGCTCAAATGGTAATGTTTTTTGTTCAGCTTGTGCTGCTTCTTTTTCCTGAGCTTCTACAATTTTTTGCACTTCCGCAGGTAACGGTTCGCGAGAAAGTAGATAGGTTTGCAGGGTTTGGAAAATATTACCAATCACCATATACATCAACACCCCAGCAGGCAATGGGAAGAACAAAAACATCCCGGAAAAAATCACCGGAGTAATTTTGTTAACCGTATCTTGCTGTGGATTAGCACTAGTACCACCACTGGAATTTTGTCCAGAAAGTACCTGACTGACGTAAAGGCTGAGACCAAACATCACCACCATAGCGACAATATCCCAGTGGACAACACCATCAGGGTCTATCGCACCATTTCTACCCAAAGCATCAATAAACAAAAATCCCTGGTCAGCTGCGAGTCCAGGAATTGTACCTTGAATAGTCACATCACCAGGTTGTAAGGCTTCAATATTGCCCTCAGCATCAATTTTTACCCGGTCTTCACCTTTCATTATCTTCCATTCGGGAGTTAATTTAGTGTCAGGGTGTTCTGCTTCAAGAGCTTGAAATGGCTTACCATCAACCGTTTGATATTCTATCTTCGTTTTTTCCCCAACAGCTAATTTATTACCACCGGGGAGAATCGCAGTGATTTTAGTATGGTCGCCATCAGCAACATAGATGTTTTGCGGCGGAGTCACGAAGGCTTGGGGTTGAATTCGTTCGATTTGTTCGGCAGGTAAAATTTGTAAGTTAACCGAGTAGTTAACATTAGAAAACGGCGAACCACGCAATGTTGCGAACAAAGCCAATAAAACCGGCATTTGTAACAGCAAAGGCAAACAACCCGCTAAAGGAGAGCCAAACTCCTTTTGCACGTTGAGCATTTGTTCGTTCATCTTTTGCGGGTCATCTTTGTACCGCTCTTTTATTTCCTGCATTCTTTTATTCATCACAGGCTGCACAATCCGCATCCGCCGCATGTTGCGAATGGAACCAGCACTTAGGGGATAGAGCGCAAAGCGGACTATCAAAGTCAAAGCAACGATAGCCAGACCATAGCTTGGAACTACACCGTAGAACAAGTCTATGATAGGTAACATTACGTTGTTCGAGAGAAAGCCGATACCAAAATCCATTATTCTGAATTCAACTAAAACAATTGGAAAATCTAAATTGCCTGAATCTAATTTATCTAAATCACGATTTATATGCGACTAGATTTTGACTACGGATAGCCGCACTCTGGGGGGAGGGGAGTTGGGAGTTGGGAGTTGGGAGTGGGGAGTGGGGAGTTGGGAGTTGGGAGTGGGGAGTTGGGAGTTGGGAAGATTAGGGAGAAAAAAATTGTGAATAACATTATCACCATTATTTTTCTCATTATTTTCCCCACTCCCCACTCCCCACTCCCCACTCCCTACTCCCCACTCCCCACTCCCTAATTCTTCAGATTGGCAGCAAAAGTGGGGTTTTTTGCGGCGACTTTTTCACTAATAAAATCGTATATTTCCCTAAATTTGGGGATAGCTCGTAACTCTAAACGAGTACCATCTCGCAGGGTAACAACCATATCACCCCAAAGACCAAACCCACGGGGTACTTTGACGATTTTTACAACTTCAGCGTAAATAATATCGCTGCGTTGGCGTCCCATCCAGCCACCAGTTACAGAAATACGACGGTCTGTTATTCTATAGCGCAGCCACAAAGCCCGAACTATTGAGCCAACAGTTAATGGTATCCCCACAACAGTTAGTCCAATCAGTATATTTAAAATTAAATCTCCTATGTGGGGACCGCCCTCATAAAAAGCTTCTTCACGTATGCCCATTGAACACCTCTGCTTCGGCCAACAACTGCTCTAATTCTTGCAGAAATTGTTGTGTTCCGCACTTACATTCTGCTGCTGTTGGTTTTACGACTACCACAATTCGCCATCCTGGTAAGAGTCTAGGCAATAAATGATACAGGGCTGCGGCAATTTGTCTTTTAATGCGGTTACGAACGACCGCCTTTTTACTAACTTTTGTACTAACTGTAATCCCAAGTGTTGTTGCCTTTGGTAAAGGCGTGTTTGGTATTTTCCCGACCGATGTTTTAGCAAATTCGGTAGCAGCATCCAAAGGAAGGGAGAGCGTTTTAGCGGGTCGTAAAGCCCTAAGGGTGAAATAAGAGCCGTGACGACGCAACCCCTTTTGGAAAACTGCTTGAAAATCTCGTCGGGATTTGAGCCGATTTGCTTTGGGCAATGCCACAGCTTTTTACACGCTCAGACGATAACGTCCTTTTTTACGTCTTGCTCTAATAACGTTTCTACCATTGGGAGTCCGCATTCTAATACGGAATCCAGATACTCTTCTTCTTTTTCGGCTAGTTCCCTCTAGGGTTCTTTTCATATTTCCCTCCTCTCAGGCGTTTTTTTAATAAAAAGTCACAATCTAATATTTTATCACCATTAGATATATATTGCCAAGAAGGGTGTAGTTGGTAGTTGGTAATTGGGAATTGGTAATCTTCTCCATTACCCATTACCCATTACCCATTACCCATTAGCTAATGCTAAGAATCCAAGTTCCCAAGGAGCGTAGTAGCGGAACATCTCCAGGGGAGAGAACTTGGCACTGAAAATAAAACATACCAGCAAAAGAAGGATTTTTAACGTTATTTAGGACTAACTCAACACCGCTACCTGCTGGTACAGCCTCTTGGGGGAAGATATCAATCCGACGGTTTTCTTTGTCCCACTTAATTTCAGAAATAGGAACTTTTTTACCTTTTACCCGTATTTCCATATCCTTGGAGTCAAATTCGCCTTTGTAATAATCTGGATAGGTAATTACAAATTGTGCTACTGCCAATTTCATTTTTTGGGCAGGAATTCTTAGACGGTATCTATCCCAACTATTGGTTTGTCCACCAAAATCTAAACGGAAAGGCAGTTGATTTTCGCTTTTAACACCACTCCAAAGCGTGAAACCAGGTAGGCTTTGCGCTAAGGTTACAGCGGGCAACCCTGTCAGCAAACAGCCAGTTACAGCTAAAGCAGAAAGTAAACGTCGCATTGTTAAACTCCTATAGCAAAAATTAAGGTAGTCATCTGAAATAACTGGGGTCGTAACTAAACTTTACTACTGACTTGTGGAAATTTGACGTAAAAAGGCGACAAAAAGTGTCATGTTGGGGGAATTGTCGGTAAAAAAACTCCCTACTACTTCTGAAGCGGTTTGTTTGATGACAGATTTTTACAAGATAATTTGTTATTGAAAATCGAATTAAGATTTTTTTTTGTAAACAATATATAAAGTTTTTTGTCAATAATCAAAAAAAATTGAAGATAAAGATGCACGAGTTGGGGATCAACTTAGTATGTGCAGTACATGGTAAAAAGCACGAAGGGTATAAGCATAAAGATTTTAGGTAAAAACACACGCTCATTAAAACTTATGTGAGTATTAACCTAGTCGCAAAATCCTGTAGGGACTAATTTTTATAATCTCTACAGGTTTTGGTATAGCGATAAATGCTATGGAGTATGAAACAAAACTAGGTGCAAAATACTTCAGATTGTTAAGTTAACTTTGCAGTTTATTCCTGAGCGATTAGCTTAGAAACATAAAGTTAAAAGCTTCAGGTAGAACCAAATTAATGGCGCAAGTTTTTCATAGAATTTCAGACTCAAGAAAATAGATTATTTAACTTCAAGGAGATTTCATGCGAATTGCGGTTGCCAAAGAAGTCGAAGTTTGTGAACGTCGTGTAGCATTAATTCCTGATGCTGTAGCCCGTTTGGTTAAACAAGGTTTAGAAGTCGTAGTAGAAACGGGTGCGGGTGAGAAGGCATTTTTTGGCGATGCAGTTTATGAAGACGCAGGAGCCAAAATTATTACTGACACTGCATTGCTTTGGTCTGAAGCTGATATTTTGCTTAAAGTCAGCCCTCCTCAAGAGCGAGAAGGGAAATATATTGATTTAATGCGTCCTGGGTCTGTGTTAATTGCTTTTCTCAATCCGTTGGGAAATCCAGTGATAGCTGAAAAACTGGCACATCGGCAAATAACATCATTCAGTATGGAAATGATTCCTCGCTCTACAAGAGCGCAAGGAATTGATGCTTTATCTTCACAAGCTTCCATTGCTGGCTACAAGGCTGTATTAATTGCAGCCACAGCATTACCTAAATACTTCCCCATGCTGACAACCGCAGCTGGAACTATTGCCCCAGCGAAGGTATTCGTTATTGGTGCAGGAGTTGCAGGGTTACAAGCGATAGCAACAGCACGTCGTTTGGGAGCAATGGTAGAAGCCTTTGATATTCGTCCTGCAGTTAAGGAAGAAGTACAAAGTTTAGGGGCAAAATTTGTCGAAGTCAAACTAGAAGAAGAAACCACAGCAAAGGGTGGTTATGCCAAAGAAATTTCAGATGATAGCAAAAAGCGTACTCAAGAAGTGATTGCAGCCCACGTTAAAAGTGCTGATGTAGTAATCACCACCGCTCAAGTACCTGGGAAAAAAGCACCATTGTTAGTTACAGAAGAAATGGTGGCACAAATGAAAGTAGGCTCAGTAATTGTGGATATAGCCGCAGAACAAGGAGGGAACTGTGCTTATACTGAACCAGGTAGAGACATTTCTAAGCATGGCGTCAACATCTTTGGTCCAATTAATTTACCATCATCAGTCCCAGTTCATGCCAGCCAATTGTATTCCAAAAATTTAACTTCATTGATGCAATTGATGGTGAAAAACGGACAATTGGACATAAATTTTGCTGACGATATTATCGACGCAGCTTGTATTACTCATGCTGGGGAAATTAGAAATCCCAAAATTAAAGAGCTATTACAGAGTTTAAGTGCAATTCGCTAAGAGACCTAACCCCCCTACCCCCCTTCCCTACTAGGGAAGGGGGGAGTCGATGAGTCTTTCTTTATTGATTTCCCGTTCCCCATTCCCCATTCCCCACTCCCCATTCCCCATTCCCCGTTCCCCATTCCCCATTCCCTACTCCCCATTCCCTGCACCCCACTCCCCATTTTGAAGAGGAAATTACATCAATGACAGAAGCATTAATTGCGGCTTTATTTGTATTTGTACTGGCATCATTTGTAGGGTTTGAAGTAATTAATAAAATACCACCAACCCTTCACACACCACTAATGTCAGGTTCAAATGCTATTTCCGGGATTGCTGTAATTGGGGCAATCCTAGCAGCAGGAGCAAGAGAAACAAATCTCTCAGTAATTTTAGGTTTAATAGCCGTGGTACTAGCAACTATTAACGTAGTTGGCGGTTTTCTCGTCACAGACCGAATGCTGCAAATGTTTAAGAAAAAAGCTAGTGTCTAATTGCGAATTGGTAATTGGTAATGGGTAATGGGTAATTGTGAATTGTTCTCCCCACTCCCCATTCCCAACTCCCCACTCCCCACTCCCCACTCCCCACTCCCCACTCCCCACTCCCCAATTAATTATGAACAACTTTTTGCCGACAGGTATTCAGCTTTTTTATTTGGTTGCTGCATCATTATTTATTTTGGGATTAAAGCAACTAGGTTCTCCTGCAACTGCTAGGAAAGGTAATGTTATCGCAGCAGTTGGGATGTTGTTAGCTATTGTGGCAACACTCCTAGATAACCATGTGTTGAATTACGAAATGATTTTGTTAGGCTTAGCCATCGGTTCTGTTTTGGGTGCGATTGTTGCATACAAAGTCCAAATGACAGAAATGCCCCAAATGGTGGGTTTGCTTAACGGTTTAGGTGGTGCAGCTTCTGCTCTGGTTGCTGTGGCAGAATTTTGGCGGTTGTTTTCTCACGCGGAAACTATACCCCTTGATGCCAATATCTCTATGTTGTTGGATGTACTAATCGGTGGAGTTACTTTCACTGGTAGTATGTTGGCTTTTGCAAAACTTCAAGGTCTTGTCAGCGGGCAACCGATTACTTTTCCTTTTCAGCAACCCATAAATGCTTTACTTTTAGCTACCTACTTGGGGGGTTGTGGATATTTACTTGTTGAGCCTAACAGTTTACCAGTGTTTATCACAGTTAGCATTGTCTCTTTAATTCTAGGTGTTTTGTTTGTTATCCCCATCGGCGGTGGTGATATGCCGGTGGTGATTTCGCTGCTTAACTCTTTTTCTGGTCTAGCTGCTGCGGCTGCTGGTTTTGTGGTGATGAATAATATGCTTATCATCGCTGGTGCTTTAGTCGGAGCTTCTGGTATCATTCTTACCGAAATTATGTGTAAAGCAATGAACCGCTCTCTTGTCAGTGTCTTATTTGATGCGTTCGGTAAGATTGGCAGTGGTGGTACTGTTAGTGCAGGAACTGGCGATGCAACAGATAAAACTGTCCGCAGTATTGACCCAGAAGAAGGAGCGATGATGTTGGGTTATGCCCGCTCTGTCGTTATTGTACCTGGATACGGTATGGCGGTAGCTCAAGCTCAGCACAGCATACGGGAATTAGCAGACCAGTTGGAACGGATGGGTGTTGAGGTTAAATACGCTATCCACCCTGTTGCAGGAAGAATGCCTGGACATATGAACGTGTTGCTAGCGGAAGCAAATGTACCCTACGAGCAACTCTACGACATGGATGATATCAATCCCATGTTTGAACAAACCGATGTAGCTTTGGTTATTGGTGCTAATGATGTAGTTAACCCAGCCGCACAAACCGACGATAAAAGCCCTATTTATGGAATGCCTATTTTAGAAGTAGATAGAGCTAAGCAGACAATTGTTATTAAGCGTGGTATGAGTGTGGGTTTTGCTGGTGTTGATAACGAGTTATTTTATAAGCAAAAAACAACCATGCTTTTTGGTGGAGCTAAAGATGTAGTCGCGAAACTAGCTTCTGAAGTTAAGCAATTGTAGTGTGATTATGTACTTTGGTTCAAAGTACTGACTACCTCTTGTGGGATGGGCTTCCAGCCCGTCCACGGCATACTGTGGAATGGACTAGATATTGTGGGATAGGGACAAGGACAGGGCTTGCGATGCCCACCCCACAAGAAAATATGCACATTACATAAAAGTATTAACCGCTAGCCAGAAAAGTAGGAGGCTAGAAATAACCCCCAGCCATAAATAAAACACGTTCATAACGATTACCTTTTATACCCATATTTTTAGGATAAAGTCTTAAGCTATTAAACTCATCCTTCTTTCCACATATTCATTAAAGAATAGTTACCAAAATTACCAATTATAGTCAGCCATAACCGAATAAGTAAAAATACTTTACTTCATTACTAAAGTCTTTTCTTCTGGCAAATTATTACTTTCCGTTGGTATATTAGACTTGACAAAATTCTTGTCTTCGCACACTTTTGTAATCCAAGGTAAAGCGCATAAAATTGCACCTAAAACAAGCAAAAATACACAAGTCGCATATAGTTGGTCACGTTGAATCTCTAACACACCCTGCAAGATAACCTCTCGTAGAGAAGAAACAATAGAAATTTCCACCGCTGCACCCACAGAAATACGGTGTTCTTGCAGGTAATCAATTAGCAAGCGGAATAATTCTACAAGAATAAGAATAAATAAAATATCTGAAGTGACCTGTCGTAAATTTAATGGTTGGAATAACGTAAAGTATAAATCCCCTAGTCGCAACAGCATAAAGGAAAATAATCCAACACATAAAGAAACGACAATAATATCGGAAAAAAGCTCTAAGTTACGAACAATTGTACCCCGCTGGAACCAACCCAAAAATACTGCTTTTTGCTGCTTATGCATAGCATCTCCAAAAAATTGTCTTTACCCAGCTCCATGATAGAAGATGCTTTTTGTTTGCTTTAATGTTTGCTTTAAATTATCAAACAGAAACCCGGTAACTTTTCAGACACCGGGCTTCCGTGCGAGTATATCAAAATTAAGCAAGAGATTTGCCTGCTTACTTTTTTTTCGTTGCTTTATCAGCTTTTTTCGGTTTATCGGCTTTGTCAGCTTTCGCCGCTTTCATTGGTTTGGCAGAACTACGCATATCCCGTTTCTCTTGTTCTTGAAGACGGCGGTCGCGCCAGCCAACAATGGTCAAATAACCAATTCCTCCGGTGACAGCGACAAGTAGCACCAGAGCAACCAAAGCTAAACTTGCCAAAAGTGGGTTTTCCACCATTTTTTTACAATCCGTTGCGACCCCAAACTACCATTGCGATTGACCAAGTGAAGACAACCAACAGTGAAACCCAACCAAATGTCAAAATGTCCATATCGATACTTTTAAGCAACTTTACAAAACTACTCCATTATTCATGATACCGGATTAGTCATTATGTAGAGACGTGACATGTCACCTCTATCACCTCTGTCACCTCTGTCACATCTCTAAAAACATACACGTACTACAAAATGACAAATACTCCTGATATAAACTTAATGGCAGAAAGGCTAGAATCCGCAAAAGCAGGAGCTATTGGGGGCTTATGCCTTTTCTTTGCATTTATTATTTCCTGTATAGTTAATAATTTTGTTCTCAGCCAGTATTTTGAAATACTTAAATACCTAAGTATAAAAACGGTCAATCTACACCTTTTACTCAGCCTAGGAGTCACGACCTTTTCAGGCTTATTGTTTGGCGTTACCTACCGTTATATTATCCGTTCAGACAAAAATCCTCAACTCAAAGCAGGCGGAATTATGGCATTTGGACTAGTGCGTGGTTTAGCACAAATAGACATAGGAATAAAAGAAGTAGGTTTAATTTTGCCATTTGTTGTTCTGGGATTAGAAAGCATTTTATATTTTGCACTCGCAGCTTTTGTGATTGATGTCGCAATAAAACAGGGATTGATAAAAGCATTCGACGGTTAAAGTTCCAAAAAACTGGTGCAAGGTAGCAAATCAATCCCAAAAGTTAGCAAAAACACTTCAAAAGCGCGGCAAAATATAGGTTGCGAGTAGGGCTAGCAGCCAGCCAGTAGCCAGCCAGTAGCCAGCCAGCAGCCAGCCAGTAGCCAGCCAGCAGCCAGCCAGTAGCCAGCCAGCAGCCAGCCAGCCAGCAGCCAGCAGCCAGCCAGTAGCCAGCCAGCAGCCAGCCAGTAGCCAGCCAGCAGCCAGCCATTAGCCAGCCAGTAGCCAGGGAATAAATTCCCTGTCTAAAAGCTGAAGTCCTCTAAAGAGGACTAAACCAATATTTTTAATTTATTTAAGTAAACTTAATTTGCTTTTAAATCACAAACTACCAAACAAGTATAAATTTAGTCCATTTCAATGGACTTAAGCTTTTAGACAGGGAATTTATTCCCTGGCTTTTAACGTCAAAAACACAGCGAAAATCTAAATTTTAAAATATAACATTTCAGCTTGTCACTCCCCACTCCCCACTCCCCACTCCCATCCTTTCCGGAAATTATCAGCTTTTGACTGTAGTCAACCATGTCGAAAAGCAACAGATGCCTTAAAATCGAGTTTCCATGATACAACCAAATACACAACAGGAAGAACCTTTGCACCGAGCTGCAAGACTGGGTGACATTGCCCAAATAGAGAAATTACTAATTCAGGGAGTAGATATTAACGCTCGCACAAACCTATATTTAGGTGAAGACGTATGTATGTATCAACTTACGCCTTTAATGCAAGCTGCTTGGTCTATGGATGGGGCTACGGTAGAAACATTAAGATTTATGGTTGAGCGTGGTGCTGATATTTACGCCACTGATGCTTGGGGAAAAACAGCTGCTTGGTACTCTATTAAACATTGTGGCTTTTGGAGAAAACAGCGTTTATCCGTACCAGATTCCAGCCAAAGACTAGAGTATCTTCTCGATGCTGGCTTAGAAAAGCAAGAACGTCAAAACTCAGAATTCCTACTACTAGACGCTTGCTACGTAGGTGACCCGAAAACTTTAGAAATACTATTACAACGTTTTACACCTACAGTTGACAAGCAAAACTTTTACTCACATTTGCTACTATCTGCTGTACAGTCTGGTAATGCTGATTGCGTACAAATACTACTAAAAGCTGGTGCTGACGCGAATACACGGGATAGCGAAGGCAGAACTAGCCTAATGTATGCCGTCTGTTTAGAAGTCGCACAATTACTTATCGACGCAGGCTGTAATATTCATGCTACCGATGATGATGATTACGATGCCTTACAAAACTTTTTGGAAGCGCGGTGGTTTGTATCGGAAGTTCCTCAGCCTGAGCGTTTACAAATTGCCCATACTTTATTAAAACACGGTGTGGATATCGAACGCTGCGACAAATATGGTTGGAGTCGATTACATAACGCAGCTTTTCGTCACGATTATGAAACATTAGAGTTTCTTGCTAATTGCGGCGCCAATCCTTATACAGTTGACAAAAACGGTAGCACTGCTTTACACGCAGCCTGTTGGTTAGGAGACCCTGAGGATGTCGCAAAAACCCAGGAGTCTAAAATAATTAATTTATTGCTAAATCTGGGATTGGATGTGAATGCTACCGACGCAAAAGGAAACACCCCATTACACGAAGCTGCTGCTGGTGATTGGGGAAGTTTAACTGCTATTCATACCCTTTTACGACATGGTGCAAAACCCGACCCAGTAGGAGCAGATGGCATAACACCTTTGATGCTAGCCGCATCCCGTGGAGAAGTTGGGTGTATTCGTGCTTTGCTCAAAGCTGGAGCAAACCCAATGCGAACAGACTTACGCGGCAATAATACTATTAATTATGCACAGGAATATTACGAGTGCTGGGTCTGTATTAATCAACACCAGACTTGTGCAGAAACTGAGCTTGAGGAGGATTGCTTACAGGTTCAGTCAAATCATCGCTTAGCTTTAGAAGAGTCTCTTGAGTGTTTAAAATTGCTTTCTCAGCACAAATAAATCATTATTAAAAATTTAAATTTTATTAAAAATAAGCAAAATTGGGGTTGTACATTTAGGTTTGGGTTTTTACAAATTTCACAAGCCGATTTTGAACTAATTTCTAATCTCATGTTGTTCAATACACAAACATAGCCTCTTGTGCAGTTAATTTGAAAACAGTCAGCCAAGCACACTCAAATTTATTATAAGGAAGGCTTCTTTCTTCTTCTCTCTCCTTCTTCCTTCATTATTGATTTGAGGTACAGTCAGTTGACACGACAGCCAGATAATCGAATATTTCCTTTTGAAAGTCCAGACGATAGCTCTGGGTTTTTATTGTGGCAAGTGTCTAATTTGTGGCAAAGAAAAATGAACGCTGAGCTAAGTAATTTAGGCTTGACTCATGTTCAGTTTGTTTTATTAGCAGGAATTGTTTGGCTAAGTTCTGCTAAAGAAACAATTACACAAGCCAGATTAGCTGCTCATGCTAAAACAGATATTATGATGACTTCAAAAGTTTTACGGGCTTTGGAAAAAAGGGGTTTAGTTAAACGAGAAACAGATTCGAGAGATACTAGAGCCAAATCTTTAACTATTACTCCCGACGGTTATGAGTTGAGCCTTGAAGCAATTAAAATTGTTGACAAAATTGATAACGATTTTTTCCAGAATTTAGGTGAGCAAGTTGGAGATTTTAATCATCATCTACTTTCTATTCTCGGAAGGAACAAGGATATTCCACAGTTAGAAGAGCCAGAAAACCCTTAAAAGCTTATTTCTATGCTATTTATTGGCAAGTCCGGTGGAAAAGCAGCTATATATTGACAATATACGCTACAATGTATTATAAAACTACATTACGAACCGAAACTCAACAAATCCTTGTAAATGTTGGGTTTTCTTCTTTTTGCTAAGCGATTGAATTGAATAATGGAAAATAATAATATAAATTACTTTTTGATAGTCGATTTAGAGGCAACCTGTTGCAATGACGGAAGCATCCCTCGTCGTTCTATGGAAATCATCGAAATTGGTGCAGTAATGCTCAATGGTACAACTTGGGAAACTGAGTCGGAATTTCAGATGTTTGTACAACCAGTTAGGCATCCAAAACTGACCCGTTTCTGCACCGAGTTGACCACCATCTCTCAAGAAGACGTAGATATAGCATTGACATTTCCGGAGGTAATAGCAAGTTTTAGCCAATGGATTGAGTCATTTCCCAGTTCTGTTTTTTGTTCTTGGGGAGACTACGATAAAAATCAATTTGTCCAAGATTGTAATTTTCATAACGTCCCCTACCCATTTGGAGGGGAACACAAAAATATTAAAAAAGAATTTTCTAAATATTTAGGCACTTCTGAAAAATTCGGCATGGCACAAGCATTAGAACATTTGGGCATAATACTCAAAGGTACCCACCATAGGGGTATTGACGATGCTCGTAACATTGCCGCAATTTTTCGACATATGAACTTAGGATAAAAAATTTAATAATCTTAAAACAAAATTTACCTTTCAGTTATGCCATACAAACTTTGATGGGTTAAATGATAAAATTATACTTCTCTTTTGCTTACAATATAAAGGGTTGAAGATAGTATTAGAATTTTTCTGACCTATCAAAGTTTCTATGAAAGTTTATGAAGTTATTGACTCAGATTAGAGGTTTTATGAGCAATTGTTTGGTTTTGTTAACTTTCTGGCTCACACCCCTCAGTAGAGTCGTGTAATTTGTGGCAAAATGAGAACAATTTCCCTATCAGCTAACCATTTATCTGATATCTGGAATAGGATCAAGTTAGACTGTAGCTTTCTATATAGCTTTTGTGAAAGCGGCTTAATTTTAGTCGCAATCCTTCAAAAGGCTTAACGAAAGTTACCCAAAGGAGACATTACCTTTGAGCAAACGCTCAATTAGGGAGTAATACTACTTCACATTTGAGCGCTAATCATTTACAATTCTCTTTCCAAACGGTTTCATACAGCAGTTATGCTCCAAGACACACAAACCATTCGCTATTACCAAAGACTAACCGACGCCTTCGTCGAATTATGGAATCGCGGTTATCGTACTGATGATATGCGGATGTATCTGGATGGGTATTTAGCCGCCTTACGCCATAGTAATGCCATTGAGTCGTACAAGATCCATCGCTTAGAAGAGGAGGCCGTCCGCTACTTATACGATGTTTCCAACTTTGCAATGGTACAGCCTGAAGCAGAGCCGGATTACCGCTAGTAATTGTACTTGCTCGGCTTGCTCGACGCTGATTAACGCAGATTATTATAGCAGAAAATCTGTGGAGGTCAACGCTTCCTTTGGTGTGAAATTGGAGATATTTTAAATGATTTGCTAGGAATTTTGGTTTTCGCCAAAGTGAACCGCTGTTTTCTTTGGGAATAAGCACAAAACCAACCAGACTTTGGGATACGCGCAATCGGTGGGAGGAGGTCTTCTACCACAAGTCCTAGAGTCCCCTCTCAGAATGAACTTTATACTGTTATCAAAATCCTCCTGGTGGCTTAGCGATTCTTAAACCAACTGGGAGGATTCTTTGCAAAAAAAAAGAGAACCCCACCCCCAACCCCCTCCCCGTTTACGGGGAGGGGGCTAAGACGACCCACATGAATAATTTCCCCCAGAAATAGGCATATACACATAACAGCCATAATTGTTTTTTTTCGTAGCCCCCTCCCCGCAAGCGGGGAGGGGGTTGGGGGTGGGGTTCTTTTGGAGGTTTGGGTTATTTTAGGTCTTTGTTAAGAAGCTAGTGCAACTTCCACCAATTGCTGCAACTCACCTTTTTGGTACATTTCAATCAAAATGTCGGAACCACCGATGAATTCGCCATTAATATAGACTTGGGGAATTGTAGGCCAGTTAGAGAAATCTTTAATACCTTGACGAATCTCCCCATCATCCAAAACATTAACAGTCTCGAAGGGAACCCCCAGAGCGTTTAACATTTGAACAACATTGTTAGAAAAACCACACATGGGCATCAATTTAGTGCCCTTCATGAAAACCATAATTTTGTTTGAATTAATTAAGTTTTCAATTTTCTGTTTAACTTCAGGAGTAAGCGTCATAACCTTGATATTTCCTATTTGTGTATTATTGTATTATCTTACTAATCCATGTCAACAGTTAACAGCCAACAGCCAACAGTCAACAGTCAATAATCAACAAAACCCTACTCAGCATTTTGCCAAGTTTCAGGGGTATAAGTTTTTAGTGCCAAAGCGTGAATAGCCTCAGTGGACATAGCTTCTTGCAAAGCCCGATAAACAAGTTGATGCTGTTGTACTAATCTTTTACCAGCGAACTGCTCAGAAACAACTGTCACTTGATAGTGGTCTCCACCTCCAGTCAAATCCTGCACTTGAACTTGAGCGTCTGGCAATTCCGCCTTAATCATTTCCTCAACTTTAACAGGACTAATCATCCCAATCCCCACGAAACTACTTTTACTTTTACAGTATTAACAAATTTAAATATATAAGTTAGCTGCATTCTTAACCATAAAATTATGCAAAATCCAATACAAATCCCACCGTCTCAGGGACTGACGGTGGTTCATAGAAAAAAATTATGCAATGTTTTGGAAAATTTGATTATTTTTGAGAAGTACTTCCACTACTTCTGGGGAAAGGGGAGTCAACAAACCCTAATTCAAACAATTGCTGATAAGCTTTTTTACCCAATTCCCTTGTTGGGTTTTGGCTACCAATAATCTGAATTAACAAAGGTACAGCTAATTCTGTTTTACCTTCCGCTCTATGTACTAACGCAAGTTGGTAGGTTGCTTCGTCTCGCATTTGGGCTGTTTCTAGAGCCATTTTGCGCTGGGAATCCGCAATTCGATTGTCAATACCGGAAAAGCTGGAATTTAGCTGTTGATAAAAATTGGACAGCTGATTGAAGACAACTCTTGCTTCTTGAAGCTTTTTGGCTGCAACAGAAAAATTTTGCGAACTAACAGCACTACTAGCTTCGTTCATCAATCGCTTACCACCCTCAACACTCAATAAACTATTACCTGTACCCGTTGGACGGAGAGTGTTTGAATCCGAAGGGTCAACAGGTTGAGCTTGATTGGGGTTGTTGGGCAGTTTTGGAACCTGAGCGTTAACTGCTGGTAATATGCTGAGGGCTGCTATTACTGACAGAAAACCTGTACGAATCCAGGGAACCATTGCACTTAATTTCATGAGGTAATTTTGTGCCAGAACTAAATTAACAAAACGCTATAAGTACTAGAAGATGCTTCTTAAATAAATGCTTACTACATAATTATATTGAGCATCTAAGTAACAACACCTATGAGCCTAGAATAAATTTTCGGGCTTATGAAAATAGAGACTTGGGGTATCTTAACTCTGTTTGGCTATTTGACAAAGCAAAGCTACATACTAAGTTTCTTAACTTTTAGACTCGATACTACATAAATTGAGTTCCCATAGCCCTTCTTCCTTCTTTCTTGCTCTCCACTCTGTACAGACGCGATTAATCGCGTCTCTACCCACTCTCTACTCTGTACAGACGCGATTAATCGCGTCTCTACCCACTCTCTACTCTGTACAGACGCGATTAATCGCGTCTCTACCCACTCCCCACTCTGTACAGACGCGATTAATCGCGTCTCTACCCACTCTCTACTTCCCCCTTATGAACGAACAATCCTCCCTTTCTAATTCTCCCACTACTGGTGTACCAGAAAGCAATCTAGGAGTAGTTTTACAACGCGGTGGTCAAGAATTCATTTTAGAAAAAGTCCCTGACCGCTTTACCGTCCGTCCAACAGGTGAAATTACTCCAGAAGATTTATCACGGGATATATCGCGAAATATTTCGCGAAATACATCCTTAAAAAATATTGCAGCTTCTTGGCGTCGTAGTATTCCCCAAGCACAGCTAGAAGTTTTTACTGTCACACCAGGAGAGGTTGATGGAGCAATGTCAACTGTCCGAAATAACAAAAATGTGGCTTTTGCCAGTCACGTTTATCGAATGCAAGACAATCCTGGAAGTTTAGTATATGTGGGCGACCAAATTACAATTCAGTTTGCCTCATGGGTTGACCCTGCCAGAATTAATTCCATCACTACAACTTTTGGCTTAGTTCTAGATAAGCCCGTTAAAGACCTGCCTAATACTTTTGTTTTCCTTGTTTCCCAACAGTCTACAGAAAATCCTGTCAAAATCGCTAACCGTTTACAAGGACTTTCTGAAGTTTTACTTGCGGAACCTAATATCATTGTTCGTCAAGAACCCCATTATAAACCCCGTGACCCTCTTTATCCTCAACAGTGGTATCTAAACCACAACGGTGGAAATCAACTTGCTGTAAGGTCTCATATTTCTGTGGAAAAAGCCTGGGATATCACTCGTGGTGTCCGAAGCGTGGTTGTAGCGGTGGTTGATGATTCCTTTGATTTGGACCATCCCGACTTTCAAGGTAGCGGCAAAATCGTTGCTCCTAGAGATTTAAAGGATAACGACTTTTTGCCTTTATCTAGCAACGAGGAGAAAAGTCATGGTACTGCTTGCGCTGGTATTGCTATTGCGGAGGAAAATGGTACAGGTATTGCCGGAGTCGCTCCTGGCTGTGCTTTTATGCCCATCCGCACCACCGGATTTTTGGACGACGAGTCTATTGAAGAAATTTTCAACTGGGCACTTGCTAAAGGGGCTAGTATTATTTCTTGCAGTTGGGGAGCATCGGCTGTCAATTTTCCCCTTTCCCTACGTCAACGGGCTGCCATTACTCGCGCTGCGACAAAAGGAAGAAATAATAAGGGTTGTGTGATTTTATTTGCTGCTGGTAACGCCAACCGTCCAATTAACGGCAACGTTAATGAGCAAAATTGGCCAAAAAATATTGTCAAAGGCAATACTAAATGGCTCAGTGGTTTTGCTGTACACCCAGATGTACTGGCCATATCAGCTTCGACTAGCTTGAATAAAAAAGCTAATTACAGTAATTGGGGAGCAAATATTTCAGTCTGTGCCCCCAGCAATAATGCTCCAGGTGGAATGTGGTTCCAAGAGACAGGATTTCTTTACACTCAGCCTCTAGTCTCTTCCTCTTTCCCTGGATTGGGAATGCTAACCATCGACCAGCTAGGAGCCGCTGGCTATGATATCGGTGATTTTACAAGCAACTTTGGTGGTACTTCCAGCGCTACCCCCGTGGTAGCAGGAGTGGCAGCATTAATTTTGTCAGCAAACCCTGACTTAACCTGCCAACAAGTGAAATTAATTTTGCAAGAGACCGCTGACAAAATAGTAGACTCCGACCCCGACCCCCAATTAGGGATAAGAGAAGGAACATACGATAATTCCGGGCATTCAGAATGGTTTGGGTATGGCAAAGTAAACGCCGCAAAAGCTGTACAAATGGCGCTTTCTTTACGGCAAGTGGCAACAAACCCAGTTCAGGAAGTAGGCGGTCGTAATGACACTAAACAGAATATTCCGGACAACGACCGCCAGGGCGTGAAGAGTGTAATATCGATTCTTGCCTCAAGCCAAGCTAATAGCCAAGTCAGAAGTATTCGAGTAAGCATCGATTTAACCCACGAATTTTTAGGCGATTTAGAAATTTATTTGATAACCCCTAATAATCAGCAGGTTTTATTACAGAGTCGAACTTTAGGTAGACGTAACCAGTTGCAAGCGACTTATACACCAGCTACACATCCAATCCTAAAGCAACTACTAGGTGTACCGTCAAAGGGACGTTGGCAGTTATGGGTCATCGACTTATCGCCACAAGATGTGGGTACATTCAACAATTGGGAATTAATACTGGGAATCTGATAAACAATTCGCAATTCGCAATTCGCAGTTATTTAAGAAAGCAGTTTGCTAGTTGAATAATTGTTTAATTGTCAATTAATTGCGAATTGCGAATTGCGAATTGCGAACTGCGAACTGTTCCTCTGCCTTCTTTTATCAAGAATTGGGAATTTCAGCAAAAGGAGTATGAGTTGAAATTTCTAATTCTTGATGAGCTAGGTTTTGTAATGAGTGTGTTAAATCACTCATTAGATGTTTAGCATCTTGTTTCACACAGCCATTTGTATAGTCACAGACCTTTATTGGTTCGCCAATATGAATATTGACATCTGTTCCCCAAGTCGGATTTATATCGCTGTAAGTGATACTAACTGGTAGAATCTTGACCCCCAGCCCTGGATGTGCTGATTGGGCATTTAAAGCAAGACGAGCGATACCAGGTTTTAAGGGATGTAATTTCCCTTTACGAATACCACCTTCGGGAAAAATGACTAACATTTCGCCACTTCGCAGTATATCTACTGCATGGCGCAAACTCGTGACTGCTGGACGCTTCGTATCTACAGAAAATCCACCTAAGCGACGAATAAACCAACCTTGTAGTCCATGACATTCGTCACTGGTAACCATGAAACGCAAATCTCGTTCTGTAACGCCACGACCTGTGGCATAGGGTACGAGCAATGCGTCCCAACGAGAGCGATGGGTGGGGGCTATAATTACGGGCCCATCGAGGGGTATATTCCGTTGCCCAGTAATTTGAATGTGTCCGAAAAATAGCGGCAAAAGAAAATTCCGTCCTAAGAAATATGACAGAATTCTTAGCCAAGGAGAAATGTGTGAGGTAGTCGGCACCGGTTTGGATTCTGCTATTTGATTGACTGGTGTTAGGTCACATGTATCTGAAAACGAGTGAAGTTCCATCATGACTGTGGCCGCTGATTGCTAGGGTAAAATTTGTTCAAACCTGTATTAGTAACACCGTAAATTTTCTTTCTCGATTTTTGTCGGTGCAGCTGGACAGTTTCGCTGCTGTCCTTCAAAATGTGTTATTTCTTTTACTCTGAAACCAATTTTGTAATTGTTGACGACAGTCCGCTTCTTGGATGCCCCCAATCACCCGCAAACGGTGATTAGAAGCCGCACTATCGGGTATATTCACAACTGTCCTAACCGCTCCTGTTTTTGGGTCGTCTGTTCCATAAACCAAAAGCCCGACGCGGGCGTGGATAATGGCTCCCGCACACATCGGACAAGGTTCTAGAGTTGCATAAAGCGTACAGTCGGAAAGACGCCAAGTATGTAACGAAAAAGCAGCTCTTCTAATAGCAATAATTTCTGCATGAGCTGTCGGGTCTTGGTCTCGTTCTTTTCTGTTTTCACCTTCCGCTACCACTTCTCCTGAAGAATTAATAATTACAACGCCCACCGGTACTTCACCGGCGTTTCCTGCTAATTGTGCCAATTCTAAGGCACGAGTCATCCATTGTCGATGTATAAGATAATCTGAGTAGTCAGTTAACATTTTCTTATGTATACGAAATTGGTAGACACACGAGAAATCGCGTCTCTACAGTATTGTTTTTTATTATGGTAATGATAGTTTTTTTCTATTGAACTATAATCATCATGGTGTTATGGTAAATTTTCCGTAAGTAAGGGGTCAAGGCTAGCTTTCGTATCCAAAGCATAGAGATCATCACAACCACCAATATGTTGATTGTTGATAAAGATTTGTGGCAATGTACGACGACCATTGGCTCTTTCCGCCATTTTTGCCCTAGCTTCTTCGTTGCCATCTATCTTGTACTCGGTAAAATTTACTCCTTTCCACCACAACAGCATTTTGGCACGAATACAGTAAGGACAGGTTTGCCAAGTATAAATTTCTACGCTTGCCTGAATTCGCTCTGGATGGCGACCAAGAAGGGAATTGATAAATTCCAGCATGACTAAGTAAGTAGGTGGACTGAATTAAATATAATACCTATCGAAAGAGTACAGGCTTCAACAAGTAACCGACAATATTCAGTTTTCTTAATGGCAAATTACGTAAGCGCTCCGCTCCACTCCGTAAACGCGCAGCGTGTCCATAAAAGCATATTGCGAATTGCTCTATGGAACAGGAACGCTTTTCAGTAAGTTTTCGTATTGACCAACAGAAATACCGGCTTTAGCGGAAATCATTACGGCTTTATATTGTGGATTAATTTTTGTAAAGAATTTTTGCAATTCTTGTTGTGTCATTAATTGAGGATTCCAATATTCATGACACATTTTTTCTGCATCAAAATAATGTCCGGATTCTTTTTTGAGAACCTTTTCGACAAACTCTCCATACAGAATATATTCTGAAAGATGCCAACAAGATGCCAATGTTTCCACCCAAGAACGTCCAGAAATTTCCTCTAAGTGCTGATGTAGCTTTAAAACGTTGTCACGTTTCCAAGTAATAAAATTACCAATGAAGCCAGGTGCTGACGAATTTACCTTGGCTGGTAGACCTAATAATTTATGAGATGTTCTGTGCCACCTCAAGAATACTTCATCAGTGTCTACACCTGGTTCTCTAAAAAGTCTAACTTCACCATCACGAATAAAATTATTTAAATTAAGTGGGCGTATAAGTGCTGTATCGGAATCAGCAAAAACCAATATATCCTGCGGAACATGTTCCACAATTGCATTTTTGACAATTTGCTGTAATAGCCAGTTACGAATTGGAGGCGTTTTCAAACTCAACCATCCATTCTTCAAAAATGGCACACGCTGAATCCACCAAGGAATCAATGATTCTACGGTGATAATCTCCGTATTTGGCTTCTTAAGTTGATTAAAAAGCTGTAAGTCTCGACGGTCTACAACTATATAATGAGTAACAGTAGGAGAAACAAATTGACTAATGCTCCAAGATAATAGCTGACATCTTTCATAGTCTGGCGCATAACTGGGAGTCACTATAGCAAAAGATAGCTTGCTTGTCGTCGTCGAATTTTGACGCACGCCTAATTTCAATTCTTGCATCACAAAACTAATAGATAGTAAAGATTCTGAGTATTTTTTAATGCTTTATACCTTTAAAAAGGTATGTTCGTAGATTATACATAATAAACAATAATTATTGAAAAAAAAATCGGTTTTCACTGACAACTGATTTCTTCAATAATAAATACTTGTATTTACTTTTACTTCTATCTTAAAGCTGATTTCTATCACTAACTACCAAGTGGAAGGCTTTAACTAGCTTAACAAAATCTGAAAAATACCTGTCAGCAATAATTAATACCTTGCGTATAAATTAAATAATACCCCAAGGGAGAATTAATTCATTTGGCAATATGTCAAAAGAAATATTTGTGATAGCAATTTGAATAAAAATAATTCATTGACTAAAAGGACACAATACTGTAAAAAGAAAAAAAATATTTCAGACCTAAGTATTAAAACTTAACAGAATTGAAACTCAAGACTATTTTCCACGGGTATCCGCCCTTTGGTAGACTTGAAAACTGATATGGCTGTCTGCAATCGAAGGCTCATTCAAGCAATCAAGAGGGTAATAAATCCGTGGAAAATACACTAGGCTTAGAGATTATTGAGGTCGTTGAACAAGCGGCGATAGCCTCTGCACGTTGGATGGGCAAAGGGGAGAAAAACACTGCTGACGAGGTAGCAGTTGAAGCAATGCGCGAACGTATGAACAAAATTCATATGCGTGGTCGTATTGTGATTGGAGAAGGTGAGCGGGACGAAGCACCAATGCTCTACATTGGAGAAGAAGTGGGCATTTGTACCCGTGAAGATGCAAAACAGTTCTGTAACCCCGATGAATTAGTTGAAATTGACATCGCAGTTGACCCATGTGAAGGTACAAACCTGGTTGCTTATGGTCAAAATGGCTCAATGGCTGTATTAGCAATTTCTGAAAAAGGCGGGTTATTCGCTGCACCTGACTTCTACATGAAGAAACTCGCAGCACCACCCCAAGCCAAAGGAAAAGTAGATATTAATAAATCAGCAACAGAAAACCTGAAAATTCTCTCTGAGTGCTTAAATCGTTCTGTAGAGGAATTAGTAGTAGTAGTGATGGACAGACCCCGTCACAACGAGCTAATTCAGGAAATCCGTACCGCAGGAGCCAGAGTCAGACTAATTAGCGATGGCGACGTATCTGCCGCTATATGCTGCGGTTTTGCTGGGACGAATATTCATGCTCTCATGGGTATTGGTGCTGCTCCTGAAGGCGTAATTTCAGCCGCTGCGATGCGCTGTTTGGGTGGACACTTCCAAGGACAATTAATTTACGACCCAGAAGTTGTGAAAACCGGTTTAATTGGGGAAAGCAAAGAAGGTAACATTGCTCGACTCAAAGAAATGAATATCACAGACCCCGACAAATGTTACGACGCATCGGAGTTAGCTTCTGGTCAGACAGTACTATTCGCAGCCTGTGGTATTACCCCTGGAACTCTTATGGAAGGTGTTCGGTTCTTCCATGGTGGAGCAAGAACTCAAAGCCTAGTAATTTCCAGTCAATCAAAAACCGCTCGCTTTGTTGACACAATCCACATGGTAGAGGCTCCTAAGACAGTTAATTTACGTTAGGAATAATTGGGAATTGGGGAATTGGTAATTGGTAATTGGTAATTGGTAATTGGTAATTGGTAATTGGTAATTGGTAATTGATGATAGGAAATAGCTTTATATTTTCTATTGGACACTTCCTTACTCTCCACCCCCATTCCCCATTCCCCAATTCCCCATTCCCAATTCCCCAATTTCCCATTCCCCATTCCCCATTCCCCATTCCCCATTCCCCATTCCCCATTCCCCATTCCCCATTCCCCAATTCCCCATTCCCCAATTCCCAATTCCCACACATAGTTAAATCACTATTTAGAAAGATGAATATAGCAGTTGTTGGGCTAAGCCATAAGACAGCCTCTGTAGAAATCAGGGAAAAGCTGAGTATTCCAGAACCACAAGTTGAAAGTGCAATCTCTCAGCTTTTGGGATATCAGCATATTCTTGAGGTGGCTGTACTCAGTACTTGTAATCGTTTAGAAATTTATATTGTTTCTGAAGAGCCAGAACAAGGTATTAAGGAAGTGCCTCAGTTCCTTTCTGAATACAGCAAAATATCTCTTTTGGAATTACGCTCTCACTTGTTTATGTTGCTGCGTGAAGATGCTGTTATGCACTTGATGCGGGTTGCTGCTGGTTTGGATAGTTTGGTTTTGGGTGAAGGTCAAATTTTGGCTCAGGTAAAAAACACTCACAAGCTGGGTCAGCAGTACAACGGTATAAAAACTATTTTGAATCGGTTATTTAAACAAGCTATTACTGGTGGCAAACGTGTCCGTTCTGAGACCAGTATTGGTACTGGTGCAGTTTCCATAAGTTCGGCAGCTGTGGAATTGGCACAAATGAAAGTGGAAAGTTTAGCAAATTGTCGTGTGACAATTCTTGGTGCTGGTAAAATGTCTCGTTTACTGGTGCAACATTTGGTGTCAAAAGGGGCTGAGCAAATTTCAATTGTAAATCGCTCGGTAGAACGTGCTCAGGAATTAGCAAAAAATTACTCTGACTGCCAAATTAATATTCATCCACTTTCGGAAATGCTGACGGTAATTACTGAAAGTCATATGGTATTTACTAGCACTTCCGCAACTGAGCCAATTATTGACCGCGCTAAGTTAGAAATGATTTTAGAGCCAAGTCAATGTTTAATGTTATTTGATATTTCTGTACCGCGTAACGTCGCTGCGGATGTTAATGAGCTTTCTAACGTCCAGGCTTTTAATGTTGATGATTTAAAGGCTGTTGTCGCACAAAACCATGAAAGCCGAAGAAAAATGGCACAGGAAGCTTTAGGTTTATTAGAAGAAGAAGTCGAAAATTTTGATGTGTGGTGGCGTTCTCTTGATACTATCGCCACAATTAGCTGTTTACGAAATAAAATTGAAACAATACGCGAACAAGAATTAGAAAAGGCTTTATCTCGTTTGGGTTCGGAATTTGCCGAAAAACATCAAGAAGTTATCGAGGCTTTGACCAAAGGTATTGTTAACAAAATATTGCATGACCCAATGGTACAGTTAAGAGCACAACAAGATGTAGAAGCTAGAAAAAAATGTATGCAAGCTCTGCAAATGCTATTTAATCTTGATGCAGGGGAGCAGTTTAGCTAAATAAGGGGAGTGGGGAATAGGGAGTAGGGAGTGGGGAGTAGGAAATAAGGAATAGGAGAGTCAAAAAAACTTTTATATTATGCCTCATCCTCCCAATCTCTCTCATTCCCCACTCCCCACTCCCCACTCCCCACTCCCCACTCCCCACTCCCCAGCACCCCATACCGAGTCCCCAGCACCCCACTCCCCTCTCAAAAATAATGGCTCCTCGAAGTTTGTCCAAGCTCAGTTATCGGGTAATTATATTTCTGTTGGGGGGATGGCTATTGTTGGATATGGTCTCCCGTCTGACAGCAGAAATTCTTTGGTTTGGTGAAGTTGGTTATTCACGGGAATTTTTCTTACGCTTCGGGACACAACTGGGGCTATGGCTAACAGTGTTTGTAATTTCTGCTGGCTTTTTACTAGGCAATATCGCAATAGCTTTGCGGTTGAGAAAAAAACAAGAGGATAAGAAAGAAACCAACTCAAAATTCACAGTTCAAAACTCCAAACCATCCCCCTTATCCCCTTCATCTCAACCAATAAGGTTACGCTTTCTCCTTCCTGTAGTATTAGGATTGAGTGCTTTAGTGGGGTTAGTATTAATTTACTATGGATTGGCGGCTTTTAATCTTTGGCAACCAATTGCAGCGCTAGGTATAAAATTACCAGCTTTGCCACAGTTTAAAGGATGGCTTATCTCCCCGACAGAAGGAAGTTTGTTGTTATTTCTAACTGCTGCAATTGTTATTTATCACCGAGTTTGCTTAGCCGTATTTTCTTTATTATTATCTTTATTATTTGCTTCTCTATTATCAGGAAATTGGATAAAAATTTTACAGTTTTTTTATCCTACTAACTTTAATCAAGCAGAGCCTTTATTTAACTTAGATATTAGCTTTTATATATTTTCACTACCGTTTTGGGAACTCTTAACTCTATGGCTACTGGGACTATTTTTATACAGCATAATTAGCGTTGGATTGATTTACTTACGTGCGGCAAACAGCCTGAGTGAAGGTTATTTCTCTGGTTTCACAGTACCACAGCGACTTCAACTAAATACCTTAGCTTGCTTACTAATGCTTACGGTTGGACTGCGTTATTGGCTGCTGCGGTACTCATTATTGTTTTCCCAGGATAGTGTAAATTACGGTGCAAGTTATACTGCGGTTAAGGTACAGTTACCAATGTATACTTTTTTGAGTTTTTTAGGAGTTTGTATTGCTATTTCCTTACTACTGCAGGTAGTTTTTTTATCTCGATTTATTAAAAGTAATACAAAAAAAAAGAGTGTGTCTGTAACGAATCACAGTCAAAAATTTAGGAGAAAAATATCTCATATTTCTACTATTTCATCTTCTATTAATGTTATTTATCCACCTTATTTAGTTTTCGGCTTGGCTTTGTTTTTGATAGTCGCAGCAGTATCAGGAGAATTAGTCCCCAGTGTGGTGCAACGCTTTATTGTTCAACCTAATGAACTAGCTCGCGAACGTCCGTATATCGAACGTACAATTGCCTTGACTCGCGAAGGTTTCAATTTAAACTCGATTGAAGCACAAATTTTTACACCTCAAAATACACTTTCAGAATTAAAGCTAAAACAAAATGATTTAACTGTTCGTAATATTCGTCTGTGGGATACACAGCCTTTGTTACGAACGAACCGTCAACTACAACAAATTCGACCTTATTACAAATTTAAAAGTGCTGATATTGACCGTTATAGTTTTAGGAGGGAAGGAGAAAGTAACGTTAAGAAAGAGAAAGAAAAACAGCAGATAATTATTGCCGCAAGAGAGCTAGATTTTGATGCAGTTCCCCAGCAAGCTCAAACTTGGGTAAACGAACATTTAGTTTATACCCACGGTTACGGCTTTACTTTGAGTCCGGTTAATACTGTTGCTCCTGGTGGATTGCCTGATTATTACGTTAAGGATATCGGGGTTAATGTTCCTGGTGGTGATGGTGCCCTCCAAGTTTCAAATGAACGCATTCGGGAAAGTATTCCTATCGGAAAACCGCGAATTTATTACGGTGAAGCAACCAATAATTATGTAATGACTGGGACAAAAACTAGAGAGTTGGACTATCCCAGTGGTGATGAAAATGTCTATAACATTTATGACGGAAGAGGTGGAATTAATATTACTCCATTTTGGCGACGCTTGTTGTTTGCTCAGTATCTCAAAGACTGGAAAATGTTACTAACAGGTGACTTTACGCCAAAAACAAAATTACTTTTTCGTCGCAATATTCTCGAACGGGTGGAGACTATCGCACCATTTTTACGTTACGATAGCGACCCTTATTTAGTTGCTGCTGATGCTGGTGCAACAACCATTAATGGGGAAAAAACTTATCTTTACTGGATTATTGATGCTTACACTACCAGCAATCGCTTCCCTTATTCTGACCCTGGTAAAAATAAGTTTAATTACATCCGTAACTCAGTAAAGGTTGTGATTGATGCTTATAACGGCGGTGTCAATTTTTATGTTACTGACATAACTGACCCAATCATCACTACTTTTGGGGGGATTTTTCCCAACTTATTCAAACCTCTAGAGGCTATACCTGCAAGTCTATATAGTCATATTCGCTACCCAGTAGATTTATTTGAGACTCAATCCGAACGTTTACTGGCTTACAACATGACTGACCCGCAAGTATTTTATAATCGCGAAGACTTGTGGCAAATACCGAAAGAAATTTACGGTCGTGAACCCCGACCGGTACAACCTTATTTTTTAATTACTGATTTACCAGACGCTTCCTCTGAAGAGTTTATTTTGCTTCTTCCTTTCACCCCAACCCAACGTCCAAATTTAATTGCTTGGTTAGCTGCACGTTCTGATGGAGATAAATACGGAAAGTTATTGCTATACGAGTTCCCTAAACAGCAGTTGGTTTATGGAACTGAACAAATCGAAGCCTTGATTAACCAAGACCCTGTAATATCCCAGCAAATTTCTCTTTGGAACCGTGAGGGTTCACGAGTTCTTCAAGGCAATTTACTGATTATCCCCATTGAGCAATCTTTACTGTACGTCGAACCGCTTTACTTGGAAGCTGAACAAAACAGCTTACCAACTTTAATTAGGGTAATTGTTGCTTACAACAACCGCATTGTCATGGCTGAAACTTTGCAGTTGGCATTAAAAGCGATTTTTCAAGAGCAAAAACCTACTACTGCTCCTATTGTACGTCCGGTGCAGTAAAGACCAAGTTTATTGGGCTTCCATAATCTGGATTTGTTTGTGTATAAATATCCCAAAAATCAGTTTGACCAAAAATGGTTTGTTTTTCTGATGATTATATTTAGAAATACTTATCAATCAATTCTTCTATTGTTTAGGAAATAATGCTAAATGCTGAGGGAAGTGGAATTCGACAACTAGGAACCGACTTTTTTTAATGTATACCCTTGGTAAACAACTTTATAGAGATTATTCAGTTCTATTTACCCTGTTTTAGCTCTGATAGCCTTTACATACGCTACTTTTAGCTGACTCCGTTTTGCTTTTTTAATTACTGAAGTCACAACAGAATTGAGCAAAATGTAAAAAACTACTTAAGAAATCTCAACTTTCTCACACATTAGCAACAAAATTGACATTGATTCACGAAAAACGTCCACGCGACATTTTTGCTGTGTCCGAGGAGGATATCTAATAAAAAATTCGATTCATTTCTAATTTGATACGGCTCTAATTAGACTTGCATCGAATCAAATTTGACAAATTATGACCAAAGAGCGATTTCAAATTTTGTTGAAGTTTTTTAAGGCTTTGGGGGATGAAAGTAGATTGAAAATATTGGGTATCTTGGCTTCCCAAGAATGTAGTGTTGAAGAATTAGCAGCACTACTCCAACTTAAGGAACCTACGGTCTCCCATCATTTGACCAAGCTCAAAGAGTTAAATTTAGTTACGATGCGTCCGGAGGGTAATAACCGTTTGTATCAGTTGGATAGCGAAGCTTTGCAAAACCTGAGCAAGGAAATATTTACTAGTAGTCATCTTGCTTCTCTGGTTGAGGATGTCGATACTGAAGCTTGGGAAAACAAAGTCTTAAGCCATTACCTCGAAAGCGATCGCCTCAAAGAAATTCCCACGAGTCGCAAAAAGCGTCTAGTAATTCTCCGGTGGTTAGCGAATAAATTTGAGCATGGGGTTAATTACCCAGAACAGGCTATAAATGAAATTCTCAAGCGCTACTACCCAGATTGTGGTGTTTTACGACGCGAGTTGATTAGTCACGAGCTTATACAAGTTGATGAAGGACTGTATAGAGTTGCAAGTGCGAAGGCTAATAAAAATAGTTGAGTGTGTTCCGAAATAAATGCTTGGAGTTTAGAGGAAAGAAGCAAATGAAAGATTTAACTAGAAATATTGCCAATCGAAAGATATTTTCAATTTTTTTAACAATGGTGACAAAAGTATAGCTTAATTGATACCTAGCTTGTTTAAGTTTTTGCCCTAAATGTAGTAAAAATACTACCCCCTACCAGTATCCCACCCCTGAACTTTGGAGGTGGGAATATGGAATGGGTAAAATCCGTATTTTTAGCTTGCTAAAGTACTAGCTTGATTCAAACTCTAGAAAATACCCCTATTCTTTTATAAAGAATTCTTTAATATTTAGTAGCTACTAGTCATATTTTTAACCCATAGACGGTTATAAGTTCATAATTTGTGTATAAAAAATAATAGTCGAATAAGTAAATATATCTGGCAAAATAATTTACTTGATTAAAAATTTACATATTTCTGCTAAAGTTCATTAAATTTATACAATCATTTCTTAAACTAATCATTAATTTTGGATTAATAAGGTAAATAAAATCTATATGCATCCGTAGCACAACTTAGAGTACTAAAATACTCATGAAAACGCTACAGGTCTTGCAAGGGTGTCATTTAAACAACGATTTACCTGTGAAATATAAACAAGTAGGTGTAATTCATGCTTAAAAAGGTCATAGTACCAACCCTAGTAATTTCTGGAGCCGTATTTGCTGCTTTTATGCTGCTTTTAGCGACTAAAGGTTCAGAGCAAGTAGAAGTCCAATTAGACAATAAGCAAGTGTTTTATGGAGATTTAAAGGATATTGTCACTCCTGGTGTGGGAGCAGCCTTTAGTCTGGGAATCGGAGTTACAGGAGCCTTAATTGTTGGATGGGGACAGTCGAAGCGCAAAACATCTGAATTAGAAAATCGCTTATCCAATCTACAAAACAGACTAGCTCAACAGAATTCAGAAATTGAAGCTCTAAAGGTTTCACCAGCGAATCCCGCTTTAAGGCAACTAAGATGGTTTCTGGAAGACTTCAATTCAACGGTTGAAGATGATGACTACATATCAAACACAACCATGAAATATGAAATGGAGCCATCAAGTTACACAATGGCAAACTATACAGTGGCAAAAGTAGGTGAAGAAGAAAGCGATAGGGAACAAACCAGTTGGAAACAAATGCCAACAGCGGAGATTGCCCCAATATTAATAACTGGTCAAGAAAGTGATTCTCAAACAAAAAATACTAGAAAATATGGTGTGCAAAGTGCTTCGACAATGTTTCCTTCTACTCAATCAGTTATTGGATTGAATCATCAAAATAGGAATTAATCAATTAATTAATCACCTATTATTGCGTAGATAAAAAATCTCTGTTCCATCTTTTTTTGCATTAATTTTGCATAGTTTTGCATAATTTTTAAACAGACTCGGCTATTTTCATTCCCAGTTTATAGTTCATCCCAACCAAGATAACCCCACCCTTAACGGGGAGTCACCGTTGGGGTGCGGTTCCTTTCGATTGTCACTAGCTAGCTTGCGATTGCTAGTTAAAATCTTATAATTTGGAGTGAACTAGATTAAAAAATAAATGAACTTATCAATTGCACACTTGGGACCCCCTGGAACTTACGCGGAACAAGCAGCCTTGTTTTACGTGAACTGGCTGGCTAAGAATACAGGGGTAGAAGCGATTTTATGTCCTTATCCTAGTATTGCTCAAACACTAAAAGCAGTAGCCTCACAGCAAGCTCAGCTAGCTATGGTACCGGTGGAAAATTCCATCGAAGGTGGTGTAACGATGACTCTAGATACTTTATGGCAACTAGATAATCTACATATCCAATTGGCTTTGGTTATGCCCATAGTCCATACTTTAATTTCCTGCGCTACTAATTTAGAGGAAATTAAAACAGTTTATTCCCATCCTCAAGCTTTAGCACAATGTCAGGGATGGCTGGAAAAATTTCTACCCAACGTACAATTAATTCCGATTAATTCAACAACCGAAGCCTTACATCAACTAGAACAAGACCTTAGTGCAGCGGCAATATCATCAGCAAGAGCAGCACAACTATATAACCGTCCTATTATTGCAAACGGTATCAGTGACTATCCAGAAAATTGTACTCAATTTTGGTTGGTAACACAGGATTCTTTACCTACTAACTGGCTACCACAAACAGAAATGACAGAAATCAATAGTCGCGTATCCCTAGGATTTAGCTTACCTGCCAATATCCCCGGAGCACTAGTTAAACCTTTACAGATATTTGCCCATTTAGATATTAACCTTAGTCGAATCGAGTCTCGTCCAACAAAGCGTTCTCTTGGGGAATATTTGTTTTTTATGGATTTAGAAGCTTCAGAATCATCACCCAAAATGCAATCAGCTTTAGCGGAATTAGCTAGCCACACAGAGATTCTAAGAATTTTTGGCAGCTACAACGTCTTAGGTGTTGATGCCCTTAGCTCTTAACTACCAATCACCAATTACCAATTACCAATTACCAGCCAACTTTACTCAAAAGTATCTTTGAGAACAGTGCGAGCTGCTAAATGATTACGAGTTGATGTTAAAATTTCGGCTTCCCTTTCCAAACGAGCTGCGGTGTCCTGTAATTCTAATAACATCTGCTGTTCGGAAGCTACACCGTAGAGGTTGCTTGCGACCCAGTGAGACAGTTCTAACGGCAAATCAGGTAAATCCTCTGGCAATTCAATATTTTGTTCTGTCAACTTAGCTGACAGACGCACTACATCTTTTAATAGCTGCTCTACTTCAGTTGCCAAAGGTCTCAAGTCGGACGTTGGTGGTTCATCTTCTATCCACTCAACTAAGGCTACCCGATAAGGCTTTTCACGAACATACTCTAGGACACGAAACCTTTGTTGTCCTAGAGTTAAAATCTTCATTCGGTCATCAGCTAGTCGCTGGAAATGAATAATTTCCGCACAACAGCCAACATTCGCAATCGTTCCCTTAACTGGGTCTACCATCAATACCCCAAATCGTCTATCGCCATCCAAAATAGTGTTCATCATTATTCGGTAGCGAAATTCAAAAATATGTAGAGGTAGTGGTCGAGTTGGAAATAAAACAACATCGGGTAACGGGAACAGAGGTAGTTCGCGTACCGCAATTTGTGAAGAAAATGCCATTTTTACCTTTGTATAAATTGAATCACTATAAAGGTATAGACCCTCTGTTTTGCCCGTACGTTGTATATATTCTACCATTTACTGTTGACTGTTGACTGATGACGGTTGACTGATGACTGTTGACTGTTGACCGATGACTGTTGACTGATGAATGATGAGTGTCAACAAAATTAATGTGGAAATGCTTTGTATGTCACCAGTCAACCGTCAACCGTCAACCGTCAACCGTCAATCGTCAACCGTCAACCGTCAACCGTTAACCGTCAACCGTCAACCGTCAACAATTAAAGTTTAACTTCAATATCAACACCAGAAGGCAAATCAAGCTTCATAAGAGCATCAATGGTTTTAGAAGAAGGTTGGTAAATATCAATCAACCGACGATGAGTACGGGTTTCAAAATGTTCACGTGAATCTTTATCAACGTGGGGTGAACGCAGTACGCAATAAATACGACGTTTTGTAGGTAAAGGAATAGGACCGATAGCTGTAGCGTTAGTCCGATTTGCGGTGTCTACAATCTTCTCGCAAGATGTATCGAGTAAGCGACGGTCAAAAGCCTGTAAACGAATGCGAATTTTTTGCTGTTGTAGAGTAGCCATGTTAAATTTTCCTGGTTCAGTTTTTTTCTAGAGAAAATAATTTGGTGGTTGGTGGTTAGCAGTTAGCAAAATTGATTGAAAAATAAATCTTGAAAAACTAACAACTACCAACTAACAACAACCAACGTTTCGGAGTTGCTTCTTCTTTCTTCCTTTGGACAAGAAAAGAGCAGAGATGTATTGTACCATCACTGCTCCTTTTTTCAGCTTTTCAGCTAAGGTGCAAATAAAGGCGTTACTTAATAATTTTAGCGACGACACCTGCACCAATTGTACGACCGCCTTCACGAATCGCGAAGCGCATACCTTGTTCAATCGCAATCGCGTTGATTAATTCTACGGTTACTTTAATACGGTCACCGGGCATAACCATTTCTACGTTTTTGCCGTCGTCAGAGGTGAAGGCTTTGATTGTGCCAGTTACGTCGGTTGTCCGTACGTAGAATTGAGGACGGTAACCGCTGAAGAATGGTGTTTTACGACCACCTTCTTTCTCGGTCAAAACGTATACTTCACCCTCAAATTGGGTATGTGGAGTAATAGAACCGGGCTTTGCTAATACCATGCCGCGCTCTACATCGGTTTTTTGGATACCGCGTAAAAGGATACCAGCGTTATCGCCAGCCATACCTTCTTCGAGTTGTTTTTTGAACATTTCAATACCAGTAACAGTTGTGCTACGTGTATCTCTAATGCCTACTAACTCAACGTTATCTCCGATTTTTACTTTTCCACGCTCAATACGTCCGGTAGCTACAGTACCACGACCAGTAATGGAGAAAACGTCTTCAACCGCCATCAAGAAGGGTTTGTCTACATCACGCTCTGGGGTGGGAATATAGGAGTCTACAGCGTCCATCAACTTGTAGATTTTATCTACCCAATCATTTTCGCCGCGCTGGGTTTTGGGGTTAGAAGCCATGTGTTCCAGTGCTTGCAAGCCAGAACCTGTAACAATAGGAATATCATCGCCAGGGAAATCATAGCTAGAAAGCAATTCCCGAACTTCCAACTCTACTAATTCTAATAATTCTGCGTCATCAACCATGTCTTCTTTATTCAAGAAGACCACAAGGCTAGGTACACCAACCTGACGCGCTAGCAGAATGTGTTCGCGGGTTTGGGGCATGGGACCGTCAGCAGCTGACACAACAAGGATACCACCATCCATTTGCGCTGCACCAGTAATCATGTTCTTCACGTAGTCAGCGTGACCAGGACAATCTACGTGTGCATAGTGACGATTTGCTGTTTCATACTCTACGTGGGCGGTATTGATTGTAATACCCCGTGCCTTTTCTTCTGGAGCAGCGTCGATTTCGTCATACTTTCTTGCTTGGGCATTACCAGAAGCAGCCAAGGTCATTGTGATAGCTGCTGTTAAAGTGGTTTTGCCGTGGTCAACGTGTCCAATAGTACCAATGTTGACGTGAGGTTTATTCCGTTCAAACTTTGCGCGTGCCATGAATACTTATTTCCTTTAACTAGATTATGCGTTCCCTTTGCTTTTTGCGATGATAGCTTCTGCCACGTTGCGAGGCACTTCATCGTAGTGGCTAAACTCCATCGAGAAGATGCCTCGACCTTGGGTCTTTGACCTAATGTCTGTGGCGTAACCAAACATTTCTGCCAATGGTACTTTTACAGTTACTTTGGCAAGACCTTGCTCAGAACCCATCCCTTCAATTTGCCCACGACGGGAGTTAAGGTCACCCATTACATCACCGAGGTAATTTTCGGGTACTTCTACCTCAACTTTCATCATAGGTTCTAACAGGACAGGAGAAGCTTTCATCACAGCCTCTTTCATCGCCATTGAGCCAGCGATTTTAAAAGCCATTTCTGAAGAGTCTACATCGTGATACGACCCATCAACCAGTGTCGCTTTGACATCAATTAGTGGATATCCAGCTAAAACACCAGATTCACAGCTTTCTTTCATCCCTGCTTCTGCTGGATTGATGTACTCTTTAGGTACAGTACCACCAACGATTTTGGAGACGAACTCAAAGCCGGTTCCGGGTTTTCCTGGCTCTAAATCGATGACAACGTGACCATACTGACCTTTGCCACCACTTTGACGGATGAATTTACCTTCAATTCTATTAACAGCTTTGCGAATTGTTTCTCGGTAAGCTACCTGAGGGGCACCCACGTTTGCTTCAACCTTAAATTCGCGCAACATTCTGTCTACCAGAATTTCCAGGTGTAACTCTCCCATCCCAGCAATTACTGTTTGGTTCGTTTCTTGGTCTACACTGACACGGAAGGTTGGGTCTTCTTCCGAAAGAGCTTGTAGAGCCTTGGACAATTTGTCCATATCGTTCTTGGTCTTGGGTTCTACCGCAACCGAGATTACAGGCTCTGGAATAAATAGCGATTCTAAGATAATAGGAGCACTTTCGTCACATATGGTGTCACCAGTCAAGGTGTCCTTTAAGCCCAGAGCAGCACCCAAATCACCCGCTCGCATTTCATCCACGTCTTGACGGTCGTCCGCCTTTAAAATAACTAGACGGGAAATCCGTTCTTTCTTGCCTTTGCTAGCGTTATAAACATAACTGCCCTTTTTAAGGACGCCAGAATAAACACGCAGGAAGGTCAAACGACCGTAGGGGTCGGACATAATCTTGAAAGCCAGAGCCGCCAGAGGTTCGTTGTCATCAGCACGACGCTCGACGGTATCACCATTGGGTACTGTACCTTGAATCGGTGGTACATCAATTGGTGCAGGTAGGTAATCAACTACCGCATCTAGCATCAACTGCACGCCTTTATTTTTGAAGGCAGACCCGCAAAGCATCGGTACAATTGTGCCTGCAATTGTGCCTTTACGCAAGGCAGTACGAATTTCTGTTTCGGTAAGTTCTTCACCCTCGAAGTACTTATTCATCAGCTCGTCACTGGTTTCAGATACCGCTTCAACTAGCTTCAGACGATATTCTTGTGCCAGTTCCTGCATATCAGCAGGTATTTCAGTTTCTTCAATATCAGTGCCTTGGTCGTTGTTATAGATGTATGCCACCATCCGCACCAAGTCTACAATTCCTTTAAACTCTGTTTCAGCACCAATTGGTAGCTGAATTGGAATTGCATTTGTCCGGAGACGGTCTGTTACTTGTTCGTAAACTTTATAAAAACTCGCTCCTGTGCGGTCCATCTTGTTGACAAAAACGATGCGAGGCACTTTATAACGGTCTGCCTGACGCCATACTGTTTCTGTCTGAGGCTGTACACCGCCAACAGAACATAAAACTGTAATTACACCATCCAAAACCCGCATGGAACGCTCTACTTCGATAGTAAAGTCCACGTGTCCTGGAGTATCAATAATGTTAATTTGATGTTCTTTCCAGCTGGTACTAATAGCAGCAGCAGTGATTGTAATTCCCCGCTCCCGCTCTTGTTCCATCCAATCTGTAACAGCGGTTCCCTCATGAACCTCGCCGATTTTATGAATAATGCCAGAGTAAAAAAGAATTCGCTCCGTTGTTGTCGTCTTGCCCGCATCTATATGCGCCGCAATACCAATATTGCGTACTTTTTCAAGCGGGTTAATACGTGCCACAGCTGCCTCCTATTAGTTTTCGCCTCATAATATCTTGTATATTACTCTTTGTTAACTTTCAATACGTTTACGGAAAACCGTCTAAATTTTTTAATGAATTCCGAGGGAGCAAGAAAGAAGGAGAGTTCTAATTTCTTCCTTCTTCCTTTCTTCTTTAATAACGATAATGTGCAAAGGCTTTGTTCGCTTCTGCCATCCGGTGCGTTTCTTCCCGCTTCTTAATTGCGCTTCCAGTTTCGTTGGCAGCATCCATTAATTCATTAGCCAATTTATTTGCCATTGTTCTACCTGAACGTTGGCGAGAATATTGTACTAACCAACGCAGTGCCAGACTTATTCCTCGGTCTGTACGCACTTCCATTGGTACTTGGTATGTAGCACCACCGACACGACGCGCTTTGACTTCTACCAAAGGCGTTGCGTTACGAATCGCTCTTTCAAATGTTTCTAACGGGTCATTTCCCGTCCGTTGCTCGATTGTTTTCATTGCTTCATAAACAATCCGCGCAGCCAGCGACTTTTTGCCATGACGCATTATCCGCCGAATAATCATACTTATCAGGCGGCTGTTATAAACTGAGTCAGGCGGCACTGGGCGCTTTTGAATAACACCACGACGAGACATACTTTACCTTTAAATTTCGGAGTAGGGACGAAAACTATACGGAGTTTGGATTACTGTTTCACTGCATTTCACAGCAATGATGAAATCTTCCTTGCTATCCTGCAACTAGACAAGCAAGGTCACAACATTATATCCCGTCCTGGAGCTAATTAAAACGCCATTACCGCTAAACGTTCTAAGAATTACCAGGTGTTTTATGCTGCGGGTCATACCAATTTAACTTAATTTCGTTTAAATTGGACGCCTAGACACCAGATTTCACATTCATACTTGTTACTTAAGGCTTCCCAGATTTGAGATTTTAAACTTTAGATTTGAGATTTTATTTTTTGATAAACACTCTCAGTTTTAACTATGGAGACAATCCTGTTACGCCTAGAGCCACTTTATTTTAATCATTAGATGAATCTAAAATCCAAAATTTAAAACCCAAAGTTGGGTCACTATTAACAACAAACAGTGCCGTTGCTCTAAGCTTTTGCTTTCGGTCGCTTGGTTCCATACTTGGAACGACCTTGTTTGCGGTCTTTGACTCCGGCTGTATCCAGGGTGCCACGAATAATGTGGTATCTCACACCTGGTAAATCCTTAACCCGACCGCCACGAATCATTACCACTGAGTGTTCTTGCAGATTGTGACCGATTCCTGGAATGTAAGCTGTAACTTCAAATCCAGAGGTTAACCTCACCCGCGCTACTTTGCGAAGAGCTGAGTTTGGTTTTTTGGGAGTAGTCGTGTATACCCTGGTACAAACACCTCGACGTTGCGGGCATTGTTTCAGCGCAGGGGACTTGGTTTTCTGACGCGCTAGCTCGCGTTCCGTACGAATTAACTGCTGTATTGTTGGCATGAGTTACAGCGCGTAAAGCTGATTTTAGTCTAAGTTTTAACAAACCCTAATTTTACCGCTTTGTAAAGGATTCTGTCAATCAATTATTTTTTTTAATATTTCTTAATACTTATTCAAGCTTATTTGTCAATTGAGAAAGAATTTCCACAGTCACAGTTGGTGTTGGCTTGCGTGTTATGAAAGCGAAAACCACCGCCCATTAAATCTTCTGAGTAGTCTACAACCAAGTCTTTGACAAAATCACAACTGGGAGCGTCTATTACTAGTTTAATACCATTATTTTCAAACGCGATATCATTTTCTGTCAGGGATTCATCAAAGGACATGTCGTAGTACAAACCACAACATCCACCAGGTTTGATTGCCAAACGAAAAAAGATGTTTGATGACTGCTTGGACTTTAATCGGTTGATTTCGCTTGCGGCAGCTGCACTTAATTGAATCATGGGTGGGGAGTGGGGAGTGGGGAATTGGGAGTGGGGAATGGGGAATGGGGAGTGGGGAGTGGGGAATTGGGAGTGGGGAGTGGGGAATTGGGAGTGGGGAGTGGGGAGTGGGGAATTACCAATTACCAATTACCAATTACCAATTCCCAATTCCCAATTCCCAATTACCAATTACCAATTCCCAATTCCCAATCCCCAATTCCCAATTACCAATTTACATTATTTAGATTTATCTGGTGCGCGAGAATAATCATCTTGATAGCGAATAATGTCGTCTTCGCCCAAATATTCGCCATTTTGGACTTCAATCAATACTAGCGGAATAACGCCAGGATTTTCTAGGCGATGAGCGGTACATTGCGGAACGTAAGTGGATTGGTTGTTACTGAGGAGAATTTCTGATTCCCCACAAACTACCTTTGCTGTACCGGAAACAACTATCCAATGTTCGCTCCGATGGTGATGCATTTGCAAACTGAGACGGTGACCTGGTTTAACTTCAATACGCTTAATTTTATAACCACGTCCTTCTTCCAGAATTGTGAAAGAACCCCAAGGACGGAGTTCTGTTGCAGCAACTCCTTTGGGAGTAGAAGTTGGTGGGATGGGAAGAGAGGTAATTTGTGCTGTTTCTTTTGCTTGAGCCATAAGTCCTTTATTGGGAGAAATTAGAATTTACTAATGAAATCGTTCTCTTAACCATTAATCGAAAAAATAGGGGCTATTTTGCAACCGTAAAAATTGGCAATTGCGACCACCTTGCCAAACATAGCAAAAGCATACTTAAGGGTGTCATTACAAACTGTTGCAAACAGTGTATCTACATTAATTCTTCACTAATTATCCCCAGTTCCTTATTCTTAACTTCAAATTGCGAATTGCGTTCGCGAAGCGTGCCGCCTCGGCTTATTGCGAATTGCGAATTGCTACTTCCTACTCCCCACTCCCCATCCGAGGAAAACTCCGATGCCATTGTGTACACGAGCAGCTGTACTGGCTGAACGGTCTATGAGTTGTCCCCCAAGATAAAGACTGGTAGAACTACCCCCGTCTAAGTTAAGTGCGTTTACGCAACCTAACTGTTGCATTAAAGCTGCGTGTTCCGCTAGGGTGGGTCCGGCTCCCGATGCTCGGTTATGTACTGCTACTAGTATCAAGTTGCCTGTCGCTGTGTTACAGATGGCACTCCTCACCGCTCTTTCGGCAATAAAGGCGTTGCTAAATCCTTCTGCTTTGGCATCCAGAACTATTTGTTGATTTTGAACTAATAATGGTCCCGCTCCTACTACTTGGGGAAATCTATTAAATTCCCCAGGTAGACTGGCACTTTCTATGCGTATATTAGTACCAATCGGTAATGCTGTCGCGTTGTTTAATGCTGTACCTCGTAATGTTAATAAATAACCATCTGCTGGAATGGGGATGGGGGTTTGATTGGCTTTTCCACCTGCTATTTGATTGACGATTTGGTTGCGTTGGACTATTAAAATAATTTCGTTATCCGTCAGGGGTGTGTAAGTTTGTCCCCAAGTTGGTGTGTAGCGAGCTATGCCACTTTGGACAAAGGCTGTGTTGAGAAAAAGTATTGGTAATCTTTGGTTGTTGGCTGTTAATAAATTTTCCACTAGGCTCAATCGACCAAAGTAAAATTGTCCAAAATCGTTCCAAGCAATTGCTCCTCTATTGAGTATTGGGCCAGAAAACCACTGTCCATCTCGACGAAGAGCACCTAGAGGTAAGCGGTTATTACGGTTAAAAAAGCCTGCGTTAATTGCGGAGTAGGCTAAGTATCGTTGTGCCATTTGTAGCAATGGCGCTGTCCCTGTCATGGTGTTATTTTCTGCGGAAATCGGTCGCAGTCTTAATCCTGATGTGCGGGGATTTATTTCTACTGAAATGACTGGGAAGCGGTCTGTGCCTAAATTAACAAATCTTTGTTGCCAGCGTAATCCTGGTGCCCAGTTAATCGTACGCTCTACTAATGCGTCGGGACGTATTTCGATTATTAAACTGTTGGGATTGGCTGCTGTACTATTGCTTGCTGTACTAATACGAGGTGCAAAGCCAAAAGGTACTGATATTCTAACTAGGGTTTGGTTATTGATGACTTCGACTTGCTTTATTGTTGGTTCTGGGATTGGTTCTGGGATTGGTTGAGGAATTGGTTGGGGAATTGGGTTGGGAGTTGGAGATGGGATTATTATTGGTGGTAGTTGTCTGAGTTGCTTGAGTTGGTTGGGTAATGGTTTTAATGTCGGTGTTGGTGCTGGTCTTGGAATTGGATTTACGGGAATGCCATTGTCCGGAACGTTAATGGGAGGAATGTTATTAGGAGCGTCCAGCGGAGTATAACGTTGTATTAATGTAGGGTCTGCTATTCCATCAATAGTTATTGTCCAATCACGATTTGGTGGTGCTGTTGGTTGAGGGTTAATTGCGTCTGGGTCTACTACCCTTTTTACTGGTAATTCTTGTCTAACTTGCCAAGGTGCTGGTCGGTCTAGGTCTATAAATACGCGGTCGCCAAAAATTTGTTTGTCCTGCCGAACGTTTGTTATTTTAGTTATAGTAGTGTTGATGACCAAAGTATTACCTTGGGTTTGTGTTTGCCACCCTGCCGTTTTGGCTAAATTGGTAATGTCTAGGTAGCGATATCCTGCTGCAAGTCGGCTGCTCAAAATCTGTGGTTGATTTGGTGAAGAGAACCACTGTATAGGTTGTCGCACTGGGCTATTTGTACTTAATAAATCCGCACCGAATAATTGCTTTAGCGCTCCATCGCTTAAGTGGATAGTCAAAGAATTTTTTCCCACACGTTGTTGCATCCATACACCGGGTAAAATTCTACCGTTAAGGGAAATTTCATTACCCCAGGCTTCTGCACCTGCTATTGGTGGTGGAGATGGTGGAATTATCCTTGGTGCTGGTTTTATTGGTACTGGTGTCGGAACTACTGGTGTCGGTATCGCTCTAGGTAACTGTTGGGCATTGACTACCATAGTTATGCTGTGACTTAACAAGGTGGTTGATAGTACTGGCAATACTAGAAACCTAATTCTCGTTTTTTTGTCTTGGTTTTTAACTTCTTGGTTCTTTTGTTTACCGCGAAAATTCATAATTTTTACCATAATCAATCTGGTCTGGATGATTAATTTTTCAAATTAACGTGATAAGATATAGATTGGATTCTTGTCACTCAGTAAAGAATCACAAGTTATTTACCCTCGAAAATACTCCTTGCTGTTGTGCAAATTCAGATACGCATTAACAAGCACTGATGGTAGTATTTACAACGTAGATGAATCAAGTCTCTCATCGCTGTTGTGATTGTTTTCTAGTCACCTTACTCGGATACTAGTTTTGCAAGCAACATCTACCAGCAAAAAATATATCTTATGGGGATTGTTAAATGGTCACATGGATTGTCAAATGGTCACATATTGTAATACGCTAAATTTGAAGTTAATTTAAGAAAAACTATAGATTTAAATCAAGCAAGTTACGTACCTCTATAGGTGCGATTGTTTCAATTGTTTAGTTTATTCTCAGTAGGGACTCTATCAGGATATGTTTTGTTTCAAACTAAGTTTTGTTTCATACAAGGTAAAAAATATATTCGCAAAATATGTTTACAAAATATGTTCACGGTAGACGTTTGTTACTAAGTGTTAAACATTGAGAAAATACATCGCTTCAGTATATAAATACAAACATAACTGTTTTAAAGTAATGTTCCCTACTCAGCAAAAACACAGAAAAATAACAGGCTGATAATAACACGAAAAGAGTTGAAAACAGAATCCGATATAAGATTTTTGTCTTCAGTTTCGGTTATTCTGGTTTTTTTGTCTCTAAAATTACAAAATTTATGAAAGTTGTAAATCAAGCAAATTAGGTAACTCAATTCATACAGGGTAAAAAGCATGAGTGGCAAGCAAACAAATCAAGAGGAAAAAATGACATCTTCTCATATCAAAACAGGGTGTAATCACGAGGATACTCATCAAGATGCTCATCAAGGTAACTACCAAGGTCAAAGGTGGTTGGTAGAAGAGAGAGACGCTTGTGGTGTTGGTTTTATTGCCCATCGTCGCAACCAGGCAAGTCATGAAATTGTGACAAAAGCTTTAGTTGCTTTGGGTTGTTTAGAACACCGAGGTGGTTGTAGTGCGGATAATGACTCCGGGGATGGTGCAGGAATTATGACCGCGATTCCTTGGGGATTGTTCCAGCAGGAGTTACAGCAGCAAAGTCTCGATAATTTCGAGAATATGGCTGTGGGGATGTTATTTTTGCCTCAAGATGAGGAATTAGCTGCCAAAATACGCGAAAGTGTTGAACAAGTTGCAGTATCGGAAAACTTATCTGTGGTAGCTTGGCGAAAAGTACCTGTACAACCAGAAGTTTTGGGGATACAAGCACGAGAAAATCAACCCCTAATTGAGCAAGTTTTTCTTAAAAGTGAAGATAAAAGTGGTGATGAATTAGAACGAACGCTTTATATTACTCGTCGTCGTCTTTTTAAAGCGGCAAGAAATATTTTTGAGGAATTTTATGTCTGCTCCCTCTCTAGCCGCACTATTGTTTATAAAGGTATGGTGCGTTCTGAGATTTTGGGCAAGTTTTATCACGACTTAAGCAATACGAGTTATAGCAGTGCATTTGCTGTTTACCACCGACGCTTTAGTACTAATACTATGCCAAAATGGCCTTTAGCTCAACCAATGAGGCTTTTGGGTCACAACGGTGAAATTAATACTCTTTTAGGAAATATCAACTGGATGATGGCACGAGAAGCTATTCTTGAACATCCGGTATGGGGCGATCGCTTTGATGAATTGAAGTCGTTTGTGTACATGGACAATAGCGACTCTGCAACTTTAGATAACGTATTAGAGGTTTTGGTGCGGAGTGGTCGCAGTCCTTTGGAAGGATTGATGATTATGGTTCCAGAGGCTTATAAGAATCAGCCGGAGTTAAGTAAATATCCGGAGATAACTGATTTTTATGAATACTACAGTGGGATGCAAGAAGCCTGGGATGGTCCAGCATTGTTAGTATTTAGCGATGGGTTAAAAGTTGGTGCGACTCTCGACCGAAATGGCTTAAGACCTGCACGTTACCTGATTACCAAGGATGATTATATTGTTGTCGCTTCGGAAGCGGGAGTAGTAGATTTCCCGGAAACTGACATTATAGAAAAAGGTAGGCTCGGTCCAGGTCAAATGATTGCTGTAGACCTGGAAAGCCATGAAATCTTGAAAAATTGGGAAATTAAGCAGCGTATTGCCAAAAAACAGCCTTATGGACAATGGTTGCAGGAATATCGTCAAGATATCGAGTCCTTAGTTGCTAATCAGTCTTTATCTGCTAATGGTAAAAACGCCAATGGTAGCGTTAATGGTAATGGAAACGGGAATGGAAACGGAAATGGGAACGGGAATGGGAATGGGAATGGTAATGGACACCATCCGATAAACATAGAAGCAACAAATCCTATTGACCGTCAAAAATTACTCCGACAGCAAGTAGCTTTTGGGTATACCACTGAAGATGTGGAAATGGTAATTCAGCCAATGGCTATAGAGGGTAAAGAACCAACCTTCTGTATGGGTGATGATATTCCCTTAGCAGTGTTGTCAGAGAAACCTCACTTGTTATATGACTATTTCAAACAGCGGTTCGCTCAAGTAACAAATCCTCCGATTGACCCGCTGCGAGAAAGTTTGGTTATGTCGCTCAAAATGGAATTAGGGGAGAGAGGTAATTTATTAAACCCGAAACCAGAGTACGCACGTAGAATTAAGTTAGAATCCCCAGTGTTAACTGAGTCCGAATTAGAGGCTATAAAAAAATCGGATTTCGCAGCAGTTGAGCTATCAACTTTATTTGAAATATCTGCTGGACCAGAGGGTTTAAAAGCCGCAATTGAGAAATTACAATTCCAAGCTGTAGAATCAGTACGTTCCGGAGCGAAAATTTTAATTCTTAGCGACGGCTTTGCACTAAATACTGAACACACTTATATTCCTCCTCTATTAGCAGTCGGTGCTGTACACCACCATTTAATAAAATCCGGGTTGCGGATGAAAACTTCCCTTGTAGTTAATACTGCACAGTGTTGGAGTACCCATCATTTTGCTTGTCTAATTGGTTATGGTGCAGCCGCTGTTTGTCCTTACATGGCACTGGAAAGCATTCAGGATTGGTGGTTTGACCCTAAGACTAAGCAATTTATGGAGCGGGGTAAAATTGCTAACATTAGCCTAGAGCAATCTATAAGTAACTACCGCAAGGCTGTAAATGCAGGGTTGCTAAAAATCCTTTCTAAAATGGGGATTTCGCTATTGGGAAGCTACCAAGGCGCACAAATCTTTGAAGCAATTGGTATCGGTGGTGACTTGTTAGACATTGGTTTCAAGGGAACAACTTCCCGAGTTGGTGGTATTACATTAAAGGATTTAGCACAAGAAGTTTTATCCATTCACAGCAAAGCCTTCCCCGAATTAACAACCAAGAAATTAGAAAATCTGGGGTTCGTGAATTACCGTCCCAACGGTGAATACCACATGAATAGCCCTGAACTTTCTAAAGCATTGCACAAAGCAGTTAGCAAAAAAGAGTACGACCATTACTCTGTTTATAAGAAGTACCTGCAAGAAAGACCAGTCACTGCATTAAGGGACTTGCTAGATTTTCGTATTTCTAATCAACCAATTCCTCTAGAAGAAGTTGAACCAGTTACTGAAATTGTGAAACGTTTCTGTACTGGTGGAATGTCTCTCGGAGCTTTATCACGAGAAGCTCACGAAACTTTGGCTATTGCAATGAACCGTATCGGAGGAAAATCCAACTCTGGAGAGGGTGGTGAAGACCCGGTTCGTTATAAAGTTTTGGATGATGTCGATACAAATGGTAACTCCCCAACTCTTCCTCATCTCAAAGGTTTGCGGAATGGTGATAAGGCTACAAGTGCCATCAAGCAAGTAGCATCAGGACGCTTTGGAGTCACTCCAGAGTATCTAACAAGCGCACAACAAATAGAAATTAAAATTGCTCAAGGTGCAAAACCAGGTGAAGGAGGACAATTACCTGGTCCAAAAGTTAGCTCGTACATTGCGATGCTGCGACGTTCAAAACCTGGTGTAACCTTAATTTCACCTCCACCACATCATGATATTTACTCAATCGAAGACCTAGCGCAGTTAATTTTTGACCTACACCAAATTAATCCAGTTGCCAAAGTCTCGGTGAAACTGGTAGCGGAAATTGGTATCGGTACTATCGCAGCAGGTGTAGCAAAAGCAAACGCGGACATTATTCAAATTTCCGGTCACGACGGTGGTACAGGAGCTTCACCACTGAGTTCCATTAAACATGCTGGTTCCCCTTGGGAATTGGGATTAACAGAAGTACACCGAGTTTTGATGGAAAATGAGTTACGTAACCGCGTAATTTTACGAGTAGACGGCGGTCTAAAAACTGGCTGGGATGTATTGATGGCAGCCTTAATGGGAGCAGAAGAATTCGGCTTTGGTTCCATTGCGATGATTGCCGAAGGTTGTATAATGGCACGAGTTTGCCACACTAATAATTGCCCTGTTGGTGTAGCATCGCAAAAAGAAGAACTTCGCAAGCGGTTTACAGGAATTCCTGAACATGTTGTAAATTTCTTCTACTTTGTTGCCGAAGAACTTAGAAGTTTATTAGCACAACTTGGCTTCCGTTCCATCGAGGAAGTTGTCGGACGTGCTGATTTGTTGACAGCCCGAGAAGGAGTATCGCTCAACAAAACACAAGTACTCAACCTGGATTGTTTAGTAAAACTTCCAGACGCAAAAGAAAATCGTAGCTGGTTGCAACACGAAGAAGTTCATAGCAATGGACCAGTTTTAGATGACGAAATTTTGGCAGACGCAGCAATTAAAGCCGCAATTCAAAATCAATCTACAGTCACCAAAAATTATAAGATTGTAAACACCGACCGAACAGTTGGTGCTCGTGTTGCGGGTTTTATCGCTAAGCAATATGGAGACCAGGGCTTTGCTGGGCAAATCAACCTCAACTTTAATGGTAGTGTTGGACAAAGTTTTGGTGCTTTTAACCTCCCTAACATGATTCTTTCCCTAGAAGGTGAAGCTAACGACTACGTGGGTAAAGGGATGAATGGTGGTGAAATTATCATCAAACCTTCACGCGATGCTAACTATAACCCATCACAAAACGTGATTATTGGCAATACCTGCCTTTATGGTGCTACAGGTGGTGAATTATATGCTAACGGTTTAGCTGGGGAAAGGTTTGCTGTGCGGAACTCTAAAGCAACAGCAGTAATTGAAGGAGCAGGGGATCACTGTTGTGAATACATGACAGGTGGTGTAGTTGTTGTCCTGGGTAAAGTTGGACGCAACGTTGGAGCAGGTATGACAGGTGGACTTGGTTATTTCTTAGATGAAGACGGTTCCTTCCCAGAATTAGTGAACAAAGAAATCGTCAAAACTCAGCGTGTGGTTAGCAAAGCTGGTGAAAACCAACTGCAAGAACTAATTAAACTACATGCTGAACGCACTGGTTCCCCCAAAGCAAAAATGATTTTGGAAAATTGGCAAGAATATTTACCCAAGTTCTGGCAATTAGTTCCACCTTCCGAAGTTAACGTACCTGAAGCAAATCCGGCTGAGGAAATGCAACTGAGTTCAGTTTAATCGCGACACCAAGTAATTAGGTTCGTAGTAGCGCTTTAGCGCCAATCTTAGTTTTGCCTTAAAGAGAGAGAAGAGGCGCTAAAGCGCTACTACGAACCTTCGAGTCTCTACATTTACAAAAAATTTAAAAGGATGCGAAATTTTCGCATCCTTTTTTAATCAACATGAGTTGTCATTTTTTTAAACTTTAGCCAGGGAAAATAACTCACTGACAAATCACGCTACTTCGTCGCTGTCATCAATTTAGAGTCTTTGTCTTGTAATTCCAGCAATTCTGGAACTGTTACAAAGCGATAACCTTGTTTCCTAAAGTTCTCTATTATTATGGGTAAGGCTCGTACTGTGTTAGTGCGTTCTCCACCACCATCGTGCATCAACACGATACCACCGGGTTTTGCTTCTCTCATTACGTTACTAACCAACCTTGCTACTGGAGGACGGCTGTAATCAATAGAATCAGACGACCACATAACAACAGCGTACTTTTGATTTTTGGCGTAATTCGCAACCCCATTAGTCATTATTCCTCCTGGTGGACGGAACAAATTGGTTTTCACCCCTGTGACCTTATAAACTTCGTTTGCAGTGTTGTCTATTTCAGCTGCTGCAACCTGGGGATTCATATAGTGATACCAATGATGCCAAGTATGGTTAGCAATAACGTGACCTTCAGCAACAATCCGCTTACCTATTTCCGGGAAACTCTTCATATTTCTCCCGACAACGAAAAATGTGCCTTTGATGTTGTTTTGCTTGAGAATATCCATCACTTGGTCAGAAAACTTAGGCCAAGGACCGTCATCAAAAGTTAAAGCAATAACTTTTTGCGAAGGGTTGAGTTTTGCATCAGCGATTGTTACACCTTTAAATCGTGATGGCAAATCGTAGACAACACCTTTTGCATTAGCCTCTAACTGCCAAGAATTGAGCATTTGCGATTTAAATTGCTCAACTCTTTGTTGGGTAGGAACTTGGACAATCGGACTATCACCCTTTATAGGTTCCCCACCAATCTGTGCTAGAGATAAATTTGGCTTCATAGGAGACATAAAGCCAAGAGTTAATGTGGCTGCTAAACCCACCAGCGCAAGTAACACTCCTTGCGGCCAGATAAACGACTTTTTATTTTTTTTCACTTCATAGCTCCTTCAAGGGGTAAGACGGTCAGCCATGTATCTGACGCTACGTTATAGCACAAAACATCTCGATTTTAAATACCGAGTCATCCAAGAATATTCTTAAAATCTCAAAACTACTTAAAACTATTAACTAATCAGGAAAAAGATTATACAGTTAGAAGTTAAGTAGGAAAGAGTAGATAGATTTACTTATGTTTGTAAAAATTCCTCAATAAAATAGTTCATTTACTTTTCCTATATTTTGTATTGTTAAATATGAAGTTTTAGTTTCATAGTTTACAACTACTATATTACAATTTGCGGTTATTGCTTAGTTTTAAGAAAAAGTTAAAACTTCAACCGAGTATTGAATCGCTTGACGCTCAGTCAATTCAATAAGTTTCTCCCAACCAAACGGTTTGATGACCCTAGAAGTACATTCATTTTTCCTCTCATAACTGGAAAGTGGGCATTCAAGGATTCACTTAGTATTTATATTCCAGTTATTACTCATTTCTACGTAAGCGTCAATTACTAATATCTATTGTTAAGTACTTGTTTCTCACAAAGATTCTTGTGGCACAGGACTAACTCAAAAAAACTTTAAGTGCATCCAGACTTTAACTATAAAGTTGTACATAAATCCAAATTCTTTCAACCAAACAAGGTTTGATGTAGAATTATTTAAGCATTTTTCCTCCGCAGGAGTTGTATTTTAAGATACAAACAGCACTGAAATCATGTCTAAGTACTAGTGTTTTTAGTCACCTGTAAACAGTATCAAAACTTAAGCATATATTTATAAGTAAAACTGTCCAGGATAAGAACTATAACAGAATACTTTTTCATAAACAAATATTCCTTATCCGGTCAAAATTGGAGGAATGGGGAGTCGAAAGTCGGGAGTTGGGAGTCGGGAATACTTCACTTTTGCCAGACGACTAAAATCACCCCGGCAATAATAAAACCTAAACCGAGCAAACGTACTACAGGAATAGACTCTCGAAAAAGAAAATGCCCAAGTAGTACAGAAAAGATATAAACAAGAGAAGCAGAGGGCCCAGCGACACTAAGGTTGACCCTGGTTAGTAGAAGGATGTATAAGACCGCACCAACAGCATAACAGCCCAAACCAAGGACAAGTTCCGGGGTAGTCAAAATACTTAATATATGTGATGTCGCATTAGTAATATTAACCCGACCTAATTTAGCAGCACCTAACTTTAAAAAAACTTGTCCACCGACACTTGCGAGGACAGACATAAGCAATAATAAAAACTCTTTTGGTGTCATTTCTTCTTTGCGACTCTGCGACTTTGCGTGAGAAATTCATTCTTTCTATTTTTTTGATGATGAAATTAAATTAAAGCCAGCAGTCTCCTTAAGAGTATAAATCGGACGACCTTTAACTTCCTCATAAATACGACCAATATATTCACCCAAAATTCCAATACAAATTAATTGCACAGCACCTAAAAAAAACATAGCGATAGTAATTAAAGTAAAACCAATTAATGGTGCAGTAGGGTCAAATAAACGCCAATACAAAACTAGTACCATCATTAATAAGGCAGCAGCAGCTGACAAAAGCCCAAAATAAGTAGCAACTCTTAAAGGAACTTTTGACAGAGATATAATACCATTAATTGCCAGAGCCAAAGATTTAGCAAAGGTATACTTTACCTCTCCAGCAAAGCGGGGGTCGCGTTCAAAATATACAGCAGTTTGACGAAAACCAACCCAAGCTCGTAAACCACGAATGTATCGGTTGCGTTCAGGCATAGAGTTTATGACATCAACGACCTGCTTGTCCATCAAACAGAAATCCCCAGTATCAGGGGGAATATTTACATCTGCCAAGCGTCGTAAAATCCGATAGAATGCATAAGCAGTAAAGCGTTTCAGCCATCCTTCTTTTTTACGCGATAAACGAGCTGCATAGACAACATGATAACCTTCTTGCCATTTTTCTACCATCTGAAAAATTAGCTCTGGGGGGTCTTGTAAGTCAGCATCCATAATGATGACTGCTTCACCTTGTGCAAAATTGAGACCTGCAGTCACAGCAATTTGATGACCGAAATTCCTAGCAAAACTTAAATAACATACACGACTATCTTGATGATGTAATTCTCGCATCATACTTAAAGAATTGTCGCGACTACCATCATCGATTAAAATTAATTCACTCTCACCATCTAATGCTTCCATCACCAGATTTAAACGACGGTACATTTCCGTGATGTTCTCTTCTTCGTTGTAGATGGGGATGATAATTGAATATGATTTCTTAACCACGGGATTGTTTGTATATTTGTAAAAATATTCTGTCAATTTTATCTACCCAAGCCACTTATCTTGGCCAAAGCGAACCCATTGTTCCACCAAAGCGATAGCCGAAACCGCAGTCAGCCATAATAAAGTGTGGTATTTTGCTTTTCCAGGGATACATCGGTATAAATAACCTACCGCAAGAAAAAAGAACGGAACAGCAAACACATATCTAGCCAAACTGTATAAACGGTCTTGTGTAAAGAATATAATGACTGAGTGGATGAATGTAAAGTATAAAGAAAACCAAAAAATGTAATTTCCAGCTAACAAGTTAGTAGTTTTGCAGATAATTAAGTCATTGACTTTAAACAAAGATTTTTTCTTAATTTGAAAGTAAATGTATACTACTATTAATAAAGGAGGATACAGAAATAATATATTCCACCAAATAGATTTTGGTTTGAAGATAGATATTTCCCTCTGTGTTACTTGAGAATAAACAAAAATGATAGCTATCAGTAAAACAGTTAACGGAAGATAAAGTCCCAATAGGTCAAATAGTAGCGATTTGGGTAAAAATAATAAGTCCAAATGTAATCCCAATTTTTTACCCCAGTGTTTCTGGTCTTGGAAGGGAGCAAAAAAATCTCCTCTAGTTTGTAAGCAAAACATACCATAAATTGAGTATCCCAATATTGTTGATACCCACATAGTTATGGAAATTTTAATTTCGTGATTGTACTTTCTTGAATATCTTAATAAATTTTCCCAGGAATATACTTTTGAGCTTAACATTTCCCAAATTACCATCGTCCCTAAAGTCGCGGTAGTTGCAAAAAATATTTGTAATAATATGGGACGAGTCGTAGCCATTAAAAAAGTAATTAAAAAAAGTAAAACAATCTGTAAATTATTTTTAATTCTTTGTTGTGGTAAACAAATCCAAATAAATAATATGCTGAATGCAGTGAATATACTTTCTGTATAGCCATTAACTCTGAAAATAGCCATAGGGTTCAGAGTAAATGCTAGTACTAATAAAAATACTAAATATGAATTCTTTAAACATATTTTAAATACCCAGAATAATGCAAAATTACAAATAATAAACAATATGCTAGATATTGCAGAAAAATAGTACGCAGCTTGTTCTACAGTTTTAGGAGAAAATAATTCACGTACAAGAAAAGGCCAAAGAGGATAAAAAGCTGTGCAACTGGGATTAACAACCATTCTTGCATACGCTTCTACATCCCAATAGTAACTTTTATCAGGACCAACTGGAGGAATTTCTCGATATAATCTTGTTGCTGAAAAAAACTTATGAAAAGACTCAGGAGAAATCAACATACCCAGTGCAGCGCATAGTATAAATGCACAACATACTATTAGAGGTAAAATAAAGATAATGACATTTTTTTTAGTAGTCATACCTTTTTACCTTGTTGCATGTTGACAAAAATCCTAATTTTTTTTAACAAATAAATACACATCATCACGTTGATATTGTAAATTAAATTTTTGTTCACTCTTAAGTTTATTTACTAAACCGATGGCAAATTCTTGACTACTACCCCAACCAGGATGACGAGTATTTAATAATATATAATTAAACTGAGCTAGATTTGATGGTACATTATTTGAAGTAAAATTTATTAATTCTCGATGACTCAAATGAGGGCTAATTTCTGCTGTTGTATAAACACTTCCTTTCGTTTTGACCAAAGAAATCGCTTCTCTAGTTGCTCCCCAAGTGTCTATAGTCTTTAAATATCTTCCACCAAAATAAGTATATTTAGCTAAACACAAAAAAGACACGATAGACCATATAATTATTGCACGTTTAGTTTGCAGCCACCCTTTACCAGCAGCAAGAGTCGAAATTACGGCTATTATTAAAAATGGTAATGCTGGAAGAGAATATTGATGTACTAAATCTTTTTGGGTTTGATAATCAGTTAATAGGTTTAATGCTATACAAGGAACAGCACCTAGCAAAGGTTTAATACTTGCATAAGAAAGTCCCCAAATAATAGGGATTATCAACAAAATTATATATCCTAAATTATCTAAAGAAAAAATAGTTCCAAAAATAATTCCTGGTTTCAAAATCAAATTTGTTGCTATCTCAAAAACTGAATTTCCTAGATAGCTATAACGTCCTACTGCTGCTGCTTCCTTCCCGCTAAAAGTAGGAATAATAATTTGAGTCGAAATTAGGAACCAAGCAATACCAGCAAGAATAGCTATTAGACCGCATACACGTCGCTTATCAAAAACCAGCAACCAAAAACCCATTGCTACCACTGTTAAGGATAAGACTGCTTTGCACGCTAAAATAAATATAATGCTTATACCAAACCAAACAATTTTACCTTGACGTGCAAATAAAACCGCAGCTAAAAATAGAGGTAGTGCTATAACTTCTGGGTGAAAATCAAATAAATTAACGTTAAACACTACAGGATATAATAGATAAACTATTGCCATTGCTAGAGCTTGGCTTTCCTTTAATCCTGCTTGCAGTGCTAAGTACCATGTTGGTATAGTTCCCAATGCTAGAGATACTGACTGTACCACGAATAGCCAGTAAACAGTCGGATAAATTTTGTAAAGTGCAGCTAACAAATAGTGAATTAAAGCTGCATGGTCTCCAAGAATATGAAAACCCATGTAAGTAGAAATAGGTGGTTTTCCTTGACTAATTAAATAAATTGCTTGGTCAAAAATCCCTAAGTCAAAAGCAGTTGATTGAAATAGCTCGTGCTTTAAAATGCTGGCTAATAATAAAATTACCGCGCTGACAACAGTTATCCAACCGACAGTATTTAATTTGATTAGTTTCTGCATATTTTAGTGTCTGATTCTTATCAACTACTTTTCTCAAATAAATATACATCATTATGTTCGTATATTAAATTACATTTTGGATTCTTTTTTAAGGTGTTTATCAAATTGAAGATTAACTCTTTATCTTCTTTTGGATGATGGGGGTTCAGTAATATATAGTCGAATTTATTTAAATCCTGCGGTGGTTGACTTGCATCAGGAAAGTTTATTATTTTTCTATGAGTTAAATGGGGAATTATGTGGAATGTCGCGAAAACGCTTTTTTCCGGTTTAACTAAAGATATTGCCTCTCTTGAAGCTTTCCAAGTATCTAAACTTTTGAGATATACCGAACCAAAAAAACCATATTTAGCTAAAGCCAAAAATCCAACTAATGACCAGATAATAATTATTTTTTGATTTTTTATCCATGCTCTACCTGTAGCTAAACTAGAAATAACAGCTACCATAAGAAATGGTAAAGCTGCTAGAGAATAATGGAACATTAAATGCTTTTGTGATTGGTGGTCTGCTAAAATATTTAGTAATATGCAGGGAATCGCACCGACTAAAGGTAACATTCCTTTAAGTGAAATTCCCCAAATTACAGGACTTAGCAACAATAGTAAATATTCTAAATTGGTTGTCGAAAAAATCTTTCCTAAAATAAGTTCTGGTTGTTGCCATAAATTTTGTAGAGCCTGTGAGAAAGAATTTCCTAGATAACTATACCGATAAAGGTGACGCTCCAATTGAGCAGATTCATTCGCAAAAAAAGGAATAATACCTTGGTTCGCGATTATAAACCAAGTAATACCACTAATTAAAGCAATAACACCACATAGACGTTTTTTATCAAAAAATATTAACCACACACCCATTGCAGCAACTGTTAAAGATAAAACAGCTTTACATCCAAAAACCAATAAGATACATAAACAAAACCATCCAGTTTTACCTAAACGTGCTGTTAAAACTGCTGTTAAAAGTGCGGGTACTGCTATTACCTCTGGGTGAAAATCAAAGAGGTTGGCATTGTAAACTAATGGGTAAAGTAGGTAAACTGCTGCAATCGTTGTTGCCAGATTTTCTTTTAGTCCAGCTTGACGCGATAAATACCAAGTGGGTAAAGCTCCTAAGGATAATGCTACAGACTGTACAAAAAATAACCAGTAAACACTGGGATAAATTTTGTACAGCAAAGAAATCGGGTATAATATCCAAGCTGCGTGGTCAGCAAGAATATGAAACCCCAAGAAAGATGATATAGGTGGTAATCCTTGGCTAATTAAATAAACCCCTTGGTCAAAAATTCCCAAGTCCCAAGCGTTGGAATTAAATAACTCGTGTCGTACAATGCTCGACGAAAATAGTATAAAAAAACTAATAATCGTCATCCAAATTACTGTAGTCATTGTCTAACTGCGAATTGCGAATTGCGAATTGCTTAATCAGCCTATCCAAAGCTGTTGAGCAAATTTTATAGATAATCTCGCTAGTAAAACAACAAAAATACCTAAAATACAATAACCTTGACGTGGGTTACGAGAAAGCAATACACCTACCGACAAAATTAAAGGTACTATACCGTAAGCCAAACGACTTAAAGAAATTGTACCCCCAGAGGCCAGCAATAATCCGAACCCACAAAACCCATAGATAACAGTTACTGGAGTCAATTGTTTACGCAAACTCCATAGTATATATGCACCACCTAGGAACATTAATACGTTTAGCAAGTTAGTGATGATATTATCTGTTGCCACAATTAACAAAGTTGTGACAAAAGCATAAAAAAGGTAAATAATCTTGCTCCCACTCCAATTTTTACCCAGAAGCCATAAGCTATAAGCGCTTATTAAAACGATAGAAAATAATAATGGATGCAATGGGTTCGTGATATAACCCTGCTGCCAATTTGTAGTACCAACCACAACTTGTGCGAGCATATCCCACCACCCTTGTCCATCAAATCCCAAAGAGGGACGCCATCCTCTTTGTGCGCTAATAAATGCTAGGGGGTTACCGAAGTTAACCGCACAGTAGATACTAAATAGTGCTACTCCTGTTCCCGTAGCTAAAGCCGCGATATAGGCAATCGCTGGTTTACGCTCTTTCCAAGCTGCTATTAATAATGCTGGTATTAAAGCTAAGCCTGTGGGACGTGTTGCTGTTGCCATTGCTCCCCAAAAAGCAGTCCAACCATATTTTTTTTGGTCGAAGGCTCGCAATGTGCCAATACTGAAGAATAAATATAGTCCTTCCGTATAAATAACCGTTCCGAACAGCGATAGCGGACACCAAGCTAGCACTGCTGTTACCCACCTTGCTGTATCGCTTCCGTATTGTCCTTTAGTCCATAGGTATAAAAAATAAAGAGCTCCTAGAAAAGCCAGGTTGTTTATTAATGTGCCCGCTACTTGGTACGGTAAGCCTAAATACATTAGTAGTCGGATGCACATGGGAAACATGGGAAAAAATGCCAGGTTTTGTTGACTGCCATCATCAACGAATTTATACCCTAAGTTAACGATTTCGTAGTACCAACGGCTGTCCCAAGCATCAAATACCCCTAAACCAAACTTTGGTGCAATACCGTCTGGTGGTGCAGAAAGTTCCGGAGCCACTATTAACATAGCAATCAGTATTATAATTCGACTGCCAAACCACATTGATGCTGGGAAAAGCAAGTCGCTTGTCCATACAATTCTTTTTATAAGTATCTGTACTTGAGCCATGAGCTTGAGTTTTTTTATCTCCTTTTTTTTAAGTCTCCTTACCTATGGTCTTAACACAACGATTTTTTTGTAATATTCAGCACGCTCAACTCCTCTTCCACCAAATTATAAAACCTTGATGATAAACATAACTGCTTAATTGTGACTAGTCTGTATTCGGTAGTTACCAATAAGTTTTTTTCGCTCACTTATGTATTTATATGTATTCACAAGTATTTAAAATTACTTTGGTAGATAGAATAAACCTAACCCCACCCCACCCCACCCCGTAGAGACGCGATTAATCGCGTCTCTACCAATTCCCCATTCCCAATTCCCAATTCCCAATTCCCCATTCCCCATTCCCAATTCCCCATTCCCCATTCCCAATTCCCAATTCCCCATTCCCCATTCCCAATTCCCAATTCCCAATTCCCCATTCCCAATTCCCCATTCCCAATTCCCCATTCCCAATTCCCCATTCCCAATTCCCCATTCCCAATTCCCCATTCCCCATTCCCCAATTCCCCACTCCCTAGACTTAAAGTCCGCTGAATGTCAAATTAAGTGGAGTAGTATTTAATTAAAAAATTGTGAAAGCTATAACTCTTATTGGTTCAACTGGCTCTATTGGTACTCAGACTTTAGATATCGTAGCTCAATACCCAGAACAGTTCCGGCTTGTGGGGTTAGCTGCTGGTAATAATGTAGAAATGTTAGCAGCACAAATCCGACAGTTTCACCCCAGTATTGTGGCGATTTGTGCTGAAGAGAAATTACCTTTATTACGCGAATTGATTGCCGATGTTGACCCTCAACCAGTTTTACTCGCTGGGGAGGCTGGGGTAATTGAGGTTGCTCGTTATGGTGATTCTCAAACCGTCGTTACGGGTATTGTTGGTTGTGCTGGCTTATTACCAACCATTGCTGCTATCGAAGCTGGTAAAGATATTGCTTTAGCTAATAAAGAAACTTTGATTGCTGGGGGACCCGTGGTGTTACCTTTGCTGGAAAAACACGGTGTCAAAGTTTTACCAGCCGATTCTGAGCATTCCGCGATATTCCAATGTTTGCAAGGTGTTCCCAAAGGTGGTTTAAGGAAAATTATTTTGACTGCTTCTGGTGGTTCATTCCGTGATTGGCCTGTAGAAAAGCTTACAGAGGTCACCGTTGCCGACGCCCTCAAGCATCCCAATTGGTCGATGGGACGTAAAATTACTGTAGACTCTGCCACTTTGATGAATAAGGGTTTGGAAGTGATTGAAGCTCACTTTTTGTTTGGTTTAGATTATGACGATATTGAGATAGTTATTCATCCCCAAAGCATCATTCACTCCTTGATTGAACTGCAAGATACTTCTGTTTTGGCTCAACTCGGTTGGCCTGATATGCGTTTACCTTTGCTTTATGCCTTATCTTGGCCTGAACGTGTTTATTCCGCTTGGGAGCGTCTGGATTTAGTCAAGGCTGGTTCTCTCACTTTTAAAGAACCTGACCATCAAAAATATCCTTGTATGAAATTAGCTTATGCTGCTGGTAGAGCTGGTGGTTCTATGCCTGCTGTGTTGAATGCTGCTAACGAACAAGCTGTTGCTTTATTTTTAGATGAACAAATTCGCTTCCTCGACATCCCCCGCTGCATCGAACAGATTTGCGATCGCCATCAAAAGGATAACCGCTCAAATCCATCTTTGGATGATATTTTGGCTGCGGACAAGTGGGCTAGACAAGAAGTGTTGTCGGTAAGCAAGAAGTTGCAACAGGGAGCAACGGTGGTTTCGGTCTAATCGAAAACCCCACAAAAGCCCCACCCCCAACCCCCTCCCTGCTTGCCTACGGTGTACACATAAGTCCATAAATCCCTGAACTAAAGTTCAGGGGTATTTCGTGGAACTTTAGGACTATTTCAAGACTTGTGTGTACACCGTAGCCCGCAAGCGGGGAGGGGGTTGGGGGTGGGGTTCTTTATGCTTGCGGTTGTATAAGTTTTATATATTTTTATAAATAAATCTATAATAAATTCTTTGGTAATTGCATAAGAAAAGTTTCTCCAATCTAAGAATTATTGTGTTAACTTCCGGTATGTTAATCCCCTAATAATTACTGCTGAGATTTTAGATTTATTTGATACATTAACTTCTGTAAATTTTTTCAGTAATTACTACCAAAGTCAATTGTTATCTTAAAAATACTGACCCCTTACAGGTCATACATTTTATTCAGCTAAGGTAAATCCTAAAGGAATTTTTAGTTATGACGACTCTTTTATTTGCCGCCTTTATAGGTTGGATAATATTCAATATCTTGGTTAAAGTAATAAAATTTACCGCTGCCACAGCATTACTAGTTGTTGCAGTTGTAATAATTATACAAGTTAGCAACGGAATTAATCACCAAACAATTTGGAAACAGATAAATCAAGCTCCGCAAAGCCTAGAAAGTTCTCCTAGTAGAACTAGATAAAACTACTCATTATAAATTGTAGTAATTCGCGTCAGTGCCTCTTGAAAATTAGAAGGTAACTGGCGCATAATTTTACCTCTTTCTTTATCTAAAGGCACTAAAGTTACCTGAGCAGTGACGTATAACTCTTGCTGATCTGGTGAGACGATAGCGTAATTCCAATTCATGCGAACTCCGCTTACTTCAAGACGGGTTTTTACTATCGCTGAGACCCCTAAGCGAAGTGAACGGTGATACTTTATAGATAACCCTACAACTGATAGGTCGCAACCTAAAGCCACTAAATCAGCAAATTCCATACCTATTGAGCGTAAGCACTCTACTCGTGCCTCTTCCATCCAATTTATGTAGCGACCATGCCAAACAACTCCAGCATAATCGGTGTGATGCGGCTGTACTTTAACAGGATATTCAAACCAATTTTCGTAACAACTCCCTAAGGTTGGGGCATCAATAGCATCAATGGGGGGTAGTTGAGGCTGAGCTGATTTTTCTGGAGACATTTTTACAAAGCAGGGTCACAAATATAGATTTTTCACACAACAAATACAATAACATTTTATTTAAAAGTAACGCGCATCGTAGCCCCCTTCCCGTTAACGGGGAGGGGGTTGGGGGTGAGGTTTATTAGTGTGATATCAATAATCTGCCACTATATTTGTAGCTGCACTAATGGCGTTCCAAAAATCACAAGTACTTTAGTTATTAATATTTTTTGCTAGCACAATATTTGATGTCGCGAGTTGCTAACACTTGTAAAATGCTTGATTTGAGTAAATTGCAAGGATTAGAAGGTTATTGGAATAGGTAATTGGCAGTAACTAAAATTAGCTTTTTATAGATTATTCCCTATAATAATTGCACTTAGGGGTTACTACATAAATTTTTATCTACCCAAAAAGCATCGAGCCAGATAAAAGTTTTACAAAGCTGCCACAGCTCCGATTCATAATATTTCCTAAGCACTGGTTCTGAGAATATCCTTCATTCTTCTTCCCAATACCTGATTCCTAATTTGCCATCTAATCGTCCGTTGGCGAGTTATTTAAAATTATCAGACGTTGCAAATCTTAACTGCGTTTAGCAAAAGCTTTTACCGCTGTTGAGGATTGCACGGGTTGTTTGATAATGTTAGCAAGCTCTTGGAGTTGGTTAACCGCTTCCGCACCTTCTAACTTCATTAACTCGCGGTCGTCCCGCATTTCTGTCCATGTGATTCCGTAGTCGGAGACCAAAAACCTAATTAGGTGGTCGTCTCCCAGGCTTACCATAAACGAAGCACTGTTCATTTGGTCGCCACAAGTGTAACAGGAAGCCGGATAACCTCGACGCTCTAGCACAATTGCCAAAGCTTGTAGGTTCATCACTAGGTCCTGAACGAATTGTCGATGTTGTTGGGCTAATCTCAGAAACACGTCTATCCTCCAAACACCACAGTCGTATTAGTTAGTTTTATATTTTCTTTAGATTTGCTCATCCAGAGGTATTGTAAACTATTTAGTACCATTTCCAGACGCTTACAGGTTTTTTCACAGGTTACCTAGGTTAAGTTAGTAAATTGTGGGAAAACATGCTGTATCAAAGTATTCAATTTGCAGTTTCGACATATCCGACAGGAATGCAAATATTTATATAATCTTTATACAATTCTGCCAGGATATACCCCTTCGGCGAGTCAATCCGCTATTAGACTAACTCATCTTTGAAAGATGTCAACTGCAAGGAAGTTACATTTTACACCTTTTTTAACAACTTTCAGACAAATTTTGCTATTTTTTTTGGACTTAACCCTATTTAGCTTCAATTTAATGCCTTTTGCGCGGTTATTTTCTAGGTGCTTTATGTGACAAGAATTAGACATTTATCAGGTTTTGTGCATATAATAAAAATCCTTATGCTCGTTTGTGTGGTAGATGCTCCCCGAAAATTTGAGAGTTTAGATTTATCTACTAACAAGTAATTAAGTTTACTGCTGATAGCCTCAACTACTGATTTTTTCCCCTTTAAATTCATGGACAAGTGAATTGCTAGGTTTTAATAGTGAAATCTACAATCCCAAATGTAAAACTCAAAATAGTTTGACTAACCACAAAAGATAACTTGAGTGGAAAACGGGATGTTGCCATTTCGGCAGAAATTTATTAAAAGTTGCTTAAATTGTTACACAGGCTACTTATGAACCCTAGAAGTGAAGAACTACAAACTGCTAGAAATGTTCCCATAAGTAAAATAAATATAATAACCCTGATGTGAAGTGCTTTTGGCAATCTAAGCTTAGGCGCTATCATAATCGCAATTGTACTTAATTAAGTGTAGTTAACATGACAACTATTGTTAAAAAAAGTCAACAAACATAGCGAAATTTTTCAAACATAGCGGTTGTTATTGGGAGTAGGTATATACACCAAAAAAATAGATATTTTACGTCATAAACAATGTAGAGACGCGATTAATCGCGTCTCTACAGTATTTTGACTAATTTTGTTCAGGTTGGTTGGATTATCAATCCTCCTAATTTTGTGCCTTCTGCCCTCTGCTAAATGCTAAATACCTTCTTCAGACTACTTGCCACCAACCGAAAGCGGGACCAATAAAACGGATAGTTAACCAAGTGGTAACTAGAATGCCAATAAAAAACCAAGTACCGCGTGTCGTCCATTTCATGAAAAGTTCGGATTGGGATTTGGTGATTGGCACCCAAGGTAGGATACGCTCTTCTTCGTGGCCGTATTTTTCTCCCAATGTAGCTTTACGACGCTTTGCTTCGCCCATAATAAAACTCGGAATTATAAATTCAAGATTTAAACAGCATGGAAATCCCTGCTACTGCTGATAATAACGTAAAGAGTGGAAACGATTAAGCAGAATCATCTTGCGAAGTATTGGTAAATAAACTGGGGTCAAGATAATTAATGCGTGCAGAGGGACTAAGAGCTGTTAAAACTTGAGCTCCGTAACTGCGATTAACAACACGGCTGTCTAATAAAGCCAAAATACCTTTACTTTCCCTTACTGGTGCGACAGCTCGTTGCAATTCATTTAAAGCTGCTGGTAACAGGTATAGACGAAACCAGTCTTGATGAGTACGCTTATAATGAGCTACCATGCCAGCTACTAAAGGATTTTCTAAAGACGGTAAAGGTAAGGTAGCAACAATTAAAAGCTGAGGAGACGGTAAAACACTTTGATGCTCGCGCCAAAATTCCCAACCGCTAACCAAAATGCCATTTTCGTCTAAACAGGTTTTTTCCACTTGCACCCGTGAACCAAACTCAGAAGCTAAAATGGTTGCGACTTGAGCTTTTAAAGGCACATCCCCAACCAAAACCACCGTCAAACCAGGAACTGTTGCACTTAAACAAACCAGGGTGCGAACTTTGTGAATAAAAGCCGACTGAAATTCTGGAGTATTGGGTAGAGGTAGCTGATGTGGTAAATACAGTTGTATGGCTTCGCTTTGATTTTCTCCGGAAAATTTTAAAGGAATAACATCTTGTAAACCGATTCGGGAGCGAAATAACGTTGCTTCTTGTTCTGGTTCTAAAGCGCTACCAATCAATACCACAGGTTGCTGTTGCCAAATTGGGTTAAGAATTTTGTCAAGTTCTATGGGAGCGCAATGTAAAGAAAAAGCACCTTGACGACGAGCGATAGTCATCCATAGAAGTGGGGAGTGGGTAGAGACACGATTTATCGTGTCTTTTTGGGATGAGGAGTCGGTAGAAACGCGATTTATCGCGTCTTTTTGGGATGAGGAGTCGGTAGAAACGCGATTTATCGCGTCTCTGCTGGGTGGGGTGTCTGTACAGAATTGGAATTGTTGCCAGAAGTTTTGCCAGGTTTTACTTAGGTTTGGTATGTCTAAAACTGAATATAAGCGTAATAGAATTTCGGTTTCGATTTCAGAAATTAAATAACATTCATAAGGGTTAGGAGGATGTAAAAAAGCTTGCTGTGTTAACTGCGCTTGTGCATTGAGTATGGCTGATTTTTGTTGCGGATAAGCCAATGCCAATTCTTCCCAATCACATGGCTCAATGCTCACAGTCAGGGATTCGCGTACCCAATATTCTAAATCATCCACGCCATCAATTATGGTGGGAATACCCACACCAAAATTACTTCCTTGTGTTAATCTGGCTTTCAACCAAGCTTGTGGTGTAGTCAGGAACAGCCCTTGGAACTGGTTATCGGGGAAAACGTCACCCACTTTAATAGCTTTGTTGATTTGTAGCCATTGTTGAAGACGCTTGATTTCTACTGTTAACAGGCGTTGCTGTACCGATTCTGGGGCTACAATAATCACCGGGCCTTGCCACATTAATGCAGATGCTACAAAGCTAGTGCGATACCGTCCTTGATAGCCACTAGTAGCCCCAACCTGAATTAAGGCACTACGTCCAACTCTTAAGGTACGAGCCACCAATCTTGCCATCGTTAAATGATGAGGCCAAGAAGGAAAACCCTCCTGCGAACGCAGGAAATTGTGTAGTGATAAATGAACTTCAGCTTCAATCACGCGCTTTCAATTCCATACGAGGGTGATTTGTACTTCTAATTGCCCCATTTCTCTTTCTATTATGTTGCAGCTCTCGAAGTAGCCTGTCTTCTAAAGCTGTTGCTTAGATTACAGACCAATTACGATAAAGAGGGAGAAGGAAGAAGTATTTCAATTAAGGCATTAAGGGTTTTAAAATCCTTACGGTCAATAGAAATAGTCAATAATTATACTTTTACTAGTAATCCGTACCCTATCGTTCTTTTTCCATTATTCTTCCTTCTTCCCTTAGACTTCTTCCTTCATTTATTAAAATTATGCCTACTTACAAAGGAATTTCTGGCGAAGCTTTTAGACATCCCCTTGACCGTCAAGCTGAGCAAGCCTTACGCAGTCTACCAGGGTTTGATTTTGTCGCTCGTAAATTTGTGGAATTTTTTGCTGAACGTCCTCAGTTCGTTTATTTAATGGGTAACACCATTCAAGTGGGACCAAGACAATATTCCACTATCTACCAGATTTTTCGCGAATGCGCCCGGGATTTGGATATTTATCCGGAACCAGCACTGTTTGTAGACCAAAACGCCCAAGCAAATAGTTACGCTCTGGGGCAAGAGCATCCTTATATAGTCATAAACACAGGAATACTAGATTTACTAGAGGAAAACGAAATTAGGGCGGTGTTAGCCCATGAACTGGGACACATTAAGTGTGGTCATACTATTTTAATTCAAATGGCAATATGGGCAAGAAGTGTTGCAACTGCTATTGGTGAAAGAACGTTTGGTCTAGGTAATTTTATTAGTCAAGGTTTGTTGCTAGCTTTTTATGAGTGGCGACGCAAAGCTGAGTTAACTTCAGACCGGGCTGCTCTGTTAGTTACCGATGACTTAAATACAGTTATGTCCACAATGATGAAACTTTCTGGTGGAAGTATAAAATATTCCCATGAATGTAGTTTACAGGAATTTATTAAACAGTCGCAAAATTATCAAGCGCTTGACGAAGATGGACTTAATCAAGTGTATAAATTTTTAATGTATACGGGTATTTCGGGTACAATGCTCACCCACCCTTTCCCAGTCGAACGTTTGCACTATTTACAGGAATGGGCAGTATCGGAAGAATATCAACAAATTAAAAAAGGTAATTATCAAAAATCTCCAGCTTCGGGAGCAGTAAATGTAAAAGTTGAAGCTCCTACTCCTAATGACGAAGCTGAAAAATTACGCCAACAGATTGAAGAATTACAACGGGAAATTAATCGAAGAAAAGGAGGATGAAGAATGTAGAGACGTTACATGTAACGTCTCTACAAGGGTTTTATTTTTCCGGAGCGCAATCGGGTACGCCTTCTTTAAATACTCGACTTGCTAAAATGTCTTCTGCTTCGATTGTAATTAAATCTTGTTTGGTAATTTTTTTGCCCGTAATTGCTAACAACCTATTTGCTTGTCGCAATCGTGCTCTATCTATTGCATTTCTGACGCTTCTCGCATTGGCAAAATGAGGCATTACTTTGCGTCTTATTAGATACTCGCCAAATGCTTTTTCGGCATCTCTACTAAAACTGTAATGTTGAGATTCCAGAATTGATTTGGCTATTACCATCAATTCTTCTACGGAATAATCATTAAAGTCAATGTGCAAACCAATACGCGAATTCATCCCTGGGTTACTGTGGAAAAACCTCTCCATTTGGTCTTTGTAACCTGCGAGAATGACGACTAAATCATCGCGCTGATTTTCCATTACTTGCATCAAAATTTCTATGGCTTCTAAACCAAAATCTCCGGGGTGGTCTGGACGAAACAATGTGTAAGCTTCGTCAACCAGCAATACTCCACCCATTGCATTATTTAAAACTTCTCTGGTTTTGGGTGCTGTTTGACCCATTCCTTGTCCGACTAAATCATCACGGGTTACTAACATGACATTTTCTCTACGGATATAACCGAGGCGATATAAAATTTCCGCCATACGCATAGCTACCGTAGTTTTACCCATACCAGGATTACCCAAAAAGGTCATGTGCAATGTGGGTGTGCCGGCTGTTAAACCCAGACTTTTTCTGATTTGGTCAACTAATAACAAAGCTGCGATTTCTCTAACTTTGCTTTTGACGGACTGCAATCCCACTAACTCTTGGTCTAATTTATCTAAAGTCTCTTGCACGTGAGATTCGCGAAATACTGTTTCTAAGTCTACTGATGTATCTTCTGAAACTGTATTGGTTACTTCTTGTTCCAAGACTTGCTCAATCATGGGTAACTCCTGTCGTGTTACCAATGATGATAACTGTGATACGGAAAATATAAAAGAATGTAATCTTTATATGACTTATATATTTTTCTTTCTTATGTTTTTTTAAACTTATCTATAAATAAATCTGTTGTTTGTTGATTGGTGACTGTTGACTGTTGACTGGTGACTGGTGACTTGTACAAAACAGGATATGAATAAATATAATTAATGCTACTGAATAAAAAGATTTAAACAAATTATGATATTTCTGCAGAGCGATTCCTAACCCTTCATAGAATCTCTCCAGCTTCAGCGCACTCAGCATCTTTAAGATTTATCCCCTGTTGTTATTTTCATAACCTCATATCAAAGGAGCTACTCAAGATGGTAGATAATTGTAGAAAAATTTTATGCCTGTTAGTAATTATTCTTGCCATTGCCTTATCAGTACCACAAATAGCTGTAGCTTCACCAAGTCTTGTAGTACTAAATCCTAATTCGACTGTGGCAAATATTTCTAATGATGTTGATTCTTATATACTCGAAGGACTCACACCTTTAGAACGTCAAGAGCTTTGGGCTTTGCGACAACGTCGTAACAAAGAAATTGCTAATGTTTTAAATTTACCCCAACGTGCCATACTCCAAGCTAATTTAAACTCCGGTCTAAATGTGATGGAAGCACTAGAATCTGTTGATTTAAAAATTTATCAATGGGAAATGATACAAGCAATCAATGAACTAAATGACCTGAAGATGAAAGAAATTCTCTCTCGACACTCATCACGTTCGGTTATTCAATAAAGATGCTATATATAATGACGTTATATATAGAAACGTTATATATAAAGACATTATATATAGAAACATTATATATAAAGACGTTATATATAAAGACGTTATATATAAAGACGTTACATGTAACGTCTCTACATTTTTTTTTGTCCGGGTTTTTTCCAAACAAATGTGTATTATTATATAGCAGAATAAAACAAATATAAAAATGTAGAGACGTTACATGTAACGTCTCTCGGGTTGTAACGTCTCCCGACAGATTGTAACGCCTCTACAAAATAATGTTACAGAAATTGGGTGGAAATTAATCTAGACGCCAAATGTTAATATTTCCATCAGCGCTAGCACTGGTGAGAATACGACCGTCGTTACTAAAAGCAACGGATTTGACGCAAGAAGAATGACCTGTTAATGTATGAATCTCTTCTCCTGTTGCCAAATTCCACAATTTAATAGTTTCATCCCCACTACCGCTAGCAAGAATTTCTCCATCGGGACTAATGGCTACGGAATAAACCTCATCGGTATGTCCTGTAAGAGTATTAATCTCTCGTCCAGTTTTGAAATTCCAAATTTTTATAGTTTCGTCTGCGCTACCGCTAGCAAGAATATTTCCGTCAGAACTTATAGCTACTGAGTAAACCGGGAATAAATGTCTATCCAGGGTAAAAATTTCTTTTTGAGTGTTGACATCCCACAGTTTAATTGTTTTGTCGTAACTACCACTAGCAAGAATTTCCGAATCAGGACTAAAAGCAATAGATGTCACCCAATCTTCATGTCTCAAAAGACTGCTAATTGCTTTACCTGTTTTCAAATTCCACATCTGGACACTTTTACCCCGGTTCCCACAAGCAAGAATCTTGCCATCTGGGCTAATTGCAACGCTATTTCCTGCGTAGGAATCTCCGGTAAATCTACCAATTAGCTCACCAGTTTCAAAATTCCACCATTCTATAGTGTCTCCTAAACCGCAACTAACAAGACTTTTACCATCGGGAGTGAAAGCTGTTGACTTAATGTAGCCAGAATGTCCGTTGAGGGTTCTTATTAATTCACCTGTTTCTAAATTCCACAGTTTGACCGCTGACCTCCCACTTACTAATGTTCTTCCATCTGGACTAATAGTCAGAGCAGAAGAATTTCCAGTAAATGTATTTACAAGGCGTAAATTTTCTAATTTCGAGGATACAGCTTCGGGTCTTCTTTCTGTAATTTGTGTAAGTGCCAACTTCTTAAACTCCCGTTAGTAATCTTGAAAATAAACAAGTTTTGGTTTTAGTAAATTACGCAAAGAATTATTTATCATTCCGAAACTATTAAAATGTTCGGTATGACTTAGACTCTGACGAAATGCGTTAATTGTGATTTATTACAGTTTTTAAGTAAGGCAAAATCTCTGGCAAACTATATATAGTTACCACTTTGAAATAAAGCTCTACTTTGCCAGTGCTGTGTCTGGTAACTTTGGGTAAAAAATAGTGCTCTGACTCTAATTATTTTCAATTAGTAGCCTTTACCCTAAGAACACTTACGTATCTTTTCTAGTTCTAACTTTTTGACACCAATGGTGTCATTGTTAGTTATACGGATGATTTCGGTAATGGGGTGAAACTCTCGTGCCTCATTTTTGTATGAGTTACGTAGTTTTATGTCGAACCTTGAATTCCAGTCAATTATTATTAAGATTATAAGAAAATTCTAATAGTAAAATTAATATCCGTCAATGCCTATTAGTAGTTATTCATTGAGACTCATAGTGTTATTTAAGATTTTAATGTTTCTTAAATACCTCTTAAATCTGTAAGCATAATTACTGAATAAAAACCCATCGCTTTAAATATGGGTAGATTATTAAAAAAATATTAAATATTAGAGTAAAAATTGAAAATCGTGCATCACAATTTTTTTATTATTCAGTCAATTTTATAAAGTGAGTATTTATACATATTATAGAAGCAGTCCACAAATAGATGTATTATTTCTTTATCAATAAATGATTGCAGATGAAAAGCAAAAGTTAAAAAATTTTTTGGAAGTTATTTGTATGCTTATTAACTTGACTAAGAGTTTGTTTGTATTGCTGACCATACTTACTATATTTCTTACTTCGATTGGAACAGCCTTTGCAGAGACAGTAGCAATTAATGTAAGTAAAAATATGATTGTAATGGCGCAAACGACTAAAATTACGGAAATTAATTTAACTCCCCAGCAGCGTCAGCAGATTCAGGGAATACGTCAAGGGAGAAACCGAAATATTGGGTCTGTATTAGATTCATCCCAAAAAGCAGAACTATTTCACAATCTACGTTCGGGGGATAATTTAGAAAAAGCTGTAGACAAAGTAGAATTACAGCCAGAACAAAGGGAGATGGTAACCGCGATACAGCGATTAGCTGATTTAAAAATAAAAGCAGTCATATCACGGGACTAGTGATTCAAATAGAATTACTAGTTTTATATTATGGGGTTACATACCCCATCCCTTTATACCCCATTAGACGTATATATTTTTTGATTTTTGAAAGTCTTGATTGCTTCTATATATAGAGCATTTATAATTTAACTTTGCCCTCTGAGTAGTTCGTTAACCATGTCGGAAGAAATCCGCGCAGCGCGACTGGAGAAAGTCGCACAATTAAATCAACTAGGAATAAATGCCTACGCTTATCGTTGGGAAATAACTCACCAAACCTCGGAGTTACAAGAAAAGTACGCTGACTTAGCCGATGGTGGAGAAGTAGATGTAGAAGTTGCTGTAGCTGGACGTATTACGGTACGTCGAGTTATGGGTAAGCTGGCTTTTTTCACTTTGCAAGACGAAAGCGGTAAGATTCAGCTTTATTTAGAGAAAAATCGTATTCAAGAATGCATGGCGGAAATTGACGCTGATGCTTTCAAACACCTAGATAAACTGGTGGATGCGGGAGATATTATTGGTGTTAAAGGTACAATAAAACGGACTAACAAGGGCGAATTATCAGTTTACGTTAAAGAATACGCGATTTTGACCAAATCACTTTTGCCTTTACCGGATAAGTGGCATGGTTTGACAGACATTTCTAAACGTTATCGTCAGCGCTATGTTGACTTAATAGTTAACCCAGAAGTGCGGCAAACTTTCCGTCGTCGCGCTCAAATTACTACTGGTATTCGTCGCTATTTAGATGAACGGGGATTTCTAGAAATTGAAACTCCTGTTTTGCAATCAGAAGCGGGGGGGGCGGATGCACGTCCGTTTATTACCTACCACAATACTTTGGAAATGGAGTTGTATTTGCGGATTGCAACAGAACTCCATCTTAAGCGGTTAATTGTGGGTGGCTTTGAAAAAGTGTTTGAAATTGGGAGAATTTTCCGAAACGAAGGTATTTCCACCCGTCATAATCCTGAGTTTACTTCGATTGAGCTTTACCAAGCTTACGCTGATTATAATGACATGATGGAATTGACGGAGGGAATTATTACTACCGTCGCCAAAGATGTAATTGGTACGCTAAAAATTACTTACCAAGAACAAGAAGTAGATTTAACATCACCTTGGCGTCGCGTGACAATGCACGATGCTGTTAAAGAAGCTACTGGTTTAGATTTTAGCTCTTTTACTAACTTGGAAGATGCCAAAACCGCCTGTAAAAATGCGGGTATTCCCGGTGTCGAAGAGTGTCAATCTATCGGTAAGATGTTAAGCTTAGCCTTTGAAGAAAAGGTGGAAACAAGTTTAATTCAGCCGACTTTTATCACAGATTACCCGGTAGAAATTTCACCGCTAGCAAAACCTCATCGTTCAAAACCTGGTTTGGTAGAACGGTTTGAGTTATTTATTGTTGGTAGGGAAACAGCTAATAGTTTCTCGGAGTTGACTGACCCTGTTGACCAACGTCAGCGTTTAGAAGACCAAGCAGCCAAAAAAGCCGCTGGGGATTTGGAAGCACAAGGGATTGACGAAGATTTCTTGACTGCGTTGGAATATGGAATGCCACCTACGGGTGGGTTAGGTATAGGAATTGACCGTTTGGTTATGTTCCTTACTGATAGTCCTAGTATTCGAGATGTAATTGCGTTTCCTTTGTTGAAGCCAGAAAAATCGGAAGGGACTGAAGAAACGGAGCAGTAATTTGGGTGTTCCATGTGTAGAGACGTTACATGTAACGTCTCTACATTGTTGAGAGAATATTTAGAAAATTTTGGTGGTGTTAAGGTGTTTAATAAGATTAATCGAATTTTAACTACAGGAGCAGTAATTTCTTTTGCTGTTGTATTTAATGCTCCTGCTTCTAGAGCTGCTTCTTTTACTCCACAACTAATTCAAGAAAGCTTATTTTTTGGACGCAATATTCTTGGGAAAGGAGAGGTTTCGGAAAGCCAGTTTCAAGGTTTTGTTAATAATACTGTTACCCCTCGCTTTCCGGATGGATTAACAATTTTTGATGCAAATGGGCAATTCCGTAACGCTTCGGGCACAATTATTAGAGAAAAGTCTAAAAACTTGACTCTATTTACCGAAGATAATTCCAGAAATACAACCGCTATCAACGATATTGCAAGGACGTATATCCAAAATTTTAATCAGGAAAGTGTTTTACGAGTTACTAATAAAGATAATTTGAAGGTAAGTTTTGGTCAAAATGAAGATTTATTTAGCAACTCACCTATTCCTAAATTTATTAAAGTAGATTTATTCTTCGGTCGTAATATTCCTGGAGGTGGAGAAGTTTCTGAGGAACAATTTCAAGGGTTTATCAACGATACGATTACCCCTCGCTTTCCAGATGGTTTAACAGTTTTTGATGCAAATGGTCAATTTCGAGATAGTAAGGGAACAATTATCAGGGAAAAATCTAAAAATGTCAGTTTGCTTTTGGAAGATACACCCAAAAATGAAACTTCCGTTAATGAGGTTGTCAGAAGATATGTTCAACAGTTTAACCAGGAAAGTGTTTTACAAGCTGCAAACGAAAAGGTCAAGGTGAGTTTTGGTTTAGGTGAAGATTTATTTGATAACTCACCAACTCCCAAATCTATCAAAGTCGATTTATTCTTCGGTCGTAATATTCCTGGTGGTGGAGAAATTTCGGAAGACCAATTTCAAGGGTTTATCAATAATGTGATTACCCCTCGGTTTCCAGATGGGTTGACAATTTTTGATGTAAATGGGCAATTCCGAGACAGTACGGGCACAATTATTAAAGAAAAATCTAAAAACGTTAGCTTGCTCCTGGAAGATACCTTCAAAAATGAAACCTCTATCAATGAGGTTGTCAGAGCATACGTACAACAATTTAGACAAGAGAGCGTCCTGCAAGTCGCAGATGAAAATGTGGAGGTTAGTTTCATTAGCTCACAGCGACCAATTTCGGTTCCGGAACCAAGTTTAACTGTCAGTTTACTTACTTTAGGTGTTTTGGGTACAAGTTCTGCTTTTAAGAAAAAGAAAAGTTTACAGCAGAAAAGTTACGTAAAATCCGCTAAAAGATAGTGCAATATATGAAATAATTAAGTTAGTATTATGTACTGACTGATTTTGTAAGGGATACCATCTTTTGCAGAGTAAAGATATTAAGGAAAAATTAAAATTACTTATTCACGAAGCATCTACAACTGACCCCAATTTAGCCAGACGGCTAGAGGAGGTATATCGCTGGGTTAAGGGTGTTAAACCTGGTTCCCTGACCGCAAAAAGATTAGTTATTTTGTTTTTACTACAAATAATTGATGACGCGGAAGTCTGGCTGAAAATAAAATCATTACCTTCCGAAGAAGAGCAACAATCGGCTTTGGATGAACTCAACCCTGCTCTCAAATATTGGTATGGCTATTTGTTTGCCAAGTGGTTGAGTGAAAATGACCCAAAGTTTCATGTTTGGAGACAAAAATTGATGTCAGAGGAGTTTAGTGAGGAGGATGATAAATTACTAGAATGTATTACAGGTGATATTAAACAGCGTGGTGGTCATGTTGTTAGGCGTTATATCAGCGATTTATCGATGGCAACTGATATAATTATAAGTACTGGGCAAGAGAAGCCGTTATGCATTCAACTCACCACACTTTCGGAAGAGCATTTTCAACAGAAACTAAATGATTGGGAAAATACCTTGGTTTTTTGGTTGATAGAGAGAGGGTTATTTTTAAGCTTTAATCCTAGTCAAAGAGAATTTGTGCATAAGATTGTCAATGTAGCACTACATAATAGTAGAAGTCTCAAATCAGGGGATTATTTTAAGTTCAGTTTATAGGTTTATATTTTACCAATTTACAGCTGTAGCGTATTTTGCCACACAGGCTTTACTAAAGTATTATAATTAGACATGATTAACAAAGTGCCAACTGACCGTCAACAGAGATTAACAAGTTTTTTACAAGCTGTAGAAGCTGCTCAAGAATTGCAAGATAATATACTTAGGTATGGTCTTGCTGCGGCTGATTTATATTGCGAAGATGTAGACAGCGATTGGCTTGAACGCTGGGGTGATGATGAAGAAGAGGACAAAATTTTTGTCGGTTCTTTTATTAGCTTTTTGTCCAGCAATGATAGTGTTGCTTTGCAAGTTAGAAGACAGTTAAAAGATAAATCTTTACAAGATATTGCTGCTCAGTTGGAGACTTGTTTGAGTTTGACTGAAGAACAAGAAAGGATTTTTGCTGTTAAAAGTTTGTTGGTCGATAATGTTGCTCCTAGGGATAGAAGTGCGGATGTTGGTGATGATGTTGATGAGGTCGATTTGCTGGATTTAGCTGAGGAATTGGTGGAAAAATTGGGTGGAATTGTTTCAGATAATTCGCTGTAAATAAAGCAACCCCACCCTCGCACAAAGAACCCCACCCCGCAACACCAAAGAACCCCACCCCCAACCCCCTCCCCGCACGCGGGGAGGGGGCTACGATGTAGAGACGTTACATGTAACGTCTCTACGTTAAATATATTGATGACCACATTAAATATATTGACAAGCCAGAATAAATATAAATCGATAATAAATCGTAGCCCCCTCCCCGTTTACGGGGTAGGGGGTTGGGGGTGGGGTTCTTTTGGGGGTTCTTAATTATTCACTTCCACCATTTCAATTACTCTTCCCTCGTAGTCTTTCAGCAAGAAATTAACTGGCTTGCGGCTACGAATTTTAAATTTTAATCCGCGTGTTTCCACCCGCATTAAAAGTAGTTCTAAACACTCGTTGTCAAAACAAACATGACGTTGTTGATTTTTATCACCAATGCTAGCTCCGCTAATAACATGTAATTGGGTATTTTTCTTGAGTTGATACCACAGTCCTTCGTTAGCGTTATTCATCATTCGGCTGGAGAAACTGGGACTCGAAAGGTAGAGTGGGTCTACTCCTGCTGCTCCAATTGTTTGTTCATAATTGTAGTAATAGTGCAAAGGTACTTCCGCTGCGGGCAAATTTAATAAGCCTTCGTACAATTCGCGGGCAATTTCTAAATCCGACACCATAAGGGTGTATACTTTTGGAGCACTGGTAAGAAACATCCACATTGCACCGCCATAAGCTGCCAGTAACATTACCATTATGCCTTGGGTGGAAAACAGGCTGTCTAATGGTAGAGAAGGCAGAAAAGAGCCTAATGTTAAGGGGATAAAGGATAAAGGTGTCACATTCACTGCTATAAACATGTACAAATTAAGTAGAAATTAAAATAGTGTATAAGGGAGTTACTTTGAGTTTAGTAATTTAGGACTAAAATTGAAGTCTGTGCTTTTAGTCTATCAATAATGCATAAATTTGGTTGTTAACCGCAATGGTACTAACACCAAAATAATATGTTATTAGCTACAAATCTGCCATTCCTACACTTAATCTTAACAAACTTACCCCCGAAAAGATTGTGCAGATACCAAATTTCCCGGAATCTAATCATCCCCTTGTTCGGTCGCTGTTTAACCAAAGTGACCAAGAACTAGTAACTTTGTTTCAGCGTCATCCTGATTCAGGTAAGTACTTTACGGCGATTTTTTGCCGTTATAGTCCCATAGTTTACACTTTGATTCGCCATTCTGCCCGTTCTCCGGTACAAGCAGATTATTTATTTGCTCTGACTTGGCGACAAATTTACCACGTATTGGTTGGATTAAATTTAGAGACTCAGAGCAACGAACTGGCAAACCTACAAAATTGGTTGATTAACCAGACTGCTTTTAGTATTAATCAAATTGAATTACCTCCTGTTGAGTCAATTCATTATTCTTTGAAAACAACTTCTCCACCCTTGTGGTGCTATGTCGAGCAGGCTTTGGAACAATTACCACCAACCTTGCGCTTAATGGTACTAATGTCCCAAACTTTTCACTGGAGCGAAACTAGGATTGCTGCTTATTTACAAGCGGAAGGGGAAGCTATCGCTCCTGGTGAAGTAGCCATTTTTCTTCAAGAAGGCTATCGTATGCTAGAAGAAAAATTACCAACAGACATACGTGCTATATACTTGGGCGAAAATATACTTCAATCAAGTCCTGCGTAAAAACCCTGAATGCGGGTTTTCTGTTTGGTAAATATTTCATCTTTTTTTTTGAAGTTTTAGCAGAACCCGCAATTTTTTGGGACAGTACGAAAATTTTATGAATTTGAAACAGAAGCGTTTATTATCTACATATTTATTTTTGACTTTTTTGCTGAGTCCGATGGCTGCCTATGCTGCGGATATTACTGAGCAACTACACCGTCCGGCAAATAAGACTTTTTCACAAGAAACTAGGAATCAGGCAGATTCTTTACTACGCATTGGGGAACAGCAGTATAATGCTGGGACTGCTGACAAGGCTGTTGAAAGCTGGTTGAAAGCTCTGGAAATCTATCATGGGATGCGTGATGCTAGGGCACAAGGTTTAATTTATAGTTTGCTAGGTAAAGGTTATATCCGATTGGGACGTTTTAAGGAAGCTGAAGACGCTTTCCGACGTAGGTTAGCTGTTGCTCGTGATACAAAAGATTTTCAAGCACAAATTTTTGCGTTGAATAATATTGCTAGCTTGATGCTACAAAAAGAAGAAGCAAAGGCTGCACTACAGACTGTTGAAGATGCTGTACAAATATCCCGCAATATCCAAAGTATTGAAGGTGAAGGGCTTTCTTTGAGTAATATGGGTTTGGCTGTTGCTGCGTTGGGAGATTACAACCGTGCAATCAAGCTCTATGAAATGTCTTTGAATTACCGTCGTCAAACTCGTGACCCCATCGGTGAGGCTAGTACCCTAAATAATTTAGGTGATGCTTATCTGGCTATGGGCGATTACCAAAATACCATTGGCACTTATGGCGCTGCAATGGGTATCGCTAAAATGTCACGCGATCGCAAAAATCAATTGCGAGCGATAGATGGTTTGGTGACTGCTCACAGTTCTGTTGGACGCTACCCTCGTGCATTTGAATTGCTGGAGACTCGCTTGATTATCTCCCAAGATTTACAAAATCTGGAGGAGGAGTTAAAGTCTTTTGAATCTTATGCCCAGTTGTATGAGAAGTTAGGGAATTTTCCTACTGCTGGCAATTTTTATGAACGAGCGATAGTTTTGGCACAAAGGCTTGATGATAGCCAGAAGGAAGTTCTTCTGCTTGATAGATTGACGCAACTGCGGAAGAAGCGATAAATACCACACCGATGTTACTGTAGAGACGCGATTAATCGCGTCTCTACCAAAAATGATGGACGGTCAATTTGTATTTCTAAGGTGACTCACTAGGTTAGACGCGATTAATCGCGTCTCTACCAAAAATTGATGGACGGTCAATTTGTATTTCTAAGGTGACTCACTAGGTTAGACGCGATT
>JAESGU010000021.1_pt1 | contig 195150 bp, 163 predicted proteins | sample 9266271 | NCBI WGS metagenome assembly JAESGU01 (sample SAMN15740544, study PRJNA653495) | algae metagenome | isolation source: Scytonematopsis contorta HA4267-MV1 and co-occurring heterotrophs from mud... | place: USA: Palolo Valley Trail, Honolulu, Hawaii | collected 2009-07-25 | reverse complement strand
GATTAATCGCGTCTCTACAAAATTATTTGCGCCATCATCACCCGTGTAACAAATAAATTTTACACACGCGCAATGTAGAGACGCGATTAATCGCGTCTCTACAAAATTATTTGCGCCATCATCACCCATGTAACAAATAAATTTTACACACGCCAATGTAGAGACGCGATTAATCGCGTCTCTACAAAATTATTTGCGCCATCATCACCCGTGTAACAAATAAATTTTACACACGCGCAATGTAGAGACGCGATTAATCGCGTCTCTACAAAATTATTTGCGCCATCATCACCCGTGTAACAAATAAATTTGACACACACCCAATGTAGAGACGCGATTAATCGCGTCTCTACAAAATTATTTGCACCATCATCACCCGTGTAACAAATAAATTTGACACACACCCAATGTAGAGACGCGATTAATCGCGTCTCTACAAAATTATTTGCGGCACAATAATCTATAGGATTTAATTATTGATTTTATTTAACGAGCTAAACAAGGGTCAGGAGTTAATAACTCGATGTCTACAAAACCTAGGTCGAATGGAATAAAACGGGCATTGATGTTAGTGAATCGTCACGCTCGTCAAGGACAGCAGCGTCTGGACGAAGTAACTACTTCTCTTAAAAGATTGGGTTTTGATTTAATTGAGGAATCAGAACTCGGACCAAAGGATTACCCTAAAGCGATTCGTCGTTACAAAGATAAAGTTGATTTGGTCATAATTGGTGGTGGAGACGGTACTCTTAATGCTGCTGTGGATGCTTTAGTCGAAACCCAGCTCACCTTAGGGATTTTGCCTTTGGGTACTGCTAACGACCTCGCGAGAACTTTGGGTATTCCAAATTCTCTAGAGGATGCTTGCCAAATTATAGCTAATGGCGAAACGCAGCATATTGATTTGGGATGGGTAAATGGTAAGCATTTTTTTAATGTTGCCAGTATGGGTTTGAGTGTAAAAATAACCCAGCGACTAACGAAACAAGCGAAGAAACGTTGGGGTGTTTTAGCATATGCAGCCACTGCTTTACGAGTAATTTGGGAGTCTCGTCCTTTTAGTGCCGAAATTATCACACGAGGTAAATCTGTTAAGGTAAAAACTGTACAAATTGCTGTTGGTAATGGTCGCTACTACGGTGGTGGTATGGCTGTGGTTCATGACGCTACGATTGATGACCAAAGGCTTGACCTCTATAGCTTGGAAATTAAACACTGGTGGCAAATTATTCCTTTACTACCTGCTATGCGACAAGGAACACACATTAATTGGGAGCAAGTACGTGCGGTTCATGGGCAGGAAATTAAGGTGAATACCAGAAAACCACGTCCAGTAAATACTGATGGCGAAATTACTACTTATACACCTGCTAGTTTTCGTGTTATTCCTCAAGCATTAGCCGTATTAGTACCACCCAAGAATTAATTAAGTACTCTGGGCTACTGTGGTGGTCAAAAAGAATGCAAATTTTAATAAACTAAAAAACTAGTGCCATAATGTGCTGATGCAATCTCTGGGCATGGATTAAAGTAAGTAAATGTTAAATTATTTAGTCGATAGTCAATTACGAGTTCTAATACGGACTGTGAATTTTTGACTATGGACTAATAATTTTTAGAATATCCATTACCCAAAGCCCAATGCACCTTAGATTTTCTCAAGATATTAAGTCTTTATTGCAACACCTCGCTGAAAAGCCCCTAACTCTGGGTGATATCATCTCGGAAACTTCAGAACGTGGTTTTAACTTGGTTATTGCTTTATTAGTATTGCCATTTTTGGTTCCCACACCACCAGGTTTAAGTACTCCTCTCGGTGTTGCTTGTTTACTGATGTCAGCCCAGATGGCTTTAGGGAGACGCACACCTTGGCTTCCGAAAAAAATAGCTACCATCCAATTTCCCAATTGGTTTGCGAAAACACTGTTACAAAATCTACAAAGGATTACCAAAATTTTAGAAAAAATCTCTCGTCCACGTTTGGAGAAGGTCGCAGAAAATCCAATCACTTGGCGTATTAACGGGATATGTCTTACTTGGTTAGCAGTGTTACTAATGTCACCATTTCCACCTTTCTCTAATCCTATTCCCGCTGTGGGAATGTTACTGCTGGCAGTTGCGACTATCGAGTCCGACGGTATATTGATGTGCGTGGGATATGTTGCAACCGCTTTGAACACTTTGTTCTTCGGTTTTGCTTTTTATGCTTTATACTCAGGAGCTATGTATTTGTTACCTAGTATTTTTCAATCTAAGCCTTAGTCATCAAAATAAAAAAGCCCTCAAGCAAAGCCTGAGGGCTGTATTAGGGTGCATCTACCATCTCTGTATTCGCTATGTGCTCAAGTGCGTCCGGAACTTTTGTAGATGTTGCCGATTAACTGATTTCAGAAATTTCACGCAGCGAAAATTGAGTTTTACTGTAAAAATTGTAAAAAAGCTCAATTCAAATCCGGTTAAAACTTATATGCCTCAGAAAAATCAAAAAATCTTTAATCAATCCGGGGTCGTCCCTTATCGCCTGGTAGACGGTAGGATAGAAGTATTGTTGATTACAACCCGCAAAAGTGATAATTGGGTTATACCCAAAGGAGGAATACCTCAAGGGATGAGTCCCCGTGCTTCCGCAGCGAAAGAAGCGTGGGAAGAAGCAGGGGTTATTGGACAAGTCGAGAGTCGTAAGCTTGGCACTTACAAATATCGCAAAAAAGGTAAGACCTATCGGGTCAAGATGTACTCCTTACCCGTAAAAGCAGTTAGCAAAAGTTATCCGGAATTAGGTAAAAGACACCGGGTATGGTTAGATGTCGAGCAAGCCGCAAGTATGGTAAAGACTACTTCCTTGAAAAGAATTTTAAAACGCTTTTCCAAAATTACCCTGGCTCATAGCGGCTTTCGATAGCAATTCTTTTGAGCAAAAAAATTCAAATCAAAATACAGTAGTTAATAATTAAAAAGGGAAAAAAATAGCAAAGCTGTGAACTACTTATAATGCGTGTCTTTGTTTTACTTTTTAACGCCAACACGGAAAATGAAGGAATTCACACCATCCGCGAGGGCGATCGCAATAAAGTGTTGATGTTTGAGTCCGAAGATGATGCAACGCGCTTCTCCCTAATGTTGGAAGCTCAAGATTTTCCGACAGCGACAGTGGAAGCGATTGACCCAGAGGAGGTTAAGGAATTTTGTGCCGAGGCTAACTTTGATTGGGAACTGATTCCCGAAAACAGCGCATTGGTACTACCTCCTGACACAAATGTGGACGAAACCGATTGGCAAGCAGAGGCTGAAAAACAAAAGCCGACTGATATGCCAACTTCAGAACCAGACCTGGACAGTATCCGTCGTCGATTGGAGGGGTTATTATAACTTTTTGTAATTTTTTGTCAGTCTTTGTAAATTTTTTGTTGTTGTTTAAATCATAACCCCCCTAATAGAGATTTCCAATAAAAAAACAGGGCTACCTACTGCGTAGCCCTTACTTTATTTATAGGAATGCAACAGCAAAGAAAAACTCTGTCGCAATGTATCACTGGTAAATAAGATGGCCTTATTTATTACCACCTAGTACTTGTGATTTGATTGTTGTGATTTCGCTAGTCAACTCATTCCGGGTTTGAGCTTTGAGTAAATAGCGGTAAACAAACCAAGCAGAATAACCGATACCAATTAATTCAAAGGTAGGTGCTACAAGGGGTATATCGTTCAAAGCATCCAAAATGGCTAAAACAACCTTGACGGTTACAATTGCTCCAAGAAAAACACCAACGATAGTCAGAGGCTGTTTGTACTTATTAAAAAAGGCTCCCAGGTAGTCGGGTAGGGTTGCGACAAAGCTAAATGATTGTTCTAAGTATTGTTGCCACTCTTGAGAATCTCCGGCCGCTTGGAGTTTAGTAATAGTTCCTCCTGCTTGGTTGTTGATTTCTGGCACTTGGGTGTCTGGGGTTTTGGTTTCTATCATTTCCGGTTCTTGCATTTTCGTATCCACGAATTTAAAAGTTAAGTTACTCTAATCCGGACGGTTTACAACCAAAAGGCTGTTAATTAGGCGATGCCTTACTCGCATTAGGGCAACTGTGCTTTGGGTACAAAATGATTTTAATATCCTAAATACCATAATTGCCCCTTAGTCTCTACTACATCAACTAGAAGGCATAGTTTCCACATCATGGTAAAGGTTTAAATTCATTCAACCCTGTCTATCTATTAGTAGGTAGTTATCCCACCAAACATAATACAGCTAAGCATTCTACTGCTTGTCTCTACCAACCATGCTGAAATCAAGCCACTTTTGTGATATTCGAGCCTAAAAGCCGATTTTACATGATATTGAAGCTATCTTAAGCTGTAATCTGAAAATATGGCATTAGTAAGTCATTTAAATTTTTAATAAATTTTCATGAAAAATTTTCATATATCCATCAAATCTCAAACTACAAGGTATTTTATATTAATTGTATAAAAATAGTCAAAAATCAACGTAAGCCTTAAATCAGCTATATTTAAGCTATCATTCTCAAAATATATCCCTACAATTTACTCGCTTAAAGAAATATTTCTTAACTTTAATTTTATCTAAGAATTTTGAGAAAATCTTTAGAATATCTTCAGAAAATCTTCAGAAACTAATTAAAAAATATTCATAAAATTTTTCTATTTTTAGCATCAGTAAAAACCAACATATAGCAAAAGGCGGCTACCCTATTTTCATAGCCGCCTTTTATACTAATAAATGTCAAAAGTCAAACGTAAAGTTATGTATCGGTTTGAAATTAATGACTTTTAATTTAAATGCAGTAGTACTAATCCCAATCAGGAATATATGCACCATCTTCACCACCAATACCGATGCCAGTGTGGTAAATTTCAGCTTCAGTAATATCAAGGTCGTTCATTGAAGCCTGATAAACATTAGAGTCGTAAATTCTAGCGCGGGTGAAGTTAACTCTGTCTAGGTCAGCGCGTTTCATGTTCACATTAGTGACCATAGCATTAGTTAAATTAGCCCCTTCCAAGTTAGCATTGGTCAGGTCAGCACCTTCCAAATTAGCGGATTCTAAATTAGCGCCTTTTAAATTAGCACCTCTTAAGTCAGCACCAATTAAATGCGCTCCACGAAGATTGACTCCCTGTAAATTGCAGTTTACGCATTCGCGGGTATCCAAGAGTTTTTGTAGGTCTTGACGATTTTCAGCTTTAACTGCTGTATTCACTAAAAACAGGGGTGCAGCAACAGCAACAATAGCTAGAAGTCTAAGTTCGAGAGCTGCGATAGTTAAAATGTTACGTTTCATAAAATTTACCCCTTTCCTATTAGAAAGTCTTCCGTTCTTTTTCCTCACAATTATATTTTACATCACCCAAATGCGAAATGATATTGATTTGTGTCACAACCTAATTGTGAGATTTATGTAGGTTGTTTACGAATTTTTTCCTTGTTTGTAAGTAGAACCACCAGAGGTAGATTGGTTTTCTGTATTTTAAGTAAGGCTAATTAAGATTGACTGTGCCTATAACATAAGAAATAAGCATAATCTATGTATTTCCAAGCCCTAAAAAATCCCGTATATACTGATTGACTAAAGCAGGCTTTTCATGCTGCACCCAGTGACTGCAATTGGGGATGTATTTAATTTGTAAATCTTCAACATAGAGTTGTGTCTCATATGTTAATTCTTTACCAAGGGCAATATCATTTTCGCCCCAAATCATTAAGGTGGGAATTTTTAAAATATTCCAGTTGCGGTTAAATAAATTGCTGCCAAAATTACTGCGGTAGTAGTTTAACATTGCTGTCAAAGCACCACGTTTAGCTGCTGCATTTTTGTAGGCATCAATATCATCTGATGTAAATGCGTTTTTATCAATAGCCATACCTTTTAAAGCTGATTCAATCGCTTTATAGTCATCTGCTTGTATCAGCAATTCTGGCAATATAGGCAGTTGAAATAAAAATATATAATAACTGCGTAATAGTTGTTGTAAAGTCTGTAAACCTTGGGCAAACTTTGCAGGATGAGGAATGTTAAGAATAATTAAATTGGTTAACATTTCCGGATATTCATTAGCAAAAGTCCAAGCAATAGCTCCACCCCAATCGTGACCAACTAAAACGCATTTTTCGTATCCTAAGCCTGTTATTACACCTTTGACATCTTTTATTAATTCGTCCATAACGTATGCCGATTGCTCTTTAGGTTTATCGCTGTCGTTGTAACCGCGTAAATCTAGAGCAACGACTTTATAATTTTGGGCAAATTCAGGTATCTGGTATCGCCATGAGTACCAAAATTCAGGGAATCCATGTAACATCAACATCAAAGGACCTTCTCCCTGGGTGACGTAATGGAGTTTTATGCCATTGGTATTGATAAACTCATGTTGCCAAGAACCTTTTAGTATAGACATTTTAGGATTCTGGATTTTGACTATAGGATACTCTTTTTAGAGTAATCGGCAAGGTGGGTGTGACCCATCGTCCTAAATATAGAAACACAGGCAGATATTTAAATTTCGGATTTATATCAAAATAAGGAAGAAGAAAGATTCTTATGACATCAATAGAAATACGCGGTGTATGGTTAACTACAACCGATAGTCAGGTGCTGCGTTCGCAAGAAAATATTGTTGAAGCAATGAATTTTCTAGCCTCGTCAGGATTTAATGCTGTGTTTCCAGTAGTGTGGAACAAAGCTGTGACTTTGTTTCCCAGTAAAACAATGCAGCAAAATTTTGGTTTAGAGATTGACCCCTTGTCTTTAGGACGCGACCCACTCCAAGAAGTTGTAGACGCCGCACATTCCGTTGGTTTGAAAGTTATTCCCTGGTTTGAATATGGCTTTGCGAGTTCTTATAACTTGAATGGTGGAATGTTACTGGCAAAAAAACCAGAGTGGTCAGCTCGTGACCGTACAGGAAAGCTACTAAACAAAAATGGTTTTGAGTGGATGAATGCTCTCAACCCTGAGGTACAGAAATTTTTGTCAAATATGGTGTTGGAAGTAGTACAGAATTATGATGTTGATGGGATTCAAGGAGATGACCGTTTCCCAGCTTTACCTTGTGAAGGTGGATATGATTCGATGACGGTGGAACGTTATGTTAAGAAGTTTGGCAAAAATCCGCCAGAAAATCCTCAAGATAAGCAATGGCTACAATGGCGTGCTAATATTCTAACTGAGTTTTGGGCAGGGCTTTATAAAAATGTCAAAGCCGTCAACCCAAATTTATTAGTTTCGGTGTCTCCCAATATTTATGACTGGACGTTTAAAGAATACTTACAAGACACACCTGCTTGGTTGCAGCAAGGAATAGTCGATATTATACACCCACAAATTTATCGCCGCGATTTAGCGAGCTACAAGTCTGTTGTCGATAGATTGCTCAAAGAACAGTTTGCGGGTAAGGAATTGGCTAAATTAGCTCCAGGAATTTTAATCAAAGTTGGCTCTTATCGGATTGCAACAGATTATTTAGTGAGAACGATTGAATACAACCGCAAGTGTGGTATTTCCGGAGAGATACTATTTTTCTACGAAGGTTTGCGAGATAATAACAATGAATTGGGTAAGGTGCTGCGTAATAGTTGCTATAGAAAATCAGCAATTTTTCCTTCGCTGTCCGATTTGAGTCGAGCAACTAGCAAAAATAACACTCCTTCTTTTTGGCAAAAGATATTTAACTTGTTCAATTAAAAGCGTAATTCCAGAGAAACCCCCACTGTATAGCTCGTACCAGCTAAAAAACCCCACCCCCAACCCCCTCCCCGTGTACGGGGAGGGGGCTACGATTTTACGATGTAGACTTGAGATTAAGTGAACTGTTGTTGCGTCCTTTTCTTTTCTTCTCCTCCCTACATACAATCGTAGCCCCCTCCACGAAGAGCGGGGAGGGGGTTGGGGGTGGGGTTTATTTGGGGTTAGGGCTGGGGTTTATTTGGGGGTTGGGGGTGGGGAAATTAAGAGACTTCTTGTGGCTCGTTTTGCGGCTCGTTAGAAGTAGGGTCTTTTTTCAAACCTTCCATCCGGCAACATCCCCATCGCCAAGGATGTTTTTGGTCTTGTTCGCCTGCGGGTGAGTAACTAGCCCAAATGCTACCATCTGGTGCTTGGTATATGAAAGAAATCACTACAGAGTATTCACCAAAGTTGGACGTTCCTACAAGAATTTTTTCTCCAACTGCAAAGCTTTCTCCTCCATCATTGGTTGCTGTCTCCAATTTTTTGTATGGGGGTTGTTGTGGCTTTTTGTCGAATGGTTTTTTAAAGGGTTTATCAGTAGGTCTACTGTAATCCCCTCCTCCTGTTCCACCACCACTGGCTGGAGATGAAATGACTCGCTTAGGCCGCTCAGGAGACTTTAGGGGAGCTTCTTTGCTCGCATCAGCTTCTGTTGTTTTTGCGTTAGATGCTTCTGCTGCTTGTGATGAGGGTTGCTCAATTTTCTCCCTAGCTGGTGGTTTTGCTAAAAGCGGCTGTTTTTCCTCTGCTGAAGGAGCTTGAGTATCGTCTTGTGTTTGTGCTACAGCTTCTGGAGTTGCTTCTTTTGCAGTTTCTAAGGCTGCCTCTGGAGTCGGCTCTGGAGTCGGTTCTGGAGTCGGTTCTGGGGCTGGTTCTGGAGGACGTTTTACTAGTGCCAAAAGCTTTGACTCTTGGGGTGGTGGGGTCGTATTTTCTGATTTGGACTGTTTTTTGTCGGATTTAGGTTTTGGCATAAGTTATTTCCACTGATGCACCATTTACATCGGGTGATAATTTTTTTACTTGGATTTAGGTTTTGGTGGTTCAAATGGTTTTTTCGGGCCTTTTTGGGGAATAGCACTTGGTCGTGAACCACCTCTATTCTGATTAAATGGCTTTTTACCGGGGGGCATTCTTTTGTTACCAAGACCTAACTGTGCTATACACTCACCCGACTTAATTACCAAATCCGTGCCCACTCGTTGGACTTTTAGCATCCAAAAATTTTTAATCGACTTCGGTGGCAGGTAACCCTTTAATTTAAGTTTAAAAAACTTGGGGCGATCGCCTTCAGTTTTTGCTGCCTGCTTGACCTTTACGACCACCACACCTTGTTCAAAGTCTTGGTAGCTAACTTCCCCGTTGATAGAAAAATCGTCTGCTTGGTAGCCAGTTTCGTTTGCGGGAGAAGTATCTGGGTGCAGGGTTTCAGGTTCCCAAATACCAGCCATCTGTACGTGGAGTGGTATTTCGGATTCATAGAGTGGGGTTTTAGGATAAACCACCCACAAGTGTTCTTTTTCTAAGTCGAGCTTGCTTTTGACAAGGCTCAATAATTTACCTTTAACAACCGCATCCACTAGAGTGCCATCGGATGTTAAAAGTATCCCCTTATTTATTTCTTCTGCACTGGGTACATAACGTGCCCATATAAGACCAATCGCACGATGCTGACGATTGTGAGACGGTGGAGATATAGGCTGAGAAACTATTTGAGGTTGTTGTGCCTGGGTGTCAGATGGATTTGTCTGTGTTTCCGTAGTCGTAGAAGTCATGTTAACATCTCTTTAAATGTTGATCTAAGAGCATTGTTATTTTTTAACAGATAACAATGCCTTTATCTTGAATTTTTTATAGATTTTTATCAATAACGCATTTACCGACACAATATACCCGTCCTTGTAAAACGTAAAACAGAGCCTTAGGGTTCTAACACTTATGGCTATATTCCGTCAATAGAGGGCAAAATTATATTTTGTATTAGTAGTTTATCATCTTTTATTTGCCTCCTATGAGGATAATACAATATCTATCGTTAAGGCATCCCAAGAACCGGAGAGACTTAAGTTGGGACATAACTTTGGTTAATTTCCGTTTTGAGAATAAAATTCGTCCCGGTAAGCATAGAGAGAGGTTTGTTGTAGAAGCAAAAACAGAGTTAGGATGAATTTACTGGAGAATATCTAGACAGTACCAGAAGAATACGAAGATAGATTATTGTGCTTAGGGGAAAAACTGAGGGGAAAACAGGTGTGTCCAATCGATTACAAGTAGAAAATATAATCACAACACTGAAGCAGGATTTGCCAACGCTATTCAAAAAAGATATTTCTTACGACATATACACAAAAGACATTTATTTTCAAGACCCTGTAAACACATTTAAATGGAAATTTAACTATCGGATTATATTTTGGACATTGAGATTTCATGCCGGATTATTTTTTACAGAGATTTTTTTTGATGTGCATGAAGTATATCAAGAAGCCGAAAATATTATTTTAGCGAAATGGACAGTTAGAGGTGTTTTGCGTTTACCGTGGAAACCGAAGTTATTTTTTAACGGGTATTCTACTTATAAACTCAATCAAGAAAACTTAATATATGAACATATTGATACTTGGGATAGAAAACCAAGTGAGATATTGCAACAGTTTTTCGTCAAAGAAAATTTGTAGGTTGGGTTGAGGAACGAAACCCAACATTCTAGTTTCAGAATAGGTGCTGAGTTTCATCCTATTGGGTTTGTTAGTTGTTGGGTTTGTTAGTTGTTTGGGTTAGTTGTTGGGTTTGTTAGTTGTTTGAGTTAGTTGTTTGGGTTTGTTAGTTGTTGGGTTTGTTAGTTGTTTGGGTTTGTTAGTTGTTGGGTTTCGTTCCTCAACCCAACCTACGCTAGTACTTTTGGTCAGTTGGTCGGATTAAAATTTCGTTTACGTTCACCCTAAGTGGTTGGGTAACAGCATAAACAATAGCTGTAGCAATATCTTCACTTTCAAGTGGTGTATTTGATTCTAACCAGGTTCTAGCCCACTCTCTCGCATTGTCGTCTTGAATATGGTTACCTAATTCCGTGGATACAGCTCCTGGTTCTACGATGGTGACACGAATTTTGTTGCTATGAACTTCTTGACGCAAGGCTTCGGAAAATGCAACCACACCAAATTTAGTAGCAGCATAGACAGCGCAGTTAGCCATTGCAACACGACCAGAAGTGGAAGAAATATTGACTATATGTCCTCCCCCTTGAGCTTTCATAATAGGTAAAGCTGCATGGGTTGTGTACATCAATCCAAGAAGATTAATGTTAATCATGCTACGCCAATCTTCAGTTTTTGCGCCATCAACTTCCCCCAGTTGCATAACACCAGCATTGTTGACGAGGATATCTAAACGACCTAATTGAGCTTTGGTTTTGCTAAGCATATCCTGAACTTGTGTTTCATCTGCAACATCAGCAATTAAAGATATTGCCTGTCCTCCATTCTCGGAAATCTTTTGTGCTAAAGCTTGGAGACGCTCAAAACGACGACCAACGAGAGCAACACTAGCTCCTTCTGCGGCTAGCGCTAGGGCTGTTGCGGAACCAATTCCTGATGATGCACCCGTTACTAGTGCAACTTTACCTGATAATTTTCCCATGATTTTTTATCCTTAGTGCTGCTTATATAGCGGTTGAAACTTTTACTGGAGCTTCGACTTGAGGTGAACCATTAGCTAAATCCAATTTATGGACGACATAGCTCTTAAACACAGGTTTGAGTGTTTGTGAACAGCGCTTAACCACCCAAGTATGATGAGCATCTGCAATAATTCGTTTGCTATGGGAAGTCGGAGCCTTCCAAAGACTACCTTCCCAATGGACAATAGCTTTAACATCAGTATGGTTACCATTAGGGGTAGCATTAATTTCTTTTAATTGATGAATTTCATCAAAGTATAAATTAACGCTACTGTCGTACCATTGCTTAAAATCTTCCCAACTATGCAATGTTTCACTAGGAAACTGCATCAAAAAATCTTCCTCATCAAAAGCGAAAAACTGAGCATATTCATCCACTGGAGCGTGAGCATCAAGTTTAGAATAAAATTCTGCAACCAAATGTCTAATTTCTGACTCTGTTACAGGTACGGAACTATCTTTGGGAGTATTTTTTTCTTTCAGGAATTTAATAATTTCTGAAATACGTTTGGGGAGAAATTCTTTCAAGGTTTTGAGAGCATCAGCTCGCTCTTGACGGTTTTCACTTTGAAGTACAAAATCAACATTAATTTTAACCTCTGTACCACCAGTAACTTCACGCGCACTAAAAGTTACATGATAAAGTGTAAACAATGGTGTGGCTTCAGGTATATCCATCTTCCACACATGATTAACACGGTCATTAATTAGCAAGCGGTCGCGAACTACTGAACCTTTGAAATCAAATCTAACAATAGCTCCAGGTCCATCTAGGGGTATACCAAAGCCTGTTTCTGACTTTACATCTTGTCGTCCACTAAAAGATTTAAGCAAAGAAAGATAATCATCAAAAGCTGACCAGAAGTAGTCAACATCAAAAGGAATTGTTTGTACATCCTGTAATGATATCCATCTACCATACTCTAGCTCATCTGTAGAATTTTCTGTTGAGTTAGAGCTATTAACTAAGCCATTTGCTACCGTCATTTTCTTGATATCTCCATTTGTAATTTTGAATTTTGGATATGAGATTTTGGATTTTAGCTATTTATTTAGCTATTTAATCTAGAACGAAGAGTACTTAAATCAAATCCTAATTGTTCAAACTCGCTTCGTTTGCTCTCTATAAGTTTTATCAGTTCTGGTGGAACATCACCATCTTCATTTTTGAGCATGTAACCATAATTGAAATTAGTCAGCATATGTGACACAGCAAGAATAATGCTGGCAACTTGACGACCGGGTAATACATTCTCGTCATCTTCCTCTCCCATTGAGCCATTTCTCAATAGGTCACCATAATTTAGCTCCCCAAATTCGGGATTATGCTCATTGTGAACCCAGCTATGCCAAAAAGTACATTGGTAAATCAGATATCTACAAACTTGTTTAAGATTCTCAATATCCTGTTGAGATGGTTGTTCAGAAGCGGTTATGGGTCTAATAGCTTTTACTTCTCCATCAATTTCTCGACGTGGATTAGATGAATGTTCGATTTCGTTCCAGTCATACCATTCGTCCCCATCGTCTACTTGTTCCATAGTCAAAGAAACATAAGGAACACTATGTAAAACCAACTCATCTGAAAACTTGAGAATTTCTGACCAATTTTTGACAATTTCGTCGTGATTACTAGCAAAAAATGAATCTACATGATTCGTGAGAATATCCCAATATAAATTAGACAGTTTGGCAAAATTATGGGAATTGCAAAGAGGTTTTCTTGGTTTCCAATCTGTCCAATCATAACTACCCATGTTTGAACGAACCCATTTCAACATATCTGGGTTTACTTTCATTGGTTCAAGTTTTGCAAAAAATCCTTCCTCCGGGTTCATAAGTATTCCACGACCGAATTTGTTAATATGAACCACTTCTTTTAAATGAGGATATAAGAAGTTTCGCACAGGACTCTTTCTAATATTTCTCAGAAAAGAAATCGCATATTGCTCAATATTAAAGTGAGTTTGACTCAAGTGCGTTTTTACTTCCCCTAAAACACCTAAATGGGTAGCACGAACAACCCGCTTAGCTTGTAACCACTTATTTCCATCCGCTGGAGTATAAGTTTGTGGTGCTTTCATGGGTGGATTTGGTTGAGTTGAATTGTCTTCTCGGAACTGAAGTGTTATCTCAACTGGTAATAACTTTTCGTCTTTTAGCTCAAACTTTACTTTGTAGTTGGGTAAATCTATTTTGCCAGTAAGCTCAAATTTATCCCCGTTAAAGCTAGTGGTATACAAGTTAGAATTTTCTTTATCCTTCTTAAAGATGATTGGATTGAATCCATTTAGCATTCTCTCCCCAAAAAACTCATCACTTCTTGTATATCCAGGATTCTGCTTTTCCAAAATAGTCGTCAATGTTTCTGGAAATGAATTTTGTATTTCCTCGTATGATGGCTCATTCGGGTTAAGACGATTGCGTTGGATTAATTCATTCATGGTTTTGCCGTACTTAGCTACAGACTGCATTGTTATAGCTAAAGCTTCGGGGACAAAATCATTTTTGATAGATTTGGGAAGTGAGTAAGAAAAGAGACGATATTCAGGGTCATACTCGTAGTAAGAAATTTCTATGGCTCCGAAATCGTAAACATCTACAGTGACATTATCATCACCCTTGATTACTTCAATCAAATTCTTTCTTTTAATTGTTTTACCGTCAACAATTGCAGTTTGTGGTGCATCAAAGATTCTTAACTCTAAATCTGGTGCATCACCAAGTCCAGCAGCTTTGGGGTCATAATAAATTTCAAAATTACCTATTTTGTCGCTAACACCATTACCTAAATAATTTTTTAGCCCAAATGGGTCACGCTCCCATAGTTCAATATCTAAACCAGGTATAGATATATCTGAGTCAGGATGTACTATTCTACCTATAACTTTACGAGACTGCTCAATCTCTTTTCCTTTTAAATTAGCTTTCAATTTTAGAATCGAAGCTAAAGGTAAATGAGTTAAAACCTCATAAGTTAATGTTTCTAACTCAGTGTCAGTGTATTGCTTTAATGACACTTCTCCTGTAATTACTTTCTGAATCAAGTCTGACATATAGATTTATTTCCCCTAAAAAATTCCAAATTTCCTTAAAATTGGAGATTACTAATGATTTACGGACTGTGTTTCTTTTCTAGCTTCATCTAGTTGCTGCTCGTTATCACTACCGAGAATATCAGCAAAGATTTTACGATTCCAACCCACCAAATGCATCGTAAATTCTTGAAAAAATATATACATCCGGTGAGGAGGTATTTGAAATTGCTTTAGCAAAATATCACTGATACTTTCTGTTAGCTTGGTGGTTATATCTCTGGGCATAGTCGCATTCAATACCTGTACAATTGCAGCAGGTGTTTGAAAATCCCCATCAAAGGCAACTTGACTATCGTTGTGAACAACTACTGATATCATTTTTGTTGGGTCACCCTTTATCAGATGAATTTGTTCTGTTACTTCAGTAATTACATCTTCAATGGTTTGACTACAGAAATGATGATTCGTCTCAATTCTGACAAATGGCATATTGTTTTTCCCTAATGGTTAGGTACAAAAAATCTAGTTTATGTTTCTTTAGTAAGTCTCTAAAAATAGGCAGTTAGAACTTAAGGCTTGTTGGAGAATTTTGTGCTCCTAATTTATCTACACAAGATACTAATAGTTTTACTCATGAGAACTTATGCATTTAGTCGAGAAAAATATCAAGGAATATTAAGATATCTCTTTATTGAAAAATAATAATACTTAGGATAGATGTCAAATTTGAAAATTATATAAATAACGGGTCTATGGCTATAAAGTTTGTAGGGGTAAGTATCAGCGACCTGCTAATCAGAAAGCGGGCTGGAAGCCCGCACTACATAAACATTTGGCATACTCTTACTTGATATGACAAGGACATAAGTGAAGTACAACCGGGCAAGGATACCATTGGTGTCAAGTAAGCCAGGGAATCAATTCCCTGTCTCAAAGCTAAAGTCCTCTCAAAGAGGACTAATAATAAGGTTTCTAGGACTTAACAATTATTTATAAACGTTCCCTTAAAGGATTATTTCTTACCTATTCGAGGTAGCAAAAAATTCTAATCTAAACTTAACATAAGCAGACACAGCAATTTAATTGTGCGTGTCGATAACAATTGCGTTATCGATAGTAATCCCTAAAAAACTATTAAAAACGCAAAATGCAGAGCCATAGCATAAAAGAAGCAATTGAGAAGCAGTACAAAATTTTTGATAAAACGGCAGATGACCCAGTATTTCTTACTCAGGAGTCAAAACCTAGCCATGTACTGTTGTCAGCAGATGCGTATCAGCAGTTACTTAATCGCCTTGAAGAACTAGAGAATATACTGTTAACAGAAGCAGCAAACAATGATGATAATGAGACTAAATTAGTATTATCTGAGCGAGATAGTAAGCATCTTATTTCAGTAATGGAAAATCCTCCTGAACCTTCAGAAGGATTAATATCACTTTTTGATTAGAGCCTAATACTATATAGGATGTATCTGCTGGAGTAAGTTTATTTGTGGATTTGATAATCTGCCCTATAGATATTTTGGGATTTAGCCGTAGTAGTTTACACTAATTTTTAACCCGTTTTAACGGGTTTTAGCTTTAAGCAAGAAATTTATTTCTTGGCTAGTTGTCGAATTGTAAAAAAGACCATCTATTGCAGATAGAAATTAATTTTTACAGGTTACACCACAACTGACGGATATTGCTGTAAAGCCTCCCTCAAATACTTCCCAGTATGTGACCTTTTATTTTTAGCCACATCTTCCGGTGTTCCCACAGCAATAACCTCACCACCTTTGTCTCCACCTTCTGGGCCCAAATCTATTACCCAATCGGAACAACGAATGACATCTAAATTATGTTCAATCACCAAAATCGAATTGCCTTTATCTACTAATCTTTGCAACACATCCAATAATTTATGGACATCATAAAAAGACAAACCAGTAGTTGGTTCATCAATTAAATAAAGCGTTTTACCAGTTGCACGACGAGATAATTCTGTTGCTAACTTAACTCGTTGAGCTTCACCACCCGACAAAGTAGTAGCAGGTTGTCCTAATTGAACATAACCCAACCCAACATCTACTAAAGTTTGCAATTTACCTGCAGCTTTAGGAATATTAGTACAAAATTCTAAGGCTTCCTCAACAGTCATATTGAGGACATCAGAAATCGATTTACCCTTATACTTTACTTGTAAAGTTTCGCGGTTATATCTTGCACCTTTACAAACCTCGCATTGCACGTAAACATCAGGTAAAAAGTTCATTTCAATAACATTTACACCCTGTCCACTACAAGCTTCACAACGTCCACCTTTAACATTAAAAGAAAATTGTCCAGGTTTATAGCCTCTTGCTTTCGCTTCTACGGTTTGCGAAAAAACATCGCGAATAATATCAAAAACACCTGTATAAGTAGCTGGATTAGAACGAGGAGTTCGACCGATAGGTGATTGGTCAATAACAATTGCCTTATCAACAGTATTTAATCCTTGAATTTCACCTAAGTCTTTTGGTAAAGGTACTTTTTTTGTCAGGTGATGTTGTAAAGCTGGATAAAGTAATTCATTAATTAAAGTGGACTTTCCAGAACCAGAAACACCTGTAACGGAAACTAGTTTACCTAGAGGAATTTCCACATCAATATTTAGCAAATTATTGCGATGTGCATTTTTAATAATTAAGCTTAATCCATTACCATCACGACGCTGAGCAGGTGTATGGATTATTTTTCTTCCAGATAAATAAGCACCAGTCAGCGAAGTTTCTGAATCTAATAATACTTGTAAATCACCTTGGGCTACAATATGACCACCATGCACACCAGCACCGGGTCCAATATCAACAACATAGTCTGCTACACGAATTGTTTCTTCGTCATGCTCTACCACAATTAGAGTATTACCCAAATCCCTTAACTTAATTAAAGTTTGCAATAAACGTCCATTATCCCTCTGATGCAAACCAATACTCGGTTCATCCAAAACATACAAAACACCTGTCAAACCCGAACCAATTTGTGTTGCTAATCTGATGCGTTGTGCCTCTCCACCAGAGAGTGTCATTGCTGCACGATTTAAGCTAAGATAATCTAATCCAACATCCAACAAAAATTGTAACCTAGCTCTAACTTCTCGCAACACCAAGTCAGCTATTTGCATCTGACGAGGACTTAATTTTAAATTATCAATTCTCTCGCGACTTTCTCTAATAGGAACATCAACCAAATCTAATATTTTATGTTGTCCCAATCTCACCGCTAAAGCTTCCGGTTTTAATCTTTTTCCACCACAAACAGGACAAGACTGGTCAACTAGATACTGTTCCAGTTTTTGTTTAATTAACTCAGAACCGCCTTCATATTGACGTTGTAAAATTGGGATAACTCCCTTAAAACTACGGGCTTTTTGTTCCTTACTAGTTTCCTTTTCTCCATCCAAAACAATTTCTTGCTGTTCGCAAGTTAATTGACTCCACTTAGTCTGCAGTTCAAAGCCGTATTGCTGTCCCAGAGCAAATAACAACTCTAAATAATAAGAATTATCTTTATCCGACCAAGGTGCAATAGCAGCATACATCGGAGCTTCTGGGTCGGGAATGACCAAATCCTGAGAAAATCTTCTTAAAGTTCCTAACCCATGACAATTAGGACAAGCACCATAAGGTGAGTTAAAAGAAAATAAACGTGGTGATAACTCTTCCATCACCGGGCCATGTTCTGGACAAGCGAACTTTTCAGAAAAGACTAACTCTTGTTCATCATTTTTACCCTCGGCATCATCTTGTTCGGTATAGAGAATAACAGCTATACCTTCAGATAATTTTAAACAAGTCGAGAGTGAGTCTACCAAACGTTCTTGAATCCCGTCTTTCTTCTTTAAACGGTCGATAACAACTTCAATTGTGTGTGTAACATTTTTATCTAAATCAATTGCATCCGACAACTCGCGTATTTCCCCATTAATACGGACTCGCACATAGCCTTGGGATGCCAAACCGGACAGTAATTTTTTATGAGTACCCTTTTTACCCCGCACAACCCGTGCCAAAATTTGGAATTTAGTGCTATCGGGTAAATCCATTATCCTATCAACCATTTCATCGATGGTTTGAGGAGCAATACACCTATCGCAAATTGGACAATGAGGTTCACCTGCACGTCCAAACAATAACCGCAAATAATCGTAAATTTCTGTCACCGTTCCCACTGTAGAACGAGGGTTATGGGAAGTTGACTTTTGGTCAATAGAAATTGCCGGACTTAAACCCTCTATCGCTTCCACATCAGGCTTGTCTAATTGTCCCAAAAATTGCCGCGCATAGGCACTCAGAGACTCCACATAACGACGCTGTCCTTCGGCGAAAATTGTATCAAACGCCAAGGACGACTTACCCGAACCGGAAACGCCAGTAAATACAATTAAACGGTCGCGAGGCAATTCTAAATCAACATTTTTGAGATTGTGTTGTCTAGCACCGCGAATACGAATCGTATTTTGACTGTTAGGGTTCGAGGAAGGCAAATGTCCGTTTAAGGAAGCAGTTAAGCGTTGTTCTGACATAATCAGCAGGATAACACGGCAACAGTGACACAGTTCTTCATAATACTACTGTGGCGCTGACTCTGACAGAACAATAGTACTGATATTTTGGAAGAATATTCTAATACTCAGGGTAGAAATTATTGGTAATGGGTAATGGGTAATAAGATTTTCAGAACTATGTATAACCTACTAGCTTTTACTTTTAACTGAACTGTTTGATATTCCACTTAGCGTTAATCTGTCCAGCTTCGTCTTTGATAATTATTGTTGCAGTTCCAAGCTTGTTCCCTTGCTGCGCTACGTCACATGTAAAAGATTCACCGACCTGCTTAAACAGTCGAATTTTTGATTTTTTGCTACCGCAGTCTACAGCAACATCCATTTTATGTTGCTGTTTGATGCTGTTTTGGATAAGTTGCTCTGCGAGTGGAAGCATTAGCAATCCATTTGTATTAAATTTTATGTTGTTTGGCTTATCATTTGTCATCGTAACTTTGACCTTGAATGTGCCTTGTGATGCAGTAGCTTCACAATCAAAGATGCCACCAGGCTTAGTGTTAATATCATTCGGACAAGAGAGCGATTTTACTTCAGCGAGCGCAGGGTCTTTTGAAAACAGTTGCTCTTGAATCATTGCTTCAACCTTCTTTGCTGCTTCTGACTTTTTCGCGTTATCAGCAGTTGACTTAGCCTTGTTAGTTGTCTGAGTGTCTGAACTTTCAGAAGCCTTATTAGTTGTCTGAGTGTCTGAACTTTCAGAAGCCTTATTAGTTGTTTGAGTGTTTGAACTTTCGGCAGAATCCTCACCCTCACTGCAACTGGTAACTGTTACAGCTAAACCAAGCATTAGAACAATCAGAAAGAATTTTGAGATAGTTTTGGAAAGCATAAGCAGTAAATTAAGTATCTGGGAACCGAACCCTCATAGCCTGAGTTTGAAGCAACTCTAGATTAGAAGCAACTTTGCATCAACTATAAAAACCTTTAAATGAGAAAATTAGATTTGCTAAGAAAATGTTAAGTTTACCAACCTATCTACTTGCATTTTGGGTTCAATAATAGTATTCCCAGTTATATTGTGAAAATAACTTTTTGCATGAATATAATTTGGGTAGTACACCTTACCATGAGTGTCTAAAGCCCAATATTTAATTTGATAGTTAAATTCACGTAGGATGGGTTAGGCGCATTCGTAGCACTTAGTTGGAGGCTCTTCAAGTTTAATGAAGCGCCGTAACCCATCACTTCTATTGACTTCATATTTACTTTATAAATTACTTGTTACAATTTTTGCAAAAAAGCCGGAGATACTATCCCCGACTTCTTGTGATTTAACTTATACAAGAGTGATTTATTGAATTTCTTGGTTTAACCAAGCTTTTAAATCATTTACAGTAGAGAAATCTAACAAAGCTTCTCCCAACTCTTCCAACTTCTGGGTAGATAAAGAGCGAACTCGTTCAAGCAGTGGTGTATCAATTTCACCAAAACGGCGATTGAGTAGACGTATAACTAAACGCTGTTCTCCTTGCAATTCTCCTCTCTGCTCTCCTCGCTGTTCTCCTCGCTGTTCTCCTTCATTTACCGCTCTTTCCCGGTCTTGCTGATAAAGTGGTGCTAACCTCATAACTAACTCCCTATCATCCGTGTCTGAAGTTTGATTTGCAACTAAGTTCTGCTGTAAGTTATACAAAGATTCTAGCGTTGCTTGCTTAAAAGGGTTATCTGCGGGCAATGCAATCAATTCATCGATTGCCTTTTTTTGTACTTTTCCTCGTCCCAGAATTCTCAGCCATAAAGTTTGTGGTTCCTTTGGCAACTGATGTATGACAACAATCGCTGCTCGCAAAGCTTTTTATTATATTATTTATCAACAAGGTAATTTTAAATAAAAATGTTTTGTTTCTTACAAACATGGTAAAAAGCCGGAGATGCTATCCCCGACTCCTTGTGATTTAACTTATACAAGAGTGATTTATTGAATTTCTTGGTTTAACCAAGCTTTTAAATCATTTACAGTAGAGAAATCTAACAAAGCTTCTCCCAACTCTTCCAACTTCTCGGTAGATAAAGAGCGAACTCGTTCGAGCAGTAGTGTATCAATTTCACCAAAACGGTGATTGAGTTGACGTATAACTAAACGCTGTCCTCCTTGCAGTTCTCCTCGCTGCTCTCCTCGCTGCTCTCCTTCATTTACAGCTCTTTCCCGGTCTTGCTGATAAAGTGGTGCTAACCTCATAACTAACTCCCTATCATCCGTGTCTGAAGTTTGATTTGCAACTAAGTTCTGCTGTAAGTTATACAAAGATTCTAGCGTTGCTTGCTTAAAAGGGTTATCTGCTGGCAATGCAATCAATTCATCGATTGCCTTTTTTTGTACTTTTCCTCGTCCCAGAATTCTCAGCCATAAAGTTTGTGGTTCCTTTGGCAACTGATGTATGACAACAATCGCTGCTCGCAAAGCTTTGGGCATAAAATACACCCCATCCACCCAGCCATCAGCTTCTTTTGCACCAAAATCAGATAATATTTCCTCTGATGCTGTTGGTGTCAAAACCCATAATTTTGGTATTGCTAACTTTTCAAGGTTTGTATTATTGCGGTTTGCTTTACGTCGTAATGCACCTCTGACTTCCAACGACTTTAAAAGGCAATCACAAATTTCATCCTCAGAAGCTGGATTACGGTATGGTTCAAAGATAGCAGGAAATTCTGCGAATCTACCAAGCAACCCCAAAGCTTCCAAGTTAGTGTTTTGCTCGCTCGATGGAGTAAACAAAACATCTATTTGTCTAGCTTCACCCTTTACACGACTGGGAGCTTGAACTACCCCATAGACTTGCAGTAATGCTTCAAGGTAATCCTTGGAGAATTGGTCATGTATAATTCGAGTCATTCAATTTTTATTTTCAAGTCATTGAGTTAATTTCACAAGAGAGAATTTATCATGCTATCAAGTATTTATGTATTGATAAATGTAAAAATATAGTAATTTATTTTTATTTATTTCTTGTTAAATATACCCTAAAGGTTTTAATTTTAACCATAATTAATGTATAAAAAGTTTAGCAATAAATAGACATTTCAATAAGCTTATAGCTTTTAAATCACTATAATAAAACGCAAAGAACGCAAAAATTATCGAGCTTTGCGCCTTTGCGTGAAATATTACTTATACAAATCCAGCCACTCAATAATCTGAGGATTTACCAAATTCGGAACTTCATCATGGGGACAATGACCAGCCCCAGGAATCGGAACAATTTTAATATCTTTTCCATTTTCCCGCGCTTGTTCGTAAAGTTTCGACCCAGTGATGGGAGTCCAAGGGTCATCTGTACCCCAAACTATTAACAATGGACGTTCCAATTTAGGTAATAATTCCGCAGGTGTTGGACCAGGAGGTGCAGTAATAATCGAAGCAAATACTTTTTGCGCTCCTGGGTCACAAGAAGGTTGATAAAGCATTTCCACTAATTCATCAGTTACTGCTGTTTTATCACGGTAAACCTGATAAAGGCTACGACGAATTTGATTTTTTTGTCTGATGCGATTGAATACAAACTTTCCAGTAATCGGATGACTAACAAACTTACCAAACGCTGCCATCACAACTCGCAAAGGTGGGTTTAATTCTCCTGGACGATGATTCAAACCACCAGCAGCGTTAATTAAAACACCACCAGCTGAGATTTCTGGGTATTGCGTAACTACCATCAAACTCAACAATGCGCCGATGGAGTTACCTATAAACACTGCTGGTTCATTAATATGTTCTGTCCAAAAGTCTTTCAGCAATTCCACCCACACATCTACTGTGTAATTGATAGGCGCTTTATCGGAACCACCGAACCCAAGCAAGTCGATAGCAAAGACTTTGTAACCTGCTTCTGCTAATACTGGTATATTTTTACGCCAATGTTCGATACAAGCACCAAAACCATGAACTAAAACCAACGGGCGTCCAGTTCCCATAACAGTGTACTGGATTTTGTGACCCTGCCAAGCCCAAAAGTGCTTCTCAAATGGACTTATTATTGGAAGTTGCTGCGTTGTTAAAGCCATTATGAAGATTCACAAAGTGTCTATCATATATCTTAATTTCATTTACGCTGAGGAATAGATAATTACCTCAAAATTTATGAAAGCGCAGGCACACTACGTAGAGACTAAACATGTTTAGTCTCTACATTTTTGGTGAATCTGCTCCGATTCCGTGTCCCTGCAAATAGAATTCCACATTGGGGCTAGGAATTTTTATTCCTTCCTGCTGATAAAGCTTATGTAGTTTCTTGAGAAAAATATGCCTAGCTAAGCGTTGGTCAAAAAAGTCATTTACCTTCAGAAAAACACTAAAATCTATACTAAAGTCGCCAAATTTATTATATCTGACATAAGGCTCATCCTGTATTAATTCAGGTGCTACTTCATGCATCACCTCTTTAGCAAGTTCAACTGTAACTCTTTCAACATGTTCGAGGTCACTATCGTAACCTACGCCTATATTTATTGTTAAAGTAACTTCTTTAATAGGCAAATGGTAATTAGTAAAAATAGTCGAGCTTAATTTAGAATTAGGTATAATAATTGCATTATTAGATAGCTCTTTAATCGTGGTGTGTCGCCAAGTTATGTCTGTAACATAACCTTCATAACCACCATCTATTTTTACATAATCACCACTTCTGAGTTGTTTAGAAATAATTAAATAAAAGCCAGCAAACAAATTCTCTAAAGTATCTTTAAGCGCTAAACCAACTGCTATACCACTAACTCCCAAGGTAGTCAAAATTGGTGTTATTTGTAATCCTACAGTTTGCAGGGTAATTAAAATACCTAAAATAAAAATAGTAGTTTGAGCAATATTAGAAAATAATGAAGTAGAAACTCCCTCAGATGATGTAATATATAAATCTACAAAACCAGCAGTTAGCCTTGCACCAACTAAGGTAACTGAGTAGACAAAAACCACTACGATACTTTTTCTCAGAAAATCAGTTAAATCTGGATTGACTTTTGAATAAGATAAAAGTGCCCCATAACAGCCAGCTAGGGCAAACCAAATAAAAGTTGTATGATGTAAAGAGTTAATTATAATTTCACTACCAGGAATTTTTTGTTTAACTACAAATTCCTTCAACTTTTTGTAGATAAATTTATCAAAAATTACTCCCGCAACTAAACTAATAACAATAATCCCTATCGGCAAAATTAATTGAAGCATAAAATTAAAAAAATCTTCAGGACATAAGCATAGCTAACAAAAGTAACCAAATTGCGAACTGCAAATAGCAAATAGCAAATAGCCTACCATTCTGCCTATTTTTCCGTGCTTAAACCAAGACTTGGGTGATACAAACGAAGATACAAAAAAAACTTGGCGCACTTGGCATCTTCGCGGTTAAAAATAAAATAATGGACTTACCTATCGTTTATCACCCTGACTACGTAGCCCCACTACCACCAGGACATCGCTTCCCGATGCCTAAATTTCAGATGCTTTACGAACTTTTATTGCATGATAAAGTCGCACAAGCAGAACAATTTTACCTCCCCCAACATCCAGAACAAGAGTTAATCGAATTAGTCCACACCCCAGAATATGTAAAAGCCTATCGTGAAGGAACTCTCGACCCAAAAGCCCAAAGACGCATAGGGTTACCCTGGAGTTCGGCTTTGGTAAATCGTACCCTTGTAGCAGTTGGGGGAACAATTCTCACCGCTTCCTTAGCACTACAATACGGTTTAGCCTGCAACACCGCAGGAGGAACTCATCACGCTTTCCCCAGCTACGGTTCTGGATTTTGCATCTTCAACGATTTAGCGATCGCCTCTCGCGTTTTACAAAAACAGGGACTTGTAGAAAAAATTTTGATTGTAGACTTAGATGTTCACCAAGGGGACGGAACAGCTTTCATTTTTCAAGAAGACAAAAGCGTTTTTACCTTTTCGATGCACTGCGAGATTAATTTTCCTGGAACGAAACAAAAAAGTGATTTAGACGTTCCCCTACAAGAAGGAATGGAAGACGACACTTACCTACAAACCTTAGCAAGATACTTACCAGACTTATTATCGGAAATCAAACCAGATTTAGTACTGTACGACGCAGGTGTTGACCCCCACATAGCAGACAAACTAGGAAAACTAGCCTTAACAGACACAGGTATTTACCGTAGAGAAATGCAGGTTTTAACCACCTGTGTAGGTGCAGGCTATCCTGTAGGATGCGTTATTGGTGGTGGCTATGCAGACGACATGAAATCTTTAGTTTGGCGTCATTCGCTAATACATCGTGCAGCGAGCGAAGTTTTTCAACGTTGTTGAGGGGAGTGGGGAAGATTAATAACAAAATTCTTCCTCATCCTCTCATTCCTACTGCCTAATCCCACTCCCCACTCCCTATTCCCCATTCCCACTCCCTACTCCCTACTCCCCACTCCCCACTCCCCACTCCCCACTCCCCCCCCAAGGAAAGAAGCAAAACATCGTCAAACTGGATACAATTTAAGAAAAAGGAGAGGCGAGGAAAAATAAAGTGGTGCTATCAAAAGGCTTTGAAATTGAGATGTACACAGGTACACCGCAGGGAACTATAGTTGGTCTCTCCGACAAAATTTCTGCCGCACTGGATGACTTTGTGCGGGAACCGGATAGTCGTAATGTAGAATACATAACTCCACCATTGGACAACTACGAAGGGCTATTGTGCGCTTTACTTCGTCCCAGGATAAAATTACGAAATTATCTCAAAAAGTTAGGCGATTACACTCTGATTCCAGGAAGTACGCTTTCTCTGGGTGACTCTGGTAAATTTTTTCGCTCCGAACCAGAAAATCCTTATCATGACTACATAGAACAGTCTTACGGCACTAAAGTAGTTACCGCGAGTGTACATATTAATGTTGGTATTGATGACCCAGAGTTATTAATGCGAGCGTGCCGTTTGATACGGGTAGAAGCACCTCTTTATCTTGCATTGAGTGCCTCTTCTCCGTTTTTAGATGGAAGTACAACTGGTTATCATTCCTCTCGCTGGAGAGTGTTTCCCCAAACTCCTTCCCATGTGCCCTTGTTTGAAAGCCATGCTCACCATATCCAGTGGGTGGAATCGCAGCTAAAACTTGGGACAATGCAAAATGTTCGTCATTTGTGGGTTTCTGTGCGACCAAATGGGGATAAGCGTCCCTACGATTTAAATCGCTTGGAATTACGAATTTGCGATTTAGTCAGCGACCCCATAGCCTTACTAGCCATATCAGCATTTTTGGAAGCGCGTTTGTTGCAATTGCTAGAAAATCCTGACCTTCTTGACCCACTAACCCAAAGTAAATTTTCTCCAGAAGAATTATTAACTATCACAGCGAATAATGAAATAGCAGCAGCAACGTCCAGTCTTGATGCTCAGCTGACTCATTGGCAAGACGGTAGCAGTGTCCTTGCTAGAGATTGGGTCAGTCAACTTTATCAGGAAGTTTGGCCGATTGCGAAAAAACAAGGATTTAGCTGTTTCCTCTCTCCCCTGCAAAAAATTCTACGTGAAGGAAACGAAGCTCAACAGTGGTTACAACTACATGCGGTTGGATTTAACACGTCGAAAGTCATTACCCAAGCAATTAGGGCTACTCACGAGCGAGAAGTAGAGTTGGAAGACAAACTATGCTCTCTAGCACTTTAAATTAAGAGCATGTAGAGACTAACATGTTTAGTCTCTACGGGGGTTTGTTAAAACTTCTTAACTATAAATTCGTTATTTTGAACAGAGGGTTGAAGCCCTTGTTTAGTGTTGTAAATATATCGTTACAAATATTTATATTTTACATATTGACTTCAGGCAACTCTTAGATAGAGTTTTGAGAGTAGTTTATTTCATAGTTAAAAAAATTTAATCAATGGTTATAGATTGCGATTTATTAAGAAAACCTATAAGTCCCCTCTATCTTAGGGAGTATTTGACAAAAAAGAGACACCGTAACTTGTAATACATCTAAGTAACCGCAAATGCCTCAGGTAGTTTTAGTAAATCCCCAGATACCACCCAATACAGGTAATATAGCCCGTACTTGTGCGGCAACCGGAACAGAGTTGCATTTAGTAGGGCCTTTAGGGTTTGAAATTAGTGACCGTTACCTTAAAAGGGCTGGATTAGACTATTGGTCGTATGTGAAATTGCAATACCATGAATGCATAGAAGCCTTTAATAGCGTGCATTTGGAGCGCGGAGGTCGGTTGTTAGGATTCACTACTCGTGGCACTACAAACTATGCCAATTTTGAGTATCGAGATTCCGACTGGTTATTGTTTGGTAGTGAAACGGAAGGTTTACCCAAAGAGGTAATTGTTGCCTGCGATACGTGTATGCGTATTCCTATGGTTGAAACCAATGTTCGCAGCTTAAATCTGTCTGTGAGCGTTGCAATAGGGCTGTTTGAGGCACGTCGTAGCTTAGGCTATTTACAATAATTTCTAGTAAATCTTACGGATTAGGAATCTAAACCTACTGTAAATACACTGATATGAATTTCTAATATTCATGTAATCCATAATTTATTATCAGAAAATTTACAGTTGCCACACACAACTGTTTGTTGGTGTTGATACTATAGTCTGTGGAAAACACAAAAATCTGGGGAGAAATACTTAGAAATATGAGTACAGTCATATAAGAAATTTGTATATAAAGTTGGGAAAAAAGACCAGCTTGAACCATAGATTTTTGTGAATTTGCAGTCTACCCAACAACCAAGAAAAATCGACAGAAGTTAATATGGTTAAGGGTTTCAAAGTTTTTTCTCCTCATGGAAACATTTATATGAAGTTTATGAGTCAAGGGTTTCTACTGTTGTATCTTGGGGAATAATCAATTTAAAGTTTAAAGTCTCGTGTTGTGAAGGCTGATTGGGTGCAACTCTAGCTGAATAAGTTTACAGCGACTGGGGCATCACTCGGATAATTAAGTCCGAGCCACACAATTTAAAGCTTTTAGTGACAATTGCCGACGGCTCCCATAGCATGTTTGGTGTCCCAAAAGCAATAAGAGGACAGACTTACATGAAGAGTAAGAATCCCAGTTGCCCCGAACGAGGAGACAAATGCAACAAAAATTTAACAAATCTTTAATTTTTGTGCATTCTTGTTAACTTGTCTAAAACAGAGAAGCAGGTTAATCTTGCGTAAGTATCTCTGGTGAGTGTGATCTTGATCAATTGTCTGTAGTGATCCAAATCATTGACTAGTATCCGACTGAAAAAAAATCGAGGTCAGTTAAGCGCTAGTGATCGTAGGAGGTCGTCTTTGAAACGAGCATTGAAAAAAAGAGTAAAGGTTGTGCTGGAAAATATCCCTAACGAGAACGCCCAAACAAGGCAACAAAATACTGCAAACCAAGCAGCGAACCGTCGAGTACGGAAAAGTGCAGCCATGATTGGACTTGCAATCTCTATGGGGGCCACCAGCCTTTTGGTGACTCGACAAAGCGACCAAGCCCAAGCAGCAGAACCAGTAGGCAATCAAAATACAGCCTCTTCTTTAACTGCTGCAACTGAAGACCAAGTGAAGTTCCCCACACAACAGCTGGAGTCCAAAGCCGTCTCGAACGCGAGCGTGCCTGAAAACCCTGTCATGGTTGATGGAAATAGAACTTTACAGGTATCAGGGCTTGGCGCAAAATGGCAGTCTCCAACTACTGGAATTTCACGTGGATTTTCACGGCAAGTTCCAACACCAGTAGTACCAAGGGTAACTGTAAGCAAAACCAATTCCATCTACCCACAGTCACAATTAGCGACAGGAGTAGACCACACTGGGTTTAATCCTAATAGCTTAGAACAGACTAGAAAGCTTTCAGAAACAGTACCAACAGCGGTTCAAGTAACAACACCAGTAGTATCGACTGCAACCGCGAGTAGTCCGATTGACGCTCAACTGAAAGCGCAGCAAGAGTTTGCGCTGAGTCGTCTACAACAAAAATCGAACCGTTTGAGAAATAGTTTGGCGGAGTGGCGGTCTGAGGAGAACAAGGGTGTATCAGTTGCGACCACACCAGTGGTGCAGCCAAAGTTAGTTGCGAATCAAGCGCCAATTGCGAATCAGGCGTCAACAGTAAGCACATTTACAAATGATGTGCAGCAGTCGGAAATCAACGAAGCTAAGTCAGCTAAGTTGTTATCCAGACTAAAACAGAGTCAAGCGGCTCCCACAATGCCAGAAATGGTTGCTCCTGCGGCTACCGAAACAACTTCCTCAAATACAGTTCATGAAGTTAAACCTGGAGATACACTAGCGCGTATTGCTAGTCTTTACGGTACTTCTGTTTCGGAGCTAGTCAAGGCAAATAATCTTAGCAACGCCAACAGACTGCAAATAAGTCAAAAACTGACTGTCCCTGTGGCGGCTGCTGGTACTGCACAACCGACAATTGTGGCTAGTAACCCAATTTCTGTCAGCAGCACCATTGAACAGACCACAGAAACCACAGTTGGCACAAACACGACCGTTGCTTCTGAATCTCCAGTCGTTGCCAACAACAACAGTCCTAATGTTTCTAGCACCACGGTAACTGGTAATAGCCAAACTAATATAGCGACTCAACCCAGTACTGTTCAAGGTACTGAAACAACTGCAACTACTAAAAATACTAACACTGCTAATAATTTCACAGGTATGGGTGGAGACACCCCAGTGCCTACAGCATTAAACGGAATGCAGGGCAACAGACAAGGCAGTTTGTTAGCGCAACGGGCAAAAGAAGATAAAGGTCTCCTCAGTCTACAAGAGGAAATCGAGAGATTGCGCGAAAAATATCGCGCTCAGCAGAATGGTGGTAATACATCTAACAGTGTTGTAGTACCTACATATCCCCAAACTAATACTGCTGTGCCGATTAGAGTGCCTGCGCCATATCAAGCAAGGCCAAATGTTCTCCCAGTTCCGAGAGCCAATAATGTAAATACATCGGCTCCTCTTCCAGTGCCTGTTGTTGTTACGCCGCCTCCTGCTAGATTTAATAATTTATATCCTGCTCCTTTACCTAGAGCAAATCAGGTTGCCATACCAATTCAGGTACCAAGACCAATGCAGGGTCGGGCAAATGAACCATTTAATCCCCAGTGGAACAACCGCTTTAATAGCAACACACAAAACGCTAGAATGGCTGTTCCTAATGGTATGCAAGATGCGTCCCAATCACTGGGTGCAGCGCGGGGAACTGCGGTTAGCCCACAACTGCCAAACTCTGTTCAAAGGTTACCAAATACCTTGGCAACAGTGGATAGATATCTACCCCAGGTAATTGACGAAAACGCACCTTCTACCAACAGAGCTGGTATGATTTGGCCTTCAAAAGGCGTTCTCACCTCTGGTTATGGTATGCGTTGGGGTAGACCCCACAGAGGTATCGACATAGCTGGTCCAGTTGGCACTCCAATTTACGCTGTAGCAGACGGTGTAGTGGAAAGAGCTGGTTGGAACAACGGTGGCTACGGTAAATTGGTGGATATTCGCCACCCCGATGGCACGATGACTCGCTACGGTCACAACAGCAAGATTTTGGTACAAGCTGGTCAACAAGTGCGTCAAGGGCAACAAATTACTGCAATGGGTAGCACAGGCTTCAGTACCGGGCCTCACTTACACTTTGAAATTCATCCAGGTGGTAAGGGTGCTGTTAATCCAATTGCTTTTCTACCGCCTCGCGTATAGTTTCTGGCTGTTTAGAGCAAAATGATTGCTTATCATCTGAGGGGGGTAACTCCCTCTTTTGCTTTTTGGTAACTGGTAATTGGTAATTGGTAATTGGTAATTGGTAATTGGTAATTGGTAATTGGTAATTGGTAATTGGTAATTGGTAATTGGTAATTGGTAATTGGTAATTGGTGATTGCCCACTCCCCATTTTTTCTCCCTCAAGGGCTAGTCACAGCAAAATTTGTATGCTATATTAAGTAATTGTTGAGGATACTTGGCTCAGTAGCTCAGTTGGTTAGAGTAGGGGACTCATAAGCCCTTGGTCGTGCGTTCGAGTCGCACCTGAGCCATTCATAATTCAAGCATTACAAGCCCCTTCACTAGGGGCTTTCGTTTTTTAATTGTGCCTTTTTAGGTAGTTTTGGGTATCGAATTGAGGTAAAACTGGGGTAAAACTGGGGTAAAAATCTCTGGGAAAAATCGATATATAGTACGGGTATAGTTCAATTTCTTCACAGAACTCCCATGTACTCAAACAACCCAAAGCCTTCGCCAAGCATTGCTTCTCGCGGTTCCGTCCAAATCAAAACTTCAAATGAGCGCTTGCAATTAGTTTTTACCTACGCTGGCGTTCGCCAATATTTGTACTTGGGACTTACTGACTCCCCAGCAAACCGACAAATAGCATCTGCGAAGGCAAAGCTGATTGAATCAGACATTATTTACGAGCGATTTGACCCAAAACTTGAGAAATACAAGCCTCAAAAATCATCCGCTACCCCAAAAATTACCCCAAAAATTACCCCAGTTGTAAAAGTACCTACTTTGGCTGAACTTTGGGAAAAATATACTCAGTACAAATCTACTCAAATTGCTGCCAGCACCTTAGCAATGGATTATGCAAAAATTGCTCGACATGTCAAGAAACTTCCGTACTCACTTGATAATCCTGTTGAAGTGCGGGACTGGCTTCTCAAAAAGTATAGTAGCGAATTAGTGCGGCGGACTTTAGTACAAATAAATGCTTGCTGTAATTGGTCTGTCAAATCAGGTTTAATTTCTCATAATCCTTTCGAGGGGATGCACAAGGATATCAAACGAGTTAAGAGAAATTGCGATCGCACCCCTTTCACCCCAGAGGAGCGAGATTGCATTATCAGCGCGTTTGAGCAGAACGCTTATTCTCCTAAATTTGCACCCACCCGTCATTCTTACTATTTTCCTTACGTGAAGTTTTTATTCATGACAGGATGCAGACCAGAAGAAGCTGCTGCTCTTCAACGGAAGCATATTCAGGGAAATTGCGAAAGAATCAAATTTGAGGAAGCGATTCCAAGTGATACACGCATCAAAGGAGAAACTAAAACTCATAATGCCCGCACGTTTCATTGTAACAAGAGCCTTCAAGAGTTCTTACTATCTATCAAACCGACAAAAGCTTCACGAAATGATTTCGTGTTTCCTTCTCCCAGAGGTTGGGTGTTACCTTATCGCAGTACGGACGGAAAGGAAAGTCAGGTTTTTGCACAGTTTGGACAGTCCCGTCATCCAAACGTAAATTTATACAGTGAACGTAAACAATAAAGTTCTAAACAAAGACGTTTCTTGTAAACTAACTGTTACATAGTGGTTTATGGCTCTGATTCCTGTATGAGAGAATCATAGTCTTGCCCCCCGTAAAAAATACCGTGGATTATCACTCGGTCAGTTGTTACAGAAAAGGCAATAGTGGCACGTTTGGCATACCCGATAACCCGCAAACCCGGTCGCAAGTCATCACGTTTGGTTCCCCGTTCTGGGAAGGTAGAAAGACCTTGGCAAAAGGTAATGATACCGTTAATGTAACTTTCCGCCCGTTCTTCCCCACCATTTTCTGCAATATAGGCGTAGAGACTGCCGAGTTGTTCCTCAGCTCGTGGCGAAAAGATAACGTTATATTGTTTCATCTAGCTTGCTTCTGTTGTAGTTCGCTTGCGGTATTGAGACCGGATACGCGCCATGACTTGTTCTGCTGGAACACCCAATGTGGCATCAGCCTCACATTCGTCATAGCTTTTGAGAACTTCTGAGTGCAACCACTTTTCAACAGCAGCATCACGTGCAAGGAGAGTACGAAGACCATCCCTTATAACTTCACTTTCTGTTGCGTATTCGCCCCTAGATACCTTAGCCTTGACCATTTCTAGCATGTCATGAGGCAAAGTGATAGTTAGCGCTTGTGTTTTTCTCATCAGTGATTTTCCTTTTTAAAGCCATTTTATCACAGCATATGATTTAATCATACACTTAAATCTGGCGTAGCAAAAACTTAAGCACTATTACTTATTGACAAATGGTTTACAACTTTAATCTGTCACGAGTGCTTAGAGTTAAAAAAATTCAGGGTAGGAACGTGAAACGAGTAAATTTGAATAGAAAAGATACAGCTTCTCAGATAAAGGACAAGCCTGTTAATTGATTTAGTCAAGAAAAACAAACATTTCTCCAATAAATTTGCTGATAGCGAATGCATGTGCGCCCACAATAAAATTCCCTAATTTTAATTAGGGAGATTAAGAACTTCCTATTACCAGTTCCCTGTTATCTTTTAATCTCAAGTCGCCAAAAGCAGGTTGTTTGTAGACCAGTAATTTAAAACTCCACACATTCGTCTTCGTTAAACTTAGTCTCGCGGGAAATACGCTCCATAATCTCTACTGCTTTTTTCCATTCTTCTTCTTGGGGGTCATAAAAGTCATCATAGGTTGTGTAACCTTCGCTCAGAAGCTCTTCTGGTGTTATCGCCAACGACGATGCGAAAAAATTAAGTAAGTCGGTGGAAAAAAATTACTTTAGGTTTGTAGTTGCGCTTCAGCGCCAAGGCTTATTGTGAGCACCACTCGTCAATTTTACATTTGTTTACATAGCGGACTTTATTCCTGCCTACCTACTTAGTTGGTGATTGTAAAGGTTTAATCGATAAAAATTTTGCTGCTGCAAATAATATTGAAGCGTACGCATTTCAATTTCGCCTTGGTATTCGTCCTCAACGTCACGTCTCCTTCTAATTCCACTTTGCCAGTCTCTATAACGAGTTTGAAAACTTGAAACTATGCCAATCGCATCCGCAATTGCTGCACGTCTTAAGTAGCTTGGAAATTTACGGAAAGATGGATGATTTTTAACAACTTTTTCAAAATATTTATGCTTTGGATTTGAATTGACTGATGTTTTATGAATCAGTTTCTCCACTGCATTAATTTTATCTTTGGCTGTCAAGTCTGCAAGGTTTAACCATTGAACAAGTCGGAAAGTTAATATGACAATCAAATACTTCGCTATTATCTGGCGTCTTATCCCAATTAGTAACCATTCCAATCACTTGAACAAGACGGTAAATATTAAACTCATCTCCTGCATCTTTATTAAAATACAGCTGATTATTAACAAGCTCGACAACATGAGTTACTTTGCCATACTGTCGCAACAAAATAAGTTCACATTCTTGTGGAACACGCGCATTTTTTTTATCTCTATCTTCACTATTTCTCCAATATAAAGGAAAAATTTTTAACTTTGGATGTATTTCTTCTGCTGGGTAAGCCCAATTTTCACCTTTTTGATGTTTCACGTTTTTAGTCCACTTTAATTGAGTTATGTCCATGACTGATTACTCCTTTATTTAGGTGTTATAGTAATTAATTTGGATTTGTATCTTCTGTTAATATTTGTTCTAAAACTAATGCAGGAGTATTCGGATTATCTTTTACTGCTCGACGAACGCTTATATCTTTATCTCTTGCTAATTTCTCCAAAACTGATTCAGGCGTATTGTTATGTTTAGCAATATTACAGCGCGTTGTAACATCGGGAAAATTAGCTATCCTTTTAAGAAGATGAGCAGGGGCATTAGGATTGCTTGCTACATGCCTGTAAAAAACCCAATAGTGTTTTGTAAACATTCTTTTGTCGCATTCCGGTTATTTGCTAAAGAACTGCGGACAACTATTGATTTATCGCAAGCAAATTGTTGCATTAATTTGAATGAAATATTTTTATTACCTGCAACTGCCACACGCACTTCATCCGAGTTATCATCAGCTAGACATGATTTCAGTTGTAATCGGTAAATAGCCAATACCCCTGACATTTTCTAAATCATCGAGTCGTTTTAAACTATCTCCTAACTTTTGATGAATCAATTCTCGACGAACTTCATAATCAGTAATTTCTGGAATAAAAACTTTATAATTATTTGAGATAGTACGGAGCCACTTGTGACATCTAATAACGTCCGGTTTTTGGCTCTTTGAATGAATCACCCAGCCAAGTAGTCCGGAATCAAGTAGAACAATACCACTATTCATGAAAATAAAGTTCTTCCATTTCGCTGACGACGTTCTTCATCAATAGCATTTTCAAATAATTCTAATGATGCCTCAACTTCCTCCGTCTTATAAGTAGTATCCCAGTGTGACCAAAGCTCATCGATACTATTGAATTCCTCTATAGATGTATTTGGTTGTAATTTATGAACATCCCATAAAATAGCTTTTGTTAAATTGCTGATTGATTTCAAATAATTTTTACTTTCTTCTTTATCTTCTTGATTGGCAACTAAATGCCCAAAGTCATTATTTTGAAAAAAATCGCTGTAAATGATATCCTCTAAAGTCGCTTGCAATAAATTTCTTGCATTTTTAGATAAAGAATTACCGACTTTCTCTACAAAAGTTTGTAAATGTTTCAACCCTTCATAGAAACTTTTAAAACTATTTAATTCGTCGTGACTATTTAAAAATGCTGTTAATATAAGAATTTGTGTTTTGATTAAATCAATTGAAGCTTGACTTTGTAATTCAAGTGCTACAATATCTTGAGCTAAAGGCGGTGGTAATAGCTCGCTATATTGGTTTATAACTTGAATAATATATTCTTGAAATTTTCGATAAGCTTCCAGTTTCAATCCTAATAGAGGAGCTTGCTCGACACGTAAATATAATCGTTGTAAACTAGATATTATATTAATTAATTAATTGTTGCGGATTAATTTGAATTTCTTGGAAGTCGGATAAATTGTTGAGAGCATTTATTGCACGGGAAATTTTATTTTCCGTTTCTAAAATAATTTTCGTTGTAATACCTTCTAAAACTACAGACATTTAGGTAACCTTCCTTAGTTGGGAAGTCAAATAAGAGATGATATGATAATTATAGTCCTAAACTCAGTTTGAGAGCGAATAAATCTTAGTAGCTCAAAGCTTCCAAGATACTCTTGACAGTTTATTAAGCAGTTCAAAAGCACGAAGGGACGTTGAGCTAAAGCCAGAATTACGGCAGTTTGCAGGTAAATAGGGAACATAGGTTTAATGTCAAACTCTTGTGGGGTGGGTATCCCGAACCGCTCGCTTGTATTTAACTTGAAATTTGCTGTAAATTTTCATCCCCAGTGCGGCCAGATGGCACAGAAATCGCTACTATCAATAGTGCGCTTAATCGTGACCCGGTTAAGAGACGCGATACTAGATAAAATTTTATTGTTACATATTGGACAAATTAGTAACAAAATGGACAAATAAAAACAAGATATTAGCCCTTGTGCATCAAGTTACTTGCAACGTTTTTTCCCCAGTCTAAGAAACATTTTCTCCATTTTTACCTTAGGTTAACAAAATGTCTTACAGCGAATTTAAATTGAGTGGAGTTATTAAAACTTTTGGGTTAAGTATAAATGAAATATCTGGACTCTTCGCAAAAATACCAGAGGAAGATTATAGCGACTTACTGGCTACAATCCTTAAAGAAAATATTGACTTAGCTGTTTCTATTAACTCTAAAAAAGCACGTTCTGAAATGATAATTACCCCAATTTTACTAGAAGTTAGGCGGAAATTTAATAGTGAAATTAGTTTATTTTCTGGTGTGGATTTTACTGTAGATGCAGAAAGGGGTTTAAATGGTTTTTGTGATTTTATTTTGAGTCTTTATAAAGAACAGCTTTTCGTTCGCGCACCTGTAATTACCCTTGTGGAGACTAAAAACGAAAATTTGAAATTAGGTTTAGCACAATGTATTGCCGAAATGGTTGCAGCACAATTATTTAACGAACAGCAGGGAAATCCAATCAAGACAATTTACGGAGTTGTTACTATTGGAACTATTTGGCAGTTTTTGAAGTTAGAAGAAAATGTGGTTTCGATTGACTTAAGCGAGTATTACATAAAAGATATCAAGAAAATTTTAGGTATTTTAGTAAATGCAATTAGAGAAGGTAAAAATAATTAATAGCTAGGAGTAAAATTATTAGTGTAAATTAATTAAATTATCATATTTATTCCTACTGACATCTTACGCCTATAAAAATTAGTTTAATGTGGATACATTAGTCTGGAAACTATAACAGTCTTAAATGATTCATGCTAGCCCCAGCGTGCCCTTCACCGTTCGCGTAGCGTGCCTCGGTGAGGCATAGGTGTGCCCGCAGGTAAGGCATAAATTATTGGTAGTGCCAGCATGTTGCTTGCTAATAGAAAGTTATCTAATCATGTTTAGCAGAACGGCGCGAAGCAGATTTTTTATTCCCAGATTTACGCTCACCAACTACGTTTTGCGCTGACGATTTTTTAGCTGATTTTTTAGTCGATTTTCGTGGTGATGATTTAGGGCTAGAGCGAGCGGTTCGTTGACTCAGTTCACTTTTGGGTCTGTGTTTACGCCCAGGTTGAATTTCTTCGGGCTTGGTGTGTGGGTTAGGGCCAAAGCCTGCAATTTCTTCTCTAGGTAACCTCTGTGCAATCAGTTTTTCAATATCCGCCAACAGTTGATATTCACTAACACACACCAGCGATACAGCTTCACCTTTCGCACCGGCACGACCAGTACGACCAATGCGATGAACATAGTCCTCTGGTACATTGGGCAAATCGAAGTTGACTACGTGAGGCAAATCGCTGATGTCAAGACCTCTCGCAGCAATGTCTGTTGCTACCAGAACCTGTAAAGTACCATTCTTGAACTTTGTCAGAGCGTGGGTACGTGCCGACTGGCTTTTATTACCGTGAATTGCCAATGCTTGAATGCGGTCTTCTGTCAACTGCTTAACCAAACGGTCAGCCCCATGCTTAGTGCGAGTAAACACTAGCACTTGATACCACTCCTTTCGCTTAATCAGATGAGCAAGCAATTGGCGCTTTTTGTCGTGGTCTACCTGGTATACTTTCTGTGCCACTGTATCAGCGGTAACGTTGCGAGGTGCTACCTCAATCGTTGCTGGGCAATTGAGCAACCCAGTGGCGAGTGCCTTAATTTTGTCGGAAAATGTGGCGAAAAATAGCAAGTTCTGCCGCTGTTTAGGCAAAAGCGAAAGGATGCGACGGATATCACCAATAAAGCCCATGTCTAGCATTCGGTCTGCTTCATCTAAAACCAAAACCTCAACACCAGAAAGGTTCACCGTACCCTGCTGCACATGGTCTAAAAGTCGTCCGGGTGTAGCCACGAGAATATCTACACCATTTCTCAAACGCCGTTTTTGCGGACTAATGCTGACACCGCCAAATACCGCTATCGACCTCAAATTCAGATATTTACCATACTCATAAACGCTTTCCTGTACCTGTGCGGCGAGTTCGCGAGTTGGGGTAAGAATTAGCGCTCGAATCGGTGGGTATCCACTAGATGTGCTTTTGAGGCTATTGTCGGACGATGACAAGCGATGCAAAAGTGGCAGTGTGAAGCTTGCGGTTTTACCAGTACCAGTTTGGGCACCAGCTAGTAAATCACCACCCGATAATACAGCAGGGATAGCCTGCATCTGAATTAGCGTTGGTTTGGTGTACCCCCGCTCGGTAACTGCACGGATAATTTCATTGGACAAGCCGAGTGTGGAAAAGGACATAGTACTCCAGAAATAACATCGGCCTGTCGCCAATGGCGGCATCAGTCTGAGGCGGACGCGAAAAGTTTGAAGTGCAGGATAGGCAGTAACGCAAAGACTGAAAGCGAATGCCGCAGTTATTTATCATAACAGAGTTTAATCCATTATGCTCATTAGAGTCAAAATATTGTAAGTTGGCTTGATACTATATCACTACTCCGATTAGTTGTGGGTTATTGGCATTCCATCTACTACCAAGGGTTACCAATCATAGTGAATGCAGACCAAAAGTAGGGATGGCTTAAATCTTTGTCGCCTAACTCCTTAAGGATTAGGGGCAACTCTACATCCCCATCATCAGTTCGCAGTTTTCCACCTTCTAAGCGCACTTGCCCTTTAAGCATTGCCACTTGTGTTCGTCGCAGTGCTTCTGCTTTGATAGGAGATTTTTTTAATTGTTCGTAAAAATTAGCCATCATACCGAAGGCACCTTCATCAGAAACATACCAAAGGCTAGCAAGTGCTGATTTGGCTCCAGCTTGAACAGCAAAGCCGGCAAAACCTAACTCCGCTTCTTCGCTTCCCAAGGCTGTACGGCAAGCACTCAAAACTACTAACTGTACAGGAGGGTCATTCCAGCCTAGTTGTCGTAGTTGGTTCATTCTTAACTGCTTGTCCCATAATTGGATGTAAGACTCACTGGATGCACCAGGCTTAAATTCTCCGTGAGTTGCCAAGTGAACAATGCCAAAAGGTCTTTGCTGGCGTTGGGTTTGCAGGTTTTTGAGGGTAAAGGCTTCGTTAAGAAAAGAGTTACCTCGCCACAGTTGCTTGGTAATAAAATTTAATTCTGCAGGTACAGCAGGTAAAGGCTTTTGGTCTTCAAATCGCGATGCGCCCATGCCCAGAACTTCGGCGTTTCTGATATCGATGTAGCGGGTATCGGTGAGACTGAGACTTGGCATTAAACCAACGCTGTAGCGCTCTACTAAATACTGTTGCCCATCGTAAAGAGCAGCGACTGGCAAAGAGCGCAAGCCTGTATCCATAATAAATACAAGATTATTGATTCCTCGCGCTTTCAAATCGCTTTCAATTGGAGCGATGAGCCAATTATATAGTTGTTGTGCTGACTTTTTATAAGCGTCACCCACTTCTGGGTCAGTGACTCGACTAGTAAAGGTACGAGCAATTTGCAAAACTTGCTTTCTCGTTGCTTGAGAAACGGCTCTGCGAATTGGTTTTCCTTTTGCTGTGACTATAACGATATCGAGTATATCGCTTTCCGCCTTGGTTATAACTGGCCTAGTTTGCTTGACACCACTAACTGGTGCTGAAGTTGACGGAACAAAGGAAATGTATACCAGCGCTGGTTTAATACCTGTTGCATCTTCTACTTTTTGTAGGATATCGCGAGCTTCGGGAAGGAATGTAATTTTTGGTTCATTTATACCTAAGTACTGAGTAAATTGGTTAGTAAATTGCTCATCAACAGCACCTATACTCGTGTCCAGTTCTACTCCTTGATTATTACTACTGTATAAAACAGGTTCTAACCTTGTAGAGGGCATTCGCAACTCTTCTGGATTTGGAGTATTGTCTGGTAATTTTTCTTCTGGTTTTGGTTTAGGTTCTGGTTTAGGTTCTGGTTTAGGTTCTGGTTTAGGTTCTGGTTCTGGTTCTGGTTCTGGGGGTGGGGGTGGTGGTGGTGGTGGAGGTGGTGGTGGTGGGGAAGCAACGTTGATGGCTAATTGCTGCGGTGCTGAAACAGAAACGCCGTCACTCGCTCTGATACTAAAAGCCGGAATTTGCCCAGATACTCCAGAGGGTGGTGTATAAACTAGCGCATCATTTGCAGACAAAACTGTTCCGGACGTGACAGAAGTTCCATCTTGAAAAGTCAGGCTTCCAGCAGTTAATGTATCAAAAACAATAGTGGTATTGTCTTGATTAGTATCAGTTCTAGTTGGATTTAAATCCCCAAATCTAAATGTGATTGGTTGATTTTGCTGGGTCGTGGGTAACTGGGTATTTACAGTTAAAGTCGGTGGAGCGTTAATAGAGGTAATGGAAATTCCGTTAGGAGTACCAACCGCAAGTCCACCGTTTGCTAACACTGGAAATGTGTTTATTGGTGATGTGGAGGTAATTTGTGTTGTTCCAGTATCGATACTTCCTGCCGTACCATTAACACTGGCATTACCAACAATAAATGGTACATTGTTTGCTCCGCCATCATGTGTAATACTTACAACCCCATTTGTACTTAAAGGGTTAATCGTGGCTCCAGTAAATATGGTTTGATTTGTACTGATTTCATCATTTCCAATTATTCTAATTCCCCGAACAAGCCCATTAGCAAAAATGTTAACATTACCACCAGTAGTAGCTGTAGCTATAGGATTGCGACCCGACTGTGAAGCTGAAGTATTAATGGTGTTGAAGGTAATGTTACCCCCCGGTTGTGATGTTTCTAAAGTAACAGCACCACTGACGGCTGGCTGTGAACCTCCAAAGGAAAAAGCCGAGGTCCTTATTGCACCTGTTGTAAGTGTACCCCCCGCTCGTAATCTTACTTCTCCACCCCTGGTATTAGTTCCCGTAGCTCTGGAATTAATTGCAGCAGTAAGAATATTGCCTCCAGCTTGTAGCGTTACCGCACTAGCATTAGCAGGTCCCTCATTTGATGCAGATGAATCAATAATACCCGTTCTAATATTGCCACCAGAAGTTAATTCTACTCTACCATCTGTTCCAGATGTAAAGCTTGTGGTTAGAGCATTAATATCACCAGTTTGAATATTACCTGGAGCATTAATAATTATTAGTGGTTGACCATAACTGAAGCCGAAAATATCTTCACCGATAGAAATATTGCCAACAGTTACATTTGCAGGTGATGATGGACCAGTATTGGCTGTAAAATTAACGCTGGTAGAATTGCCAGAATTACCAGCTTCTTGTAAGGTGTTCAAGCCAGCCCTGAATATCAAAGCTGGTTGATTTGCTAATATTTGTGCATCAGAAGAACAAGTATTATTGCCACAAAAGCCTGAAAGGAAAAAATCTGGTTCCGTTATCGTAATATCTCCAGCCGTAATGCTACCTCTGGATTCTACCTTTAGTGAAGCTCCTGTATAATTACCTAAAATAACATCTTGATTAGAACTAATTATTGGGTCATAAAAACTAGTAAACTTGCCAGCTTGTCCTTGTAAATTGAGAATTGAAAATTTACCACCACTGGTAAAATGAGCATCACCAGAAATAATTCCATCACTGACTAAAGTGAAATCAGCACCACTCACAAATGGCTTTATTTGGAGATGATTTAGCGTTAAAATATCAATTTTTTGATTACCACGAATGTAGAGATTGCCACCCGCAGTAGCAAAGAAAGGATTAGTAATACTATCACGAGCTAAGACCGTATTTCCAGCTAGCAAATTCATATTGCCAGTGGTAGAAAGCTGACTTTCTGGTAATATCAAATTATTTGTTGCTGAAAGGGTAATATTAGCAGCGGATGCTTTGCTAACTAGCACATCACCATTTTCAACACGTAAACCAGAGCCACTTAATTCTGCATTTCCATTACCTGTAACCCTTAACTGTGTAGCGTTCCCACCTCTTCCACCTGTAAGTAGTGCAGGTAAGTTATTTACATTACTTACACTGCTTTGAGTGTCCAACGTAGAAAAGGTATTGATAGGTTGAATTTCTAAACTCAGAGGGTTTCCTGGGATACCAATCCGCACCAAATTTTTTCCTGGTACGGTAGCCACGGTAATGTTACCACCTGGAGCGTTCAAATTACCCGTACTAGCAACTGTACCACCAAGTAAAGTTAAATTATTACCTGCTGTAACTCCAAGATTACCTTGATTAAAAATAGCACTGACCGCATTACTGTTAAATATAAAGCTGTTAGGTGTACCATTGAGTCTTACATAATCATTAAAACTATTACCATTAAAGCTATTAGCTTTAAACAAATTGTTATCAAAACCAATGGCGTTAGCCGTTGTGGCGGTAAAAGACGCAGGCAAATTTAGAGAAGCATTCGGGCCAAAAATAATTCCTGAAGAATTAATTAAAAATAAGTTAGAATTGCCACCAGTAACAGATATAATACCATTAATGAATGAAGCATTTCCTCCAGTAATTCGTCCTAAAATATTTTGAATCGATGGGTTAGAAAGAAAATTAGCAGTTTGGTTTGGGCTAAGTCCAAACTCCGAGAAGCTGTGAAATAGATTAGTTCTATCACCACTCAAACTACCACCAGTAATATTTATATTGTTACCGTTAGGATTAACAACAGTTCCCGTACCATCGTTAGCAGGTGTAATTGTTTGAGCGGTAATTGTCTGAGCAAGGGCAGAAACACTAAAAAATAAAAAATTAAAAGGCAAAAGTAATAAAGCTAAAATTCCACTTTTTATTTTTGTTTTTTTATTTTTCCCTTGTAGTTTTCTTCTTTGCTGCGCTTTTTTCACAGATTGATGAGACTTTCTGATTTGCTCGTATCGATGTGTATGGGATAAACTCTCTACGTGCGCTCGGTAGTAGTATAGCGGCTTAGCTATGTGCCAAACTTCCGCTACTTCTGATAAACGTAGACACAAATCGTAATCTTCCACCGTATCTGTTCCAGCATCAATACCATTTACCAAGTTATAAACTTCTCGACGAATTAGCCGAAAGTGAAACGTCATGAACTGACTTAATAGTTCTTTAGTACCATATGGCACTAGACTACGATAACCGTAACTAAGAATATTGTTCTCTGCATCAATATCTAGATAATCTGTGTAAACCCAACCTATGTCTAGTTTTCTATCCAAAATAGCGGCTGTTTCAGCTAGTGCTGTTGGTGCTAATAAATCATCGCTATCTACCCAACCTAGATAAGGAGCACTTGTTTGGTCAATCGCAGCACTCAATGCTAATGCTCGTCCCAAATGTTCTGCTTCTATTACCCGCACGCGACTATCTAGCTTTGAGTACTCACGGGCTATTGCTGCTGAACCATCACAAGAGCCATCATCCCAAATCAGCAGTTCAAAATCTCCACGGCTTTGTGCCAAAATGCTTTCTATTGCTGCTTTCAGATAACGCTCTCTGTTATAAACGGTAATGATAAGAGAAATTGCTGGCTTCATAAAACGCGCTATGCTGTGCAATAGAAAGTGCTGTGCCTAGGTTGGCATTCTTACTTACCTTAAATCAATTCGACTTTTGGCTACTATTTTTGTGCAAGATATCAGATGAAAATTTGTGCATAAGAATTTACGCAAAAATTAGAAAATATTTTCAATGTTATGAATTTATTGGAAATCCGTCAGACAAAAACAATAAGTTACACTTGGTTGCTAACTTCCATGTTAGTAATTATTAACTTGTTATTTCCTATAAATTCTTTAGCGCAGCAACCGCAACAGCAACAATTAGACTTAAAAGATTTTGATTATTGGGCAAAGTTATGTAAATTGCTAGGCAATGAAAAGAAATATGAAGAAGCAATCGTAGCTTGCAATCAAGCAGTTACAATTAAACCGAATAATCCCCAAATTTGGTTAGAACGGACAAATATATTATTAGGACAAGGAAAGTTTGCTGAAGCACTTGTTTCAGCCGAGCGTGCTATTAGTTTGCAATCAAATAACCAATCAAATAATCAATCAAATAATCAATCAAATAACCAATCAAATAACTCACAGGCTAATTCTCAACGCTGTCAAGCATTATTTAATTTAGGTAAAAATGAAGAAGCAATTGCCGCTTGCGATTTAGCACTGAGAGGAGATGGCAATTGGGGGGATGCTAATCAAGGAGATGCTAATCGGGGAGATGGGACAGCCGCGATTGCACTATACACCAAAGGTTTAGCACAAAGTAAACTAGGAAAATATGAAGAGGCATTAACATCATTTGAACGTGTTTTGGCAATTAATCCTGGGGATGCTTTAGCTTTAATTGAAATGTGTCAAGCGCTAGCAAATTTAAATAAATTAGAAGAGGCACAATCCTCTTGTAATTTAGCTTTAGCAACTAATAGTAAATTAGATAATAGTACTTTAGCTATTGTTTGGTATAAAAAAGGTAATATATGGAAAAAATTAGGACAACTAGAAGCTGCTATTTCAGCTTTTGATACTGCAATAGCTTTTAATCCCAATGATGTTAATTCTTTGGCTGAGCATGGGAATTTATTATCAGTACTGGGAAAGGACCAACAAGCGTTAGCTTCTTATGAATCTGCTGTCAAACTTAACCCCAATTATGCTTTTGTGCTGGTAAGTCAAAGCGTGACATTAAATAAATTAGGCAAGTACGACGTAGCTTTGACAGCAGCAGAAAAATCACTGCAAGCTGACAATCGATGGGGTGATGCAAATCCTTCTCAAGCATGGACGCAACGGGGAATTGCTCTGTTAGGGTTGTCGCGTTATGAAGAAGCATTAATTTCGCAAGAAAGAGCTATCGCTTTAAATCCTAATAATGCTGAAGCCTGGAACATTCGTGCAGCTACATTATGGTATATGGGTCGATTTCCTACTGCTATTGCTAGTAGCGAGCGTGCAACTAAAATTAATCCTAAATTCGCACAAGCCTGGTTCAATCAAGGGAGAATTTTGAGAACACTAAAACGCTATCCCCAAGCACTAGAAGCATATAATAAAGCACTAGCGAATAGTGACTCGTTACCAGATAAATCAGTGGTAGCCCATATCTGGGCAAATCGCAGTGTGGTATTGTGGCACTTGCGGAGATATTCAGAAGCCCTAGTTTCTGTAGATAAAGCAATTGATATTAATCCCGAATTAACCCAAGGTTGGTACAATCGGGGTGTATTGTTATTAGATTTAAAGCGTTATAAAGAAGCCCTTATAGCTTATGAGCGTGCTATTAGTTTAACTCCCAATGATGCGAATAGTTTAGCTGGGAAGGGGGTAACTTTACTAAGATTAGGGAAGTTTGAAGGGGCTATTGCTTTTTTTGATGCTAGCTTAAAAATTAACCCTAATAATATTTTAGCACAAGAAAATAAAACTATTGCTCAAGAGCGTTTGAAGAAAAAATTAGAAAAGCAAAAATTAGAGCAGCAAAAATTAGAGAAGAAAAAATTAGAGCAACAACAAAATAATTTACGGTCTTTGCCAGCATCATCTGCAAATAGAATACCAAGAAAAAAATAAAACCAGTCGGCAAAATATCACTTGATAGTTTGTGCCACTTTTAGCATCACATGACTAAAAGGATGTTCAGGATATAATAAACAGAAAATATCACTGCTTGCAAGTTGAACCATTTCTTCTGACAATGGTAAAATACCTACGACAGAAGCATTATATATCTGTTCCACTTGTTGATGTAGAGCTTCAAAATCTAATGCTGGCAGTGCTTTATTAATCAATAGAAACATTTTGGGTACTTCCAGCTTACGGGCTACCTCCACCGTTACAGCTGTACCTTGGAAATCCTGCTTATCGGGACGAAGAATAATTAATAAAATATCAGAAATGGCAATTGAAAGTAATGTTTCTTCGTTTAATCCTGGGTGAGTGTCAATTAATAAATAGTCTAGTTTTAGAACATTAATCAATTCTTGAAAACCATCATTTAGCAACCCAAAATCTAATCCATCTCGCAATACTTTAGTTATATCTTTGGCTTTAATACTAGAAGGAATCAAGAAAATACGGCTACTAGCTTTTGCTTTTGATTGCAAAAGCGAGGTAACATCATAGGCTGTATTTTCAACAGAGCAGCGTCCCCACAAATAATCATTAAGAGAGTATTTCATCTTTTGTTCGTCAAAACCAAACAGAACATGAATACCAGGTGATTGAATATCCGTGTCCACAATTCCCACTCGATATCCAAAAGTTGCGAGTAGAGCGGCTAGGTTCGCAGTCACATTTGACTTGCCTGTGCCTCCTCGAAATGAGTGAATAGAGATAATTTTAGACATATTTCTCTTAAATCAATCAAAGTTTATAGTGGAAAATAGCCTATGCTGTCCCATCATCATCATTGAGTTTGTTCAATAAATTTCGTGGCAGCTGGCTTTTGCGTTTTTTACCTAAACGTGATTGATAATAACACAAGCCATTGTCATTTAATTCCTGAATAAATCCCCCATCTATAAGAGTTTGTAAATGCTCCTGTGCGACTGCCTCTGATAAATTAGTGTGAGTTATAACTTCCTGCAAGGTCACTTGTTTTTGGCGAATTATCCAATTGACAATTTGCCGCAGTTCGTCAGGCAAATCAATTATATCGAGTATTTGCTGATTAGAAATTGGGTTTTGCTCGTCATTGTTCATTCTTTTTTTGTTTTTCCTTTTGACTTCTAGCTTTTAATTGTTTCCAATATTCTGTTTCTTCTTGCTGTTCTTCGGCTCCTTCTGTTGCTGGGATATCTGTATTTGTATTTGTATCTGTAGTTGTATCTGTGTTAGATTCTGCAATATTTTCTGCTACTTGACGTTGTTTACGTCTATCGCGCACTTGTTGCAAATAATCTACATCTTCTGTTGATTGTATAGTTGATTGTATTAGTTGCACTGAGTCTAGTTGTTCCTGAGTTGGTGGAGTATAGCTTATTTCCGGAGATGAAAAATTTTCTTCGGTTTGGCTGTTATCGCTATTTTTACTCTTTTCAGCATTTTCACTATTTTCACTACTATCTGATGCACGCAAGCCTTTTGCCTTTTGCTGCAATTGAGCAAAGTAATCACTCTCGATAATAGCTGCAACTTCTTCTTCCTTTTTTTGTTCGTCTATATCAATATTTATTTTTAAGAAACCTTTTACTGTCTTGACAATGGTCGCTGCGTATCTATCTATCAACACAACGCTAAGAGCAGTGGTAAGTATTCCCATTAAAGGAGGTACAAGTGGAATCCAGCCTGCTTGCAAAAATATGATATATGTACTTCCAAATAAAACAGCAATCGTCACCCCAAAAGCGGCAACCAACAGCCAAGGTTTGCGAATCCGCCAAGCTAGTGTTCCTGCAAGTAGCGACCAACCCAAAATCCAGAAGGCTTCTTGTTCTTGATTCCAATACCAAAATAATGGCCGCTTATTTAAAATCGCACTTAACATTTGGCTGACGTTCTGCGCGTGAACCACCACTCCCGGCATTTTTTGGCTGTCGCGTGCTCCCCCACTATATGGAGTGTAAAAATCATCTTTCACAATTGGTGCTGTGTAGCCAATCATGACAATCCGGTCTTTAATTAAGGCTGGGTCAACTTTATCATTAAGTACATCGGTTAGCGATACTTGTTTAACAGAGTTTCTGGCAGAACGGTAATTAAGCAGTATCTGATAGTCTGCCGTATCAGCATTGTAGTAACCACCACTATTAGGGGTTAAACGTTTGAAAACAGTTGAACCAAATTGAAAATCTCCTGATTTTGTTAGTTCAGGTGTAATTCCTTGGGGTTCTAAGTAGCGTACAACCATCTGCAAACTCAATGATGGCAGTTGATTTTCTGGGTCAACGTGGTTGCAGATATGTTTAGTTGCTATTGGCAACCGTGAAGCTTTGGGAATCGACAGCAGTATTGTCCTTCGCAGCGTACCTCCTGGGTCTAAAGACAAATCGGCTACTCCCACACGTTCTTCAGAAACACCTGGTGGTGCTGCAATTCCGGGAGATTCCGCATCACTGAGCTTACAGGCCGCAACAATATTTTTGTTTGTAGATAACTGTTTAACTAAAGCTTCTCTACCAGATGCTGAACCTTGTTTGACATCCCTAGCAATATCTAAACCGATAACTCGCGGTTTACGCTGCTCTAGTTTGGTGAAAGCAGTTGCTAAGGTGCCATCCTCAATTGGATATTCTTGCCGTGTTTGGATGTCCGTGTCGTTAATACCTACCACTAAAATGCGGTTGTCTAGTCCTTCATCTGGACGCAAGCGCATCAGTTGGTCAAAAGCACCAAGTTCTAGTCCTTCCAATTTACCAAATTGCCGTAATCCGACAGTTAAACCGGTAACCACCAAGCTTGTAAGAACTACGGTGCTAGCAAAGGTAACAGCTGCTTGTGAAAGATTATTATTTCTTGATAACAAATTGTGAGTTTTAGAATTGAATCTAGCCATATTGGTTTTGCTTCCTTTCTAGGAGCTAAACAATTAATTTTTTTTATAAAGACTAGCTCGATAAATAATATATGTTCATCATATTTATAACATTAAAATTTTCATTTAGGTACTTACTGCTTCATTAAGTAATTACACGGCTAAGTTCTATAAGATTCATTAAGTTTATATTAAACGTTTTGATATGAGCAGCTTACATCCTTATAAAATCTTTATCGATAATTTAAAATCACTATCAGGAAGTCTAAGGAACTTTATTGATTATGTAATAGTCGGAAGTAGTACAAACTAAAGTTTATGACTTAAAATTTAACAATCCCCAACTTCATATGAATCTCAAGCACTTGAAACAAAAAATGTGCCAAACTGAGAAATTATTACATTTAATAAACTCTCTATGAAATAAATATGCTGAAAAAAACTTTTTTGTTTGCGGCACTTTTCTTAAGCTTATCAGTAGAACTATTCAACAGCACTGCACCAGCCATAGCCATACCTCGGAACTCAACGCTTCTAACCCCGAGGCGTTCGCTGCTAAAATTCAAAGTACCTGGAATCAGGGCTTCGCGAAATCGTGAAGGGGGACTAGCTAGAGGTGCTTGCAGTCCTCAAGACATCATGGCAGTGTTACCACCTAAACCGCAAACAATGAGAGAGAATCAGCTTCCAGTGGAATTAACAGTAAGCGAACGTCCGACATTTTTTGTTAACATACCGCAAACTTCAGTGCAGGAAGCAGTATTTTTGCTGCGTGATGAAAGTGGGAAAAAAATCTTGCTGGAAAAAACTTTATCTATTAATGCGACTAACGGTATTGCCACTTATACTCTACCAGATGATTTTCCAGGTTTAGAAGTAGGGAAAAAATATCGTTGGCGTTTATCACTGATTTGTGATGGGAATGATAGTAGTAGTAACCCCCGTACAGGTGGCTGGATTGAACGAGTACAACCAACTGTTCTTGTGCAAAAGCGGTTGCAGACAGCAAATAATAGAGATAAAGTGGCAATTTATGCCGATAACGGTTATTGGCTAGATACAATTAAAGCCTTAGCCGATTTACGAACAGCGAATCCAACAGACAAAACATTAGTAAATGATTGGGTCGCGATTTTTCAATCAGTGGGATTAAATGGGATTGCGAACAAACCGTTGGTTGAGTTAAACACGACACCTTAGAGGATGTATTATAAATACAATATTAAGTCATCATTAATACCACAAGCCAGGGAATAAATTAAGAGTCTGAAAGCTTAAGTCCTCTGGAAGAGGACTTAATGAGGCATTTAAAAAAGATATTGTACAAAATTAATATATCTCCGATAAATATATTCCTAAAAACCTTATTTTTTATTTAGTCCTCTTTAGAGGACTTTAGCTTTTAGACAGGGAATTTATTCCCTGGCTAATTTATTCCCTGGCTAATTTATTCCCTGGCTAATGCTTATAATATACCTTTTAAATAAAAACCTATACTTCTTGCTGTTTAATCTTGCCAATTTCCCCCACCCAACGCAAACGGTCGCGATGTTCTAAATTGAGAATATCTTCCAAACTCCAGTGAAAATGAAAAGCAATACAGGCTACCTCCTCATGTAACACTTCTGAAGGGTAGCCTATGACTCCCCCGCTAAAGTCAACTCTACATCAAATCGTGTTTGGCATTGCGGACAATTCACAGGAATATAAGCATCACCCTGTTGATTAATACGGTTATAAAACTCTCGTAAATAAGCTAAATCGCGGGAGAAAAGATTTTCTAATAAATCGGGAGTTATTTCAGTTAAACTACCCAAACGAGTAATAACTCGTGATAACATTACAATTACTCCATAGGCTGCATTATCTTGAGCAGCGCGATTTTTTTGTACAAAAATTTCATCTTTAGCAGTTGCTAAACGCATAACTCCTTGACGATGTAGATTGCTATCAGAATCCACAAAACCTCTAGGCAAAATAAAATCAAATTCTGTTGTAATTGTATTATTATTTTTCATTTGATTAACTTTTGAATTTTTGCTTTTAATTTTCTACGTTTCATTTACCTCATTATCAAGTTCATTAATTTGTCGATAAAACTGCTGTAAATAACTCAAGTCGCAAGCAAATAAATTTTCTATCACTGCTGGTGTTATCTCATCCAAAGCACCTAATTTTGTAATTACACGAGACAAAATAATTACCGTCGCATAAGCAGGATTAGATTTCACACGAGGGTCGCGCAATGGAACAATTTCATCCATCGCTCGCGATAAACGCATTACTCCCTTACGATGTAAGTTGCCATCTGCATCAAGATAACCTTTAGGCAAAGTAAATTCAAATTCAACTTGTAACATTTGGTGCTACTTCAATTCGTGTTAATTCTTCAACCACTACTTCTAGCTCCTCAACTTCATGCTCCTGTCCAGCAGCACTAACATCATTAATTTTATAACTAGTAGGCCATGCTCGCTTAAAATTTAAACGAAATTGTTCTTTAGCCGCTTGATTGTAGATAACTAAGGAACCATCTCGTCGTTGTTCGCTCCATTTTCCAGCCTGAACATTTGCTAGCCAATTCCACATTGTCATGGAAATAGTTAGACCTCTACGCAAAGTTAAATTGGAATATGTGATGTTACCAGGAATTTTTGTCCGAACAACTCTGCCGCTAGCATTGCCATTTTTTCCCCACTTTTGTGATGTTACCTCAGCAATTTCTATAACCTCTTGAGTAGTCTGAAAACCTTGACATTCCATGAAATAGCCATCTACCGAGTCTTTGCTACCATCCAGTTTTAGTTCCAAATAAAAACGACTATTCGTAAGTATTTCTGGAAAATCAGCCATAATTTCGTCCTTAGATAAAAAGACAAAAAAACATCATAAATTCTGTAAGGTGGCATCGCCACCCTACATTTTTCTTTCGGACACAAATTGTTTGGATTATGTATTTTACCCTTCTAATTTTCTACTTTTTCCTTTCAAAATATGTGAAGCCAATTGTGACACTTTCTGTTAATAAATCACCACTACCAGCAGTAAAATCGCCTGTCCCATAGCTAGTGGGAAAGATATCTGTCAATTCATATTGAATTTTTTCTTCTCCATCACCATCATAGATAGAGATTTTAGCTGCTTTACGGCTTTTACGACCTTCTGCTTTTCCTCCTGATAGCGCTTCAGCATGGCATTTGTTATACCACTCTAACAGTTGCTTCGAGTCAGATGTTGCCACGCACTCGATGGTAATTTCAGAGCATTCAACACCACCAATAGTAGCTTGAGTTTGAGTTTTACCATCTTTGGTAACTCCAATTGGTGCATCACCACCAGCTACTGTCATTTTCATTTGCATTCCGCTGATTTTTTGTATCAAAATCTCAGTAAGTCCATCAGCTTCAAAGTAAAACTTGGCATTAGAAATATACTCTGGCATTTATGAATTCTCCGCTAACTACTCCAAAAATCTCAAATCCTAAATTGTTTGCGAACGTGATTTATTTCACGCGGTTCATATTTTCGCAAGTTAGTGTATAAGTTTCTTCAATATAATCGCTACCACTTGCGTCTAAATCACCAATCTTGTATTCTGATGGCCAAGCTTCCTTCAAATTCCAGCGCAAAACTTCATTACCATCAGTATCATAAGCAGTTACAGAGCCAGTTTTTTTGCTTTCTAGCCATTTACCCTCACCCTTTTCTGTTTTTGGTAGACACTTTTTGAACCATTCATACATTTTTTTGCTGGTACTATCGCTGTCACCACTCATCAGCGTTGTGACTTCAATTGTAAACAATCCTTCAAAGCCAGCAGAATTAATTTGGCGGACAGTATTGCCACCTTTTGTAGACATCAAAGGTTTATCTTGACCCTTGACTTTTGCTTCAAACTTGATACCACCAACTTTGCTGAAAGACATGTCGGTCATTCCATCAATTTCAAAGTAAAAATTACTGGCAGCAATTGGTTTTAGTTCACTAGGCATAATTTCAACTCCTTATCAACGACAAATAAATAGCAATTCGCATTGCCAATTGCGAATTGCCAACTGCGAACTGCGAATTATTGATTAGGTGCCCATTGGCTAAAGCGGAAGACAACAAACTCCGCTGGACGGACAGGGCAAACACCTACTTCGATGTACAAACGACCAAGCATCATAGTTTCATGGGTGTTGATGCTGGAGTCGCATCTGACATAAAAGGCTTCTGCTGAGGAAGCACCGAACAAAGCACCCTCGCGCCAGAGTCTTTCTAAGAAGTTGCTCACGGTGCGGGTAACACGTGCCCACAGGTCTTGGTCGTTAGGTTCAAATACTACCCATTGCGTACCAAGTTCTACTGATTTTTCAATGTAGCTCATCAAACGGCGAACACTAATGTAACGCCATTGCACATTATCCGGTTCCACCAAAGTCCGAGCGCCCCAAATGCGGATACCACGATTGGGGAAGGAACGAATACAGTTGATTCCTAAGGGGTTGAGCAATTCTTGTTCGCGCAGGTTGGTTTCATAAGCTAAACCAGTTACACCCCTAGGTGTATCGTTAGCAGGAGCTTTGTAAACACCGCGTGTTTCATCTGTACGGCTCCAAACGCCCAACATATGACCACAAGGTGGAACGAGAATCGGCCTACCACCGTTACGGGGATTAGGTACTTGAATCCAAGGATAATATATGGCAGCAAACATCGAACGCCGATTAAATGCATTTAACCACTGTGCTACATGCTGCGGCTTGACTTGGTTAGGAGATACTGCGACTCCACCTCCTTTGCATGGTGGTGGGTCTAATACAACCATACGACTAGGTGCAGTATTTTCGCATAGGCTAACCATCAGTTCCATGATGCCGTGAACTTGGTCTAAATCCATCAAACCAGCTTGATACACGCGCATCAAGTCGGGACAAGCAATCATGGTGACTTCATCAATCTCGAAAATCCCTTGCATCCCCGTGCGGTCATCGCGAACACCCTGAATATCCCGCGAAAATCTATCAGGACTAGAGACAATTGGTGGTGGACTAACTTCGTAAGCACCATTTGCAGGACGACGAGACAAAGGCTGTCCAGGTGTTTCTAAATCGGTGACAGTAACAAACTGCGACTCTCGTAACGCTGTGACAGCATAAGAACCAACAGCACCCTGAATTTCTGGATTCATCGACAAATGGTCATATTCTTCTAAAATTTCACCATCTCGACTAATGATTACTTTAAAGAATTCCCCCGTATTTAAAGGTGGCTCAGCTTCTGGGTTTTCGGGTGCTACAGGTTCGCTTTCGGTGATAGTGACATTAACTCTGCTGGATGCAGCAACTAGGGCACTTCCGTCTCCATTAGCTTCTGGTTCTTTAATTGCGAACATTAAAGAAGGACGATTACCTGTGGTACGAATTTTTAGGGCACTTTCTTCTGCTGGTGGTGCTGCCGAACCAGGGAGCTTTGTACCAATGCTGGTTATCCAACAGCGCCCACCGCCATTAAGAAACCAACCGTTAACGGTAAAAGGTAAATAAGCATTAAAATCTGTAAAGCCGTCGGAACCCTGTTTGGCAAAGTATTCCAGGTATTGGTTCCAACTGGTGATGAGCATGGGCTTGAACAATTCCGCATCGCCACGCACATCCTCGGTAAAGCCGATAAAGCCTGCTACGTTGGTAGTTACACCTTCAATTGGGCGACTTCCTCGGTCTACTTCTTCAACATATACTCCAGGTGCAAAGTAATCTAGTCTAGGCATTGTTTGTTATGAGTTATAAAGTTATGATGTGAGTTCTGAAGTACCAATTATTGGTTCATGAACTCTAACGACGAACAAAAAACTAACATATCTTGCAAGTCTCAACGGAACATGTAGAAACATCACTTTTCACTTCAAAAGGAATGGTTACCGTTACATACAAAGCTGGACGTAATGGGACATCTAGTGCGCTCCACAAAACAGCAGCATCCGCACAAGAGAGAGCTGAAACGGTCATTTGTAATTCGCCATAACCGCATAGTGCTGGAGCTAGCAAATCCTCCTTTAAACGACGGTGCTGCAAGAATAGTAACAATGCCTCTGATAACAAATGCTGCTCACCCAGACTAGTCCAATCCCAGACGCTAACTAAGAAAGACACATCAAACCATCTAAGGGATGACATCTCTAAGTTGGATGCCAAATTAGGTGCCAAATTGGTTGCCAAATTAGTTGTTAGAGATTCATCTTCACTGTACATAGCTCCCGTAAGACGAGCTTTGCTTCTGTTTTCTTGGATATTGTAGCAATACAAGTTGAGCCTAGGTCTGGTGTTTTGTGGCACACGGGGATGAGTGAAATCAATTTGCTCTGTACTGAGCAGTGATGTCCCATGAACTAAAATTTTTGCCAAAGTCTGGGTTACAGATGGAATCATAAAGGCAAAAGTAAAAAGGCTGTATATATTTAAAGCAATCTTGTAAAAGGCACAAGGTAAACCAGGACGTACAAAGATAGCTCCTCTGTAAACGCTTTTTTTTTACCCAAAGGGCAAAAGAAATAAAACTTAAGATTTATATACAACTTCATCAAGTTGTTTCAAATCTTGACTTTTGCCTTTTTACTTTTTACTTTTTACTTTTTTGCCCTTGGGCTGGCTATTCATAGATTAGAGAGGCTCTGAGCAACTGGTTATTAGACTTTGGTCGAGATTTTTAAAGAAATGTGTGTAATTACCCCTAGAAGGACTAAAAAACGGTTAACTTTATATCGTCTGGATTTATACTGTCCATTAAGCAAAATCACAACTCATTTAAATGCAATTTGACACCCAAGGTGCTTTACCAAATTTAAAACGTAAATTATACCTAATTCTGGAGAGTAAAAATGGAGGTTACTGCTCAAGACTTAGCTGCTTCTGTACATACCACTTCATCCCCAGCAAACAGTTATTGTCAAGCCTTTGAAGCTGATGTTAGAACAATCTGTAAACTACAGATAGAACAGTTGGTGAACGGTCTTGACCCTACTGTCGCGGCCTATGCTGTATATAAAGATTCTCATTCTCAAAGACGCCAGTTAGTTGAAGCTGTTACAGCGAACTATCCATATATACCTGATATTCAGAAGTATTCATTATTGCAGGAACAAGAATGGCTGACGAGATACTTTCCTGTGCTGGAAGTTATAAAACTAAACTTTTCAGATATAAAACATGTTTATGTTTGTTTTCTAAGTGATTCTACTAGCCAAGAACCGGAGTATATCTTTTTATCTAAGTATGAACCGTTGACACCTAGTCAGGAAAATTTACTGCTGAAGAATGCCCAACTACTGAGTTATCACCTGATGATGCAGCGTCAACTTAGTCGCCAAACAGCAGAAATAGCCTCTTTATCTCATGCGCTAGGACGAACTGAACACCAATTACGACATCCTTTGGCAATGATTCATTTGTTTGCCGAGAATCTTCGTTTGGCTTTACCTACTGGTGAATTACAAGAACAGGCTGCGCTAATTAGGGAAACGGTAGATGAGATATGTGTTAATTTAACGAATTTACTATGTGGCGGACAACGCGCACAGCAACAGGTTGTGCAGTACGATTTGCGGACAATTTTAGACCAAACCGTCCAAGTTTTACAACCCTTACTTGAGGAAAAACACTTACAAATTTGCTATCCAAATCAATCGGTGAGTTTAGCTATAGACCGCTGGCAAATGAAACAGGTATTTGAAAATTTATTAAGTAATGCAGTTTATTTCAGCCCTAATGGTGAGGTTATCACTTGTAATTGGCAAGTATATAGTCATGAGGTATTAGTAACAATTAGTAATCAAGGTGCAGCAATTCCTACAGCAGATTTAAAACAAATATTTCAACCCTATTTTTCTCGTCGCCTGGGTGGTACTGGACTAGGTTTAGCCATCGCACACAAAATAATTCTTGACCATCAAGGAAACTTATGGGTAGAAAACCTTGCAAAAGGGGGGGTACAATTTTCTTTTACTTTACCACAGTAAAAATACTAAAAAATATAAGTAAAAATACTAAAAGTTAAAATATTTCTATTTTTACTTTATTGTCTTTAAATTAGCCACGATTATTGTATAAATAAAACGATTGTAGTTGTCTTAGTTGGCCACAACGTGGGTAGAGAGGAAAATTTAATGTATCAAACATTCCCAGTGTCAGTTAAAGAAGCAGCTATAGATGGCACAAGAAATGGCACAAAAGAGCTTGTTTCTATCTTGCTTGTCGATGACGAACCAAAGTTTCGCCAAGGAATACGCACTCTACTCAATTTTTATAGCGCCAGCGGGAGTGTCAATTTAGATATTGTTGGTGAAGCAGCTTCTGTGGAGCAAGCTCTCAAGCTAACCGTTGAACAACATCCAGCTTTGATTCTGCTTGATTTGGGATTGGCGTCAGAAGATGGCATTGCCGCTTTATTACGCTTATCAGAGTTGCCTTACAAAGGTAGAGTATTAATTTTATCCGCACATCATGACGATGAATGGGTATTTCGTGCAATGCAAGCAGGAGCGTGGGGTTATGTATTTAAAGACCATGTAGCAACCCAGCTATGTGAAGCAATTCGCATGGTTATGGATGGTAAAGTCTATTTACCCCCAGAAGTTGCTACTGGCTTCTTTCGCTTATTTCACTTTTATAGCGGACAATCACTTTTATCTAGTACTAGTGTCCACCTAACTGAGCGCGAACACGAAGTTTTAAACTGGTTAGTACAAGGAGCAAGTAACGAACAAATTGCAAAACATCTTTTCATTACAGTTGCAACAGTCAAAGCCCATTTAACTGCTATTTTTGAAAAATTAGGTGTAACCAGTCGTACGCAGGCGATTGTTAAAGCACTAAAACTGGGCTTAGCTTGCACCTGAATCCTTGACAACATCAGTATAAAATGCCACCTAGAGTTTCTGTGAAAGTTGAGTAAAAATAAAATCAAAATGATACATGAGCAATTATTTAGGCATTGCAACTGTAACAGCCACATTGCAGCGAACGCTCCAGGCTAGTGTGCAAGTAGATGTGGATGGTGCAAGGGTGACAACTGTAAGACCAGACCGTATTGGGAATGGTACGCCAGAAACGGGTGTCAACCTCTATTTGTATGAAGTCGCTCTTAATACTGCATGGCGTAGCGCTGATTTACGTAACCGCTATTCTGAGGAAAAATATAGTAAGCGTTCCCAAACAGGTTTAGACCTGTATTATCTGGTAACTTGTTATGGCAATGACATAGAATTAGAGCCGCAGCGTCTTTTGGGTAGTATTATTCGCAGCTTAAACAGTAAAGCGATTGTGAGTCAGGAAATGATTCAGGAGACTATCACTGATTCTACTTTTACGTTTCTGGCTGACTCTAACCTCAGTGAACAGGTAGAAATTATTTCTATTACTCCTTTAGATATGAACATTGAGGAAATTTCTAAAATTTGGACGGTCTTTTTTCAAACCCCTTATTCCCTATCAATAGGTTATAAAGCCAGCGTAGTCTTAATCGACGGTGGTGAACTGATTAAAAAGCCCTTACCTGTACGCAAATTACAGCCTCATGTCACATCTTCACAACCAGTTATTACTAAAATCAAAACTATTGAAGAACAATCAAAATATTGGCAAGTGGAGTTAGCTGCGACACCGTTAATTCTTACTAGTAGCACCTTAATTATTCAAGGCGATAGGCTAGAGTCGGATGTAACTGTAGTCAGCATCGGTAATGTTAGGGTAACTGCCCAAAGCGTTACCTCTAAAGAAATTACTGTAGATTTAGCATCTGCAAACGCCACATCATTAAGCGCAGGGGTTCAAAGCTTGCAAGTGTTGCATCCCCAACGTGGAGCTAATTCAAATATATTACCAATTATGCTCCGTCCTACCATTACATTCCTCACTATAGCCAGAGTGCAAGATAACGGGGATGGAACATGTGATGGGGAAATAACAGTGGAAGTCGATGTCATAGTTGATAAATCGCAATCGGTAACTTTAATTCTCACACCTTTGTTACAAAGCGAAGTTGTTGGTTATAGCTTTGATAACACCAAAAACCGACGTCCTCAAAGTAATTCTATTACTTTTGATATTAGTAACTGTGTATTAGGTAGGTATCTTGTGCGTTTGGTGGTGGATGGAGCCGAAAGTTTACTTACTGTAGATAGTGACCCCAATAGTTCTACATTTGAGCAGTATATTGGGCCCATTATTGATGTCTAAATTCACACGCAGACCTAACCCCCCTACCCCCCTTCCCTACAAGGGAAGGGGGGAAATTAAGTCTCTCCCCGACACGGAGAGAGGCTTTGAAAACCCTATTTTCTTGTTCCCCTTCCCGATGTTCGGAAGGGGTTAGGGGTTAGGTTCTTTGTTAACATTGATACTTTTCAAACATCCTCTTAGACGGAGATGTCTAATGTTGAAAGCAGCAAATACAGATTGGCATAATCTAAATCAACGCTTCCTGATGCGAGCAATTGTTCGCGTTCGTTCTTATTTACAAGTTCATGCTGGTAAAGAAGCACTGGAAAAAGTCGAGGATGAGGAGGATATAAATTTTTCTTCTAATTTTTCCTCTACAAAATCAGCATTAGAACGAATATGTGAAATCTTTGGTTTGTCGGCATTTGAACGCGATATTCTCTTACTATGCGCGGGTGTGGAGTTAGATGGTAGTTTTGCTCCTTTATGTGCAACTGCATCGGGGGATAATCAACGCTTTTATCCTACTTTTAGTTTAGCGTTGGCGGTATTGCCAGAACCCCACTGGCAAGCATTAACACCAGAAGCACCCCTACGTCGTTGGCAACTGATTGAAATAGGAAGTGGTTATGCTCTGACTACTAGTCCACTGCGGATTGATGAACAAATCTTGCACTACTTGACGGGGATTCATCAATTGGATAAGCGACTAGCGGGGATGGCGGTGGCTGTAAATAGTAGAGATAAATTAGTACCTTCGCACTGGCAAATAGCGGAGCACATGGCAAATACTTGGTGTGTGGCATCAAAGGAAGAAAAGATGCTGCCAGTATTGCAGTTATGTGGTAAAAATGTTGGAAGTCAGAGAGCAATTGCGGCTGCAGCTTGTCGTCAAGTTAACCTTATTCCTTATAGTATTTCCACACAATTACTAGCTACTGATACGGGAACTCTCAAGTTATGGCAATGCTTATGGGAGCGGGAGTATATTTTAAGCAGCGCTGCTTTACTATTAGAATTTGATAGTTTTGATACAGGGGATGCTAAACAAGAAAGTGCAATTTCTCAATTTATTGAAAGTTTACAAGCACCACTGATTATTATTAGTAACCAGCGACGAAGGCAAAAGTATCGTTCTTTAATTAGCTTCGATGTTGAAAGTCCAACAAGTGATGAACAGCTTCTTCTTTGGCAGTCAGCTTTAGGTGATATGGCTGCTGAGATTAATGGACATACGTCTGTGTTAGTTTCTCATTTTAATTTGAGTGCTGAGGCTATTTTTACTGCTTCTCTTAAAGCCAAAAGCATTGCAAAACAACAAACCCCTTCCCACTCCCCACTCCCTACTCACCACTCCCCACTATGGGACATTTGCCGTGCTAATGCTCGTCCGCGTTTGGATGAATTGGCACAACGTGTGGAGTCCTCGTCTGATTGGGAAGATTTGGTTTTGCCGGAACTACAAAAGCAGGTGTTACGAGATTTGGCAGCGCAATTACAGTATCGCAGCCAAGTATATAACGAATGGGGTTTTGGTAGTAAAAGTAAGCGTGGGTTAGGTATTAGTGCTTTATTTGCTGGTGGTAGTGGTACTGGGAAAACATTAGCAGCAGATGTATTAGCACAGGCTCTCAAACTCGACCTTTATCGAATTGATTTGAGTGCGGTGGTGAGTAAGTATATTGGGGAAACAGAGAAAAATTTAGGGAGGGTGTTTGATGCGGCAGAAATGGGTGGTGTGATTTTACTGTTTGATGAAGCGGATGCTTTGTTTGGTAAGCGTTCTGATGTCAAAGATTCTCATGACCGTTATGCGAATATGGAAGTTGCTTATTTGTTGCAACGGATGGAAACTTATCCGGGTCTGGCTATTCTTACGACTAATTTGAAGAATTCGATTGACCAGGCGTTTTTGCGTCGTATTCGGTTTATTGTGCAGTTTCCTTTCCCTGATGCTAATCAACGAGCGGAGATTTGGCGGCGAGTTTTTCCTGCACGAACGCCAAAAGAGGGAGTGGATGAAGTTAAGTTGGCAAAGCTTAGTGTTGCAGGGGGTAATATTCGTAACATTGCCTTAAATGCGGCTTTCATTGCGGCTCAAGCAAGGGAATCGGTACGGATGGAACATATCTTACAGGCAGCTAAGAATGAGTACGCGAAGATGGAGCGCCCTCTTACTGATACTGAGGTGAAGGGGTGGGTTTAGTTTAGTAATTTTACTATATTAGGAGAAAATAATGGCACAGCAAGAAGTTACAAGATTATTTCGTGTAGCGCAAACTAATTTTGATTTGAAAGCTAAGTTGAGTGAGGCTCCTGATGTGGAGACTTTTGTGGAAATGGCACGGAGACACGGTTATGAGTTTACGGTGGAGGAGTGGCGACAGGCTACAAGTGTTACCCTGGATGAGTTGCCGTCGAAGGTGTCGGAGATTCCGGGACTTTAAGAAGCAGTTTGAAACAGAGCATTCCAATTTTGAAAAAAATTTTGTAGTGGGACGCATCAGCGACCTACTGGACAGGAAGATACGCTTCTTGCGACTTAATGGACAGGAAACGCTTAATGCACAGAAAGCGGGCTGGAAGCCCGCACTACGAAATCAGATAAATTTACAGGTTTAGGATACAGTTCAAAACTGTTTGTAATATTTAATAGCCGCGCTGTTCTATTTGAGCTAAGATGCTGTAGATGATACAAGTATTTGCTTTGTTGCACCGTATTATTACGGCATTGCCCAATCGGGTAAAGCTGGAAACATTTTTGTTCAAATTTGTTCAAACACTAAACTAAAATTTGGGGCTGTGTATGAAGAATAGGATTTCCCCTCGAAGAAAAGTTGCACAAAATTCTACTTTTGCACCAGTCAAGAGTGCTTTGATATCAAGTGACTTTAATATCCAGCCTCAAGCCGAAAAAATATCGCAAGCAGACTCAGAAACTGTAGCATCGTTTGGTCATAACCTAGGTCATATTTCTTTATCTGCACCCGGTACGCAGTCGTCAGGGATACCGATTCAACCTAAGTTGACAATTGGGCAATCAGGGGATAAGTATGAGCAGGAAGCAGATAGGGTAGCAGCACAGGTAGTTAATAATATTAATTCTCCATCTCTAAAACCGATGGTTCAGCGTCTGTCAGACGACGACCAGAGTCATCAACTAAACCAAGGGAATAAGTTGGTGTCGCAATCTACAAATGGTGCTCATATAATTCAAGCGGCTAAAACTAAGGCTGCAGATATCGCTGGTGTAACTAGAAATTCACTATTTGGCTCAGAAAATGACCGTCGTAATATGGCTGGTGGTGCTTACATTAATCCAGCTATAATTAATACAGCACCAGTAACAATCGCAAGTACTAATGGTAATCAACTCACAGGTAATTTTTACACGCCTGTTGCAGGTGGAGCTGCCACCACAGTGCTAATACTATCAGGCAGTGGCGGTTCATCTGAAAAATATACTAAGGGAATTGCCCGTGAATATGTTCCCAACAACGCACAAGTACTAGCTGTAAACTATCGCGGTTTTGGTGGTAGTTATCAAACTGCTAATGGTCCCGGTGGTGGTGGTGGAGACCCCAGTGAGGCAGGATTATATGAAGATGCTGTTGCGATGTATGATTATCTCAGGAATACGGTAGGTGTAGCCGCTAACACTATTATAGTGCATGGCTACTCTTTAGGCAGTCCAGTTGCTGCGACTTTGGTGAAGCGGGTGATGAGAGACAGAGGTGAAAATGTTAAAGCTTTAATATTAGACCGAGCTATGCCTAGTACCTACATTGCGGCCAAAGAAAAAACTTCAAGTAAAGTGGCAGGTCGCATTGGACAAGCATTGTCAGGCAGCATGGATACTAAGGAAAAATTGAAAGATATACTCACATATCAAGGCGGTCAAAATTTACCCCTCTTATTTACTAGCGGTGGTGGAGCTAATGACCCCAGAGATGCTAACGGTGACGTCAAAGATGATTTAGCTGATGAAGACCGGATATTAGCTGGATGGGCAGCAAATCAGTTTAACAATAGCACTTCTTTAGAAGACCGCAATGCCGGACACTTTGACCATAATGCATTCATGACGCTGCTGATTCCAGAATTACAGCAACAGGGTTTGTTGTAAATAACCTATTCCAAAATTAAATTGCATATTTTAGTGTCATAAAGAGCTTTGAGGCTGATTATGAAAATCAAGATCCACGTTCAAAGAAAAATTACAAAAAACTCTACTTATATACCAATACAAAATGCTTTGGCATCATGCGGTTTTAATACCCAGCCTCAAGCCGAAAAAAAATCGCCGCGAGACTTAGAAACAGCAGCACAGTTTGGTCACCACTTAAGTAATGTTTCTTTATTTGCGCCTGGTACGCAGTCGTCAGGGCTACCGATTCAACCGAAATTGACAATTGGAAAGCCAGGGGATAAGTATGAGCAGGAAGCAGACAGGGTGGCAGCAGAGGTAGTAAGTAGAATAAATGCACCTCTGACTCCAGCTGTACAGTGTCAGTCCGGGGCAAAAGAGGATGAGGGATTACAGATGAAGCCAGTGGTACAACGCTTAGCGACTGGGGAATCAATGGCAGCAACACCAGACTTAGAAAATACTATTCAAAGCTCAAGAGGTAGCGGACAACCTTTAGCAAATAGTATCCGTCAACCGATGGAGCAGGCATTTGGGGCTAATTTTGAGGGTGTGAGGGTACATACTGGTACTCAATCTGACCAGATGAACCAATCGATACAAGCTAAGGCGTTTACGACTGGGAAAGATATTTTCTTTCGGCAGGGAGAATATAATCCTGGGAATCGAGGAGGACAGGAGTTAATTGCCCATGAGTTGACCCATGTAGTGCAACAGAATGGGGGGACTGTACAGCGATTGTCTGTGATTCAAAGAGAAGATGAAAACGAAAACCCCCATTATGAAGGCCAGGAGCTTAAAGGTAGTATCAGCAATCTACAGGAATTAAGGAAAGAAATAGAAAATCTTTTGGATGATACGTTTATTGGCGTAAGAACATTGTTTATGGCTGGAGGAGTTGAGACAAAAGTTGAAAAGTGGGGCAAGCTACTCTACGGACTTCTAAGCCACAAGAATGAGATGGGGGATTTGGAAGAGGGAGATTGTACGGAGATAGTTAAAAACATAAAAGCAGACAATAGAAAAGAAGAATTTTTGAGAATTACGGAGTTCTATAGCTATTTTGATGGAGCAGTGAATGATTATCCCCACAATTTAGAGCAGTTTAAAGAAAAGTTACAACGGGATGAAGTGTATATAGAAGAAGAAGATGAGAAGATTATTAGTTTGATTTTTGATAATCAGGGGGATAGAGAGGCACTAACAGAAGACCCCCAACAAGCTTTCCTGATTGCTTCAGAGGAGTACAACTTGGATGAAAAAGGACTGAAAACCCTCTTGGATGAAGAGCTTGATGAAAGCGTTAATTGGGGTCATGAAATTTCAGATTGCATGAGAAACTCAGGAAAGAAAGGCGAATTGTATTACTACCAGACGGGCAAAGGTCTTACTGCTGTGGGCAAAAGTAGCCAAAGTCATGCATCTTCCAAAGGTGGAAAAACCATTATATGGGAAGAATCAAGCGGCACAATAGAAATATTGGCGATTGGCAAACATACAACACGAGGAGATACTAGTTTGAGTAAAGGCGCTTCTTACGAGATACAGAAAGCGTTTGGAGGTGATTATTTAAGGTATACGAATAAAATTGTAGGCTTTAAGAGCTAATAACTCAGAACATCGCAAGCAACACCATCTACCAAAAAGTCTAATATCCCTCAACCAATAATTACGCTACCATGCCGCCATAAGGATACCGCACAAACACCGCACAAAGTTTACACTCGTGGTTAAGGAAAAAAGCAAAGAGACACTCAGACAACTTGGGGAACAAGAAAAGTTAAATCAACAGCCAACTTCGCAAGTTAGCTCAAAAGCTCAGCCACCAAAAAAAAAGCAATGGCTGAAGAAATTTAACTGGTTTGCTCCCGTCCTGCAAGAAAAAACGGCTCCTTTACAAGAAAAAATTACATCAACATTTCCCAATTTATTTAAGAAAGAAAACAACCTGGAACCAGTTGCAGAAACTGACGAAACTCCGACCGTCACTTATACTGACTCTGCTCCATTGGGTGTTGACCCGCTTTATCGCAAGTACCGCTGCTTAGAAACAAATCCTTTAGGCTGCGAGTGGACGCAAAAAACTTTAGAACAAGAACCGGAGTCTCAGTATTGTGTCAAATGTAATTTCCCGGTAATTTTCCTTCCCAAAACTGAATTGCGGGGATACAAGGGTAGATACAAAGTCGAAAGTTATATTGGACACAGGGGTAAAGGGCGGTTATATCGCGGTATTCAAGCTATTGACCAGCAGACAGTAATAATTAAAGAGTTCCCGTTACCCAATCGCTGTTTTAATCCTGAGGAAACAAGGCAACGTAAACAATCCTTTGAACGTCTTACGGGATTGAGCTTAGCTGATGGCAGAATACAGGATATTCGCTTGATTGTGCCTTGGGATGCGTTTTGCGACCCAGTAAGCGAACGCTGTTACTTGGTAACAAATAGTAACCTAGATGCCTATCCAACTCTGGGTAGTTACTTAGCTACTAATGGAGCCATGAACACGCAACAAGTGCGTCGTGTCCTGGAACAAGTACTGCAAACCTTACAATTTCTCCACGGACAAAAATTCCGTCTTCCTTCGGGTGATATCCAGCAGGGTATTGCCCACGGTAATATTAGCCTTGATAGTTTGCTGATAAATAGTTTGTTGGTAGATAGCTCGTTGGTAAATAGTTCGTTGACAATGGCAGAGGCAAAGGATTTTTTCATACATGTGTGTGATTTAGCACTGTGGGAAAAATTATTTAACCCTCCTATGTCCCCAATAACTACCCCTACAAAAATCGAAGACTTGAAAGCTTTGGGATATGTTGCCTTTTATTTATTGACGGGAGATACTGTATACTCAGAGACTGGCGAGCCACTCGACCCTTTGATAAATAAGCATTGGGGAAGTGTGGAACCGAGCCTGAAAGCTTTTATTTTAAGACTTTTAGAGTTTGATAAGCCATTTGCTAGTGCTGAAGAAGCACGCATCACGCTGTTACAATTACCACCGTTCGCTCCAGCAGAAGCTAGATTAATTACAGCAGAAACGGAAATTGAAAAAGCCAAACCAAAAACCAAACTATTGCGATCGCCTATTTGGCTATTCGGAATTCTCGGTTTATTGTTGCTGGGGTCTTTGTTGTGGCTGGTCTTCCAAAAATTACAGGAACCTCCAGAAATTGCAGAGGAAGTAACGGTTTGCTGTCTCAAAGATGTACCAGCAGTACCACCAGGAAATTTTACTTATACTGGTGAACGGAAAGGAATATGGAGTTATATTCTTCGCAGCACGAATTTAATATTAAAAAATCAAACTTTAGAAGAAAAACTTAAAGAAAGTCAACCGAAATTACAGCTTAATTTCCAACCAGAAGATTTACCCGAAACAGCGTTAGCTAAAGTGCAATCGGGGAAAGTTGACTTTGGTGTTACCAGTTTAGTTAATGATTTAACACCACAGATGTTACATAGGGAAGTTGCGTATGATGGGTTAGTCGTATTTGTAGCATTTAGCTATGCAAAACGTGAAAGCGGCTTACCGAAAGCGTTAAATGGCAAAATTAGCTTAGAACAGCTACGTGAATTATACACAGGTAAAATAACCAATTGGCAACAACTTGGTGGTGCAGATTTACCAGTAAAGCTATATTTCCCACCAGAAAAAGAAGCGGTGCGTATATTTGAGCAACGAGTACTCAAAGATAAAAATGCGATTATGGCATTTAGAAATTTGCTCCAACAACAAAAAGCTAATCAATCTAGTACATTTATTACTTCCAATGCACCCCCTATTCAAACTTTACCGACTTTAACAATGCTCCAGCAAGTACTACGCGATTTTGAAGAAAGCAATATCGGTAGTATCGGTTTTGCGACACTCAGTCAAGTTTTTGGTCAATGTTCTGCATATCCCCTCGCTTTAGTGGATGGTAATCGACCAGCAGTGCAAACTTTGATTCAAGATAATGGTAAGGATGTGGAACCATCTACAGATTTGTGTAACGACAAAGGTCGCTATCAGCCTAACGTTCAAGTATTTAAAAGCGGTAGTTACCCCCTCGGTTATCCGATAGTCGTAGTTTACCCAGCAGATAATAGTCGTACCCCTATTGGGCAAAAATTTGCTGATATGCTTAGAACATCAGAAGTGCAACAACTTTTGGGTAAGGCTGGGTTAGTACCGATAACAGGTCAAAAGTAAAAAGTTATTTGAAAGAGATAAACATTAATTAGCAAAAATTCAAATTCGAGGTTCGCAATGAAAAATTGGATACATCCTCAAGAAAAAGCTTTACCAAATTCCAAATCAGCACCATTGCAAAATGCATCTACACCAGGCAGTTTTACTATCCAGCCTCAAATTGACCCATCACCATCACAAATCCAAGACACAGCCGAAAAGTTAGGTCATAACTTCGCCAAAATCTCAATTTTTGCTAATAATACCCAACTATTACCACCCTCCATTCAACCAAAGCTGAATATAGCCGCTGAGAATATCCAACCTCAAGTTCAAAGACCAAACAAGTTAGTTCAGCTATCTACAAAAGCAACAATTCAAAGGAAATTTAAACTACTGCAACCAGATAATGAAGATTGCTATTTATATGGCTGGGTAGATAATGATACAGAGCAACCACAAGGAGAGTATCAGTATCTGGGTTCATACACTGGTCTAGGAGGTAAAAATCAAGCTGACTTACTAATGAATAGTTCCAAGCAGTTGTTTTACGTTACCAACATGTTTGGCAAATCCCAACCTAAACCTTGGACTCCCGATTCTGTGAGTATGGTAGATCAGGATATTTTGAAACACGCACAAGCAAATATTGCTGCACGAATGACAAAACGAGAACCAACACCAAGTGGCGAAATTGGCAAGATGAATTTCCGCTTTAGCGCTGCGGAAGGAGCTTTGTGGTACGTTAATTCAATACCAAACTGGTTTAAGCCCCAAGAACACCAAAATGTCAACCTTATTAAGACTGATGTATCAACTATTAGGGCTAGAATCGCCGAAAGGAAAGTTGATTTGTTGGAAGTTGCTAGGCTCTATGAAGAAAGTTATGAACCTGATAAATATTTTTATATGCGTAGACCAGCGTCGGTAACTGGTCAAGATTCAAAGCCACAAGACAAGCGAAGCAAGTATGTATTTGCTGGTAAAAGTTTGGCTCTGAAAGATATTAATTCATCAAATGCCAAAGAACTAGAAACTGCTGCCAGTAATTTAGAAAAGACGGTTCCCCTGTTAACAGTTCAGGAAGTTGAATTTACAGCAGAAGCAAAGGGAAAAGAACGTGGCGAAGGACAAGTAGCATCAATGGGTGGTATGAATGCTGCTGCTTATGCTTTAGCACTAAATGCTCCTGGTTGTGGCTCTACAGATTGGGAGTGGTTGCATATACGTGGCGCACGCTTAGGAGGAGCTACAAGTGCAGTCAATTTAGTTGCAGGTACGAATACAGCTAATTCGCATATGATTCCTTACGAACATGGAATTTTAGAGTTATCTAAATTGGCTGATAGCAATCATCCACTCTTTGCTAGATGGACAGTAGAAGCAAAAGGTCGCTTAGGATTAAAAATTAATATTGCATGGTCTGCGCCAAAAGGCTTGTACAAAAATGACAAATTTGTATTACCAAAATCACAAGGTAGTAGCAGCTTTAGCCCACTAAATGGGCAGATTTTTGACCGCGTACAACGAGATGCGGCATGGAACCCTGGAATTCTCGAAACTTTGAAACCACCAGTAACAAGTAGTGAGCAAAGCGATAACAATAGTAAAATGGAAATAGATAATTCGATGTGAAAAGCACTCATACAAAAAGATAGGATTATACTTTTGTCTACTACTTAAAGAATATAATTTCGAGTAGAGTCAGTTAGGCTGTACTATTAAACTTATTATATTCTTTACCGACTAACAAAGGGGAGCATCCCAAATGTGTAAATTTATCGTTTTTGTAGTGCGGGCTTCTAGCCCGCTTGTGTGACAAATAAGGAGCAAGATGCTCCCACTGCAAACTTTTTTTGCAAAATTGAGATGCTCCCTAACAAAGGAAATTTTATGCCTTACCTTGATAACCATGAAGAAATCCGTAAACTAGCTCGAAAAGTTTTAGATAATCCTCAACTGCTATCAAAACTGAGCGAGAAAGTTTATAAATTATTGGAGAAAGATTTGCATAGCCAAAAAGAACGTAGTCGAAACTATGGGAAATATTTATAGTTTTTTCTCAACTTTAAGTATCGCGTAATAGTCAATAATATTATCAATAAATATGAGTTTAGATTATGTAACAGCCAATCGTTTTTATGTGGAAATTGAAAACAGCATTACTGCGAGTTTCACTGAATGTGATGGGTTAGCAATAACAGTCAAAACAGAAAAGTTTTCAGAAGGTGGTGTGAATGACCAACAAAGAGTGCTGTTAGGACAAGCGGAATTTACTGATATTACTCTTAAACGAGGTGTTACGAATGATTTAACTTTTTGGAATTGGATTAGCAAGATATTGAGCGATGTGGGTAAAAACGCTAAAGAACGTCGTAATATTAATATTTTACTATTCAACCAAGCAGGAGAAACAATGCAATGTTGGACGCTAATTGGTGCTATTCCGATATCATGGAAGGCGCCGAGTTTAAGTGCAGATGCTAATAATGTTGCAATTGAAGAACTAACATTAACTTATGAAGGTTTGAAGGTTGCAAAAACAAAAGCTGGTGGTTCAACAATTCTCAACGGACGGGATAGTTCAGGTTACTTTTCTAGTCATTAATTATCTATGATAGAACATGACGAAGCCAAGTTTGATTCTAATCAAACAGAGCATGACGAACCTTTAGGAATTAAAAAACCATTACTAGCTCACCAACCTTTAGGACAGCGTTTAATTAGTCCTAAATTTTTGTCTCCGTTGGGGGCTAATTCATTATTAAATTTTGACCATGCAGCTTTTTTAAACTCGGATACTTCTGATTACACAACGTTTGAAAATCCTTTTCAAGATTCACCCTTTTTTCAAAAAAATAATACAAATATACAGACTAGACTGGAAACTACAGCAGTTACATCTGAAACTTCTTCCACTGGCTCAGACTCTGTTATCCACAGAAATTTTATATCGTCCCCAGCATCTTCGGAATTATTATCTCACGCAGAATCGCAAAGACGCAAAGAAGAAGATAATTATAATACAAACGGATTTGATATTACTAATGAAAGTGTTGAGCTAGCTGATATATCAACAAAAGAAATTAATCCGTCAACTTCTCCACAACTGGATACAAATATACAGACAAAACAAGAAGCAACACCAAGTGTCACACCTCAAGCTTCTTCCACGGGTTTAAACTCTGTTATTCAAAGAGAGTTTGCTCACGAAAGTGCTGAGTTTACTGATATATCAACAAGAGAAATTAATCCTCTAAATTCTCCACAAGCAGACACAAATTTAAAACCGAAACAAGAAGCGATACTAACAGTCACATCTGGAAATTCTTCCACGGGTTCAAACTCCGTTATCCAAAGAGATTTGACTAACAAAAGTGCTGAGTTTACTGATATATCAACAAGAGAAATTAATCCTCTAAATTCTCCACAAGCAGACACAAATTTAAAACCGAAACAAGAAGCGATACTAACAGTCACATCTGGAAATTCTTCCACGGGTTCAAACTCCGTTATCCAAAGAGATTTGACTAACAAAAGTGCTGAGTTTACTGATATATCAACAAGAGAAATTAATCCTCTAAATTCTCCACAAGCAGACACAAATTTAAAACCGAAACAAGAAGCGATACCAACCGTCACTCCTGGAACTGATTCCACGGATTCAAACTTCGTTATTCAAAGAGAGTTTACCAACGAAAGTGCTGAACTAGCTGATATCCACACAAGAAAAATTAATTCACTAAGTTCTCCACAATCAGATACAAATTTACAAACTAAACAAGAAGCAACACCAAATGTCACTCCTAAAAGTGATTCCACAGGTTCAAACTCCGTTATTCAAAGAGAGTTTACTAACGAAAGTGCTGAACTAGCTGATATCCACACAAGAGAAATTAATTCGTTCACTTCTCCACAAGCAGATACAAATTTACAAACGAAACAAGAAGCAACACCAACCATCACACCTGAAACTGATTCCACAGGTTCAAACTCCGTTATTCAAAGAGAGTTTGCAAACGAAAGTGCTGAGTTCACTGATAAATCAACCAGAGAAATTAATCCGTCAACTCCTCCACAAGCAGATACAAATTTACAACCGAAACAAGAAACGACACCAACTGTCACTCCTAAAACTGATTCCACGGGTTCAAACTCCGTTATTCAAAGAGAGTTTGCAAACGAAAGTGCTGAGTTCACTGATAAATCAACCAGAGAAATTAATCCGTCAACTCTTCCACAAGCAGATACAAATTTACAACCGAAACAAGAAACGACACCAACTGTCACTCCTAAAAGTGATTCCACAGCTTCAAACTCCCTTATTCAAAGAGAGTTTACTAACGAAATTGCTGAACTAACTGATATCCCGACAAGAGAAATTAATTCGTTCACTTCTCCACAAGCAGATACAAATTTACAAACGAAACAAAAAGCAACACCAAGTGTCACTCCTGGAACTGATTTCACGGGTTCAAACTCTGTTATTCAAAGAGAGTTTACTAACGAAAGTGCTGAGTTTACTAATATATCAACCAGAGAAATTAATCAGCGACATTCTCCACAACTCGATACAAATTTACAACCAAAACAAGAAGCGATACCAACCGTCACTCCTGGAACTGATTCTACAGCTTCAAACTCTGTTATTCAAAGAGAGTTTACTAACGAAAGTGCTGAGTTTACTGATATATCAACCAGAGAAATTAATCCACTAAGTTCTCCACAATCAGATACAAATTTACAAACTAAACAAGAAGCAACACCAAATGTCACTCCTAAAAGTGATTCCACAGGTTCAAACTCCGTTATTCAAAGAGAGTTTACTAACGAAAATGCTGAACTAGCTGATATCCACACAAGAGAAATTAATTCGTTCACTTCTCCACAAGCAGATACAAATTTACAAACGAAACAAGAAGCAACACCAACCATCACACCTGAAACTGATTCCACAGGGTCAAACTCTGTTATTCAAAGAGAGTTGACTGACAAAAGTGTTGAACTAGCTGGTATCCCGACAAGAGAAATTAATCCGTCAACTTCTCCACAGGTCGATACAAATTTACTAACGAAGCAAGAAGCGATACCAACCGTCACTCCTAAAAGTGATTCCACAGGTTCAAACTCCGTTATTCAAAGAGAGTTTACTAACGAAAGTGCTGAGTTTACTGATATATCAACAAGAGAAATTCATCCTCTAAATTCTCCACAACTTGATACAAATTTACAACCAAAACAAGAAGCAACACCAATCGTCACACCTGAAACTGATTCCACAGGGTCAAACTCTGTTATTCAAAGAGAGTTGACTGACAAAAGTGTTGAACTAGCTGGTATCCCGACAAGAGAAATTAATCCGTCAACTTCTCCACAGGTCGATACAAATTTACTAACGAAGCAAGAAGCGATACCAACCGTCACTCCTAAAAGTGATTCCACAGGTTCAAACTCCGTTATTCAAAGAGAGTTTACTAACGAAAGTGCTGAGTTTACTGATATATCAACAAGAGAAATTCATCCTCTAAATTCTCCACAACTTGATACAAATTTACAACCAAAACAAGAAGCAACACCAATCGTCACACCTGAAACTGATTCCACAGGTTCAAACTCCGTTATTCAAAGAGAGTTTACTAACGAAAGTGCTGAACTAACTGATATCTCAACAAAAGAAATTAATCCGTCAACTTCTCCACAACTTGATACAAATTTACCACCAAAACAAGAAGCGATACCAACCGTCACACCTAAAAGTGATTCCACAGGTTCAAACTCCGTTATTCAAAGAGAGTTTACTAACAAAAGTGCTGAGTTTACTGATATATCAACAAGAGAAATTCATCCTCTAAATTCTCCACAACTTGATACAAATTTACAACCAAAACAAGAAGCAACACCAATCGTCACACCTGAAACTGATTCCACAGGTTCAAACTCCGTTATTCAAAGAGAGTTTGCAAACGAAAGTGCTGAGTTCACTGATAAATCAACCAGAGAAATTAATCCGTCAACTCTTCCACAAGCAGATACAAATTTACAACCGAAACAAGAAACGACACCAACTGTCACTCCTAAAACTGATTCCACGGGTTCAAACTCCCTTATTCAAAGAGAGTTTACTAACGAAAGTGCTGAGGTCACGGATAAATCAACCAGAGAAATTAATCCGTCAACTCTTCCACAAGCAGATACAAATTTACAACTGAAACAAGAAACAACACCAATCGTCACTTCTAAAACTGATTTCACGGGTTCAAACTCCCTTATTCCAAGAGAGTTTACTAACAAAATTGCTGAGCTCGCTGATAAATCAACCAGAGAAATTAATCCGTCAACTTCTCCACAACCGGATATAAATTTACAGACGAAACAAGAAGCAACACCAACCGTCAGGTCTGGGAATTCTTCCACAGGTTCAAACTCCCTCATTCAAAGAGAGTTTACTAACGAAAGTGCTGAGTTAGCTGATAAATCAACCAGAGAAATTAATCCGTCAACCTCCCCACAACCGGATACAAATTTACAACCGAAACAAGAAGCAACACCAACCGTCACACCTGAAAGTGATTCCACAGGTTCAAACTCCGTTATCCAAAGAAATTTTGCAAACGAAATTGCTGAGTTTGCTGATAAATCAACCGGAGAAATTAATCCGCTAAATTCTCCACAACTGGATACAAATTTACAACTGAAACAAGAAGCAACACCAACCGTCAGGTCTGGGACTTCTTCCACAGGTTCAAACTCGGTTATTCAAAGAGAGTTTACTAATAAAAGTGCTGAACTCGCTGATATATCAACAAAAGAAATTAATCCGTCAACCTCCCCACAAACAGATACAAGTCTACAGACGAAACAAGAAACGACACCAACTGTCACACCTGGAACTTATTCCACAGCTTCAAACTCCGTTATCCAAAGAGAGTTTACTAACGAAAACGCTGAGGTTGCTGATAAATCAACCAGAGAAATTAATCCGTCAACTTCTCCACAACCGGATACAAATTTACAACCGAAACAAGAAGCAACACCAACCGTCACACCTGAAAGTGATTCCACAGGTTCAAACTCCGTTATCCAAAGAAATTTTGCAAACGAAATTGCTGAGTTTGCTGATAAATCAACCAGAGAAATTAATCCGTCAACTTCTCCACAACTCGATACAAATTTACAACTAAAACAAGAAGCAACACCAGCTGTCACCCCTGAAACTGATTCCACAGCTTCAAACTCCGTCATTCAAAGGGAGTTTACTAACGAAATTGCTGAACTAGCTGATATCCCGACAAGAGAAATTAATCCCCTAAATTTTCCACAACCGGATACAAATTTACAACCGAAACAGGAAGCAACACCAACCGTCACTCCTAACAATGATTCCACAGCTTCAAACTCCCTCATTCAAAGAGAGTTTACTAACGAAAGTGCTGAACTTACCGATATATCAACCAGAGGAATTCACCCGTCAACTTCTCCACAACTCGATACAAATTTACAGACGAAACAAGAAACGACACCAACTGTCACCCCTGGAGCTGATTCCACAGGTTTAAACTCTCTTATTCAAAGAGAGTTTACCAACGAAAGTACTGAGTTCACTGATAAATCAACCAGAGAAATTAATCCGTCAACTTCTCCACAACTTGATACAAATTTACAAACGAAACAAGAAGCAACACTAAGTGTCACTTCTGGAACTGATTCCACTGGTTCAAACTCTGTTATTCAAAGAGAGTTTAATAACGAAAGTGCTGAACTAGCTGATGTCCATACAAGAGAAATTAATCCGTCAACTTCTCCACGACTCGGTACAAATTTACAAACGAAATTAGAAACGACACCAACCGTCACACCTCAAACTGATTCCAAAGCTTCAAACTCCCTTATTCAAAGAGAGTTTACTAACGAAAGTGCTGAGTTCACTGATATATCGACAAGAGAAATTAATCAGCGAAATTCTCCACAATCAGATACAAATTTACAAACGAAACAAGAAGCAACACCAACCGTCACACCTCAGACTGATTCCACAGCTTCAAACTCTATTATACAAAGAGAGTTTACTAACGAAAGTGCTGAAATCGCTGATATCCCGACAAGAGAAATTAATCCCCTAAATTCTCCACAACCGGATACAAATTTACAACCGAAACAAAAAGCAACACCAACTGTCACACCTCAAACTGATTCCACAGCTTTAAACTCTGTTATTCAAAGAGAGTTTACTAACGAAAATTTTGAACTTACTGATACCCCGACAAGAGAAATTAATCCGCTAAATTCTCCACAACAGGATACAAATTTACAAAGGAGACAAGAAGCAACACCAACCGTCACTCCTGGAAATGATTCCACGGATTCAGACTCCCTTATTCAAAAAAACTTTACTAACCAAACAAATTTACAACCAAAGCAAGAAGCGACTCCAACCGTCACACCTCAAACTGATTCCACAGCTTTAAACTCTGTTATTCAAAGAGAGTTTACTAACGAAAGTACTGAGTTTACTGATATACCAACAAAAGAAATTAATCCACTAAGTTCTCCACAACCGGATACAAATTTACAACTGAAACAAGAAGCAACACCAACCGTCACACCTAAAAGTGATTCCACAGGTTCAAACTCCGTTATCCAAAGAAATTTTGCAAACGAAATTGCTGAGTTCGCTGATAAATCGACCAGAGAAATTAATCCCCTAAATTCTCCACAATCGGATACAAATTTACAAACTAAACAAGAAGCAACATCAACCCTAACACCTCAAATTGATTCCACGGGTTCAAACTCCGTTATTCAAAGAGATGCTATAAACACCAAAATACAAACAAAACCAATTACAGTAGCACCGGAAATAAAAGCTATCCAAGCATTATCAGAAAAATCACCAAAAGAGTTATTAGCAACAGAAAGAGACACACAACATACAATTCAAAAAACAGAAATTTCACAATTACCTCAAGTCATAAAAAATATATCAGTTTTTAGTCCTTTATCTCAACCATCCGATTTGATTATTTCTACATTTACAGAAGCAAAAAAATCACAGCCTAAAACTACTCCAAGAAATACTTATAACTCACCCTTATATCATCAAAAAGTCTCACCATCTCCAACTTCCTATGTGCAGAAAAAATCAAGCAAAGAACTTCCTACTTCATGGGGTAGTATTGCAGAATTAGCCACAGCAAATCAAAAAGTAAATGACAGCCAAAACTTAGTCGTACAACCCCTAGTAAAAGAAAAGCATAAAAATAATGGATATACATCATTAACATCTACTAAACAGCAGCAGAAACAATCTCAAATAAATACTAAACCAACTATTTCTCAATCAACTACTTCTCAATCAATTATTCAAACCAAAAAAGAAAACTCGCTGACAAATAACACAACAACCCAAGAACATACCATTAATCAACCATCATCAAATGATGAATTAAAAAACTTAGAAACCCTCGCACAAGAAATTTATAAAATGCTACGAAGAAAACTAGAAATAGAACAAGAAAGGAGAGGAAACCATTCAAGACGTTTACCGTAGTAAAACTATTTTAAAACTTTGCGTCTTTGCGGCTCTGCGTGAGACCTTCATTAACCTAAATTCATAACCAAAAATATGTCAACAACCCGTCTAGTCAAAGCCAAACTTATAGCCACAGAAACAGGTAACTCTGATATTGAGTTTATGTTTAACCCAAACCAATTAGATTTCTCACAGCAAATAAACCTAACCAGAAGCGAAGGAGCGCGTACAGGTAGAGGTCTACCCAAAGTTAGCTTTGCGTATCCAGAACCCTGCACCCTATCTATTAATGATATTATTTTCGATACCTACGAAGATGGTACAAGCGTTTTAAAGCACCTAAAGAAATTTGAAAAAGCTGTTAATTTTGCTGAAGCTGGTGAAGGTAAAGAAAAGCGCCCTCCAGTATACGTATTTACCTGGGGTGACCAGCAGTATATACGTTGCTTCGTCACCTCTGTAAATTACAGCCTTACCTTATTTTTACCTGATGGCACACCAGTAAGAGCGAAAGTCAGCCTAACTTTAGAAGAAGTAGATGAATCGATTGCTCAACCTGGGATGGGGACTCCTAGCACTGTTAACCGTAACGGCGATAATCGAAGCAGTCGGCTTAAATAGTAACTCGACTTTTGGATAATACTCGACAATACCTAAGCTTACTAAGCTATTGTAAATCGACTGGTGGAAATGGTGGAAATATTATGCCTGATGTCCGTTACATATCCCAACCCCTGTTACAGATTGATGGCGCCAACGCTCCGGCTGATTTAATTGAAGATATTCTCCAAATAAAGGTGGAAGAGAGTCTACATCTACCTGGAATGTTTACTCTGGTGATTCAAAATGATTATTTTCCAGGACGCAGCCAACAACCTTGGCGTCACGACAATTTATTTGCAATTGGCAAGAAAATTAAAATTGGTTTTGCTTCTAGTACCACCGAAAATGTAGAGTTTGAACAAGGACAGGAGAGCTATGTTTTAGATGGGGAAATAACAGCCATAGAAACCCACTTTACCCGCGAGTCTCAAGCTCCAATTGTAATTCGTGGTTATGATATTTCCCATCGTCTGCACCGGGGACGATACAACCGCTCCTTCCAAAATACTAAGGATAGCGATATTGTTAGCCAGATTGCCGGTGAAGCAGGTATAGCAACTGGCACAATTACTTCTACTTCTATTGTTCATGAGTACGTTTTTCAAGAGAATCAAACCAACATGGAGTTCTTGCGCGAGCGTGCAGCTCGTTTGGGGTTTGAGCTTTTTGTACAAGATGGTAAGCTTAATTTTCGTCAACCCGCAAAAGGAAATGTTTTAAGCCTTAAGTGGTTAGAAGATATTCACAGTTTCGGTGTTCGCGTCACCAGTGCTGAACAAGTTGAATCTGTAGAGGTGCGCGGTTGGGACTATACGACTAAAAAGCCTATTATCTCCACAGCAACCACAGAGCAGGTAATTACTAAGACCGATAATGGCAAGGGTAGCGCAAATAGCACCAAGTTTAATATAAAGCCCAAGATGATAGTTGTAGACCAACCAGTATTTAGTGCGGGTGAAGCTGACAAAATGGCTCAGGCATTGTGTAACGAACTGGGGGGAGAGTTTGTTTATGCTGATGCAGAAGCTGAAGGTAATCCCGAAATCCGTCCCGGAAGAGTTGTCACACTCACAGACATGGGCAAATATAGCGGTGAGTATTATGTTGCTGGAACTTGCCACCTATTTGATGGACGTAGATACACTACAGAATTTAGCGTTCGTGGTTTGCGTGCTGGAGACTTGTTATCTACTCTCTCACCTCCTACCCATCTGCAACCAGGACAAACCTTAATGGTGGGAATAGTTAGTAATAATAAAGACCCTAAAGGTATGGGTAGAGTACGAGTCAAATTTCCTACCCTTACTGAAGAACATGAAAGCAACTGGGCACGAGTAGTAGCTGCAGGGGCTGGACCTGGTAGAGGCTTTGATTGTTTACCAGAGGTTAATGATGAAGTACTAGTAGCATTTGAACATGGTGATATTCATCGCCCTTACGTAATTGGTAATGTCTGGAATGGTACAGATAAACCTCCAGAAACAGTGGATGATACTGTTGTGGGTGGTAAAGTGCGTTTGCGAACGTTTAAAACCCGTGTCGGACATAAACTGCAGTTTGTAGAAGAAGATAAAACAACAAAAAAAGGTGCTTACCTGCAAACTGTAGATGGTCACAATTTACGCATGAATGATAGTGAGAAATTTTTAGAATTAGAAACTACTGGTGGTCATAAATTGCGTTGCGATGACAGCAATAAGACTATTAGTTTAACTTCTACAGGTGATATAACAGTTAAATCTGGTACTACTGGAACAGTTAAAAAAATTAGTGTTAATGGTGGCGAAATTGCTCTGACTGCAACACAAAAAATTAGTCTGACTGTTGGTAGTAGTTCGATTGAGTTAGTTCCTACTGGAATTACGATTAAAACTGCTGGAACTATTAGCATTCAAGCTACTGCTACGATGAGCTTACAATCTAGTACCTCTGTGAGCATGAGTGGTGGTGCGGCTGTGAATATAAGTGGTGGTGCTTCTGTAGGTATTACCGGGGGGTTAATTCGTCTTAATTGTTGATTATTTGTTATTAGTAAAGGAGTGTTTTTTATGTTTCCATCTGCACGAATGGGTGACTTAACGGTTACTGGTGATGTGATTATTGGGGTATGTGTGCCTAATGTTTTAATTGGTGGACAGCCTGCAGCTTGTATTGGCGATATGGTTTATGGACCTGTAATTAATGCTTCTCCGGGTGCTATTTCCACTGGTAGTGCAACAGTTCTGATTGGTGGGCGTCCTGCGGCTCGTGTGACATCTGTGGTAAGTGGTGGAACGACGATTACTCCAGGGGGGCCTGTACCTGTGGCAACGGTAGTCGGACAAGGGCTTCCTACTGTATTGGTTGGTGGGTAATATTATGGCGGGTCTACTGTTATATATGGTAATTTTAAATGCTTATACTTAAAGTAAGGGTTGATATTGAAAATGTTGATGAGCAACCGAATACATACCAAGAAAATTACCTCCAAGAAGTCTGGGTCTTTGCCGTCCCAATTACAAAAAGTTCCCTCTGCTATCGAACCGAAAACTGAGATAGCACCAGTTCAACAGAAAGAGAATATTCAGCGCTTTGGTTTCAACTTTAACAATATATCGATATTTGCTCCTGGTACTCAGACAGCAGCATCATTAAGGATTCAACCAAAGCTTAGTATTGGCAAGCCAGGGGATAAGTACGAGCAAGAAGCTAATTCTATAGCGGCAAAGGTTGTGAGTATGCAACATACCCCTAATCAGCCGCTCCAGCGTCAAACGACTGCTGTTGATGGGGAAATAATGCAGATGAAGCCATTACGCCAAGCTGATGCTGGCATAGAAGCTAGCGGCAATTTAGAAACCCAAATAAACGCGACTAAAGGAAAAGGTAGCCCTTTGTCTAACAATGTACGTTCCTACATGGAACCACGTTTTGGCTTTAATTTCGCCAAAGTGCGCGTGCATAACGACTCTACCGCAGTACAGATGAATCAAATATTAGGCTCACATGCGTTTACTCATGGTAGTGATATTTACTACGGTAAAGACAAATCGCCACATAATTCCTATTTAACGGCACATGAATTAACTCATGTAGTCCAGCAAACGGGTGGCATGGTACAGCGTCAATCGATGGGAATTAATCAACAAGGCTTTAACTCACCTTTAGTAAAGCGGCAAATTACTGCAATTAACCCGACTTTACAATGCTATGAAATTCAAGAATCAGAGCAAGAATTCCTTTCCCAAGAATTAGAAACAAAGACGCAAGATAACAATGTGAAATTTGATTATGAATTATTGAAAAAACAGACGGGTTTAAAAGTCTCTGATGATGGAGAAATGGCTGTACCTAATGCCAAGCAGCCCAAGGAATTATTTGTTACGAATAGTATAATTGAAGATAGTAATAAACGTTTAGAAGCTGTTGATTCAGTAGTACAACTTGTTTTAACAAAGGAAACTCAGGAAGTCGTTATACCTGGCACAAAGAAAAAAAACATATTATTTAAAGTCTCACCAACTAATATTAAGAACCCGATAGAAAGCACATTTCACGAAGCAATAAACTTGCAGCAAAATTGTAACCTGATGGCGGGCTTAGTCATGGGTAAGTCACAATTATCACAAGAAAAAGGAAACAAAGTTATACCAGAAAACAAACAGACACCAGAAAAAACAGAAGAAATAGACTATCGAAAAATTGTGGAATCTCGTGCCAAACTTGAAGAACAGCCAGAGGAAGATAACGCTCAGCAATTAGGTGAAAATCAATTTGCAATGCCAGAAGTTGGTGAAGCCTATGCTACCTTTAGCAGCGGAGCAATGAGTGCTGGAAAACATTGGAACTGGCACTTTGCTGGTGTTGTTGCGAAAAGTGGTATGGATGCGGTAACTCTGGAGAATTATACAAGGGGTGGCGAATATCAAGCTGAACTGATGAAAGTTGCCGATGCTATCTCCAAGACGCAAGAAGACCTAGCGGCAAAAATTTTTGATGCAGTCAAAAGAAACGGTCTTGAATATTCATTGCCAAATGACATCAATATCAAAACAATAAATAATTTAAAGGAACTACTAGAATTAGTACAAAAGTTCACTCCAGAGGATGCTAATGCTATCAACTCCTTGCTAGTTTCAGCAGTGCAGGAAGTTAATCAGCAACTTACTGAATTAGAAAAAATTAGTAAACATGATGTAGGTCAAATTGCAAATGCACTATGGTACTTCCAGATGTATGGTTCACCTGGGAAGCAATATAATAATGGAGAAACTGAAGACCAGTCTTATCATAGCGCAATGGCTGCGACTGGTGACTTTAGTCAACCAAGAACTCTCCGTATTCGTAATCAGGAAGAACCTAATTTAGCAGGTACACAAGGTATAAATCCAGAGGTGACAGCAATTCTGAATCAAAATCAAGGTCAACAGTTGACTAAACCAAAACGCGCTTTTCATTTTATGGGCAAAGGAAAGAAGGCCAATCAAGTCAAAACACAGGCACGAGAATTAGCACAAGCAGAAGATGTTAGCCAAACAGAACTGACAAGTTTAGTAGCGCAAATACCTGATATCGGTAACAGTTCTGGTGCCGAAAAAGCCAAACATGCTTTGCTAGTACTTAACCTTACAGTCGCGATTCAGAATAAAACCGCAGAAATAGAAGCACGTACTAAAGAAATAACCCGCTTACAAAAATTAACTGATGTTTCAAACCGACCACAAGAAAAATTAAAAAATTCTACTCTGCTAACTACTTTCCAAAACGAAGTCGCTTTTTACCAACAAACTCTAGAAGATTTATTGAGTAATCAAGAGTATGTTACTAAATTACCTGGTGCAACAATACATAAATTACAACTGAGCGCTGTAGTCTTACGTCTGGAATTGAAAAAATTTGAAGCAGCGTGGCAAAGCTTACAAAACGCATAATATCTGAAGCAATCACTATATAGTTGTTTCAACTGATGCAGGGGAATTCCAGCAGTTTGAACAGACCTTAGGTACTAACTTCCCTGAACCGGCTGATAGCCCTAATACTGGAACTCGACTTTTGGCGAATAGTGCGGTCACATCGGTGGGCTTACAGTGATGACTATCGCCCCGCCAAATAAAAAGTAATTGCGATGTCAAACGTCAACAAAAATCTAGAAAGTGGCTACTTAGGTACGGGCTGGTCTTTTCCCTTGGGGGTCAGCGTCCAGGGTGGTTTGCAACTCAGTTCGACAGAACGAAATATAGAAGAGTCTATTGTACTGATTCTACGGACAAATTTGGGCGAGCGCGTATATCGTCCAAATTTTGGTTCGCGGTTATCAGAGTTAGTGTTTGCACCAATGAACACTCAAACTTTGCTGCTCATTAGGCTACACATTCAAGAAGCCTTATCTATGTGGGAACCCCGCATAGTTTTAGATGCTGTGCATACCGACCCAGACCCAATGCGTGGTCGAGTTGATATTACTATTAACTATCATCTTAAAGATACTCACGATTCGCGAAGTTTAGTATATCCCTTTTATCTTAATGGCGTCGAAAGCCAAACTTGAAAAAATTCCTACAACTCATAAAACTTAGGACTTACACAAATTCTATCAAATCTTGGCATCTTGGCATCTTGGCGGTTCGATAAATCAAAGATTCTGGTCATTTTTGCGTAATTCCTAAAAACTCATAAAACTCATAATCTAAAACTTATAATTCAATGGACTTTGATTTTTTACCAAAATTACCTAAATCTAATTTAGATGACCGTACATTCAAAGACTTAGTAGATGAGTGTATGTTGCGGATACCTCGCTACTGTCCGGAATGGACGAATTATAATCCTAGTGACCCAGGAATCACATTTGTTGAATTATTTGCTTGGTTAACTGACCAAATGTTATTACGGTTTAACCAAGTCCCACTGCGAAATTACATAACTTTTCTAGAATTACTAGGAGTAAGACTACAGCCACCAGTTCCCGCAGTAGCGGATGTGACTTTTTACTTGAGTGCTGCTTTACCCGATGCGTACACAATTTCTACAGGAGTGGAAGTTGCAACAGTACGCACGGAAACTGAAGAAGCAATTGTTTTTACTAGTGACCGTCCTTTAGTTATTGACAAACCCCATATTAGCTATTTGCTTACAGCGCAGACAGCGGAAAATACACCACAAATGTTACGCGACCGCTTAACAAATTTCTGGACGCGCTCAGACGGAGAGTGGAGCGGTAGAGAACTTGCTACTTTTGATGAGCAACCGCAGCCAGGTAACAGCTTTTACATAGTAATCGATGCCTCGTCTCAGTGTGAAGCTAATGTGATTGCTGTGAAATTAAAAGGGGAAGCTGCCACCACTACAGGTATTAACCCCGAAGCACCCCCGATAAAATGGGAAGCTTGGAATGGTTATAGGTGGGAAGCCGTTCTATTACGTCCAAGTGACGATAGCACTAAAGGTTTCAGCTTTAGCGAATTTGTGGCAACAGGTGGGAACCCTCTCCAAGGTGCAGATGTGGTGTTACACTTACCCCAAAGCTGGCCTGTTACAACTTTTTCCTCCTACCAGGGACGTTGGCTGCGGTGTGTATATACACAAACAAATCCAGGTCAAGCAGGATATATTAGTTCTCCTCGTATTGTTGGTTTAGCAGCCAGGGCTATTGGTGGGACTGTAGGAACTAGCCAATGTGAAGCGATTCAAGATGAACTTTTGGGGGAAAGCGATGGCACACCCGGTCAAACTTTTCAACTCAAAGGAGTTCCAATATTAAGTCGTCGAGACAATGAATATATCATGGTATATGTTCCTGGAGCATTGCCACAAAGATGGAGTGAGGTCAGTGATTTTGCTAACTCCAATCCTCAGGATTTACACTACACTATTGATTCACGCACAGGTATTGTGCAGTTTGGCCCTTTGATTCGCGAACCTGCTCAGCTTCAACAGCAGACACATTACCGAGCAATGCAACAAACAAGCACATTGCGTAATATCAACGGACACTCAGATGTTACTACAATTACCAATGAACTAGAACGGCAATATGGAGCCGTACCACCACGAGGTTCTGTAATTCGTATGGTTACTTATCGTACAGGTGGAGGGCGCAAGGGCAATGTTCAACGTGGGACAATTATCGTAGCCAAAACCGCAATTCCTTACGTTGATAGAGTAATAAACCATACACCTGCTCGTCAGGGAACCGATGCTGAATCTTTAGAAGATGCGGTGATTCGAGTACCAGCAATGTTACGTACTCGTGAGCGTGCAGTTACCCCCGAAGATTTTGAAGTTTTAACTTTACAAGCGGGAGGTGGTGCAGTTGCTCGTGTTAAGTGCTTACCAACAACATTAAGCGAAGATGCCGGAACAGTTAAATTAATGGTAATACCACAAGTTAATATTGATGCCATTAGTTCTACTAGTTCAGTACGCTCAGAAGGTATCGACCCCGAACTATTAGAATTAACCCCCCAACTGCGCGAGCAAATAACTACCTATTTAGACGAACGCAGATTGTTGGGAGTGCAAGTGCGACTGCAAGAACCCAAATATGTAGGCATCACGGTGCAGACAGAAGTTTCATTAGAAACAGAATACAACAATCCCAACGCCCAACAAGAAATTCTTTCTTCATTGCGTGCTGCGTTGTATCGCTTTCTCAACCCCATTACTGGCTTTTCGGATGGTAAAGGCTGGCCATTTGGTCGTCCGGTTTATCCATCTGACATTATCACTTTATTCCAACAATTTCCTGCTGTTCGTTATTTAGGAATCGTACAGTTGTTTGAACTACGTCACAACGGTGAAAACTGGGTGCGTTCGCTTCCTCAAAACCCCGTCATTGACCCCGGTGAGCGAGGATTAATTACTTCCTGGCAAAATACAAGTTTACGTTCAGGTCATGTCGTTAATTTAATTCAATGAAAAACAACAAATGAAAAACAACAAATGACGCACAACAAATGACAAACTTCAGCCAAATTATACAGATGCAACTCACGCCTTTGGTTATACCCGATACAGTACAAGTATCGAAAAATGGCGCACTTGCTACCAGAAATGAGGCTTTTCTCACTCCCAGCCAAAACTTATCTGGTTGTAACCTGCTAGTTTACCCCAGAGAACCGAGTGAAATACTTTTGCAACTGGAAAATTTAGGGACGCGAACACTGCGGTTAAACATACGGTTAGAAGGCAGTTTTCCTACTGAGTGGTGTCGCATTGGTATGGAGGGCTATGAACTAGCTCCACGAGGACGCATGGACGTACTTTTGTACTTCCAAGTCCCAGAAAATTTCTTTGAAAATCAGACAGATTTGCAAGCAGGTCAGTCATTAGTACTAGATTATCAAAGTCGCATTCAGGTTTACTACACAGAAGAGGGTACAGGCAGACAATTAGTAGAGACAGCAGCTTTTAATTTATATGTACGTCCTCGCAGCTTATACCTAAATTTTGTACCTGCCTTATATCGAGAAATTGACTTCATAGGTCGCTTCTTAAAAATTTTTGAACAAGCCTTTGAGCCAGCAGTTCAAGCACTAGACGTACTTTGGGCTTACCTAGACCCAAAAACAACACCAGAAGCACTATTACCTTTTCTTGCCCACTGGGTAGCCCTACCCCTCGACCCTCGCTGGAGCGTTCAGCAACAACGCAATTTGATTCAGCGAGCGATTGAACTTTATACCTGGCGAGGAACACGCAGAGGATTGCGCTTATATATACATTTATATACAAACTTACCCTTAGACGAACATATTACAACAGAAACAGACAAACATATTTGTATCGAAGAAATCCACGCACAAGGCTTAGTAATTGGTAAAACCCACCTGGGTGAAGACTCAATGATAGGAGGTGGTCGTCCCTATCATTTCATAGTGCGCTTACATCCTGAAACCTCAGACCATAACATCGACGAACAATTAATACGTAAAATAATCGAACAAGAAAAACCAGCCTTCTGCACCTACGAGCTACACATACAAACCTAATTATTTCTTAATTTCTTAATTTCTTATTTATTATTTCTTATTTCTTCTTCCTTCGTGTCCTTCGTACCTTCGTGGTTATTTTATGCTTCCAACTCCAGAGATTAAAGCCTTACAAAGACTACAAATCCAAAATGGATTATTAATTAACGCCGAGCGCTGGATGCAATCACATGAGTACCACCGTCAGCGCCAAAATATACATTATCAATCCCTTAACCAACCAGGAATTATTTGTGGTTTAGGCGTCAGTTTAATAGAAACTCCCAAAGACATTCCCTCGCAATACAATGACGGAAGATGGTTACAAATCCAGCCAGGAATTGCAATTGATGTTACTGGTAACCCTATAATTGTTGCCGAACCAATAGACTTTCATATAGCAGCAGATATTGCCGACACTCAACCACGCCTAATTTATATTGTATTAAGCTACGTAGACCCAGATAAACTAGTGCGACAACAAACAAACGAGTTTGAAAAAGAAACGTTTCGCATTGACGAAAAAACATCTCCACCCACAGCTTTTGAAGTGGAAGTATGTCAAATTTTACTACAACCAGGATTAGTTGCTCTAGAAAATCCCACAGATGTATTTTTTCCGGGAGTTAATTGTTTAGACTTGCGAAGTAGGAAAATTGCTTGTTCGCGTCCCAAAGCCTTTGTTCGTGTTGCTTCCCTCCAAAGCTCAACACCAGAAGTAACTAACAGTATTGCGAACCTCTCCTACCTTTTGCAAGCGACAAATTCCCTATACCCAAGTTTACAAGGATATGAAAAAATCGATAAATTAACATGGACACATCTGGAAAATGCCACAATAGGAAACACCTATGATTTACTATTTACCACAGGTAATCAAATAATTCAATTAAACGAAAAAGAATTAAGCAATCTCAAAATTTACTTAGACAAAGGCGGTGTCTTGCTAATAGAATCACCTACCAATGCAGTAGACCGTCTAGAAAGTATTATAGACCTCACCGACCAACTAGGAACACCTTTAGAAGACTTGCGTCGTCAAAGCCGAAACCACCCCCTAAGAAGCCAACCGTTTTTATTTGCAGCCTTACCCCGCGACGCAAGCCAACAACCAATTCAATTACTTACCGCTGGAGGCATAATCCTAACTATCGGAGATTTATCAGCAGCATGGGGCTTAGATGATAAACTTTCTCTCCCACGCGAAACAATCCGCACTGCTCAAGAACTAGGAATTAATATATTAAATTTTGCATGGCAAAGACGACAAATGACCCAGTTAATGCAACAACAAACCAATAAAGAATCATCTCAGGAATCATCTCAAGAATTATCCAAAGAACCCCTAAAAAACATACTCAAAAAACTAGAATAAGTCATCAACATCTGACATCCATACTTCCTTTAAACTCAATACTATCCTTATGATACTTTATGACACTAAAACTTATAAAAACTAATATTTCCAAACAAATAATAAAATTCAAACCAGGAACTTCCCCTGCATCATTTGAAATAAGTGTTGTTAACAATGGCGACAAATTTGCTTCATTTCAAATAGAAGTCCTAGCCGCAGGTGCAGATGCAAACATGGGTGGAGATTGGTACAATATTTCACCCGGAGTCAGTGCCAAAACCCCACCAGGAGATAGTATCAGCTTCAATGTTACTATTACCGACACTCCAGTAGCGGGATTTGTAGGCAAAATGAACCTAACTGTGCGTATTTTTTCCCTAGAGTTACGGGAGGAAGACAGACAGCTGTTACGTTTGATTGTTGAACCAGGAATTGGTTCGATACCAGTACAAGTTGAGCTTATCTTACGCGAATTTCAAGCTCAGCCAGAAGAATTAATCGAAATTCCAATTCGCGTCTTTAACCCTACTCAACTTGTTGCAAATGTCTTACTCCAGTTGAGTGGTGTAAACCCAAAGTGGTTACTAGAAGCTGGAGAACGAAGATTGTCTGTTCCAGCAGGTGCTAAGGTTGAGACAATAATATTTTGCCAATTACCAGCTACGGAAGAAACTCTCAGCCAAGAATACCCCTTTACAGTTACAGCCTCCCATCCCAATGGTCCCTCATCTAATACTCAAGGGATGATTAAAATATTACCAAAAGGATACATTGAATTTAAGTGTATTCCCACTCAGCGGCAAATACCAGCAACCCGCAGTTGGTTACCCCAATGGAAAACCAACTCAGCTAATTATGAAATGGAATTTTACAATGCTAGTAATCTCATTCAAGAGGTAAGCGTTAATGTTACCGAAGACTCAAACCAACCCGACTGTTTTTTGGAGTTTACCCCCCCAGTAGAAAACTTATATCCAGGTGAGACGAAACAGTTACAGTTATTGGTAAGTAAACGCCGACCGTGGTTTTGGATTGGGTATAAACTTATATTTGAAGCCAAAGCGCAAGTTTCAGACCAGCGCTTAGAGGTACGTAATGAAACACCGACATTAAAGCTAAATATTTTACCTGTGCTGCCAATGTGGCTGCAATTGTTAAGTACAGCACTGTTGTTATATCTGGCGTGGTCGATTTCGTGGCTTAATCCACGTAGTCCATTTTTCGGGCATAAACAACCAGTGAGTTCAGTGCAGTTTAATGGGTTGGGTGATATGGCGGTGAGTGGTTCTCATGAACAAAAGATGATTAGATGGAAAATTTCTGGCTTCACAAATCCGCTTATTAATCAACAAAATGGGTATGTGGCAATTCCGAAGGCTGTGAAAAAAGCGGTGCGGGTTGTCCGCTATAAACCCGTAGATAATGATGTTGTAGCTGCGGGCTTGGAAAATGGGCAAATCCAACTTTGGGATGTTATTGGTTCTGCGGATGCTCCCCATGCAACATTGACTATGGATAAAGCTGACCGCGTTTTTGATTTAAAATTCACTCCCAATTCGCAATATTTATTTAGCGGTCATGGTAGCGGTTTGGTTTTGCAGTGGGATGTGAATCGGATTCTAGCTAATAGTATTACTAACCAAATTACTAGCCAAATTACTAGCCAAAGCCGACCATCTGTAGTTAAACGTTTCAATTTTACAGTTGCTAGCTTGGCTTTGGTGGGAGAAACTCAGGAAACTTTGCTAATAGGAGGTAGATATAACCAACTGAGGATGTGGAATTGGAAGCAGGATAAATTGCGGCAACTGCCTTATAACCCAGGTGGAGGTCAAGAAGACTACATTGTTAGCCTTGCTAGCACACAATATAAACCTAACTTGATGGCAAGTGCGGACAATAAAGGGCAGATAACCTTGTGGAATATGGAACCTTGCTTAAACACTAAGGGAAATTGTCAAGTGCTGGAACAATGGTCTGATGGTCATGGGGGTAAAGCTGTACGCTCTGTAGCTTTGAGTAACGATGGTTGCTACCTGGCTAGTGGTGGTGATGATAATCGCGTTGTGCTGTGGTCTTTGGCTAATGATGGTAGACGAATATCTAGCAGGGGAGAAGAAGTAATTACTGCTAAAAAGAAATTTAACAGCGTTGATATCAAAGTTGTTAAAGACAAAGTAATGGTTATTGGGGGTAACGATGATAATGAGGTGCGGTTTATCCAGCGACCGCGTACAAGGTGCTTAGGTTCGTAGTTGCGCTTTAGCGCGTTCTTATATTCAGTAAAAAAGAGGGTTAAGCCAATGAATTTATATCTAAATATAAGAGCGCTAAAGCGCAACTACAAACCTTTGAAGTTTGATATATAAGGAGCATTATGGTTAGCAGAGCGGGTAGTTTAAGACAGAGCAATACTGAGGGGTTGAGTTTAGCTGAGATATTGACGCTACCACCTCAGCAGCGAAAAATTGTCCAGTGGCTGATGAAACATTCTCAGTCTGGGGTAACGCTAAAAGAAGTGGCTGCTCATATAGGTGCTTCGGAACCAGCTACTTTGGCTTTACTCGATGATTTGGTTGAAGAAGGCTTTGTCCAGGAATTTCTCTCTGCTGATGATATTTGCTACCGTATTCTTTTGGCTGCGAAACGTGGTTTTTTACAGGAAAATCTACAACAAGCTTTGGCTCCTGGTAGTCCCCTAGCCGTAATTTTAAATCCCTCTTCTAGTGATAGCGTTATTAGTGTTGGTTCTAGCTTAGAAATTTACGTCACCGTTACTAATAAGGGAGCCGAGAGTGCTTTAATTGATGTTTTTATAGAAGAATTATCTCCTTCGCTGTTGCAATGGTGCGATGCTCCGTGTCAACGTTTGGCATTAGGTGCTAATTCTAGTAGCGAAGTCTTTTTTACTTTTACAGTACCTGCCTCTGTTAGTCCAGGTATATATCAATATCAGATAATTGTTGACGCACCACAGCACTACCCAGAAGATACCCCGATTCGCTACCCTCGGAGAATCCAAGTATTGCCAGGACTGGAAAGAGTAGTACGGGTGAGTGACCCAACATTAACATTGTCACCACCAACCAGTTCGCGATCGCCTGCTCAAATTCCTCCCAATGGTGTCTTACAAGTTAATGTTAAAGTTCATAACCGCTCTGACCGTGTAGACAGATTTCGCTTAACAATTCCAGATATAGACTCTAGCTGGTACACGGTACTTTACCCCGAAGGTCTGGAAACTGTGGGTTTAGTAACCCCAAATATGGGTTTAGATTTAAACCCTGGAGAACAAGGTGACATTATAGTTATGTTTCAGCCCCCAGCAAGCGCTGTTGCTGGTCTTTATTATCCCACAGTTCGCTTGTACTCTATTAATAATTCTGACCTGGTACTGTTAGATGTAGTTTATTTAGAAGTTTTGCCTTTTCATTTAATGCATGTCGAATTGCTGACTGTTGTGGGTAAGGTAAAACGTAAAAGCGGTAGGTATGAGTTGCGGGTAACTAATGCTGGTAATACTGCACGTTCGATTACTTGTAATACGTTAGCGGTTGATGAAGACGATAGTTGTACTTACAAGGTGACCCCAGGGCTATTACAAGTATTACCAGGAGAAAAAGCAAGTTTGCAAGTGACGGTTGAGCCTGTTAAGTGGTGGCGGAGACCGTTATTTGCAGCTTCCAGACTAATAAACTTTCGCGTAGAATTAGAAGACCAACAGGAATTACCAATATCTAATGCTACACCTCAAGGGACTTTGATTTGGGAACCGCGTCCTTTGTGGCAATTCTTATTATTACTATTAACAGCTTTAGGAACCCTTGGTGCCCTTATCTTTGTTCTTTGGTGGCTATTTTTTCGACCACCCGCAGTTCCCAAAATTCTACAATTTGCGGCTTCAGATAATTTATATCAAGCAGCCAATGGAGATTTTGTTCGTTTAAATTGGCGCATTCGCAACCCTAAGCAGTTGCAAAGTTTGGAAGTTACAGGATTATTAGCTGATGGAACAGCAGCTGTACAACCGTTAAGCTACAAATTTAACGGTAGACTTCCAGAAGAACTTAAGCCTTTTTGCCAAATGGCAGCAGTGCTAACTTGTACAAATATACCTACAGATGCTCGGAAAACAGGCGATTACGTTTTTGAAATCAAAGCTTTTAGCAAAAATAATCAAGAAGTCGCTGCTGATACTATTAAAACAAATAACGTTAAAATTTTACCTGAACCAGAAGCGAAAATTGTCGAGTTTTCTTCAGCCAAACCAGTTTACCAAGAAGTCCTGGCTCCACTAGAAAATAGCAATGTCAGGACTGAAAGCAAATTTTTACTTAGTGCAGATAGAATTCGCTTAAATTGGAGAATTAATAATTTAGAAAAAGTCAAAGAATTACAGGTTATTGGTCGTTCACCGGAAGGATTAGTAAATAGTCCACTTCAACGCTATGACTTAAGTAAAGGTTTACCGAATGAACTAAAAGCTTTTTGTGATTCCTTCCAAAACCAATTAATTTGTCGTAATGTACCGGGGAATAATCGCGGTGCTGGGAATTATATTTTTGAGATTTTATTATTTTCTAACACTTCCCCGGATAAACCTACTGATGGCAAAAAAACAGATACTATTCAAGTTAAAGCTTTACCAAGTAAAATTTTAGAATTCCAAATCAATGGAATAAATGCATCAACTAAATATTTAATTCCCATTAATCCTGGGAAACCTAAAGCTCCTATCAAATTATCTTGGAAAGTGGGCTTAAGTAAAAATGTGAAAGTTGAATTGCTACCAGCACCAGGAAACATACCCACCACAGGCACTATTTTGTACCCCATTAGTCAAGAGCCTAGCAGCGAAACTATTACATTGCAAGTCGTAGGTGCAGATGGGGAAAAAATTAGCCGTTCTGTAACCATACAAACTTTTATTCCAGCACCTCCCCCTCAACCAAAAGCTCCAGCAAAAACAAAAACATCATCACCCCAACAAAAACAGAATCCTACTCCAACAACAGGGAAACCATCATCCCAACCAACACTCAATCCAACTCCATCTCCCAGCAAAGTTCCACCAACTGCTCCCATCATCCCACCTCCTCCTCCAACCCCAGCAGGTAGTACAAATAACCCACCTAACGGTAGCACTCCCTCTGCACAACCAACTCCCACATCTCCCCCAATTACCACTCCAAATTCACCCACACCCTCAGACCCAGGAAAACTATCACCGTCAGAATTACCACCGCAATTTTGATTAGATTAATATTTTTTGCTTTTTGCTTTTTGTTTTGTACTTCTCCCTTCTTACTTGTATGTTTCCTCAAAAGCATAAAAACTTAATATTCGCTACCTTGTTATTGGCTTGTCTTGCTCCTCTACCTGCTATCGGTCAAAGAGTAGAACCACGTCAATATCGTGCTGATTTATTTTTAAATTTAGCAGCTAAGCAAATTACCAATGGACAATTTGTAACGGCATTGCAATCTTTAAGAGAATCGCTAATCCTTTATCAAGAAATAGGTAATCGTCAAGGTGAAGCCAATGTTTTCCAGAAATTGGGGGAAATCAACTTTACTCGTGGAAGATATTACCAGTCTATAAGAGCTTATGAGCAAAGCTTAGAAATTGTACAAACATTGCAAAATAAGCCAATGGTAGTGCAGGTATTAGAACAATTGAGTAATACGTATGTCAATATTGGGAATGAAAAAAAAGCTAAAGAATTACGCGAGCGTGCTGAGACAATTGAAAAAGAAATTGGTAATCCCAAAAAAGAAACAGCATTTTTAGGTAATGTAGGTTTGCAGCACGAAGCTCAGGGAGAATATGCTCTTGCTTTAGCATTTAATTCACAGCAGTTAACAAATGCTCAAAAACTAGGTAATATTGATTTACAGATAAATAGTTTAAAAAATATAGGTAGAATTTACCGACAATTAGGGCTGTATCCCCAAGCAAGAATTATTTATCAACAACAGTTAGAATTTGCCCGTAGATTAAAAAATAAAGCTTTAGAATTGGATGCTTTAAATAATTTTGCTACTACTTTTGCAATCCAAGGAAACTATCCTGGAGCCATCGCTTTTTATCAGCAACAGTTGGAATTAGTCGAAAAATTAGGTGATGTTTCTCAAAGAGATAATTTACTTAAACTATTAGGAAGAGCTTATTCTGCTGCTGGACAACACGAACAAGCAATTACACTTTATCAACAACAATTAGCAGCGGCTAAAACTACTAAAAATTTATTCGCGCAAGGAACAGCTTTAAATAATTTAGCTTTTGCTTTTATTAAAAATGGTAAGCTCACAGACGCGCAAAAAAATCTCCAAGATAGCATTAAAACTTGGCAATCATTGCGAGCAAAGCTAGATATTCAAGATGATTATAGTGCTGAGCAAAGTAATACTTATCGTCTACTCCAAGAAGTACTTGTTGCCCAAAAGCAACCAGAATCAGCTTTAGTCATGGCAGAGGAAGAACGCATCATGACATTCTTAAAATTATTAGGAATGCGTTTATCTTCAGACTCAGCAGCCATAAATTTAAAAGCTGCACCAGAGGAGTTAGCACCACCGACAATTAAAGATATTCAATCAATTGCTCAGAAAGAAAATGCAACACTGGTTAAATATGCTTTAACTTATGAAGATAAAATTTATGTTTGGGTAATTACACCTGAAGGTAAAATTACATTTAAACAAATTGACCCAAAATCACAAAATACTATTTATCCTGTAAATTCTATTGCTGAAGTAGTGGCTAGTATTCCAGCTTCTTTAAATATAAAATTAGATATACAGAAATTAGAATTAAAAGATAAACAGAAATCTCAGCCATTATTACAACTACACCAATTATTAATCAAACCTATTGTAGATTTATTACCTAAAAATCCCAATGAACGAGTAATCTTTATTGGACAAGATGAACTTTTACTAATTCCTTTTCCAGCTTTAATAGATATTTCAGGTAAATATTTAATTGAAAAACATACTATCAGCATTACTCCAGCAATTCAAGTACTTAAACTAACACAAAAACAACGAGGAAAAACTGGTGGGAGCAAAAATTTAGTTGTAGGAAATCCAACTATGCCAAGCATTGCTAAAGGTATTGGGGGGACACCTCAGCTTTTACCCTCGCTGCTAAATGCAGAACAAGAAGCTTTAGTAGTTGCCAATTTGTTAAATACTCAAGCCTTAGTTGGTAATCAAGCAACGAAAGCTGCTATTTTGCGATTGTTGCCGAAAGCTAAGAGAATTCATTTGGCAACTTATGGAATATTTGATGATGTTAAAAGACAGGGAATACCAGGTGCGCTTGCTCTTGCTCCTGGTGGTAATGATAATGGTTTGTTGACTGCTAGCGAGATATTGAATTTATATACTCAGCCTAAACGTGAGCGTTTGCAGGCTCAATTAGCCGTTATTAGTGCGGGGAAAATGGGTGATAGCAATAACACAGAAGCCGGGGTAGTTGGGTTATCTTTAGCACTTATTAATGCTGGTGTACCTAGTTTAGTTATCTCTCAATGGGCAAATCCTGATACTCCTAATAGCGCTTTTATGAGTGAATTTTATCGGCAGTTACAGTCTCAGCCTAATAAAGCTATAGCTCTACGGAATACTATGTTGGCGACTCGGAAAGAATATCCAAATCCTAGAGATTGGGCGGGGTTTAGCTTGATTGGTGCTGCAAATTAGGATGTTCTGACAGATGTTCTGCAATAAGGGATTACACTATGTTTGAAAAGTATTACATGAGACGAAGAGACCTAACCCCCCTGCCCCCCTTCCCTGCGAGGGAAGGGGGGTTCAGAGCTTCTTCCTGCTTCAAGGAGGGGCTTGGAAAGGATTTTTTTTGTAAACTTTGGTTCTTTTCAAATTTATTTTTAGGTACTCGTTTGAACTTAGTGGTATTTAGTCGCTTAATGTTAACAACTACATTAACAACTACTGCTATATTCCTAAGTTTGACAACTGCAAGTTATGGCTTTTTGCAGCAAACAAAAGCAGAAAAATTGTCACAACTACTTAATAGTGGCGAAGATTTAGACCGTGAAGGCTCGACAATACCATCAACAACAACACCAATACCAACAACTCCAATAATACCAACAACTCCAATAATTCCAACAACTCCAACAACAACTCCCCAAGTAGAATCTTCACCTGTATCAACACCTGCATCAATTAATGGCACTATTAATGACAGTATTCAGGTGAATAAAATTGAAGTTATTGGTAGTACTATCTTTAGTGCGAAAGAGTTAGAAGCTATAACTAAACCAATAATAGGAACTACAGTTAGTTTAGAAGAATTAAGAAAAGCTACCGATGCGATTACTCAATTGTACCTCGACCGAGGTTACATCACTTCTAGAGCAGTTTTAACTGACCAAAGTATAAAAGAAGGGGTGGTGCAAATTCAAGTAATTGAAGGTAGTATCGAAGCTATAGAAATTGAAGGTACAAGTAGTTTAAATCCAGAGTATGTGCGGTCACGGGTGAAATTAGGTGCTGGTAAACCTTTGTCTTCAGCTGCTTTAGAAGACCAACTGCGTTTACTGCGTCTAAATCCGTTATTTTCTAATGTGGAGGCTAGTTTAAAGGCAGGAAGCGAGTTAGGTAAGAGTATTGTCGTTGTGCGAGTTACAGAAGCGAACCTATTCACAGGTTCATTAAGCGTTGATAACTACTCTCCTCCCAGTGTTGGTAGTGAAAGATTAGGAATTGCTGGAGCTTATCGCAACCTCACAGGTAATGGTGATGAAATAGCTGCGTCGTACTACTTTTCTACTCGTGGTGGTAGCGATGTTTATGATTTTAGTTACCGCTTGCCGTTGAATGCAATGGATGGGACATTACAGGTACGCACTGCTTTTAACAACAATAAAATAATTCAAGAGCCTTTTAACCAGTTTAATATTAGTGGTGAGTCCCAATTATATGAGATTACTTACCGTCAACCATTAATCAGAACACCAAAACAGGAGTTTGCACTCTCGTTGGGTTTTGCTGTTCAAAATGGTCAAACTTTTACTTTTGCAGGTCCCACACCCTTTGGCTTTAGTCCCGATGCACAAGGAAACAGCCGCACACGCACTATTAAATTTGGACAGGATTATACCCGTCGAGATGTTAATGGTGCTTGGGCTTTGCGGTCTTTATTTAGTTTGGGAATTGATGTGTTTGACGCTACGATTAATTCTGGTGCTATCCCTGATGGGCGCTTTTTTGTTTGGTCAGGTCAAGTGCAACGGGTGCAGCGTTTTAGTGATGATAATTTCCTCATTGCTCAACTAGATTTACAACTTACACCAAACGGTTTGTTACCTTCCCAACAGTTTGTGATTGGTGGTAGTCAGTTTGTGCGTGGTTACAGGCAAAATGTTCGTGCTGCTGATAATGGGTTGCGCTTTTCGCTGGAAAATCGGTGGATAGTGCAACGTGATGCTTCTGCTAACCCGATATTACAACTTATCTCATTTTTTGATTTGGGATGGGTATGGAATGCTGATGATAATCCTAATCGATTACAACAGCAAAGGTTTTTAGCTGGTGTGGGAGTGGGATTATTGTGGGAACCAATCCCTCGTATAAATGTGCGAGTTGATTATGGTGTACCTTTGGTTAATTTACAAGACCGGGGTAATAATGCTCAAGATAATGGTTTGTATTTTAGTGTGGGTTATCGATTTTGAAAAAATCAATGGTGTACCCTGTAACTCAACATATATAAGTGTTATGCTCGTTCTAAACGCAGTCGTAAGTAACCATCTATGGATGCCTTGATAGAAAAACTAAATGCGAAATTAGGTCAATGGCAACCTGATGTTGCCCAAAAGGTGCGACAATGCATAACAGAAATTATTGAATTAGCTGACCGTGATGAATTGGACATTTTGCGTTCGCGTACTGTTGAGCAGGAAGTGTTGGATATTTTAGATGAACTGAGCATCTTCGCCGCTTGATTGCCTACATATTTGTCGGTTAAGTGAAATATTTCATCTGTGAATACTAAACATGTTTAGTCTTTACATTTCATAATATAATGACATGAGAATTTATTTGAATGAAATATATTATGTCTATAAGACCTCGTTTGATTGCAATCGCTTTTGGAATATTTCTGGTTTTTACTAGTAGTTTAATCTTTCCTGCTGCTAGTTGGGCTGAGTCTTCTAGTTTAGGAGTTAGTAACGGTCATCTTGCTTCTTGTCCAGCTTCCCCGAACTGTGCTGTAAGTCAAAATGCCGACTCTAAACACTTCATAGAGCCAATTACTTATCAGGTAGACCGTGATGCAGCACGAAAAACCTTATTAAAAGTTCTTACTGTTGTTCCACGTACCACCGTTCAAGAAGAGACTGATGATTATATCTACGCTCTTTCAAAAAGCCGTATTTTTGGTTTTGTTGATGATGTCGAATTCTATTTTCCCAAGGATGAAAATGTAATTCATATGCGCTCGGCATCTCGTATTGGAGATTCTGACCTCGGTGTAAATCGGAGACGTTTGGAACAAATTCGTTTGGCTATGCGCGATTTAAAAATTTGATTTATTTATTTATTGCTTGAGAACCAACAAAGTAATATCATCAAAAACCTTTTGTTCTCCAATAAATCGCCGTAAATCTCTAATTACGGCTTGCTTAATTTCTTGTGCAGAACTTTGCCAATTCTGACTAACAACATCGCAAAGTCTTTCGATACCATATTGTTTCTGATTAATATCTTCAGCTTCAGTAATACCATCAGTGTAAAGAACTACCCCATCACCTGGCTCTAATTCAATTAATTTTTGGTCAATAAAATCAGCAATATTTCCATCTAAACCAATAGGAAAACCTAAATCCATAGTATCAATCATCTCAATATGTCCGCTATTTCGCACCACAATAGCTTCTTCATGCTGACCACTAATACTAAGCTTCCCTTGCACATAATTTAAAATTCCCAAAGTCAAACTTTTATCAGAATTCATTCTCTGGACATTTTTGTAGATAGTGCGGTTTAGAACATCCAAAAACCTAACGGGGTCAGCTTCGCGAATTTCCTTAAGAGTACGAACAGATGTTTGGGTCATCAACATCAAAATACCACTTTCTAAACCATGACCTGTAACATCACCAATACCAATAGTGACAACACCATCTGTGTAAAGTACATCATAATAATCCCCACCAACTTCCTCAGCAGGTTCCATATATCCTGCAATATCTAACCCTTCGATTTCCAATTCTTCTGGACGAGGTAAAATCATTTGTTGCATCTGACGCACAATACTTAATTCTGCTCCCATACGAAGATTCTCTTCTTTCAATTTTTCATTAAGGGTAATAATTGCTTCGTTTGCAGTTGCCAATTCAGCCGTGCGTTCCTTAACTTTATCTTCCAAATTAGCAAAAGATTCCTGAAGCTTTTCTGCCATAGTATTAAAAGACTGTGCCAATTGACCAATTTCATCTAAAGTAGTTATAGGTGCTTTTTTACTTAAATCTCCTTGAGAAATTTCTTTGACGACCGTAGTTAATTCAACTATAGGTTTAGAAATAGATTGGGCAACTAATATTGCGGCAATAAATACTAGAAATAAAGTGACTGTAGCTAAAATAATAACGATATTTTTTTGGTCTTTTAGAGATGCTAATGCTTCTTTTGTATCAATTTTAACTATTATTCCTCCATTTAAAGAAGGTAAATATCGCCAAGCTGCAATAGTTTCTTGATTTCGGTAATCAATATTAATATTATTTCCTTTAATACCCTTAATTGCTTGCTCAAGCAAATTTTTTTCTTTAGTATTACTATTAACTATTCTTTTGAAAGCTGCATTAGGGTCATGTCTCGTTGGTGCGGTAAAAAAAATCTTTCCATGAATTTTGGAACCCAAAATTGTTTCACCTGTTTTACCTAAACCAGTATAGTCATTAACAACTTTATAAAGTTCTTTATTATCTATTTGTAAAATAACAACACCAATCACAAAAGCATTTTTTAAAACTGGAGTAGCGATAAAAATAGCAGGCTCATTTGTCGCAGCGTAATAATTAAAGTTAGAAATTTCAACCTGCATTAAAGTTTTAGAACGGTCAAATACCTTCGCTAATTCAGAATTTTTGTAAATACCTTTATATAAGTTAGTGCTTGCCTCTTTTGCTTGTTTAACAGAAAATACAGTATCACCAGATTGAGAAATCAAAAAAATATTTGAATAACCAAATATTTCTAAGTAGTTAGTTAAAAAAGGTCTAATTTTATTATCAAAATTTTTATACTCTTGAGAATTAACACCAGATTTTTTAAATATACTTTTATAAGTTTCTATTGCTTCAATTACTTGAGGTATTCTCGCAATTGTAGCTACATTTCGTTCTCTCTCATCAATAAAAGTTTCAATTTGATTAACTTTACTTTCAGTAATAGAAATTAGATTATTAGTTACCTCTTTTTTTTGAGAACTACTAGAAATACGATAGTTAATAAAAGTAACGATTGTCGCAGGTAACAAGGTAATTAATAAAAACCATACTAGCAGTTTATTAAGGATTTTTCTATTTTTCATGATGACCAAGATTAGCCCAATTTTTGTTCCAATTTAGATACAGAGAATTGAGAAAATTATCCCATTCAGCTTTTGAACGAGTAATTGGATATGGTATTGGACGGATGGGTTTTTCAGAATTCCAAGTAATTTCAAATTGACCATCAGCCGTAATTTTACCAATTCTGACACTTTTCCAAGTATGCTGATTATCCTTATCAATATAAACAACACCTCCTGGAGCATTAAAGCTTTCCCCTTTAATACTTTCTCTAATAGCTTTTATATTAGTTGTACCTATATCTTTCACCGCTTGTGCCCATAAGTAAACACCAAAATAACTTGCTTCCATCGGGTCGGATGTTACTCTATTTTGACCGTATTTATTTTTAAATTGATTGACAAAGTTTTGATTGTCTGAGTTATCAAGTTTTTGGAAGTAATTCCATGCTGCATAATCACCCACTACATCTTTTATATTCATAGAGCGAAGTTCCTCTTCAGCAATACTAAATGAAATAGTTGGTATTGTTTCTGGAGTTATACCTGCTTTTCTCAAAGCTTTAAAAAATGCTATATTACTATCTCCATTAATTGAGTTTAAGATAATATCAGGTTTTGTCGCAACAATTTTTTCTATAATACCTTTTAAGTCTTTACTCCCCAATAAAATATATTCTTCTCCTAAAATTTTACCACCTAATGCATTCACCTGGTCTTTAATAATTTCATTAGCTGTCCGAGGAAAAACATAGTCGGAACCAACTAGAAAAAATTTTTTGCCTAAGTTATCAAAAGACCATTTAACCGCAGGAATTATTTGTTGATTAGGTGCTGCTCCCGTATAAACGATATTTGGTGATTGTTCTAAACCTTCATATTGAACAGGATAAATTAGTAAATGGTTATGTTTTTCAAAGATAGGTTTAACTGTTTTACGACTAGCAGAAGTCCAGCAGCCAAATACAGTCACTACTTTTTCTTTACTAATAAGTCTTTCGGCTTCTTTCGCAAATATTGACCAGTCGGATTTACCATCGACAACAATCGGTTGAATTTTTTTTCCTAGCAAACCACCTTTGTGGTTAATTTCTTCAATTGCAAGCAAAGTCGCATCAACAACAGATTTTTCACTAATTGCCATTGTCCCGGTCAGAGAATGCAGGATACCCACTTTTATTGGTGGATTTGCTATTTTTACCTGTAATTTATATAAGAAAATTAAAGCTAAACTTAATACGAAAATTACTATAAACAGGATTTGTTTTTTATTAAAAGCTAATTCTGCCATGTTTTTCTCTTTATCCTTGAACCTTAAATCTTGCCTTAGGTTTAATGCAAGGAGATATCCTCCCCCCACTCCCCATTAAAAATTTGCAATTTGCAATTTTGAATTTTGAATTTTGAATTTTGAATTTTGAATTGTTTACTCCCTACTCCCCAAAATGTCGAATAATTTCAGCTATCGACCAAGCTTGAGCAATAGCACCTCTTGGAGTATGAGGTGGGTCACCATCAAAAATCTCAGAAATTGAGTTAATACAGGCTTCTGATAAAAAATGAGTCATAAGTGGTTGCCAATCAAAAGGAAGTGTGCATTCTTGGTCGTAAAAGCGTTCCCATGCACGAATAAACGGGCCAATTAGCCAACTCCAAACTGTACCTTGGTGGTAAGCTAGGTCACGTTGCTGTGGGTTGCCAACATATTTTCCAATATATTCCGGGTCGTTTGGGTCAAGGCTCCTGAGACCATAAGGAGTAAGCAAACTTTTCACAGCTAGCCGTAGCACAGCCTGTCCCTGCTGATGGGAAAAAGCACAATGTCTAAGTGATAGTGCTAAAACCGCATTCGGACGAATTTGAGAGTTACGACGGTCATCAGGTTCAATCGTGTCAAACAAATAACGAGTTTCCTGGTTCCAATACTTTTGCAGCGAGATTTGTACCTGTTGTGCTTGTAGTGTATAACGTCTCGCTTGTTTGGCAAAGCGGCGGGCAGAATCCCCATCATTTTTGTACTCGCTCAAAATTTCTGCCCAACGAGAAGCCCAACATAAAGCCGAATACCATAAAGCGTTTATTTCTACTGGTTTACCACGACGAGGGGTTACTGGTTTTCCTTCAATCACCACATCCATCCAGGTAAGGGCAACATTATGGGCATCCCAACCTATTAAACCATCAATTGAATCAACCTGAATATTGTATCGCGTGCCACCTATAAAAGCTTTGTAAATTTGCTGCACAACAGGATATTGCTCTGCCAAAAAATCCCAATCTTTTGTAGCTTCCAAGTAAAGTCCTAAAGCTTCAATCCACCATAATGCTGTATCTATTGAGTTGTAAGCTGGTTCATCTCCAATATCAGGAAATGCATTAGGAATTAAACCATTACGACAGTAACCTCCAAAAGTTTGTAATAAACTTCTCGCTAAGTCAAAGCGTTTTGTAACTAAAGTCAAACCTGGTAAAGCTATCAGGGTGCCGCGTCCCCAGTCATTGAACCAGTGATAACCAGCAATTACACTTGGTCTGGCAACTGAGGCTCGATAAACTATAAATTGTTCGGTAGCATGTAATAATTTTTGCCACATTTGGGGGGTGGGGAGTTCGGAGTTGGGGAGTGGGGAGTGGGGAGCTGGGAGTTGGGAGTTGGGAGTGGGAAGTTGGGAGTTGGGAGTTGGGGTTGGGAGTTGGGAGGTGGGGTTGGGGAATGGGGAGTAGGGGGAGGGAGAAGAGAGGGGGTGACTTAAGGCAAAAATTTGCGAAAGTCTTTCTTTTTCGGTTTCTATGGCTTCCGCAAAAGTTTCGCTTGTTAAAGGGGGTTGGGTTGGGTTGGGAAAACCGACTCTTGCTTCTAATGTCACTGTATCTCCGGGTTGCATCGTTACCTTTAAGTAACCTGGGGTAAATAAATCTTCCTTATCTGACAATCCTCGTCGCGTTTCTTCTGGTAAGCCATAATTCCAGTACCAATACTCTTCTGGCCGATATTCTCCTCCCGTCCAACGCAAATTCCAAGGTGTACCGAAGCTTCCGGAAATTATTGCTTGCAAAGAAACTTGCCCACCAGTACACAATTGCATAAATTGTTGCGAAAATTGGATATCTGACGTTTTTCTCTGCTGATAATGAAAATCACGGTCGGCTACCAAAAGCCGTAGTTTGAGGGTTGCTACTTCTTTTCCTTCGTAGCGATACTGAATCAAAATGCGATCGCAAAATGGAAAATGGGGAGTGGGGAATGGGGAGTGGGGAGTGGGGAGTGGGGAATGGGGAGTGGGGAGTGGGGGAGATGAGGATGAAGAAGAGTATGAGGGAGATGAGGAGGATTTTATTACTCCCTTGTCTACCCCATATCCCCCCCCACTCCCCACTCTCCAGTCCCAAGTCCCCTCATAACCATGAGGGATGAACAACGACCTGGTAAGTTGCCAGTTTTCTTCTCCCCAAATCCATCTGGGAACTGGGTTAATCTCGAATGAGTTTAGCAATTGGTAACCTGTTGGCTGTACCTGACCGCTAGCCCAAAAATTTGTCCCCAGTTGGGCAATTTGTCCGGGTAACTCTAAACTTGCTTCTAAATGTGATAGCAAAAGGCGTCGTCCGGAAGGAGGATTTGTGGCTGAGAACAACCAACCGTGGTACGTGCGGGTTCGGACATCCGAAACAGTACCACTAGCAAAACTCCCTAATCCATTAGTAAGCAACCATTCTCTCGTATCTAATTGCACCATTTGTTACTCAAAATCGTTATGACTATGATATAGTCGTAACAGTTCGTAATTAAATCGTCAGGGCGTGACGGGTGAATTGTAACTCAAGACACGACGTTCACGGCTATTGTTTAAGATAGTTTGAAGGAGATGTACTAAAATGGAAGGATGCCTTCGTGTTGGTCAAACAGCACCAGACTTTACAGCAACCGCAGTTGTGGATCAAGAATTTAAAACAGTTAAACTTTCCGATTATCGCGGGAAGTATGTAGTTCTGTTTTTCTATCCTTTAGACTTTACCTTTGTTTGTCCAACTGAAATCACAGCCTTTAGCGACAGCTACGACAAATTTAAAACTTTAAACACAGAAATTTTAGGCGTTTCAGTAGACAGTGAGTTTTCCCACCTAGCGTGGATTCAAACTGACCGTAAGTCAGGTGGTGTTGGTGACCTGAACTATCCATTAGTTTCAGACATCAAAAAAGAAATTAGCACTGCTTTCAACGTTCTCGACCCAGCAGCGGGTATTGCACTGCGTGGTCTGTTCATCATCGACAAAGATGGTACTATTCAACACGCGACTATTAACAACTTAGCATTTGGTCGCAACGTAGAAGAAACATTGCGGACTTTGCAAGCGATTCAGCACGTGCAATCTCACCCTGATGAGGTTTGCCCTGCTGGTTGGCAACCTGGTGATGCGACAATGGTTCCTGACCCTGTCAAGTCTAAAGTTTACTTCTCTGCTGTTTAATTTTAATATGAAGGGAAAGAGGGTTTTCAATAAAAAAAGCCCTCTTTTGCCGTAGAATTTCAAGATTGTGGGATGTTATCATATATAAAAAGATAAATTAAAATTATATTTATTCTTAATAAGAAAATTTATGTTAATTACAACAGATTTTACTGGCTTATTAAATGAGCGCTTTTATCGTAATTTTCTGCCGATTCCAGCAAGAGACAAACTATTTCTAGATTTTTTAACGCCAGATTTCCAATTGCCAGATATTACTAATGGAACCTCAATTAAACTATCAACTTACAGAGGTGGGCAACCTGTTTTACTTGCATTCACTCGTATTTTTACTCAAAAACTATATTGTCCGTTCTGCTTCCCTCATATTAAAGCATTGAATGAGAATTATGAGAAATTTGCAGAACGGGGTATTGAAGTATTGATGATTACTAGTACTGACGAGCAGCAAAGTAAAGTGGTGGTTAAAGATTTAGGCTTAAAAATGCCTTTATTGAGTGACCCACAATGTCGTGTATTTCGTAATTATGCAACAGGTCAGGCTTTAGGTGCGCCTTTACCCGCGCAATTTGTATTAGATAAAGATGGTAGATTGCGTTATAGACATTTATTTTCCTTTCTTGACCACAACGCTAGCGTAGAGAAATTGTTGGGGCAATTTGATTTGTTGGGCTAAAGCGAAGCAAAAAAAAGTTTAAAATTTTACCTGCATAGCATAATTTTTCTTAAATTAACAGTACTGACTTACGGAGTTAATTTGAGGCTATTATGGATTGTTAATAATTCATTTAAGTGAAATTAACAATGAAAGAAATAAATAAAATACTTTTAAGCGCTTTGGCTATTTCCTTGTGTTTTAGCGAAGTATCACAGGCTCGTATAATTACTAGTATAAGCCCACCTACCGGAAATGGACTTGGAGAGGTGTTGTGCCCGCAAGTGCAAACTAACGTTGATACACCATTCCCAAATAACGATAACAGTATTGCCCCAAGCCAAAATCAAATTTCTAGCTTTCCAGGTTTGTCTTGTACACCCGCAAAATTTCAAAGCATAGCCCCTATTTATACTCAACTGTTTGTTAAACCATCAGGAGGAACAACAGAGTATTTCCTGAAGCAAACAGTCGTAAATAATACAAAATCTATCTGGAAAGGTTTCAATTTTAAGATTGGTTTTGGAATTAACAACGAGTTCGCACCTCCTGAGTTAATTCTTGTTCCCCAAGGCTTTGCAATTCCCAGTTTCGACTTCAAGCCTTTAAGCTCCGACACAAAACCGACCTCATCCAAATTTACGCTACTGATTCAGGATGGCTCTTTCAGTCTTGATTGGCTTGGTGGTTCTGTTGCTCCTGGTGAATCAGTCGATTTTACGTTTGCTCTGGATACTCCTGATGATATCGCTGGAAACGACTTCTATCAATCCTTTACAATTCGTCAGGCTCCCAATCCTATAGCTGTCCCTGAAGCAAATTTTGCTTATCTTTATATAAGTATACTTGGCGTATTCGCTTCCTGCAAAGTCTTCAAGGTGGCAATTCGCAGGTAGTGCAAGCATCTTGCTTGCTAGTAAAAACATTAATAGTCAGAAAATATTCAGAAAATATTCAGGGCGGGCAGGGATGCCCACCCCACAAAACACAAAACACAAAACACAAAACACAAAACACAAAACACAAAACACAAAACACAAAACACAAAACACAAAACACAAAACACAAAACACAAAACACAAAACACAAAACACAAAACAAACACAAAAGTGCAATTAATTTCTGGAAGCCTTTTACCTAAAGTTTCAGATTTTGCAAATGACTACGGGGATTATAAGAACGAATTGAGCGGATTTTTTCATAAAGTTCCCGCTCCTGGGAAGCTAATTCTCTGGGTGTAGCTATCATAATTTTGACTAACTGGTCACCACGTCCACCCTTGGGTAGAGGCCAACCTTTACCCCGTAATCGTAACGATTGACCAGAACGAACTCCTGCAGGAACTGTAACGGAAACCGTACCATCAGGTGTAGGCACATCAATAGAGGCTCCTAAAACAGCTTCATCTGGTGTAATCGGGACTTCGCACACCAAATTATCACCCTCGAATTGGAAGAAGCTGTGTTGTTGGAGTTCAATTTTTAAGTATAAATCGCCACGTTGCTGGGTATAGCTATTAAGGTTACCTTTGCCGCGCACACGCAAGCGCGTACCACTTTTAGCGCCTGCTGGAATGCGAACAGTAATCACTTCTGAACCCAAACTAAAGCGTTTTTCAATACCGTGAAATGCTTCAGAAATACTTAAACTAAGTATAGCCTCAGTATCCTGGGTAGCATCTGCGGCATTTGGATTTTGAAAGCCAAAGTCATTAAATCCTCCAGAGCCACCAGGTCTACCTGTGCTTGTGCGGTAACTATAGCTTTGTTGTCCAGCACCTGGATTAGGACTACCAAAACGTCCTAATAACTCATTGATAAAGTCCTCAAAACTGCCGTACTGATTGAAATCAAAACCACCCATGTCAGTGTTAAAGCCACCACCACCAGGGAAACCTTGACCAGCTTGTTTCCAATATTGACCGAATTGGTCATATTTCTTGCGTTTTTCTGGGTCGGATAAGACTTCGTAAGCTTCGTTAATTTCTTTGAAGCGAGCCTCTGCTTGTTGGTTACCTGGGTTAACATCAGGATGGTACTTACGGGCCAATTTACGAAATGCTTGTTTTATCTCGTCTTGACTTGCAGTTTTGCTGAGTCCCAAAATTGCATAGTAGTCTTTGAAATTGGTTGCAGCCATTTAGGGTATCTCCTGCACAATTTACCTTAATATTTTTGTTTAAAAGTTATTCATTGTACTCATCCCTGAGAAATTTGCTCAATGGATAAAAGTACAAAAGTTATAGTTCTGACTTTAAATTACCAAAAATAATAGAAAATCGGGTGCGGTTATTTCTCAATGCCGCAGTGCGGTTTTCCTACTGGGAATGGGGAAAACAATTCGCAATTAGCAGTTCGCAGTTCGCAATTAGTTAAATAATTATCCAATTGCTAATTAATTGCGACTTGCGAATTGCGACTTACGAATTGTTAGATAACGGTTCCGTCAGGTATTATGGCGTTTTTGAACACAACGACAATGCCGCTACGGATATAAAAACCTAGGTTTTCCCGTTCTGCCTCTTGTACGTTGTCTTTATTGATAATTTTCACGTCTTGACCAATGCGAGCATTTTTATCGATGATGGCACGGCGAATTTTGGTACGCTGACCAATCCCAATGGGAACCTCGCCTTTTTCTAAATAGCCTAGGCGTTCTGTATGATTTTGATACAAGTCAGCACCCATAATCATCGTATCTTCGATGAAGCATCCATCATCAACCCGCGACCGTACCCCCAAAACGGAGTGTTCGATACGGCAGTTTTTGAGGATACAACCTTCACCAATAATAGATTGTGTTATTTGGCTGTCTAATATTTTGCTCGGAGGTAAGTAACGAGGACGAGTGTAAATGGGAGATTTTTCGTCGTAGAAGCTAAAAGGAGGTAGAGGTTGTTGTGTCAAGCCTAAATTAGCGTGATAAAAAGCCTCGATAGTCCCAATATCTTCCCAATAGCCGTTGAACAAGTAAGCTTGAACGTTATGGTCATTTGCAGCAGCATCGGGAATAATTTCTTTACCAAAATCTGTTCGATGTGCTGATTCTCGCAGTAAGTTCATCAAAACTTCTTTTTTAAAGACGTAAATCCCCATCGAAGCGATGTAAGGCTGAAGTTCTGCTTGTTCTGGAGTTAAACCAAGGACGGTGGTCTCAACCCGCATTTGGTTTAATGCTTCACCTTTAGGTTTTTCGCTAAAGTCAATGACTCTACCTGTGTCATCGATTTTCATTAAACCAAAATCAGAAGCACGACGGTCATCTATAGGGATAACCGAAAGGGTAATATCAGCGTTAGTACTTCTGTGACGTTCGATAAACAGGCGATAGTCCATTCGGTATAAATGGTCGCCAGACAGAATTAAGTACTCATCTATATCCCATTCATCAAACAACCACAAATACTGACGTACAGCATCAGCAGTTCCTTGAAACCAATTGGGGTTTTCTGGGGTTTGTTGGGCGGCCAGGACTTCTACAAAGCCTTCGCTAAAGCCGCTAAAGCTATAAGCGCGGGCGATATGACGATTCAACGAAGCCGAGTTGAATTGCGTCAGCACATAAATTTTAAATATTTCCGAATTTATACAGTTACTGACAGGAATATCAATTAGGCGGTATTTCCCTGCCACCGGTACCGCCGGTTTAGCGCGTAATTTTGTTAACGGGTAGAGGCGAGTGCCTGCACCACCGCCAAGAATGATAGCTAGTACTTTTTTCACGCTGATTGCTCCCGACAGCCTTTCTAATCTAAACTCCAGTTTATTCCTGAGTGCGACCTAAATGTTATGTTATAAAACAAAACGTATTTGATGAGCTATCTCGTCTTATTTTTTTACGGAACGCAGTTTTTGGGACAGTTTTATGTACTGTACCCAAGGTTGTTCGGATAATTGGGAAATCGCATTGGGGGATAATGTCGCCGTAAAGACATCTGAATCGCTAGAAATATTACTGACACCCATGCTTTGTAAAACTGCGATTGCTTCAGCATTGGGGATAGCCTTTGTGTGAATAAAAACAACTAAATTGGCTTCTTGTTGATTTGATACATCATTTAACGCCATTGCAAGAGATGCGTCTAGTTTTTGGTAGTTCATATATACCTCAAGGTAATATTAGTTATCCCTGTTTGATTAAGCAGATACTAAGTAAACTTTTTCCTGGTAGCAAACTTCAGCTAAGATTAAACACGGAAGTTTGAGCTATTTTCAAAAAAAAAGTAGACTTGGTGCTGCCTACTTTAAAACCTAGCAAATTTAACGTTCCTAATAACCTGCCATATTGTAGAGACTACAAATTCTCGGTATTAATCAATCCAAAACCCCACTTGATGTCAAAAGTACCTACAGGCTTTCCTGGAATTGAACTATTTTTATGGAGAATCGCTTTTGCTGCTTGTGGGGTAAGCTTAGGGTCTCGTTGCAATAACAATGCAATTAAACCTGTAACAAAAGGGGTAGCCATGCTAGTACCAGCCATCACCATAAACTTGGAATTAATCATCATTGAATGGTCAAAACTAGCATCCGCACTCATAGTAGATGTAATCATGGCTCCAGGTGCAGCGACATCTGGCTTCTGGGTATTATTTCGCAGGGGACCTTCGCTGCTAAAATCGGAAATATCATCCAACTTCAAGCCTACTTGTTGCTTACTACCATCAATATCTTTATATTCCGTCTTTGTTGTATAAGAAGCAACGGTAATAGCACTACCTGCACATCCAGGTGAACCAATTTTCATATTATCTAAGGCAGCTTTACCAGTAAACAATACCGACCCAGTTGGGTCTAAAGTCCATACATCTACACGAGTTTCAGGAGATGAAGCGTTGCGTACTCTAAGTTGCCAACCACCAGGAACTAATGGCAACGGACCTCTACCCTTAATTTGCACGAAGAAATTATGGTCTCCATTAACTGGGTCTGCTCCGGGTGTAACTACTTGGACTTTTGCATCGAGTAAAGTGTAATCTTTTGTCGGATTCCCATTAGTTATAATTTTTTGCCAAGGACTAACAAAACCGCTAGGACTACGGAGGGAAATTTCTAGCTTACTCTTGCCAGAATACCAGCCATTTAACCAAACAATACTTGATTGATTGGGTACGTTAAAGCGCATACCGACCGCTTCACCACTGCCGATAACTGCTTGGCCATGAATATTATCATTACCTTCGTTACCAGCAGCACAGCAAACAATCCGTCCAGGTCCAGTTTGCGAGTCAATAATTTTTGAGAGCGAGTCGCTACCATCGTGAGCATCAGCGTGTCCCCCTAAACTTAGATTCACCACTGCTGGAAGGTTCATTTCTTGGGCAACCCGAAAAATGTAACGAACACCATCAGCAATGTGAGCGTCTTGCAAATCTGTTTTCACAATCACAAATTTTGCTTCAGGTGCTACACCTAGATAAGTACTGTCCCCACCACCAGCAATACCAGCAACATGGGTTCCATGCCCATCTGTATCGCGGGATACTGTCAATTGCTTATCCTTGAATTCAGCTCCATAGCCCCCTTCTGTAACACCAGGCCCAGTCATTGTCTGGTCCCAAATACTAAGAATACGACCAGCAAAAGCGGGGTGGTTTGGGTCAATACCACTATCTACGACACCAATAACCACACCTTTACCAGTTAGTCCAGTTTTATTTTTAAACGCAGGTAATTTTACTTTACCGGGCGCCACATCCATCCGCAGGCTCATCTTGCGGGATGGTTTAATACGAACAACCGCAGACTCCTCTGACAACTGGTCTAAAGCTTCTATTGGTAAATAAGCTGTCCGTACTTCGCCTGCATCTTGGTTAACACGAATACCATATTGTTCTAAGTGACTTAGGTCTGCTTGCTCATTACAATAAATAAAAACCATACTACGGACTGGTTTCACTATACCCTTGGAAGCGACTATACCCAAAGAGCGCTTGTGGGTAACTAAGCCTTCGTTTCCTTCCCGTTGATAGTCTTCAAATGCCAGTAACAAACCAGGAGAAAGCTTTTCGTGTCTCATTTTAACCTCAGTATGTAGTTTTGCCCGTAAACAAAGTATTGATTTTAGCAGGATAATCCGCTGATGCAATAATTATGAAAAGTTATTTTTATAACTTTAAGGATTGAGTAGGCTCTATATATTTAATGTCGGGGAAAAATATTGTACATATAATACAAAATTGTATAAGTTGATTTGCAAACTCATCATTTGAATATTCTTAAGCAAATTGGTACTTAAGCAACTTCCTAGTTATGCTTCAAGTTCTATAGCCTTAATTTATACTCATGCGCTAAAGCACTACTACAAACCTAAGCAATTATTTTCACTTAAACTGGAAAACAGTATAATACAATACTGCTGTGCTGAAATATTTAAAGCATAGTGTTTCTAGATAAACTAGGTATTTAAGTAAACGTACTGACATAATTATAATTATTAATCTTTATTTATTTCGCAAAACCTTAGCAAAAATTCTCCAAAACAAAATATAATACTCAAAAAAATCTATTTTTTGCAGATAAGATGTTGCAAATATAAAAGTAATTAATTATACGTCAACCTTAGTGAATGGCTTGGTGACTAAGAGGACATCTAATGATTGGTACTGTATTCAAAATGACCTTTTGCAAATATTTTTTAAGTTCAAAAATATTACCTTTACTTATCATGACAAATTATTTAGAAATTTATAGAATTACTGCGGCTAGAAATATTAGTGCCGCAGTAGTTAATATTAGTGGTCGTCAGCGAATGTTATGTCAAAGGTCGGCACTTTTATGTTTACAACTAGTATGTGCTAAAGATAATAATCTGAGAGAAAACTTACGGCAGCAACTATACTCCATTATTCAACTAATGGAAAAATCACACAATGCTTTAATTGAGGGTGACTCTCATTTAAATATACCTAGAGAAATGTCAGAAATTGTCAAGGCTATATACTTTGAAGCACCGATAAATTTGGATAGTAAGATACGCCATTATGTTACACAAGTAAAGAGTTTATTACAATCACAAGATGAAAAATTAACTCAAGAAAATCAGTATTTAAAATACGTTTTACAGTCAGCTTCATTTGACTTACAAGTAGCTTTAGATGCAGTAGTAGCACAATACCAAAAAGAAAGCGAACTTGAGCAGATGGCAATTGATTTACATTTATTGGAACTATACCAAGATAGTCTTGTTGCAAAGGAAGTAGCCCTACAGCAAGCAGATAAACATTACCAAGCTCTACAAAAATTACAAAAGACTCAATCCCAATTAATTCATGCAGAAAAAATGTCTAGCTTAGGACAACTTATAGCAGGTGTCGCACATGAAGTTAATAACCCAGTCTGTTTTATTATTGGAAATTTACATTATACAAAGGAATATATAAATGCTTTATTGGGTTTACTACAGCTTTACCAACAAGAATATACACATCCAAGTCAACAAATTAAGCAGCGTATTACTGCGATTGAATTAGATTTTCTCATAGAAGATTTACCAAAAGTACTTTCCTCAATGTTTGTCGGAGCTGAACGTATTGGTAATATAGTTCGTTCCTTAAATAATTTTTCTAGAACTGAGCAAGCAGCAATGGGTTTAGCTAATATTCATGAGGGAATTGAAAGCACTTTACTAATTTTACAACATCGATTGAAAGCTAAAGGTAAACACCCAGCAATAAAAGTAATTAAGGAATATGGTAATTTGCCTCTTGTTGAGTGCTATCTGGGACAACTCAATCAAGTATTTATGAATATCCTTAGTAATGCTATTGATGCAATTGAAGCGTCCGGTATTGATAAACCGCAAATCCGTATTAGTACAAACATAATTAACAACACAATCCTTCAAGTCAAAATTGCTGATAACGGTCGGGGAATACCCGAAAAACTTAAAAAACAAATATTTGACCCATTTTTTACTACCAAAGATGTTGGTAAAGGTACGGGTTTGGGATTATCAATTAGTTATCAAATAGTTGTGGAAAAACACCGAGGTCTTCTTCAATGCAAATCTGTTATCAATGAAGGGACTGAATTTTCTATTGAAATTCCTTTGCAACAAAACTATCGAAAACTAACCCATTCTCAAGAACGTTGGAATGTACTAGTTTGTGACAATTGAAAGTTTTCCATTTTCATCAATTATTTTATTCAACTATAAAAATATCTTATAGCACTGATGAATTTAGAATTACCAGGATTCTGATTTTATGGGTAATTTTTAAATTATACCCGTCCCAATCATTTTTTCATTGGTTCTAGCATTCTCCGACCGAATCAAATTTCCGTAATTACTACCTACACAGCAGTATCATTTCTCTGTTATGCTCTGGACAGAGAATTTATGGAGGTTATGAAAATAAGCTGAATTCAAGCATCCAAGGCAAACTCAGCAATGATAAAAAAGGAAATATGGTGAATTTAAAACTACGCTCTTTAATGGTATATGTTTTCAATATGCTCAATTAAGCGTACTATGGGAAAATAGAAATGAATAATAAACGTATTAAAATTGTTTCAATATATACAGTTAATGTCATTAATATTTATTCATCTATAAAGCACGAGGGTATCTTCTTTGTGTAATAGCCTTTTGGCATGGTTACATCTCTAAAATCTGGAAATAATTCAAAAAAGAGCCATTAACTGTATTTTTTGTGTACAATCTTAAGTCCAACCTAATTAGAAAGTAACAGGATAGAAAATATGAAAGTTATGCTTGTTTATATTAAAGATTTAGTTAATTTATCTTTCAACAAAGGAAAATTAGATACTACATAAGTCAATAATAAAAGGATGAAACTGTTAGCGACTATATGCTGAATATTGTTTTTTATTACAAGAGTAAACATAATAGAAATGTCAGCATACTTGTCAAAAATACACACCAGTGAAAACTCTGAATTAGTACTATTACTTGGAATGTAAACTGATGATTTTATAATAATTTCAAACATCGGAATTTTATTTTTCCATAGGTTAATAAAGGTTAATCAGTACATGATGATTTCTCAGTTGTACTGAAACTTTATGGTGTCAATTATTTGAATATTGGTCGTGTAGACTAAGAGCAAGCTAATTAGGTGAGAGGGTGCAGATAATACCAATCCAAAACTAAAAAACATCTCTAAAAATAATGCTTTGAATAAAGCAGAGATTACCATGATGCTATTAATGGTTGGTTTCTTCTCCTGTTTAGGAGCAAAACTATGCGCTTTGTATTTTTTCCAGTACATGTTGCCAAAACTAAAAACAACTTATAAATTTGATAATCATACTTCTACTAATGAAAATTTAAAAGAAGTTGTGGAGGAAAATCAATTTTTTGTGGAAAATATCGAAGTGGAAAGATTAAATTACGATATAAACCCTCAAGAAGTTAACCTAGCGTCACGTCAACGCTATTTAGAGGCACTTGTACAAGTAGAACATGCTTTACTGAGTTTTGACGGTAGTACTCAATACTATAAAGAAATTTTGCAAATATTAGGACAAGCATGTCAAGTTAGTCAGGTTTACGTGTGTGAGAATTTCCGTAGTTCTAACGGTGACTTAATGATGAGTCAAAAAGCGGAGTGGCTTACCTCGGATATTCTGGGAAAAAGTAGTAAACCTGGATTGGATGAACTTTGCTATGAAGAATTTTTTCCTCGCTGGGTGGAAATATTAACAAAAGGTGGTATTGTTTCTGGTATTGTCAAAGAATTTCCACAATTAGAACATCAAATTTTAGACCCTCAAGGTGTTCTTTCTATTTTAGTTTTGCCAATAATTGCTAAAGGTGAATTTTTTGGTTTTATTCGCTTTGATGACTGTCTAGAAGAGAGAATTTGGGATGTAGCAGAAATCAAATTTTTACAAGCTGCGGCTGGTGCAATTTCTTTAGCACACGAGCGTTTGTCAGCAGAAGATGCGCTACGAACAGTAATTACTGAAACTAGGAATTTTGCTTCGCAATTAGAGGGTAAAGTACAAGAACGTACTGCGGAATTAGAAAAGGAAATTACCGAACGCAAGCGTGTACAAGTAGAATTAGAAAAGTCGCTTTCGCTGCAAAGAGCGACATTGGAATCGACTGCTGATGGTATTTTAGTTGTAGATAGTCGAGGTAATATTGCAGGCTTTAATCAAAAGTTTGTACAAATGTGGGGTATCCCGGAATCACTAATGACTGCGAAACGCTATGTAAAAGTACTCAAATTTGCTATGAGTAAATTACAAGAGCCAAAAAATTATCTTGCCACAGTCAGAGAAACACATGCTTATCCAGGGGCACAAGTTTACGATTTTATTAGCTTTAAAGATGGCAGAGTATTCGAGCGTTATTCTCAACCGCAGCGTATAGGAGGGACAATTGTTGGTAGAGTTTGGAGTTTTCGTGATGTTACCGCACAAAAGTCAGCGGAAGCAAAAATTCGTCACCAAGCACTACACGATTTATTAACAGACCTGCCGAATCGTGTTCTCTTTAATGAACGCCTTTCGGAAGCTTTAGCAACAGCGAATGAAAAACAAGGTCAATTAGCAGTATGTTTTTTGGATTTAGACAGATTTAAAACAATTAATGATACTCTGGGTCATGCTGTTGGTGATAAATTATTACAGAGCGTTGCTCAAAGACTCACAAATTGTTTAAAAGAATATGACACCATTGCCCGTTGGGGTGGTGATGAATTTACTGTAATTTTACCAGAAATAACTGATGCTAGTGATGCAGGTCGCGTTACTCAAGAGATTTTAGACGCATTGAAGCCAAGTTTTGAAATAGACAATCATCATTTACACATTAGCGCGAGTATAGGTATTGCACTTTATCCTATGCACGGAGGAGATGCTGAGACTTTAATTAAACATGCTGACGCTGCGCTATATCGTGCTAAGTCTGAAGGTAAAAATAAATATCAGTTTTATAATTCTACTATTACTGAGCAAGTTTCCGAATTATTAATTTTGGAAAATAGCCTACATCATGCTTTAAAAGAGCAACAATTTAAAATTCATTACCAACCTCAGGTAAATATCAGCACCGGGGAAATTAAAAAAATGGAAGCCTTAATTCGCTGGCAACATCCCAAATTAGGCTTAATTTCTCCTGGCAAATTTATTCCCTTGGCTGAAGAAACTGGGTTAATTATTAATATTGGTGAATGGATTCTAAGAACTGCTTGTGCTCAAACTAAAGCTTGGCAAGAAGAGTTAGATTTACCATCGTTATCGATAGCTGTTAACTTGTCAGCAAGACAATTACAACAACCTAACTTAGTGCGGATGGTAAAGCAGGTTTTGTCAGAAACAAAATTAGCTCCTGAATGTTTAGAGTTAGAAATTACTGAAAGTGTTGCTATGCAAAATATTGATTTAAGTAAATCAGTATTAAGCGAATTACATCAAATGGGTATTTCTATATCTATCGATGATTTTGGTACCGGATATTGTTCTCTTAGTTATATTAAGAATTTTCCTATTCATACATTAAAAATTGACAAGTCTTTTGTACAAGATTTGTCAAACGACGCAAATAATGCGGCGATTATTACCGCTATAATCGCTTTAGCCCACCGCCTGAATTTAGCAGTTGTTGCTGAAGGTGTGGAAACAGAAGAAGAACGCAATTCACTACGAAATCTTGAATGCGAGCTTATGCAAGGCTTTCTTTTTAGTAAACCGATTCCTTCTAATGATGCAATTGTATTACTCAGAAAAAGCAAATCTCGTCGAATTAAAACCTCTTGTTTGGTAGCTTAATTGTTGACAGTTGGCAGTTGACAGTTGACAGTTGACTGTCAATCGTTAAGTTAAAAATATTCTACCCTAGCATCGAAACCTGCTTGACGTAATTGTCGCGAAAGCCTTTCTGCTTCTTCACGGTCACGATATGAACCTGCGTTTACGTAATCCCCTAAGCGAGATTCGGATGCAAATGCATTGGGTATATATTGGCGTACTCTAAATAAAGTATCTCGATTAGTAATTGGTATGATTACTACGTAACTGTCTTGGGATTGATTGTTTGTAGAGGGGGGAGAGCTAATTCCACCACCTAAGCGTAAAGCTTGCCAGGTGGAAAAATCAACTATACCAGTTGCATTTAGTTGACTGGAACGCTGAAATTGTATGACAGCGTCTCTTGTTGCTGAACCAAAATAGTTTGTAATGTTACCCCTAAAAAAGCCTAACTGCTGCAAACGTTGTTGGACTAAAGTTACTCGCTGACCTTCTTCACCTAAACAAATATCCCCGCTAATTGCCGAACAAGCAGATTCGCCAGAGTTATTACCAAAATTACCACCAGTATTACCAAAATTACCACCAGTATTACCAAAATTACCACCAGTGTTAATTGGACCGGAGCGAACTGCACGGGATATTTCTACCAATGTTTGGTCGTCTGCAATACCGCTTACTCTTAAACCGTAATCCCGCTGAAAACGAGCTACTGCGTTCCTGGTTGCGTCACCAAAATAACCAGTGGGATTGCTTTGAAAATAATTTAAACGTTGTAAAGCGGTTTGCAATTCCCTAACTGATTCGTTTCTGTCACCTTGGTTCAACGCATTAGGTAAACTGTCGTTTTCACCACCTTGACCAGTAAAACTCCCTGGATTTCTTGGATTAGCGCTTATAGCATTTAATGTGGCAGAACCAACTACTCCATCAGCTCTCAAACCGTAAGCTTGCTGAAATCTAATTACTCCACGTCGTGTCTCTTCACCAAAATAACCACTTATCGGCGCGTTAAAATAACCTAGTTGACTTAAATTTCTTTGTAATCTACTGACTGCGGGCCCTCTGCTACCAAATTTGAGTCCTGAGCTACTGCTACTACGACTACTTCTTGCTTCACATCTTTGTCGTAGAAGTCCTTGAGTTTGGGGACCAACGTTCCCAACTGTTGGTAATCCATTTGCTCTCTGGAACCGTTTGACAGCGGTTTCAGTTTGGGGACCAAAATTACCGTTTACTGGGCCGTTAAAGTAGCCTAGTTGCTTTAAACATCTCTGTACCGAACTAACTTGTGAACCAGAGTTTCCTCTCTGAGCAGCTAAAGTTTCTCCAGCGACACCCACTACTGCTAAACTCAGGGCTACACACAAGAAACGTAGCGCTGCACGGCTAGAAAGCTTTTGCCAATTCTTTAAAAATTTTAAATCTACCCGAAAAGGAACATCCTCAAAGCTTTGAGGAGCATCGGTGCTTGAAGCCTGATTCAAATAACCAATGGATTTCATAATGAGTTCCTATTTTTTGATTAGTAGAAGTTCCTGTTATGGTAAATACCTTACAGGAAACGCTAAGTAATTTGTTTATGTTGAAGTTTTTCCCTATGAACAATACCCATCAATTTTTGATTGTGAGTATTGTAATGATTAACATCACTTCCGTCTAGTTAGTTTCCGGGAGAACAGGAAAAAATCTTTGTGCTGGAATTAGTTAATTTCCCTGATGTCAAACGTATGATAAAAGTAGCATATACAGTGTATTCTTGCAAAAATACTCTCTACAGCAACCTGTTCCCATAATCTATATAGAAATCGTAGCCCCCTCCCCGTAAACGGGGAAGGGGTTGAAGGTGGGGTTTGATTTACAATTTGTAATTTATTGTTGCTGCTGTGGTTTTTGTGTTTCTTGAGTTTCCTGGGTTTGTTGGGAATCATCTTCCCCCTCTGATTTTCGGGTGTTACCAGCTCTCACCCACCCTTCTTGCTTGCTTTGTGCTAAGCGAACTTTTTGCCAACCATCACTTTCTTCCAAAACAATTATTTTTTCATTAAACCCTACCCCACCTATACGTTCAGCATCCAATGTTGGTTGCGATCGCAAACTCAAACCTTTAGGCCAAGAGACACGAGCATTGAATGACCCAGGTGGTAAGGATTCTTCTTTTGCTGCTTCTGGGGTTTGCTGAGAAGTTGGTTTGGGGGTTGCTCCAACCTTTGCTTGAGATGCAGGAGTGGGTGATGAGGTTACTTGTTGAATTTTGACAGCTTTTGCTTTGACTGCTGGAGTATCGTTAGCATAAACAGGTTTGGGAGCAGGCATTGACACGCGATTCATGAAATAAAGCGCAGTTGCAACCCCACTACCAATCAAAACAGCTAAAGCTAAAGAAATTCCAAGAACAAATTTTAGTATCCCAGAAAACATAATCCTTCACTCACTACCAATAGTCAATGGTCAACACTCACACAGTCAATAGTCAAAGGTCAAGAGTCTAGAGTTATAAATCATCTAAAATCTTTAGCACAAAATAGGATAGTAACTACGATTGATTTACGAATCTTTAACTATAGACTGCGTGCTATCGACTATAGACTAACCAAAGTTTGCAGGTTTTAACAATATTTGAACTACAACCTAAGCAGGATTAGATTTATTTATAAAGCCAATTAATCTCAATGCTTCCCAAGTACGTAAATCAACCACCCCGCTTTCTGGTAGTCGCTGACGTTTCTGGAGTGCCATTACTGCTAACATGGTCGAATCACCATAATAACCATTTACTGCGTCTTTAAATAAACCCATTCTCCGCAAACTATCCTGAACTTCTTTGACATCATCACCCCTATCAGCAAAGGAAATAACACGTCTACCATCTGGCTTCCTAATGTTTGCTAAAAGGGCTTTCCAAACATTTGCGTCGGCAACTCCATCTGGCTGAAGTTCATTGTTTTGTTCAAATTTAATTACTGCTTGTTGAGTCTCTTTACCAAAATAGTCAGTAAGGGGTCGATTATAATATTCATTATATTTTAATAATTGCTGCAATTTTTTGACACAAGCACCTTGGTCTGATAATCGCAGGGAAGGATACTGTCCAACTCTACCGCAGTTACCAGTTAGGGCAGTTTGTATAGTCTGTTGAGTTTTTTGGTCTACGATTCCGTCAGTAGGTAATCCTTGATTTTTTTTAAATCTATTTACAGCCTGTTCTGTCTCTGGTCCAAAGAAATCGGTAACCGGGCTATTTAGACCCAAGCGTCTCAAATCTTCTTGCAATTTTCTGACTGCTGCTCCCCGACTACCTCGTCTAAGAACATTGCTGGAGCTAGTATTTTTACACTGCCGTTGTAAAACCCCTAATGTTGTAGGGCCGACAACACCGTTAGGTAGTATTTTTTCAACCTGCTGAAATTTGATGACAGCAGCTTCTGTTCCTGGGCCAAAATTACCGTTAGGCTGACCAGTAAAATAGCCTAATGTTCGCAAACACCTCTGGATATTAAGCACCTCAGGACCATTATTACCTCTTTTAAATGGAAGGGCTAAAACAGGGCTAGCTATACTCAAGACAGCAGCGATGGTTACAAAAGAAAATTTGGCGATTGCAGCCGTACTGTTAAGCTTTAAGCAATTTCCTTGAGAAATATCCTCCAAGCGTTTGCGTTCCATATTTTTTTTCCAGTTTTTTGGTAAATTTATTATCAAAATACGATATTTACTAGACAAATAAACCAAGCAAGTTGTTTCTGCTTAGTACAAAGTAACTTGTGGCGCTTTTTGCCATGATTAAAATAGCGCAGAGTTATATATCAATGCTGCGTTAGCAGGATACATCTGGTCAATATAAGAAACCCCACCCCCAACGGTGGAGTTTACTTTTCACCCAATTTGAATTCGTCAAATTTGATAACCTCTGAATTTGGCTTGCGGGTATCAAAACGATAGCTGCTTACTATACCAGTGGCAGTTTCAAAAATGCTGAAAACTGTGATGTCATTACTGGCAACATAAGGTAACGGTTTACCATCTTCACCCAGTAAAGGTTCTATTGTGGGAACTACAGGCTCTAAACCATTGGGATCACCAACAACTATATAATCATTACTTTCCCAAGGTGGTAAATTATCACGGGCTGTTTCTCCATGTGCAGCACCGTAGGAATTACCTACATTAGAAGTCTCTAAAAAGTGCATTCCACTGGGACTAGTAAAACGGTTCCATAGATGAGAATGTCCATAAAATACTAACTGCACTTTAGCTGCTTCCAACAAAGGCATTACATCACGAGTAATATAGTCTGCGTTTTTAGGATATTCATAACGTACGCTTTTAATATTATCTTCTTCGTCTCGTTGAATAATTTGCACTGGGTCAGTATAGGGTGGTAATATATTGTCCCCTAATGTATGGGGTGGATGGTGAAACATTACAACTTTATATTTTGCTTGTTGAAACTCTGGTGTACTGAGTTCTTTTTGCAGCCATTTGTACTGTTTGCTTCCTTTGGCTATAGGTTCAAAAATATGTTGCCCATATCCCCAATTTTCAGGGTTATTCAAACTTGCTGGATTTTCTGCGTATTTACTTTGAAAGTCAGGTTTGTCTAAATGTACAAAGCGCCAGATATTAGTAATATAAAGCACTACTAAGCGCACATCGCCCAAAGTTACTGCGTAATAAATTTTACCACCTCCCTCACTTTGGGGAAGAGTAAAAATTTCTTCATAGGTGTCAGTATTGTAAGAGTTCTCTTTTAAAGATTCATTGCCATACAACTGTTGGGCAACTGCACGAGGAATAGCGTCAAATATTTCATCTTTTAAGCTTCCCTTGCGATTGTAACGTCCCATGACTTCATGGTTACCGATGCAAGTGAATATTGGTGCATGTTGAATTATTTCTCCTCCCCTATAATACTTTTGTACTTTTTTGTGCTGCATATGATATTTTGCACGTCCTTGCAAACAGGGGAAAAAAGCATTTCCACGATTATCATCAAACCATTCACTTGCACGGTCGGGTAGGTTAACTAAATCTCCTGCGAACCAAACTGCATCTACTTGTCCCACAGTTTCTACAACTTTTTGCAGATTGGCTGCGACCATTGGTTTAATTTGATGGTCGGAGGTGAGTAAAATTTTTTGAGGCGTACCTGGTGTTGCTGTGGTTGTAAGCGTATAAATCTTACTGCTTAGGATTTGATTATTTTCTGTGATGCTAGTAATGCGGTAGTTTTCCCTTTTATTGGGAGTTAAATTAGTTACTTCAGCCTCATGTCGCCAAATATCACGTATGACTGGTTTTTGGTATATTTGTCCGTCTTCGGTTTGATTTTGAAAGCGGGAGTTTTGGTCTTCACGAATGCGGGTAAGTTTAATGGTTTTGGCTGTGGCACTTTTTTCTAGATTTTCTCCCCAGGTGACTGTATGGTTGTTCCCAAAGAAGTCAGTGAACCATACCACACGTACGCTGCTCGCTGTTGGGAGTTGTAAAAATGGTTCAGTTATTAGATGTGGGGAGATCATAATTATTTTTGAATTTTATGTTTGAGTTCCACAGCCTATTTTAGGGGATACAAAAAAATAAATTACCTATCCCGTAGGATGGGTTAGGCGCACGACAATTCAAGGTTTTATACGATAAACATAATGCGCCGTAACCCATCATTATCTGATACTTGGTAAAAATGAGATACTTTTTTAATTTGATGGGATGTTCGAGTAATATTCCGGCTCATGATGTGTCCGAGCAATATTCCGGTTCATCATGTGTCCGAGCAATATTCCGGTTCATCATGTGTCCGAGCAATATTCCGGTTCATCATGTGTCCGAGCAATATTCCGGCTCATCATGTGTCCGAGCAATATTCCGGCTCATCATGTGTCCGAGCAATATTTCGGTTCATCATGTGTCCGAGCAATATTCCGGTTCATCATGTGTCCGAGCAATATTCCGGCTCATCATGTGTCCGAGCAATATTCCGGTTCATCATGTGTCCGAGCAATATTCCGGCTCATCATGTGTCCGAGCAATATTCCGGTTCATCATGTGTCCGAGCAATATTTCGGGCGGGCAAGGATGCCCACCCCACAAGAGTTAACAATTTAATAGAAAGTAAGGATATCTCATACTTTGGCTGTAGTTAATAACCTACTACTTGCTAGCAAATAGATTATTTTTTATTAGTTTGTAATTTATTTCATCACTGAAAAAAGTTAAGCTATAGTTAGGAAAACTGAGTTGATTTTAATAACGTGATAATAAGGATACAATTATGAGAATTAAAGACAATAATAAAATGGGTGAAGTTTTTACAACGCTGACCGTTATCAATCTCGCAGACCAGATTCGTGCAGAAGATGGGACTATCACTCCAGAATAAGTCAGGTCTGTTACGCTCTATAACGTGTTAGTTGATACAAATGCAACTACCTTATGTTTACCTGTAGACGTGATATCTAAATTAGAATTAAAACTTCTAAGAGCGTGTTTATGAAAAGAATATTAAGCATCGTTCTTACCAAGCCAGTGACTAAAGTCACTGTCTAAAAGCTGAAGTCCTCTTCAGAGGACTGAGTAATACATCAAAACAAGTATTTTACACAATTTAAAATACTCCTAAAAATCTTATTTCTTCTTAGTCCTCTTCAGAGGACTTTAGCTTTTAGACAGTGACTTTAGTCACTGGCTGGCTTGTAATATACTGGACTGTAATATACATAGCACTTAATATTTTATTTATAAACACACTCTAAAAGAAGTTGATGTTGTGACCGCAATGGGGATTGGAAAAGCTCGTATTTTTGAACATGCAAAAATTTCTTTATTGGAAAGAGAGGGAACCTTTGAGTGTTTGGAATTACCAGGTGGTAGTGATGCTCTTTTAGGTGTAATTCCTTTGGAAGCGCTAGGATTAGAGTTAGATTTGCAGAATCAATCTTTAAAAGTTTTGCCAATTAGTACAACAAAGACGTATATCACTATTTTATAGTAGCTATGGTTTTAGCCACACCCCAACGCCAAGTTCAAACCAAAGTTGTGACTTGGGAAAAGCTCCCAGAAGATTTTATTTTGCCCGAAGACCCAGTGGAAAATCTACAACAACCGTCACTCGCAGCAGCACTGACTGATACTTTAGGTGCTGCAAACCGCATTCTACCTTCTATGCTTGTTGCATCAAATTTTGGCATTGTCGCCACTATCAATCAAAAAACAGTTGTTAAAGCACCAGATTGGTTATACGTACCCCGTGTAAACTCCGTTAGCCAAGGGGTTATTCCTAGAAGTTACACACCAAATATCGAAGGTGATTCTGTGGCTGTGGTGATGGAATTTCTCTCGGATAGCGATAATGGGGAATATTCAATTCGTCCGGCTTTTCCCTACGGAAAACTATATTTTTACGAAAAAATATTACAGGTTCCGACCTACGTGATTTTTAATCCTTATGAAGTCACACTGGAAGTGCGTCGATTGCAAAATGGTCAATATATTTTGCAGGAACCGTCACCAGAAGGACGCTTTTGGATTCCTGAATTGGAACTATTTTTGGGAATTTGGCAAGGTAATCGCTTGGGATTAAATATAAATTGGCTGCGATGGTGGGACACAGCAGGTGAGTTACTTCTGTGGAGTTCTGAACAAGCATCGCTGGAACGTCAACGAGCAGAAGAAGAACGCCAGCGAGCAGAAGAAGAACGTCAACGAGCAGAAGAAGCCATAGCTCAACTCGAAGCCGAACGTATAAGGAAGGAAAGCCTTGCGACTAAGCTGCGAGAATTGGGCATTGACCCCGATGCTATTTAATCCAATTTCTCAAAAGCTTTAAAACCACCTTTTTGTGCAGTAGCCTGCTGCACAAATTACTTGGTATGGTTGACTTTCAGATATGAATTTAAATCCCTTGGTATAAAACACCTAAAATTTTACTAATTTCCCTAATATAATAGTTGTTCAAATCAATAAATAAATTACTTTCTTCTAGCTTCATAAACTTCCAAATATCTCCCGTAGTGACTGCTCCATAAATTGTTTTAATTTCATTTTCTTCTTGTTGATTAAATAACTGTGCTGCCAACATAGCTGCAGCACATTGACCTAATCCACCTTTAATGTTTTCATTTTTTGCTTCAACAATAATTATTACAGGAGCATTAATTATTAATTGTTCTTTAGAGCGACTGATAATAAAATCACAAAAACCATTTAGACCTCTCTCCGCATCGACATTAAAATCGCTTCCAGAAAATAGGCTAATTTCATAATTTGCTTTGCGCCTAACTTCTAATAAAATCGGCGTAATAATCATCTCCGAACGAGCTTTCTCTGTATTAATCGCTAAAGCTAGCTCGAGTTCAAATTGCTGATGATTTGAAATTTAATCAGTGGATTAACTTAGTTATACAAAAACATCACCAATTAATGAGTGATATTACTAAAGCGACTAAAGTGTATTTTCTAGCACATCGGCAACAAATGGAAGATAAGTATATTCTTAAAAAAGATGTATGATAGACGCTGCCGATAAAGCAGTTAAGTATGGTGTACCTCTAATAGAGGGTATGCTATTACACAGCTTATCTACTGCTGCCAGAGTAGAATTAAAACGCGGTCATACTTCATCCTTATAACCTGTTAATACCTGTATTAATGCAAGCTAACTACGGTAAAAAGATAAGTGGGGAGAGTAGTTACAAGATGCCCGGTAATTCAAAACAGTTTATAGCAGACACTTTATAAGATTATATTATGTATTAGAATTATTGATTAAATAACACTGTTATCTGACATCTTGCACCAATAAAAATCAATGTCATAATCACTACTAGATTTATTTAAATACGGTCACCCCTTTCCACAACCGCCAGGGAATAAATTCCCTGTCTAAAAGCTAAAGTCCTCTAAAGAGGACTAGAAATATGATTATATTGTAAGTGTTAATTTTAAGGCTACAAAGGCTTTTAATTAGTTGTATATACCAATACCTTCGCCAAAAATATGATTGGCAAAAATGCTTTTGCCGTCAATGTTTCCAGTCAAATAAAATATTGAATCTGTCTGCTAGGCGTTGACCCTAGAGTCCTTATGCATCAAGGTTTTTAATCTAAAAACCCGGTGTGGAATAACGGGACGGAGTTTTTAACTAGTCTGGAAATTATAGCGCTTGTTTCTCTTATACGAAAAAACCTTAATTCTACAAGCGTTTATACTACGTTCTGACTCAGAAATCTGGCGAAGGTATTGATATACGTAAGGTGCAAAATATCAGTTATCCAAGTTCTATGTAACTAAATTTATGTGAAGTCCAACAGAGAAAGCACATCAGTTGATGCTAGTTTTCCAAAGTTTTTTGTCCGTAAGGGTTACAAAAATCGGAGCGGCGGGATTCGAACCCACGACCTCCACTACCCCAAAGTGGCGCGCTACCAAGCTGCGCTACGCCCCGTAAGCTTTCCTAACTTAACATACCACACAAGAAAAATCAAGACGAAAATCTAAAAAACCTTGAGAGTACTAGCAGCCTCCAGCAAACCCCCAACAGCCAAAACATTCCATTGACCTTCTACACCCCGTTCAGTATTAAGGATAAAGCGCAGGCAGTATTCCTGGGGATAGCCTTCCACCTCCATCCATATTAAATCGCTTTCCGCTTCTAGAGCAATTTTTTCTTCGTCCATCAACTCACTAGCCATTTGCTTCATTGTGTCCGCGAGTTGAAACAGTAGTCGAGAAAAATCATTTAACTCAGCCTCAGTTAACTCAATAGCCCAATCATCAGTCCCAAGCAAGCCCTTATACTTAGATGCAGAAGGATTCCAACCAATACGCCAACCATTTCCACTTTTAACCACACGTTCCATAAAAACTAAAAATACGTAGAGACGAGATTACCCTGTTTCTCAGTCAAGTGAAATACACACAAAATTAGTAAAAATATTGTGGGGTGGGCATCCCTGCCCGCCCTAGCGTATTTAACCAAAATAAAAATTGCTGTATTTGATGCTTTTCAACATTTACCGATAAACTTAATTCCCACTTTTCGGACTAAAAGCATTTACCAACACTTGCACCAAAGCATTTCGCTGACGAAGGTTGAGCTTTTTAATCGCAGCACGGTCACCCTCAATAGGATTTTGTCTTAAGACATCATAACCTGGGTAGGATGGGTCATACATGACTTCATTAACCCCCAAGTAATCAGCCAAAGTGAGCTTCCAATCCAAACGAAAAATTGGTGCTCGCTGCTTAACATATATATGATATTGAATCAGACGACTTGCCAAAGTATTATTTTCGGCAACTCGACCACCTTCTTTGCTAAGATACTGATTTTCACGCGGAAAATCTGGCAATTGTTGATAAACTTGCTGCCAAATATCTCCAACAGTTAACCTTTGGGCATAAGCGGGTTGGGTCGCAAGTAAATTCCAACATAAAACAAACCCAATAATCCCCGCAAAAAAAACATATAGGCGTGAATATCCTTTCATCAACCCTATAATTCACCAATAATTTCTGGTTGTGTCAACTCATCAGACATCTCAATAATTGCCCGCAGCACAGGCTTCATCATGCCATCATCAGCATTGTCAAAGTCCTCATAACGACGACGTTTAGCGCGATTTGCGACCTGAACCGTAATGCGGTAGCGATTGGAAGCTGCACTAATCAAATCTTCAGCACGGAGCATAACCTGAGATTGAGTTGTGTCTAATTTGGTACGTTTTAGCATACGGGCGTGGTTTTTTTGGACATACTTTGACCATCTTAGTGTAGCACCGAGTTTTTATGCTTGCTCACAACAACAACAGCATTACCTCCCTTCCCTTCTAGGGAAGGGGGGAAGGGGGGTTAGGTCATTTAATTACGCAACCCACCCGTGGTGCAAGACTCAAAGTTAAGAATTTATTCCCCTCAGAAACATTCCACTCAACCTCACCGTTACCAAATAAAACCTGAGCAGGCTGCCCTTGCAAACTACTAGCATCAACATCTACCTTTACAGAATCAGTACCAGTATTCACAGCCACAATAAACTCTTCCGTTCCCAAAGTCCGAGCAAAAACATAAGCCGCACCTTTTGCATAAAGAACCCGGTAATCACCAGTACAAAGAGCGGTATGAGTTCGACGCAAAGAAATTAATTCACGGTGAAACTTAAAAATCTCCTGATTCCAATTACTCTCCAAAGGAAAACCACGACGGGAATCAGGGTCAATCGCACCAGGTAAGCCAACTTCATCCCCATAATAAATACTAGGAGCACCAGGAAAAGTAAGTAATAATAAAGTAGCCAGTTCCACGCTAGCAATATCACTCCCAGCAATAGTCATTAACCTAGCTGTATCGTGACTCGCAAGTAAATTTAACTGGGTTAATTGAATCTCCCAAGGATAAAGTTGTAATAATTCTTCAATTTTTTGGGCATATTCAGCAGCAAACAAGGGTGGATAAGGCTTATAGTCACGACTTTGTACTTGCTCCAATACAACGCGGTCACCAGCAGCAAAAGCAATGGTCGGTCCAGCAAATAAATAATTCATCACCCCATCAAATTGGGTTCCATCTAACCACTCTTGAGAATTTCCCCAAACTTCCCCGACAATATAAGCTTCACTATTTACCGCTTTAACTCGCTCGCGGAATTCTTGCCAAAAGCCAGGAGTTTTAATTTCAAAAGGTACATCTAATCGCCAACCATCAATACCAAACTTAATCCAATATTCGGCAATTTCCATGATATATTCGCGCACTTCTGGATTATCGTGATTAAATTCAGGTAAAGCGCGATTACCTCCCCAACTGCCATAATTTGCTGGAGCCTCCCCAGTATAAGGAGCCAGAGGCCAACCTTCTATTTTGAACCAATTCACCCAAGGAGAATGGGGGCCATTTTCTAAAACATCGTGGAAAAAGAAAAACCCCCGACTTGAATGATTAAAAACCCCATCTAAAACAACTTTAATATCGCGTTGATGTGCAGCATCCAATAATTCTCTAAACGCTTGATTTCCCCCCAACATTGGGTCAACTTGGTAATAATCGTGGGTGTGATAGCGGTGATTGCTAGCAGATTGAAAAATGGGTGTAAAGTATATGGCATTAATTCCCAAATCTTGGAAATAGTCCAATTGTTCTAAAATTCCCCATAAATCTCCACCTTTATAACCTTGGAGTGTAGGCATAGCTTCCCAATCTTCCCAATTCGCTTTATGTAAAAGGCTTTTGCGTGGTTGCTTGCCACGTGCGAATCTATCAGGGAAAATTTGGTAGAAAACAGCATTTTTCACCCAGTCTGGTGTTTGAATTTCCATAGATTGTTCTTTTAAACTACTCTCTAAACCTTCATCGCTATAGTTACAAATACTCACTTAACTACGGTTCACACTTTTGATAGAAAATTTCGCAACATGAGCATCATATTTTCAATTACCAGTTCATCTCGCAAGAAACTTTCATCACGAATAGCATGTGTTGAAGAGCATTTCTACCACCCTAAAGGATTAAATTAATCTAAAATATTCTCTCTTAAGTAAAAATCATATTAATTTAATGTTAATAATTTACTCATTTATCTTAACTTAGGTTATAATCTGTCTACTCTAATTATATTAGTCATTAATACCTCAGTACAAGCTGGATAAAAATGCAGATGAATTTATGGCGTTGTCAATAATTTTGATATAGCCTAAGTAACTACAAACAATTGCTTAATTCAGTTACATATTAAGCAGTAATTTTACTATTATTAAAATACATTTTTTGCACTATTGTTTTATTGCAAAACAAATACCTTTTGATAGATGACGGTTTAAAAAAAATCCTATCAAATTCTGACAATAAAAATAATACGACAGATTGTAAAGTGATATTAAAAAAGGTTCAAAAATATTTAGAAATTGTCTAAAACAAAAACAAGGTTTTAACGTAGAAGTTAAGGAAGAACTTGAGGCAAAATTCATGATTAATAATCAAATTCAAAAGTATCGTTTTGTCTGCACTTTGACTTTTGGTGATATATATGGACAAATTATAGTTTGGCTTATCACAATTACTATCAGCTTAGCCACAGCATTAGCGCTTATGGGTGCTAGAAAACCAGTTTACGCATTAGCAGCAGTTGGACTTGTAGTTTTGCTATCTTTACCTTTCTTGCTATTTTCCTTTGTAACAACCTTATTGAACCATATCGAGTTGTCGCCAGTCGATGCAAGCACCAAGATGGAACCAATCCCAGGTAATGTTTCCCAACAAAGACCTGTAGAGGCAACAGGCTGATTTTGAGTTTTTTAGGCGATAGCGTCCCCGTAGGGTGTTTTAAATTTTCAGTTAAAAGTCTTTGTCTATCTATTGGCAGAGACTTTATTTTATAGGTAATTTATTAAATAGGTAGGCTTGAGGGACTCTCAACAAATAAATTGCCCCCTCTTGTCCCCCCTCTCTTGTGGGGTGTAAGTTCCTGCCCGCCCATTATTTTGGATGGTTTATTAATTATGCTGGAACATGATGTGATAATTGTTGGGGGTGGATTAGCGGGGTGTCGAGCCGCTTTAGAAATTACCCGTACCGACCCTAGCTTAAAGGTGGCTGTAGTTGCCAAAACACACCCTATTCGTTCCCACTCAGTTGCTGCTCAAGGTGGTATTGCCGCTACATTAAAAAATGTGGATTCCAACGATACTTGGGAAGCTCACGCATTTGATACAGTAAAAGGCTCAGACTATTTAGCAGACCAAGATGCGGTAGAAGTTCTTGTTCGGGAAGCACCGGATGTAGTAATTGACTTAGAACACATGGGTGTTTTATTCTCCCGTTCGCCAGACGGTCGGATTGCCCAACGAGCTTTCGGTGGACATTCCCACAACCGTACCTGCTACGCTGCAGATAAAACAGGTCACGCGATTTTGCATGAGTTGGTCAACAATTTGCGGCGTTCTGGCGTACAAATTTATGAAGAGTGGTACGTAATGCGTCTGATTTTAGAAGATAATCAGGCCAAAGGTTTAGTAATGTACCACATTTTAGACGGTCACATTGAGGTGCTGCGAGCAAAAGCAGTTATGTTCGCGACTGGGGGTTACGGACGAGTTTATAGCACCACCTCAAATGATTACGCTTCCACAGGTGATGGTTTGGCGATGACTGCCCTTGCTGGTCTACCGTTGGAAGATATGGAATTCGTTCAATTTCATCCCACAGGCTTATATCCTGTAGGCGTATTAATTTCCGAAGCAGTACGTGGGGAGGGAGCTTACCTTATCAACGCCGAAGGGGAACGCTTTATGGAAAGATATGCCCCCAGTCGTATGGAACTCGCACCTCGCGATATTACCTCACGAGCAATCGTTTATGAAATTCGTGCTGGAAGAGGGGTAAATATTAACGGTAGTGCAGGTGGACCATTTGTTTATCTTGACCTACGACATATGGGACGAGAAAAAATAATGAGTCGTATCCCGTTTTGTTGGGAAGAGGCACATCGTCTTGTGGGCGTTGATGCTGTGACGCAACCAATGCCAGTACGCCCTACCAATCATTATTGTATGGGTGGTATTCCTGTTAACACAGATGGGCGTGTTAGAAGTAGCGGGGAAAACCTAGTAGAAGCATTTTTTGCTGCTGGAGAAACCTCTTGTGTATCCGTACATGGAGCAAATCGCTTGGGTAGTAATTCGCTACTAGAATGTGTAGTTTACGGACGTAGAACTGGTGCTGCAATTGCTCAGTATGTACAAAATCGCAAACTACCTAATGTTGACGAGCAGCGTTACCTTAAAGAAGCTCAACAACAGGTTCAAGGCTTGTTAGAACAGAAAGGAGAGTACCGTATTCAAGAAATTCGTGGCAGCTTCCAAGAAACTATGACCGAATATTGCGGCGTGTTCCGTACTCAGGAAATTATGGAGGAAGGCTGGCGAATTATACAAGATTTACAAGAAAAATCATCGCGTATTTATTTAGATGATAAAGGTTCTTGTTGGAATACCGAAGTAGTAGAAGCCTTGGAAATGAGGAGTTTGATAGTAGTCGGAAAAATAATTTTAGCATCTGCCCTCAATCGCCAAGAAAGCCGTGGGGCACATTTCCGCGAAGATTTTCCTCAAAGAGACGATTCAAAATTTCTTAGACACACAATGGCTTATTATTCACCTGCTGGAATTGATATCGATTATCGTCCTGTGGCAATTTCTATGTTTCAACCTCAGGAAAGGAAATATTAATAAATTCAAAATAAGCGCTTATTTTGAATTGTTTTGGCTCTTTACTATTTCTTAAGGTCTATGTATAATGTTGTTACAAGAAGGGGAGTAGCTGCTGGAGAAAAATTCCAGCCCATTTGAATCAACATACTGGCGAAAAGCCTGGTTCAGGTGACAAATAATTAATTAGCAATTAGCTAGCAAATAATTAACTAGCATGTAATTAGCTAGAAATAATTTGTAAGCGAGACCTTCACTGAATTCATACATTGTCGAATGTGTATGAGGTTCAGTGAGGTCTCGCTTATCTCATTGGGCTTCATACAAGGATTAAAAGTCTAGTTAGGAGCCTAATTTCGTGTTATCAGCATTTATCGCGGGTTTATCATTCATCACAGTTTCAGAGTTAGGTGATGGCAGTTTCTTTATTGCCATGTTTTTGGCTATGAAGCACTCACGACGGTTGATATTTTGCGGAGTGCTTTTGGCGTTGATTGTGATGACTATAATTTCTGTGGCTGTAGGACAAGTGGCCTATTTTTTACCAAAGGGTTTTGTACACCACGTTTCCATATTCTTGTTTTTCGGTTTTGGTTTAAAAATGTTTTACGATGCTTATCGTATGAGCGGTAATAGCGAGGATGAGGTAATCGAAGAGGCAAAAGCAGTTGTTATCAAAGCTGAAGAAGAACTTAGCAAGCAAGCTAGCAATTGGCAAATTTTGGTGAAAGGATTTGTGCTAACCTTTTTAGCCGAATGGGGTGACCGCACTCAAATAGCAACAATTTCTTTGGCGGTAAATAATGAACCCATAGGGTTGACGCTAGGTTCAATTTTGGGACACGCGATTTGCACAGCGATAGCAGTTGGCTGTGGAAAAATTGTCTGTGGGAGAATTAGCGAGCGCAAACTGACAGTTATTGGGGGATGCTTATTTATATTATTTGGCGTCCTTGCTACTTTTGAAAAAGCCTGAATACAAACGTGAAAATCCGTAGGTTGGGTTGAGGCACGAAACCCAACTTAGGCTTGAAATGTTGGGCTTAAGCTTGAAATGTTGGGCTTAGGCTTGAAATGTTGGGCTTAGGCTTGAAATGTTGGGTTTCGGCTTGAAATGTTGGGTTTCGTGCCTCAACCCAACCTACAAATTAATTGCCAGGAGTGGTAGTCGGAGTGGGAGTTGCAGCAGCTGTCGGAGAGCCGTCTCTTTGTTTAGTGATTTCGTCTTTGTATTGAGCGGGTGCTAGGCTAAGAGCGTTGTCAAACAGAGGTTTTGCTTCGTCTTTTTTGCCTTGTTCTTTTAGGAGCATTGCTTTTGCTAAAACGGGACGAAAATCTTGTTTATCAGCTTTTATGGCTGCATCATAAGCTCCAAGGGCATCCGCGTAGCTTTTCTGGGAAGAGTGAACATTACCTAAAAGTAGTTGTACTGCAACAGTATCAACGCTTCCTGGTTGAATTTTATTGGCTTGGGCTGCAGTTTTGAGGGTATCTTGTAATAAACCAACAGCAGCTTGCGGACGTTTTTGCTCTAAAAGTAGTGCTACCATACTACGTAATGCATCTAAGTCGCCTGGTTTAGTTTGCAAAACTGAGCGGAGGGCTTGAGCTGCACCTTCGCGGTCGCCCATTTGTTGCTTGGCTTGAGCTAACAGTACGGCGTATTTGCTATCGTCAGGATTGAGCTTAGCTAGCTTTTCGAGCGGTTCAATTACGCTTTTAACATCCCCTTCTTTTATGCTTAATAGCTTTAACCTTGCTTGTAATAAGCCTCTGAGTGCAGCTTGATTTTCTGGTTCGCGTTGCAAAACTAGTTCATATCCGCGTACCTCGTCTTGTAGTTTCGTTTTTTCGTCAACAGAAGCTGAAGCGTTAGAAGTTCTACCAGGGGTGTTCGAGGTCGCTCCTTGATTACCAGTGAAACTCATTATCATAGGAGCTATAGAAACCCCCACTAGAACCAGCGATGCCAGCACTAGTATGACTTTAGTTGTCCAATTACTGCTCCCTTGAGACACGATTCCTCCGTGAAATATAAATCAGATTATGCGTTAAGCAAAGCATTTAAAGTTTAAAATTTCCAAAAGTTTGCGGAATACGGCTAAATGCCTGTGAACTTTATAACAAATAGGCTTATTAATACCGAACCCACTTATGACTTTAGAAATAACCTTCTAATTGTAGCCATCATACGCTTCCGAAACGGGTATAAAGACGCTAAATTACACATTTAGTATTAAATGCGAAATTCGCGTTTTTTGTATCATACCGGGCACAATGTGATGGCTTTCTTGAAAGAAAATATACTTTCAATCGCCGCACAAACGCCCTTTTCACCTGCCTTTGTAAAATCCCACAATGGGATGTGTCTCCGCCACCAGGAGTTTTTTTATGAATTCCGACCTGATGCCATCGTCTGAATCTTCTAATTCACCAATTTCCGAACAGACACCAACGAATACAGAAGCAGCAAATCCAAAAATTTCTGCGACTGCTGAAGTTAAAGAGTCTGAAAATTTGTCCGCTGACCTCAGCGAGACTACCTCCGATGAGAACAACCCTAGTAGATTGTGCCCGATTCCACCTCCTAGCGAACCGATGCAGTATCGAGCCATTGGCTTGGTACGTGGTCGTTATAAAGCAAGTAGCGAACAATTTACCCAAGGAAGTCTAGTTACCCCAGATGGAGTCGAGCTAAACACCGTCCTCCTAGGTCGGATTATGAGTTTAGTGAAGAACCATTTGGATTTAGAACAAGAACATTTGTGGGTAGTTTACCCGCGAACGCGGCAAGAAAATGAACAACTACACATCCAAATCGTAGGCGTTTGGGAACCTGAAAACCTGGCGAAAAATGCGACAGTTGACGAAGAGCAAGAAGAATCAACGTCAGCAGAAGCCCAAACGAGTGATATCCAAAGTAACGATATCCAAAGTAGTGATGAAAGTAGTAGTGATGAAAGCATCACAACGAGCGAGGAAAAAACTACACCTACTCCTGTAAATTCAACCCCATTGGTTGATGGTAGTTTTTCTATTCGTGGAGAGATTGTCTACCAATCCTATGACTCAGATAGTTTAGTCATCAAGATTAGACAACAACCCCGTAAAACTGGAGACAAACTTAAATATTTTAAGATTAAACTCATCGGTAAGCTGGAAGGCAAAGCTGTTGGAAAATTTTGGGATATGCAAGTCAAGCGAGAAGGTGACACTTTGGTTGTTGAACAAGCAGAGTTCATAGCCGAATTGCCTAAAAAACGCAGACCTCCCTTCAATAAAGGCGGTGGCGCTAGAAGACCATTCAAAGGTGGTGGTGGTAGTAACAAACCATTCCGCAAACCGAGTGGGGAAATTCCACGTCCCTTCAAAAGAACAGGTGAAAATCCTCCACCCCCGTCAAAACCAACACCAGCAGCGAACCTAAACCGAGTCACCCCCAAGCCTATTAAGAAAGCGAAACCAATGGAGGGGGAGTAGGGAGTACAATTCGCAGTTAGCAATTGAAAATTCGCAGTTAGCAATTAAGTGGTAGTAGAACAATTATTAGTAAAATAATTGCTCAATTATCAAGGAAATTGCGAATTGCGAATTGCGTAAGCGCTCCGCTCCACTGCGTGTTCGCGTAGCGTCCGCTTCGGATACGCGCAGCGTGCCCATAAAGGCTTATTGCGAATTGTTTTAAAGTTCCGTCCAACGGTCTTGGGGTAAAAATGAGCGTTCTTGAGGAATGGGTGCTACTGGTTCGGTAAGGGAAAATTTCCCGGCTTCTATCCACTGTTTTAACTCTAGGGCTACTTCCCTAGAAAAAAACAGGCTGGCTAAAGGAGCAACACGTACTGCTTTTCCTTCAATAGTGATGCGTCCAGATTTTAATTGAGCATAACTAACTAAGCCAAAGGTGGGACGAACCCGTCGAGGAATAGAAAAGTCTACGATTGGTGCTACTAAGTCTTTATCTTGTACAGCGCATCTGGCTATTACTTCCTCGTTTAACACTGGTAACGGTACTCCCACACCTAACATTAACGAGGGTCCGTAGCTTTTGAAGTAACAACCCCGTACCCAACGAGCATCCATTTGTTTGGCGTCACCAATTAACGCTAAGGTTGCCGCAGGACCAATTGGTGTACGATTTGGTAACCGCTTTTGCAAAGGAAAATGCTGAGTTCCTTCCCAAGCGACGTAGCCGATACCACCACCTAAAAAAATTCTTGTACCTATACCAACAAGTTGTAAATCTGGGTCGTTGAGTAGAGGGGACATTGCTCCAGGATTTGAGTAAACCGCATTTGCTATACGCGGTTGCAAAACACCAAGATAGGTATAAAGGGGTTTCTCACCACCATTCACACCAACTATAAAATTTTGATATAAGTTACGCGGATTAAATAAGTAAAATTGATTAATTGTGTCACGGGTAATTGTCGTTTCAAAGGTGGCACGGGGGTAACAATCGGTTACTTGTCCTTGTGCTCTTACCTGTACAGGTTTTCCGGCAATTAAGTCTTCAATTACATGACCCCCACCGCGTTCGCGTAGTTCTTCGCCGTCGCTAACTTCTACTGCACAGCTTGCACCGAGGTATAAATCGACAGCACCAAAACCTGAGTAGGTCGGTACACCGTCTAACCAACATCGACGAATTTTAATGGGTGGGTCAGTGTGTCCGAGGTTAATAACCGCACCACTCGATTCCATTGGTTCAAAAGTACCAGTGGTGATAACATCAACTTCCTTGGCGATTTTGGCTACACTGGACTCCGCGATTCGCGCTTTTAGTTCCTCGGTTGTTAGTACTACCGCTTTTTTGCAGGCGATTTTTTCGTTAATTTCTTGGATTGTTCGCATGGTAGTATTTTATAACCAATATTCTTCTTGCCTTTCTTGGCTTTCTTGGCTACTTGGCGGTTCGTAAAAAAAATTACTCAGCCAAAACCACCTGCCCCAACCGCTTGATTATCTGCAACACCGTCCCTAACTCGTGTCTTAAAGGAAAAAGTGAAAAAGTCCTTGATGTGTCGTACTGTAGTATATCCCCAAAAGTGAGCTTCAAGAATACAAATTCATCACCATTAGTAGCCATCCCGAATACAGGTTTATCACGTTTGGGGCTAGTTAGCATATAAGCTAATAACTGAGGTAATGCTGCGGGTACTGGAACACTTGTCCGTTTTGATTCAACAACTAAAATCCAGAGTCTTTCTTGTACAATCAATGTATCAATAAAGCCCCGAATTGTTTCTTCTGGTTCTTCAAGTTCTAACGAAATACCATAAGGTGAGCGAAGACGAAAAGGTGGGTCAATAAAACCTGCAAGTTCTAATACCGGGGAAACTACTATCAGGTTTATCGTACCTTCTAGTAAAAGACCGTCAATTCGATGATAATCGTAACGTTGCTTTATACGCGCAATACCCGCTTGTTCTTGCTGATTGAGTTCGGGTAAATTTTCAACCCATTCACTGAAGAATTGCTCATCTGTGGCTTGGTGTAAGTTACAGCGAGTTTTTAGGTCACTCAGACTTTTAATTTTGTCGGTAATTGCTGCGGTAGGAACCATTTGCTATTAGTTTTGAAGTTATTTTTAGTTTAAAACTTTTAGCGGTTGTTTTGATTTGTAGTTGAGGGTGACGGTCTGAATTTACATATAGCAATTCCCATTTTGGCTCAATACACAAGATTGCCATTTTGGCTCAATACACAAGATTGCCATTTTGGCTCAATACACAAGTGCGGGCAAGGATGCCCACCCCACAGCAGGTTCATAATATTTTTACTCTTGATGAACGCGAGTATATTTCTGGACATATTCAGGTACAGTAATTTCTGAAAGCAATCGAGAATCAGCTATTGGAGATAAAGTACTCAGTTGCAAAGGCAACACACCCGCCCAAACAGGCAAACTGTAATCGGCTTCATCGTCTGATGGTGGGCCAGTTCTCACTTTTGCCGATGCTTCATTTAATGGTAAAGATAAAACCAATGTTCCTTGTAATTCTTGATGACTAGGTGGACGTACCTCTGACCACCTTCCTTTGACGACATGTTCAGTAAAAGCTCGTAGCGCTTCTAGTTTTTCTCCCGCTTCTTCTACAACTTGCGCTACACCAAATATGACGACAGAACGATAATTCATTGAGTGGTGAAAAGCTGAACGAGCTAATACTAATCCATCAAGTAATGTAACTGTAACGCACACCTCTATTCCATTAGAGAGTGAACGCAACATACGGCTTGCTGGTGAACCATGAATATAGAGATTGTCCGCGACTCTACCGTAAGCAGTGGGAATGACAAAGGGTTGATTATCAACAACAAAACCGACATGACATATTAAAGCTTCGTCTAGAATTTGGTGAACTACTTCACGCTCGTATTGTCCGCGTTTGGGAATTCTTTTGATTTTTGTGCGGTCTGTAATTGGTAATGTGTTTTCAGTCTTGTTCAGATTCATGATGATTTCTCCTGTGAAATTAAATCTAGGTGCATTGCGTTGCTTTCACAAAATCCCATTCTGGTATAGACAGACTTTCCTTGTGGTGAAGCATTGAGAACAACCCTTGTACAGCCAAGAAATTTGAAGTAGTCTGTTATTAATAGTGTTAGTTTTTTAGCGATTCCCTTTTGACGATATTCTGGCTCAACATATACTCCCCAAACATATCCATACTTTCGGTAATGTTCTCCCAGAATAGGTGGATAGAGTCCTGCAAATAATTGGCAACTGGCAGAAGCTACTACTTTATCTCTACTTTCAGCGACAAAAGCCTTGTAGCTTAATTGGCTACGAGCGTTTTTAATAAATTGCAGTGTAATCTCAAGATAATCAGGTTTAATATCATCCGCAGAAACATTTAGGTCTAGCCACATTCGGTAGAAATGCTCAGCAATGAGACCGTCTTCCATTGGAGTTGCCTCTCTAAAATTAATATTTGCTTCAGTCAACATTTTTTAATTAGTTTAATCCCACGTAGAGACGTTACATGTAACGTCTCTACATATGTAACGTCCCTACATATGTAAGATTAATCAATAAAGTGGCATACAACAAGAGCCAATTTTATATTTTTATATAAGTCCACTTGTATATAATTCCCGAAAAATGGATTTAGCAATTTCTCTCGATTTTAATAATAAATATGTACCATTACATCGCCAAGTATACGAAGAATTGCGTAAAGCGATTCTTTGCGGACGCTTACCAGCTAAGCACCGTGTTCCATCAACTAGAAGCCTTTCCCAATCTTTGGGTATTTCTCGTACCACTGTAACTATTAGTTATGAACAACTTAAAAGCGAAGGTTATATAGAAACTCTAGTCGGTTCTGGAACATTTGTTTGCGCTCAACTTCCTGATGACCTTTTACGTTCTATTCCAGTTGAGCATGTACAGAAAATTACCCGTCCCCAAATTCAGCTTTCTAAATATGCTCACAGTTTAGTTGAAGCTGATGTACCTGGTATTACGGAACCGTTAACTACAATTAACTTTCGCTACGGACGACCTGCTTTTGACAAATTTCCCATGCAAATTTGGCACAAGTTGCTTTCTCGTCATTGTTCTCCTGTCAACTCTAATTGGTTAGATTATTCCACTGACCACAAGGGATATTTACCATTAAGAAAAGCTATTGTTAGTTATTTATCGCGTTCCCGTGCAGTAAAATGCGACCCTGACCAGGTAATGATTCTCAATGGCACTCAGCAAGCTTTGTACTTAATAATGCGGCTGTTAATTGATACTGGGGATACTATGGCTTTAGAAGAACCAGGGTATCTCAGCGCACGTCGTGTTTTTCTTTCTCAAGGAGCTAAGCTTTTGCCCATCAACGTAGATTCAGAAGGTTTGATGGTGGAGGAATTAAAACAGTATACAAATGAAAGTATAAAAATTGTCTATGTTACTCCTTCACATCAGTTTCCTACTGGGTCTATATTGTCACTTCCAAGACGTTTGGAGTTACTGGCTTGGACACGACAAACAGGGGCTTTGATTATCGAGGATGATTATGATAGCGAGTATCGTTATGGTGAACGACCAATTCCTGCTTTGCAAGGTTTAGATGAAAGTGACTCTGTTTTATATGTTGGGACTTTTTCTAAAGTTTTATTTCCGTCGCTGCGAATTGGTTATTTAGTACTACCAAAAAGTCTAGCGCCGCTTTTTGCTCGTGCTAAGTGGTTAAATGATAGGCATTTACCTTTGTTAGAGCAGTACGTTTTAACTGATTTTATTGAAGAAGGACACCTGGAAAGGCACATAAGAAAAATGCGATCGCACTACGACCAGTGTCGTCAGATATTAGTCCAAGCTTTAAAGGAGCATTTTGGGGAACGGGTAAAAATTTTAGGTGAAAAAGCGGGAATTCATTTGATGGTCAAATTACAAACCCCCTTAAGTGACGAGGAAATTGTGCAACGTGCGGGCAATGAGTGGAGTGGGAATGCTTCCTGCTAGTCCTCAATATTTGGGAGAGGGTAGTGTGGGAGAGTTTATTTTTGGCTATTCGGAATTGACGGAAGCACAAATTCGGGAAGGCATCCGCAGATTAGCAAGCATTTTTCAGCCCGGTGACACTTGCCAGGAATAACTTTTAAACACTTTACTGAAGGGGAATTTTAATTACAAACTCAGTCCCTTGAGCGATTTTTGAATTGACTTCAAGCATTCCACCATGTTTTTCAATTATAATTTGATGAGTAATCGCCAAACCTAACCCAGTTCCTTTCCCAACACCTTTAGTCGTAAACAAATAATCAAAAATTTTCTGCCTGACTTCATCCGTCATGCCAATTCCGTTATCTATAATGCGAATTACGGCAGATTGAGAATTAGCGGATAACTCAGTTTTAATAATAATTTGGTTAGGATTTACTTTAATTTCTTCAAAGCTGCGTCCTTGATTTGACTCTTCTAATGCGTCAACTGCGTTTGCCAGCAAGTTCATAAATACTTGATTAATTTGCCCACTAAAGCAATGAACGAGCGGTAGTTCTCCATATTCCTTAATTACTTTTATCTCAGGACGCTTATTATTGGCTTTTAGACGGTGCTGGAGTAACATCAAAGTGCTGTCGATACCACAATGTAAGTCAAATGCTAGCTTTTGGTCATCATCCTGACGCGAGAAGGTGCGTAACGAGTTGCTAATTTTCTCAATTCGCTCCGTGCCAAATTTCATCGCTGCGAGTACTTGAGGTAAATCCTCCTCCAGAAAATCGAGGTCAATCTTTTCGGCATTTTCAACTACATCTACTGCTGGATTAGGGCAATGTACTTGATATAAATGGATATGGGTAAGCAAATCTTGGATGTACTGCTCAATATGCACCAAATTACCATAGAGAGAACCAAGCGGATTATTAATTTCATGTCCAATACCAGCTATCAGTTGACCCAGAGTGGACATTTTTTCGCTTTGAACTAGTTGTAGTTGCGCGGCTTGTAACTCTTTTAGAGACTCGGATAAGCGAGCCGTACGCTTGGCAACCTTGTCTTCCAGAGTTTCGTTAAAGTGCTTTAGTTGAAGGTTACGTTCTTCCAGTGTTTTTGTTAGTTGTCGGAGTTTGAGGTGGGTGCGGACTTTTGCGAGTACTTCCTCCTGCTGGAAGGGCTTAGTAATATAGTCCACAGCTCCCAGATGTAAACCTTTAATTTTATCTTCCGTGTCAGAAAGTGCTGTCATGAAAATTATGGGTATGCCTTGATTTGCAGGGTTCTGCTGGATGCGACGACAGGTTTCAAAGCCGTCAATTCCTGGCATCATGACATCCAGTAAAATTATATCTGGGGAAATAGCTTCCAGTTTTTCTAAAGCACTTTCACCATTTTTCGCGACCAAAGTGGTAAAGGCAGCTTCTTCTAATACGCTCAACAGTACTTGAGTACTACCAAGATTGTCATCCACTATCAGAATAAAGGGTTGGAAATTGTGCATAACAGGTATCATAAAAAAGATTAAATGTACTGTTTCACAAGCTTTAAAATAGGTTCTTTATCAAAGGATTGAGCCAGTTTTAAAATGGTTTCGACAAAGTTCCCATAGCTTTGTTCTATTGTTCCCATTCGTTTTGGTTCTCGTTCAAATTCCCACTAGCAGCGCTGTCAAAACAGAGAGTAGAATAAATTTGGCTGCATAAAAGGCTTGCACAGCTAGTAGAGATTTGGGATAGACGCAATACTATAGCAATCCTAAATCAATTGTGAAAATTATGATTTAATGACAAACAGCCAAGAAGGCAAGGTAGCCAAGGAAAGAAAAAGTAATAATACGGACATCAACTTTCTTTGTGAAATATTCTCAGTTGATTATTCCCGTAATAATGCTTTTACTTTCATCACTACATTTGAGTTATACAAACATTCATGTGCCAACGCAAGCTAAAATACTGAGAGCCTGCCTTTATAACGCGGGCTTATTTTGCAGAATAAAACTATTTCTCTAGGAAGAGTATTCTTGCAAAAATTTGATGTTCCTCTAAGATAGTATCTGGTCTACACCTCAGCGCTTGAGGACTAAAAAACTTAGGAGAAAAAAAATGTCACAAGCAAAAGTTGGTGATACTGTAATGGTTCACTACACAGGCAAATTAACAGACGGCACAATTTTTGATTCCTCAGATGGCCGGGAACCTTTACAGTTCACTATTGGTGCAGGAGAAATTATTGCTGGGTTTGAACAAGCAGTTATTGGTATGAACGCGGGTGAATCGAAAACCGCAGAAATTCCCGTAGATGATGCCTACGGTGTTCACAGACCAGAAATGGTAGTTGAAGTAGAACTTGACAAAATGCCCCCAGGCTTAGACCCAGAGGTAGGTCAGCAGTTACAAATTCAGCAACCAACTGGACAAGTTGTTCCGGTTTTCGTCACAGAGGTTTCTGATGCTACGGTAACTTTAGACGCAAATCATCCTTTGGCTGGTGAAGATTTAGTATTTGATATTCAATTGGTGGAAATAGCGGCTTAATGGGAGTGGGTAATGGGTAATGGGGAATGGGGAATGGGTAATCACCAATCCTCAATTACCAATCCCCAATTACCAATTACCGCTTGCTATCTTTTGTCGAGCGCAAGTTAGTCGGAATTTCTTTAGGAATAGTCCAGTAATAAACTGTTCTACCGTCTACTTGCACGACTTGTTCTGGTTTCCAATCGCCCATATCAAAAGCGTGGGAGACAATACGTGTGCCAGGTTTGAGTTGTTTAAACAATTGTGGGCGTAATTTAACGTTAAGTTCAGGCAACAAATATAAAGTTACAACAGTGGCTTTGCTAAAGTCACTCTTGAATAAATCTTGCTGAAGAAACTTAACCTTATCAGTCACCCCCGCTTTTGCAGCATTCGCGTTTGCTTCTTTAATCCGCTCTGGGTCAATATCAATACCAATACCCCGCGTTCCAAATTTCTTAGCCGCTGTAATTACCAACCTTCCGTCACCACTACCGAGGTCATAAACGAAATCATTTTTACCGACCTTAGCAATCTTCAACATCTTATCTACAACAGTTTGAGGGGTTGGCACATATACAACATCAGGTGTTCTTTCAGTAGGTTGATTCCCTGGTGTTGTTGTGTCCTGAGCTTGTACAGCACTAGGTGCATTAGGTTTTGCTTGTGCTTCATTCGTCGTATTTTGTTGATTGCAACCAGTCAGAGCTAGGCAACTTGCACTTAAACCGAGAACTAATAAACTAAGTGATTTTTGCAATTTCATCTTAAATTTCTCCAAATATTGTCAGTTATCGGTTGACGGTTGACGGTTGAAGGTTGACTGTTGACTGTTAACGTTTATTAGTCAATACCCAATGGGCATATTTTTGTTTTTGAATCAGTTATTCAGTCAACAGTCAACAGATATCAGTCAACAGTCATCATCTCTCTTTCCTTTGATTAAGTATTAAAAGAGGAATACCTGTTAACAAAACGCCTACGCCAATAGTTGCGCCAATGCCTGTATAAGCTAGGCTAGAGTGAAGCATGTAACCGCAAATACCGCAAAATATTAAGGGTATTATTGGATAAATTGGTACTTGAAATGGACGGGAAACTTGTGGTTCTCGATAGCGCAATACTATCAGTGATATGCCGGATAGAAGAAAAAAGAACCAAAATACTGGAGCTGTATAATCTACCATAGTGCTAAAGCCTTTGCGGGTAATTGCACCGAGGAAAACTAACAGCAAGGCTATTGCGGACTGGAAGATTAGAGAATTTTTAGGTGTGTCTTGTTCGCTCCAACGTCCGATAAACCCAAAGAGAGAAAAATCTCGTCCAAGTGCGTAATTTGTACGCGACCCAGTAAAGATAGTAGCATTAGCTGAACCTAAGGCTGAAACAGCTATAAGTACGCTGACAAATCTGGCTCCGTTTTCTCCCCAAGCACGACGCATTAATTCTGCTGCTGGTGCTTTAACTTTTTCCATACTTCCAATTCCTAAGCCGTGGATGTATGCGAAGTTAATTAACAAGTAAATTACAGTGATGACGGCAATACTTCCCAACAACACCTTTACCATGTTGTTTCTTCCTGGACGTACTTCTGCTGAAATATAGGCAGCTTCGTTCCAACCCCCATAGGTCAGCAATACAAATACCATTGCTAAGCCAAAGGTAGTTTTAGCTTCTGCTGGTGCAGCGGCAATTGATGGTTGTGGGGAAGCCAGGATACTCCCGGCAATAATAATTAATATTAACCCCAGTATTTTTGCCGCTGTAAGCAAGTTCTGTGTCCATTTACCTTGTTGAATGCCGACTATGTTCAAAAAAGTGAGGATGACAATCGCAACCCCAGCATAAATAGCTGAGGAGTATTCTCCTAAAGGGAACAGTCGCGAGGCATAGTCCCCAAATACATAGGCTAGCAAAGTAATGGAACCTGTTTGAATTACTGTTAATCTTGCCCAAGCAAACAGGAAGGCTAAGTTTCGACCGAAAGCACGCATCAGGTAGTAGTAAGTACCACCACTGTCGGGATAGGCTGTAGCTAACTCTGCATAGCACAAAGCACCAACCAGAGACATAACCCCACCTAACAACCAAGCAAATAGAGCGGTTTCGGCAGTTCCTGTATTTGCTGCCACCAAGGCCGGAGTTTCAAAAATACCTACCCCTATCACCATACCAACAATCAAAGCGCCTGCATCGACTACTGAAAGTGTTGGTTTTGGAACTGTCATTTTAATTACCATAAAGTAAATTGGTTAGATATCCTAGAATACCGACAATAGGGGCACAAATTTCCATTTACTTGGGTAGAAATTTTGTAATTCATTGAACCTAAATGAAGGAAAAAAGGAAGAATGAACAATTAACTTCTGATTTAAAGCACAGACTTAGTATTGTAGACCACAAAATCTATCATTTATGTTCCAAGCTTAAATCTTTTTAGTCAAAACCGAAGTTAGGGCGATTTTTATGCATTTATTGTTCCCATAAATTATCTTAAACTTTGTGTATAAGAAATTTTAATAATTTATTTGTTTTTTTGATTCAGTAATAGGTAAGTTTTTCTTTTGACCCACTTTATGTATAATGTCAGGTTTGTACTTAGTAATGCTTACTATTTAATTTATAGTCACAAAGATGTTTAACTGTTATACTAAAAGATTGAATGAATGTTGTAATAGTTACTTATTTAAGATTAATTTGTCGGTCAAAACTCCCTCCCCACTTTAAAATTACCCACCTCACCTCGGCTTTTTTCTTTGTGTTCTCTGTGCCTATGTGGTTTTTTTCATGGTTAATCTTTCAGTGGGAAAAGGGTAGCACATAGGTACTACACCTAATTTTCTCCTCAGATAATTTATCTGCGCTTACCTGGTTTACTGGTGACTCCTTTTTCATATTGCAAAGTATATACCCCTTGTACCTGCAAAAGCCGACACCACATACCTGCTTGTGCCCCCATAGAAAGCATTTTATTAGTAGTTGCTTTCGCTGTTTTGAGTTCATCTAGGGCTAAATCTTCCCCATATAACTCTCGAACAACGTCATCAACATGCATGTGCCTATGGGGTTGGTGACGCATTAGAATCATAATTGCATTCTGTATGGAGTACTCCCGGAATTGTTTAAGCATTGGTAAACTTCCAGGTTTTCTCGCAATCGATAACTTAGGAATATCAGAAATGTCTACTTCTTCCTCTTCTTCTTCCTCTTCTTCTTCCAGTTCCTCCTCTTGCTGTCTGGACATATTAGATTTTATTTGCTGCAATGCTTTGTCCAAATCTTTTTCTAATGGAGAAGAGCTATTCAAGAAGAATGTAGTTTGTTTTGAGGATGATTCTGATAAACTTCCTGTAGAATGATACCCATGTTCTTCTTGAGAGTAACCTGATATGAGGTTGTCTAAAGTGTGAATCTGGTCGCGCATAAAAGACAAACGCCGCTCTATGTCAGCGATTTCCAACACGTAACGCTCGCGCTCGACTTCAAGCAATCTTACAATCTCAGAGGTATTAGCCATATAATTTACCAAATATCAATGTTGCTGGTGTTGATGGTGCAAATTCGTATCATCAATCAACGAGTGTATCGCTTCGTTCGTAAACAGTGCAATCAAGCGATACCCTCATTTCGCTCTGATAACTTAAATTTATTGATATGCAGGGTTTTTTCTTTTTATAAAGTTTTTTGTCAATGTATAGTCGGCTGATAGGGAATTCAAAACTATGGGTGGTTCAGATGCCCATTTTCTAAGATACAGAATATATGTATTTAATACAACTATTTACTGCGTGAAATACATAAATAACGTAGAGACGCGATTAATCAAGTCTCTACATATGGAATACACTAAAAATAATATGTGTTACCCCGTTTCAGCGTTTCTTGGGAAGAGGTTTCAAATTGCATAAGTTGGTTAATGTAGACTTCGACTTCAGTTCCAGCACCCAAAAACCAAACGTTATTTTGTGTCATCATTTCTGAGATTGCTTTTTGATTCCGAAGGGTAATTTGGGGTACAAGGCTATTCATACCACCTTCCAAAACTCCTGTTAAAATATTTGTACTTGGATTTCTTTGGACAACAATATTGCCTCCATTGCTAGGAATTACCTCTGACTGAGTACGGTTAAATAGCTCGGCTACTTTTCCCACACCCCCTAAGACAAATAAACCTGTATCCATCGAAGCAATTCCACCGCTTGAGTCAGGATATTTACTGGCTATTAAGGGTTTACCATTGGGTGCTTTGATTTTCATTGCGTTTTCTTGCAAGCTCTGTTGTGTGACCTTGCCATTATCATTGAAGACGACTGAAACAACTCGTAAATCCACCATCCCATTTTCTGAAAGGTTACTAATCTGAGCTAGTAATTCCGTACCTGCTGGTAGTGCGACTTCTGATTCTGTTGTTTTTAGCGGTTCTTTTAGTCGTACTACAAATGTGTTGTCATTTTTAGGGCTAGAACTATTACTATTTGATGATTTATTCGCTTCTCCAAATAATGCTGTGGCTAGCTCTGCTTTTACACTAGTTCCTACTGCGACTTTTCTTTCAGTTATAGGACTTGTTTGGCTGTTTCGAGAAGCAACTAATCTTTGAATCAAGTTACTCGTGGAATCTGTTGAATTTACGGAATTATTGGTTGTTGTTGGTGGTGATTGTACTGTATTGTTTTGTGGTGGTTGAGACGAATTAGTGATTGCTTGTTCGGTTGGTGGTGGGGGAGTTGTTGTGTTTGGTAAAGCTGGTGTTGGTGATGGTGTTGGGGTATTTTGTGGAAAAGGCTGAGTTGCTTCAGGGGTAACAGGTGGTGATTGTACTGATTGTGCTTGTATTGTTTGTGGTTGTATTGGCTGTGAAGAAACATTAGGAGTTGCTTTTTGTTGCACCGTTACCTTTTGGGGAACACGAACAACGCGCTCAACTGTTACAATCCGAGGTACATAAACGGTTCTTGCTGGAGTTGGTACTCTTTGCACAACCACTCGTGTTCTCGGTTCTGTCCTGGGTTGTGCTATTGGGTTTGGATTGCTTCTGGCTCTTATACGACTTGTATTTGGTTGAGTCGTTCTGAGTTGCATTTGCGCTGCTTTTACAGCCCTAGCTTGTTCTGCTAATGCTAATTTAGTTTTTAAAGTCTCAATTTCCTCTTCGGGTCTTGCTTCTTCTAATTTATTTAGTCGAGCATTGTCCTTAAGATTATTTTCGGGAATAATTTTTTTGGACTGTCTGTTGCTTCCACCCATAAGTTGAGAGAGAAAAGCTCCAGCGACCAATACCCCAAGTAAGGTAGTTGTACCAACCACAGCCACTTTTGCAAAAGGGTTAGATGATAAAGATTTTTGTGATTGCTGTCCTTGGTTAGGGTTCGGGGATGACTCGTTGTTACTATTGGTCGTAGAAACATTGCCAGGTTCTTGTTCTGAGAAATTATGTTCTTCCTCTAAACCTACCAAATCAGCCATTCGTTGTTGCCAATCGATAAAATTTTCGTCTGGAGTATTATTCATGGGGAGTGGGAAGTGGGGAGCTAAGCAATTCAAAATTCAAAATTCAAAATTCAAAATTCAAAATTGGGGAGTGGGGAATGGGAATGGGGAATGGATTAAACAATTCGCAATTACCAATTACCAATTACCAATTAGCAATTACCAATTAGCAATTACCAATTAGCAATTTTTATCTTTAACATCACAAATATTAGAAATTTCTAATCTTGCTTCTCCTAAACGATAAACGGCTGAGTGTAAGGGAATTGGTGCGTCAGGAAGGGTAACTGCTTGTGTTTCTACTGCTTGTACTAATATTTTTTTTCTGAAAGTCATGGCTTGTCCTCCTTTGTCATAACGGGTAAATATAATGCGGTTTGCTATTATTTCTACTAGCCATTGCCCATCTGCTATTTTTTCTGGTTGATAAATTGTTCTGACAATAAATAAACTTTCTGTCCCTGGGGGGGTGTTAGCTGTATTTTTGACGGGGATTCCTTCTAGAAATTCTGATTGGAATTTTTGTTGTAAATTATTGGATAACATTATTGATGTTGCATCCCAGACGTATTGTGGAGGCATTTTTTCTGACCAAGTAAACATTAAGGTCATTATTTCACCTACAAAACGACGAATTGTTTCGGGATTTCGTTCTAAACTATCTTGGGAAGTGACTGTAATTGCGCGACCATCGATTAGTTGTATAAGGCTTTGAGGCAATTTTCCACCTAGTCGTTGCAACATTGAACCATGAAACATCAATACTCCTAAGGCTAGTAGATGTAAACCGAATGTTGCTACTGCGAATGTTGGCAGAATATTAAATTTATTTTTTTGTTGGTTGAATAAATGCATTTATTTGGGGGAGTGGGGAGTGGGGAATAGGGAGTGGGGAGTAGAGAAGATTATCTGGTGAAACGGTTTGTATTAAATGTTGAGCCACAGCGTCTTAATTGATTTCGGGAAGCGTCATAATTGTCTGTTAAACATAAGTCGGTCACTTCAGAAATTTCTAGTCCATAACTGCGAATCTTATATACTGCGTTTTGTTGCTGGCTAATATTATTCGGTAATGGATGTTCAAAGTTATCTACTGCTCTTACTAAAAAATCTTTATTAAAAGGAGTTAATACTTTTTTATTATCACTACGCTTGGTTTGCATAATACTACCAACCATCCCAACACGCCATTTTCCAGGGCTAATTTTTTCTGGTGGATATACTCGTTGAATAGTTAATTTGCCTGTTAATCCTTGGTTTCTATTATTAGAAAAAATTTCTGGTGGTGTCATATCGGCAATTTGCGCTAAGAAACCCTGACGAAAATCTTCTGCAAGCGCAAAACTGGCTATCCAACTACTTGTAGATACTCTTTTTGTCAAGCCTTGTGAAGTTTTTATTGTTACTCCTGTGTCGGTTTTGGGGTTAGTTGCGTCCTCAATATTTTCAGGTGGGAGAGTACCATTCCAATTAAACATTGCTACCATTGTTTGGCTAACAAATTGACGAATTGCTTCTGGTTCTCTTTGTAAATTATCTATTGGAGGTGCTGGTTTACCACCTATTACTTGGACAAATGTGGGGGGTTTTCTATTACTTAAACTATAAATAGTTAATCCTTGAAATACTAATAGACTTAAAGTAATAATGTGTAGACCAAATGTTGCGATAGCAAATATTGTTAAAGCATTAATCTTAACTGGTTTTCTTTCTGGTAATAACCTAGTCATACTACACACCCCTTAGTTTATTAATTGGTGATTGGTAATTGGTAATTGGTAATTGGTAATTGGTAATTGGTAATTGTTTAACCCATTACCCATTGCCCAATCTGTTGTTGATTGCGTTAAATACAGAAATTCCTCCTAAAGCTGCTAATATTAATGAGATTATGGGAGCTAAAACGCCAAGAAAAATTAGGAACCACATCAAATCTAAATCGGCGTTATTTTGTGATGATACATCAACAATAACTGAGGCTGTAACAACGGCAATAATGTTAAAAGATATTTTAGCTATACCAATTGCAAATAATCCAGTTAACCACGCGAAAACAGGTTTTCCTGCAACAGGTAGCAAAGAGCCTCCGACTGCTAATGGTCCTAAGGCTGCTATTAGTAGCATAGTAGCTTCTATTAAATTTTGGAAAGCAGTTTGTAATGAAACTAAAAGATTTTTTACACCAGTTTGAAATGTGGAACCAAGTAAGGAATTAAAGTCAAACTCTGAAACGCTATTTAAATTGAGTATTATTTGATTCACACGATTTTCTAATCTATTTATCCAAGGTTGTGAACCATACAAGTCTCTGTAATTTAGCAAGATAATATCGAGTTTTTCTTTGGCTTTTGTGAAACATTGAACTTGTTGCTCTCCACTTAAGGACTGACAGGGACGTAATAAACCACCTGCAACTTCTTCTGCGACGGTCATATTTAATGCTTGCTGGTAAGTCAAATTAACATCTGCTGTTTTGACGACTTCTTTATTGATGGTATTAATAAAGTCTCGTACACTTAAAGTTAAGTTAGATAATACGGTTCCGTTCCCAGGATTAGCTAGTAACAAAACCACTACAAATGGCATAATTAGGGAAGATATGGGACGGGAGTATTCATTTTCTAATACGTCTCTTAACCACTGGGCTACAAAAAAAAGTAATGTTCCTACTGCAAAAAAAGTACCTAAGCGACTCAGGACACCATATATATTGTTGTTGGTGTTGGTTTGTAGTAAGTCAATCCATTGCTTGTCCCAGCTTTGGGTTATACTCTGTGCTGTCAGAGCACCATTTCTGAGAATATTATTATCGCTATTGGAAATTTGGGCTATTAGGGGGTGGGGAATGTCCCAATTTTGTAAAAGTAGTGCGAGCATCTTGCTCGCTATTGCCAAAGCTATCATTTCGCTATTGCCAAAGCTATCGTAAGGTTATTAAGATTCGGTTTAATCTTTCTTTACTAGTAAATCTGTTTGGGAAGTAACTCGCAGCAGTCGTGTAATTTCGGCTGATGTGTCTACTCTTCTTGCTCGATTTATTTCGTCTGTTTGTTGAGAAATGTTAGCTAAATTTAAGTTGGAGTATTGTAAGTCTTGATGGATTTGTGTTGTTGTTGCTAAATTTTCAGCTATCATTTTGGATTGCTCTCTTTGAATATTAATGTTGTCTAGTTGTAAATCTGCTAATCCTTCCCATGTGAGCTTCATAATTTGAGCTTGATTGTTGAATAATTGGGGAGAACCAGCACCTGGTATTGGGATGTTACCTGTTAATTGTGCGCTACTAACTGCTGTTTCTATTTCTAATTGTTTTGCTTGTTTGTTTTGTAATGCTGTATTTGCGAATCTCGCTGTGTCAGCGGTTGTTTTTTGTATGTTTTCTAATTTATTTTTTAAGCGGGTCTGTCCATTTCTACCCAGGTTTCCTTCTATGGAAGCACGAGTAATTTGACGGTCTATTTCATTTTTTAACATTAAACCTCGTACGGCTGAGTTGTTATCAAAATTATCTGATAGTGAATACAAAGTTACCTGTTCTTTTGCATTGTTTCCAGCAACGTTAGGGTTAGGTATACTCAGGTCTCCTGAAGAATTATTAATTGCTGTTTGTGTTTGAATTTCTAAGGGTCTAAAGTTTTCGGAAAGATTGTTATTTAAATAGTCCCTTAAATCTGTTGCGTAAGATTGAAAGTCAGTCCAAGCGTTACCAAGATTTGCGATTGCTGGTAAAGTTCCGACTAATGCTAAGGAGCAAGTGGTTACAATGATTCGGATGTAATTGCTGTTTTTCATAATCAAATTTCCATATTTACTAAGAACCTAACCCCTAACCCCTTCCCTAGAAGGGAAGGGGAACAAGAAAATAAAGTATTTTATTCCCCCCCTTCCCTCGTAGGGAAGGGGGGTAGGGGGGTTAGGTCTTTCAACCCCCACGAATTTTTATCAGTAAATGACGTGCAAAACGAGAAATAGCTTCGTATCTATCCTCATATTTATTCATAAATTTACTCCTTTCTACTTGTTCGTCTGGGTTATTAGCTACTACAGCCAATTGTTCAAATCCAGGATAATAACGGCAATATGTATAAACTCCGTTATCATCTAACAACCATTGACTATAAATATCTTCTTTTTTTGCTCTAAAACTCTCACTCGCGTTGCGTGCGATAATATCTCGTGGATATTTCAAAATATCAACAAAACTATCTACCGCAACTGGTTGAATTCTTCCTATTAATCTTGTGCTTAAGTTTTGGAGAATTTTTGATGCTGCTCTTGACCTCGCAATAGTGTCGGGGTCTTGTGCTGATAAAATTACTCTAACTCCTGCTTTTGCTCCGTTAGCGCATAATCTTCCTACCAAGTCAGAAATTTGGTCAAATTCAAACAAGATTGGTGCTTCATCTATAAAAAATATTGATGCTGGACTACTTAATGCACGTCGTAATGCTGCTGAATATGCACTTAAAGATAATAATGCTGCGTCTTCGCTATCGGATAAGTTTCTTAAAGCAAATACTAAAAGTTTGGCATTTGTGGGAAAACTGGAGGGTGAAGATATTGCTTGTCCAACTCGACTGGAAAGCCAAAAGCGTAGACGAAGGTTGATTACTTCTAGTGCGTCATCAATTCTTTCTCCTGTGGTATGCAAATCCAGATGTTCTCGTGAACAAAATATGACAAAATCTTTTAATGTTGGGATTTTTTCCCAAGCTAAGCTCCCGAATCCTTCTGCTATTGCTGATTTATAGCGTTGTTTAATTCCTTCGTCTGCGAAAAAGGTATTTAAAGCCAAGTTTATTAGTGAACGCACTGTTTGTGATAGTATTTGGCTTTCGCTTGTATTTCCTAAGACCATTGTCATTAATGCGGACTCTAGAAATGCGACGTAATCTTGAAAGCGTTCACGTTGTTCTTCAGGAGAGAGATTGCGTAAGTCTGGTTGTTCAAATAAATTATTGGATTGTTTAGAAATATCAAAGTACGCTCCGTACCCTGAAAGAAATTCTGTATAGTCAGTAAAGGTTGATGTTCCATCGGGTTTGGGAAAGTCCAGCGCTACTACTGGCATATCATGGGCTAAAGCTTGAGTTAATATTCCAGAAACTAATACTGATTTACCAGCACGGGTGGTCGCAAACAAAGCTAAGTTTTTGTGCTGGTTGAATAAATCTAGATGTACGGGGGTTCCTCCTTCGTCTGCTATTAATTCAAAGCCTTGGCTATCTCCTGCACGTGTTGTCACTAAAGGAATTAATCCCCAAACTTCATTGGTTAGATAAAGTTGACGACGGTTAAAGGGTTTAGCTAAAAGAATTTCCCAAACTATCGGCAGAGTTTGCAGCCAAATTTTCCAAGCGTATTCTGTTTCTCGAATGACTTTTGCTGGCCGTTGAAAGCAGTTTTCAATATATCTACAGGCTTCGTCGAGTTTTTCTAAACTGGAACGATGGATTAAAATTGTAGTCCCTGTATACATGGGGAGCGCACCTTCGTATATTTGTTCTTGTGCTGCTACCGATTTTCTGAGTTTTAATTGCGCTCCCACATCGATTGTATTACTTTTTTCTTGCGCCATTTTGGCTGTGACGTTCGACTGTTTTAGTACTCGTTGCAAAGTAGTCTTTACCAACATGGGATTTGCGGACATTAATTGGCAAAAAATTTCTGTGTCTACAACCGCGTCTCTAGCAAATAATTCCCATAGGTATCGCAGTTGTGATGATTTATTTTGCCAACCTCCGGGTTTTTCTAAAAATGTCATTACCCCGACGTAGCGATTATTTACATGTACCCATTGTCTATTTGCAACAGGTACGCTGGATTCCATTAGTAATGTGGTGCTGTGAATGTTCTCTAACAGTAATCTGCTGCTGGGCAAATTGGAAGAAATTTTTTCATGCAGCCCATTTTCGTCTAGTATCAGAACTTGGGGGACTTCAATTGGCTCTGTATCGTTAAATCTTTTCCAAATTGAGTTCCAAAGTTCTACTGTATTTAAAGCTTTGACATCCAAACCCATTTTATTTGATAAAACTTGCTCCCAACGTCGAAACCCTTCTTGGTAAGCGTTATAAATAATGGTTTCTAATCGCGCTTGTTCTCTTTCTGCTGCTTCTCCTTTAAATGTTTGCCACCAAGATTCTGCTTTTGCTAAAAATTTTTCTATTGCATCATTGGCAACTTCACTACCAGATTCAACTGTATATGTTACATATAAACGAAGAGATTTAGGTTTACGAATGCCACTACGAGTTAGTATTTGTACTCTGGCTCTCTCGGAGGTGAGTAAATATTGTATATCTGATGAAGGTGTTTTTTTTATAAGGGATGATAATTCCTGCTGTCTCGTTTTATCTTCTGCAAAAGAACTTAAATGAAAAGTAATACTTTCGGAACCGGGTAAATCTTTTAAACCAGCTTCAATATTATTACAAATTGTATTAATTTCGTCTTTTCTTAAAGTTGTGTGAATGCCGAAGCACTCAAAGCCGAAAACAAAGCAAAATTTATCTTTTTGGCTTCCTTTGGTTAAAATATACGCACCAATATCTCTACCATTCAATGCTATGTTCAGCATTGTGGCTAAATTCAAAGCATCTTCAAAAGGTGTTACTCTACCTTCTTGAGCGTTGATTCCTACTCTTTGTTTTCCGATTTTTTCTTTCATAGTAAAATGCTAGAAAACTTTTATAACGAGCTACTCCTCTTGTCCAGGTGGGTACACCAATAAATTTACTTAAAAATCTCCAACTTCTGCCTCCTGTTAATATCCACCATGTTGCTATCCCCCAAGCCGTAATTAATACTGTCCATAACCATTTTTGCCATTCATCTGCAAATAATCCTCCAAAAAAACCATTAATAATAAAATAGGAAACAAGAGCGATAACTATCCAAGGAATTATTTGGTCAGCTGGAATCGGACCCAAAGATGGTTGGGTTCCTAGAATTTGATTGACTGGTCGAAATTCTTTATCTCCTTCTTCAGTCATGGTGGGGAGTGGGGGGTGGGGAATTGGGAATTATTACATTATTGGTTTCATCCTGGGACTTTATCACTCGTTTTTATCCTGTAATAAAAGATGTTAAAACATCCGCGATTGTGACTGCAATCACTACTAATAATGGAGTTCTAGCTACTACTTGCCAATCTTCGTCTTTTCTGACTGCGTTAATTACACCGATTAATGCTACTGCGACGTAAAGTAAATAAAGCGCTCTGAGAACGTTAAAGACTAAACTAATTGCGGCAACAGTTCCTGTTTGTTGAGAACCTTGGGTTAAGGTATTTTTAAAGAAGTTTTCTGCTTTGCCAAAAAATTGTGCTGCTGCTGGTTCGGCAAAATAATCTAGCCAAAATAAGCTTAGAATTGCTGCCAAGATTAAAGTCTGTAGAATTCTAATTTTATGTTGTGGCAAATTTATCTGCTTTCCTATTTTTGGGATTACTGCTGTTGCGAAAGCTCCTGTCAATAAACACAAAAATAGTGTATTGCTGTGATTGCTAATTATTATAAGAAAAACAGCGCAAGTTAGTAAAAACGGCAAAGAGAAAAGTAATTTGGGTTGTTTTCCCTGATGTAAGTGCTTGATAAACATAAATTTATCACCATGAGATACAAAAAAATAACTGCAACAAGAAACTATTCTGCCTCAATCGCGGCAAAAGCTAGGCTCAAGCGCATGGAGCAGAATGTTTAATTGCCTAAATTAAGTAGGCTAGCAGTAAAAATGCGGAATTTGATAATTAGTTTAACCTATTTTCTCCGAAAATTGCTTTAACTTTAATTAGACAAAGTGGTGTAAGTAATATTATTTATTTATATGGTGTTTAACGGCACAAAAGCTTATTTTATACATGTTATTTTTATGACTTACTATTAAATTAAAATACCGCTATACTAAAGATTAAATAAGTACTTTGCTAAATTATCGAGTGAGATGAGATATATTTCATACCTATATATTGTATTTGTGGTGTAGAGAGAATAACACATTTTTTTAATAGTGAAAGCAGTTGAAAAGGTTGGGTTTCCCAAAGCCTTAACCCAACCTACAGCAATTTAGAACATAATTAAATGGTACTAAGAGGAGCTTTCAAGCTGAGACAGAATATGGGAACATAATTTCTGTGTAATCAGCGTTTTGCAGTGCAATGCCGACAAATGACTTTGAATTACAAACCCAGGCTAGGCAAATTCTGGATGCAATTGCCTTTACTCCTTTTGAGCAATGCTTACCTTTGAGCCGAGAGTTTGGCGGTCTTCCTGCTCGCCCTGGTATTTATGCAATTAGGCACAAAACTGATGGGCTACTTTACATTAGTAAAACAAAGAGTCTGCGGGGTCGTTTCGTTGGTGGACATAAAGCTTTTTTATGGGCATGGCTTGACAAGTATAGTGACGAAGAGGTTCGTGTTGCTGTACAGCTAATTTCTTACTGGGAAAACCCTGCGCTATTATTGGAACTAGAAGCTATTATCCTTAGAGCTACCGAACCGCCCTATAATGTCCAAATCCCAAGCGAACAGTAAAGTTATGCAAGCAAAACTAAAAGAACAACTTTATAAAGCTGATGCTGAAGTCATCTTGGAACGCTTGCCTGAAAGAATTCGAGATGCTCTAATTGCACGTGCGACTGAAATTGAGTATCCAGTTGAAGCAGTTATTGAAATGGCAATTGCGAGCTTTCTCGATACAGAAGCATTGGGTTTTGCTGATTGTAAACCAGGACGAGGACAATAATATAGAGCATTATTACTATTGAAGACAGCCATCTGAAAAAAGAACTGTGGCTATTCAATGAGCTTGCGTATTGTTTGCTCGTTTCTCTATTTGTTTAAGGAGTTCAGTTTCAAGCGCTTCGAGTATGGTCATTTTTTTTAGTTAGTTGCACTTTATTTACACGTACTCTTTCTAAATATTTGAAGTAATAGCTACCATCCATTTGCGATTACATTACTTGCTCAAACTCTTGATCTGATACGCTCTTACCAATTGCTGAATTTACTTCTAGCTCATCAAGTTCCTGTTTCCATTGGATAAGTTCAGCTATATCTATTACTTCTTCCATTAGAGTTATCCTATTTATTAAAAAACTTTGTGGAGTGTTCTTTTGTTAATATAAATCCTTCTGAACCAGCTTGGATTTAAAACCGTTCAAAAAAGGAAAAAGGAAGAAGCCTTTTTCCCTCTTTCTTGGTTTAATCTCCTTGCGGATATTCTTCCCACAGTCCTGTAATCTCCCTCATGCTTTGGTAATTACCGTTACCCAAAATTACATGGTCAAGTATGGGAATTTCCAAAAGTTTTGCACCACTCAATAATTGACGTGTTAATTCCATATCTCGACAACTAGGTTCAACATGTCCAGAAGGGTGATTATGTCCGACTATTACCCTTGCTGCTCCCTGTTTAATAATCTCCCGAAAGATTTCTTTGGGTGGTGCTAAAGTTTCAGTAGCGGAGCCAACAGTTATCACTTGCGTTCCTAACAAGCAATTTTTTACATCTAATAATAAGACTGCGAATCTTTCTTGCTGTTGCCACATCAAATTCTGGCTCAATGCTGCTGCTGCTGCTGCTGGACTATCTATCGGAGTGCGATCGCCGGGACGAGATTGAAAAGTTCGCTTACCCAACTCAACTGCAGCAAGGATAGTTGTAGCCTTTGCGGGACCGATTCCATGAATCAACGTCAGTTCTGGTACGCTAATTTCCCGCAAAACAGCTAGAGGGTCACGTTCGTGTAAACCCAACTCGTTCAAAATATATTGCCCTAAACCAACAGCAGATAACTTACCCGCACCTTGACCAGTCCCCAAAAGAATAGCAATTAACTCAGCAGTAGCTAAAATCCTGGGGCCGTGATTCATTAATCGTTCACGTGGACGCTCGCTGGTGGGCATGTCGGCGATTCGCAGGCGATAAGTCATATACTCAAAAAGCAATAATTAAAGATAGACGTTAGTTGTAGAGACTAAACATGTTTAGTCTCTTTTTGATTTAGATGTCTAATAAATAGTTATCGCTTGTGACTTTCAAAAGTAAATGCCTACATAACAAAATAGTGAATAATTTGCCAAATCTTTAAAATCAAATCCACGATTAACAACTAAGGATAAAACTGTGTGGCTTTGAGCATGTGGTATGTAATCAAAAGCTGAGTCAGAGCAAGGGGATAACTCTGTAAAATTTCACCAGTTGTACCAGCGACTTTTCCTAACTCCGGATTACTGTCTCTATCACAGACATTCTTCAAATTAGGCATGTCCTGACAGATAATTTGTTCCAGTTTGTTGACCTGCTCCAGAGTAGCATGACCGTCCACTTCCAATACATCCACAGGTTTTCCCATATCCCTATCCAATCCCAGACGAATAGGTGGTTTACCGCCATTAGTATAAGTAACAATATCAGTAAAATCTGGGTGAGGGATTGTCGGACGCAGTACTAAACGCACATTCAAATGTCCGTTAGTTTCTTCAGATTCATTGCTTCCAGGATAAAAACTAACAACAATATCTGACCATTGCCTTTGTGGACGAATAAAATCTTCCGAATCTGGTTCCCGTTTCTCAAGTTCTTTTCGGACTTGTTCTTCTGTATAACCTCGTTTTTGTGTATCTCGCTTAATTTTCCATGTAGCGCGTAAATCTTCTGGGGGAGCAAGGTAAACTTTTACGTCAAAATTCTCGCGAGTACCACGAGTTGAATATCCCAGCAGACCCTCAACAATTACATACTTATTTGGTTTAATATATTCTGGTGCTTCAAAAGTACCACTGTGATGGCTGTAAATCGGTTTGAGAATTGGCTGTCCGGTACGCAGTAGAGATAATTGCTGCTGCATAATGTCCAGATAATTACAGTTAGGATGCAAAGCAGTAATTCCGATTTCAGCTCGCTGCTTCCGGTCATACCTGTGATAATCATCCGTACATATGATAGTGACATTTTCCGGTCCTAGTACCTGAGCAATCCCTTTCGTTAGGGTTGTCTTACCTGCTGCGCTGTCTCCGACAATACCAAGAATTATTGGACGGCTCATGATACTTCCCTCATAAACATACAGAAAGTGCGAGTTAGGATTGTATTCCAGTTTACCAATTATAGAGATAAATAGATACAATACAATCACAAAATCTAAATAAATTTGTCATTAATTTGTGACTTTTTTGCTAATCATCAAGATATGTTTCCAACAGCAAAGAGTTATGTACTTTTGTTAGCTTTTTGAAAGATTTATTGCAATATCGCGAGGATTATACTATTTAGGACAAGATGGTAGAGACCTTCCAGCGTAATTGCAGTCAAAGTATTCTAGTGCATCACGGCTAGATTGAAAAGAGTGAGTTGTGCTTAATGATGACTCTGTATTAGGATTTGATTCTCGTGTCCAAATTTTGAGATAATAGCTGCTACCGTCAGTACTACGCCAAAGCTGATATTTGTAATCACCACCCCCACCGTTACCAACCAAAGAATCAGCAAGTGCTGCGGTGGATGTAGCGACAACAGCCATAGTTGTTAAAAGCAGTAGCTTAACGATATTTAACATGATTTTTTTCTCTTAAATGCTATGCTTACATTTATAACTGTGCAAAAAATATTTAAGTTAAATTACTACTTAACTTTCAGTAAAGAAATAGTGTTTATTGTTAATAATTTATTTAAAAGCCTCCGAATTAATACTGAGAAAAAACCTTCGTAGGTTGGGTTGAGGCTTTGCGTTCGCGTAGCGTCCGCTTCGGATAACCCAACGTTTTAACCCAACATTTTAACCCAACATTTTGAAGAATTTGTTGGGTTTCGTGGAACGAGCCAACCTACGAGTAGATGGGATTAATCTGGTCTATTGTTTTCCCATTCTTCTTCTAGTTGTAGTGCTATTTTTTCATCTGCATTTGCTCCTTGATTATCTCCCAACTGATGACGAACTAATGCACGAAGTCTATATGCATCATGTCCTTTTGGTTCTAGTTTAATGGCATAATTAGCATCAGCTAGCGCACTCTTATAGTCTTTTAACTGAACACGAGCATATCCACGATAAATATATGCCCATGAGTCCTGAGAGTTAAATTGAATAATAGTAGTGTAATCTTTAACTGCACCTTGATAGTCTAAAAGTTTTACACGCATTTGTGCAGTTTGATGGTAGTTATCTATATCTTTAGGATTAAGCTTTAAAATATACTCATAATCTTGTAATGCAAGTTTGTAATTCTGTAAATGGTAAGATAGAAGATGGGCACGATTAAGACGGGATTGAATATTATTAGGCTGTAGTTTGATAATTTGATTGTAATCCGCAAGTGCTCCTTGATGGTCGCGTAAAAAACTAAGCGCTCTTGCTCTTTTTTCATAAGTTTTAATATCATTAGGATTTAAACTTAAAGTCTTACTAAGTCTTTCAACTTCTTGTTTTTGAGCTTGGAGAATACGCTCTCGTCTTTGTTGAGGTGTTCCAGAATCAAAAGCATTTGCAGCCAATATTTTCCATTGCTCCCATCTGGGTACTATAGCATAAAGGCTTCCTGCAAATCCTCCAAATAAGCTAGCAAAATAAAGAATAATCAGGAATAACCTTGTTTTCAACTTACCACGAGATTCATAATGAAGCTTAATCAAGCTTTTTATGATTGTATGCTTGCTGTGAACGGGTAAGTTACCGTAACCCGACTCTTGTAAATTTTGTATAATTAAATAAAGTAGCTGTTCTTTATTTTCGGGTTGATTTTGCTTAACTATTTGTTGCACTTTTTTATTAACTCTAGCAATTTTAAAACTAGTGGGGATATTAAATGCAACTAAAAAAGCAAATAAAAACAATTCTTGACTACCGTTGATAGCAAAAAATCCTAGAGCAATTGCACAAAACGTTTTAAATAAAATATCTGCAAAAGGAAAGCGAGAAAATAATAGTAAATTTACAATATGTCCACCATCTAATGGATAAATGGGTAATAAATTAAGTAAATTAAGAATAATAAATATCCAACTTGCTTGATTTAGCAAAACGGGAAGTTTTAAACTACTACAAGCAATTGCCATGAGAACACCAATAATTAATCCTGGAAATGGACCGGAAAAAGATATCCAAAATTGCTGAGACAGTGTAGCATCATCTTTTTGACGAGCTGTAGCTACAGCACCCAGAAAAGGTAAAAATAACATTGATGTTTCTTTGTGACCAGAAAGTTTCATTGCTAGCAAATGTCCACCCTCGTGTATCGATATTGCGACAACAAAAATAACTAACTGTATTGGTTCAAAAACTGTTTTAAAGGAAGCAATGAATAATAAAAAACTACCCAATAATAACCAAGAACGAAATTTGTTACCAACAAGTCCTTGACGCTGGTTTTCTATGCGTTTAAATGCATTAATCTCCAATTCTAGGGGAATTTCAACTGGAACAGGAACTGTATTCTGATTTTTTTGAGCTTGTTGTTGATGTTTTTTGAAGATACTAGATGATTTATTTGTTCCTCGCACTAGTTTAATAGTAAATTTCAGTGCTGGCAAAAATTTAAATTGAAATAAATTGCTTTCTTTTATATGCGTGATTTTTTGACTTTTTGCTATGGAATCTACATAATATTTTGTGTGTATTTGTAGTGCTTTTGCAAAAGCTTCTGGTATTAATTCGCAAGGAATTTTATTTAGAGATAATTGCTTTATCTTATCTTGATGAAGTTGCCATTGAACTGATATTTTATGAGTGTAAGCATCTTGTATAATTAAATAAGGAATTTCATCAATAAAAGCATGAGCTTTAGCGTTTACTGTCAACAATAAAGTTTTATCTATAAAGAAAGTATAAAATTCAATGTCAAATAAATTTAAAGGTTCTAAAGAAGAGCGAAGTCCCAATTTTATATAAGTTCTGAACTGCTTGTGATACAGTAACACTTCCCAATTATCATCAATATAAAGTTTTTCCATTGGTTTCACCTGCAAATAGCAGCATGGTTGGAAACCAACAGCCGCCAGTTCTTTTATCGGAGTTTGATATAATTTTTGGAGATATAATGGGGCTTTGTCAGGCGATTGTACGCGATATTGCGGATATTGGATTTTTAGCTTAAGAATTTGTAAAAAAGTAAACAAATATGTGATAAACAAAAGTAGCAGATATATAGCTGGGAGATAAAGCAGATACTGCATAGCGATTTTATATTTTAGATTACGCTTAGTATTCCCTGATATGAGTAAGTTTCTAACACACGTAATTTCTGCACTACATTAAAAGGTTCACCAATTACCCATTACCAATTACCAATTACCCATTACCCATTACCAATTATGTCAAGCCAAAACCTAATTATCGAAACAAATCTTCATAATTACTTGCTATCTGTATCTTTACGAGAGCCAGAAATTTTAGCTCAGTTGCGGGAAGAAACCGCACAGCAGGCAATGGCGATAATGCAGATAGCTCCTGAACAAGGACAGTTTATGGCATTACTAATACAGTTAATGGGAGCAAAGAAAACTATTGAATTAGGTGTTTTTACTGGTTACAGTTCGCTAGCTGTGGCTTTAGCTTTGCCACCTGATGGAAAAGTAATTGCTTGTGATGTGAGTGAGGAGTACACTTCTATTGCTAGACGTTATTGGGAAAAAGCAGGTGTTGCCGATAAAATTGAGTTACATATCGCTCCTGCGTTGGAAACTCTTGATAAATTATTAGCAGCAGGTGAAGCGGGGAGCTTTGATTTTGCTTTTATTGATGCTGACAAGAGTGCTTACTATGAGTATTACGAGCGCTGTTTGCAAATGGTGCGTCCTGGTGGGTTAATTGCTATAGATAATGTGTTGTGGTCGGGACGAGTTGCTGACCCTTCTGAGCAAGATAATCGCACGAAATATATGCGAGCATTTAATGAAAAGTTGCATCAAGATAAGCGAATTAATTTAAGTTTGATGCCGATTGCTGATGGTTTAACTTTGGCTGTGAAACGCTAAACCAATCTAGAGACGTTACATGTAACGTCTCTACATTTATGAAAAATATTTATAAACCACGTTTTTTTGCTAATTCCATCTGGTGTTTTTTCTCCGATAATCTTTCCCGTTTATCATCAGTCAAAGCATCGAAACAATAGGGACAAGAAATTCCTTCTTCATACTTAGATGAAACTTTATCTTCTTCGCTGATAGGATGTCCGCAACCAGAACACATTTCATGGGAACCTTGTTCTAATCCATGTTGTACAGCGACCCGTTCATCAAAAACAAAACACTCACCTTCCCATAAGCTGTCTTGGGTTGGTACTTCTTCCAAATATTTTAATATACCTCCCTTAAGGTGATACACTTCCTGAAAACCTTGGGACATCATAAAAGAAGAAGCTTTTTCGCAACGAATCCCACCCGTGCAAAACATTGCTACTTTTTTGTGTTTGGTGGGGTCAAAATGTTTTTTAATGTATTCGGGAAAATCTCGAAAGGATTGCGTTTGGGGATTTTGCGCTCCTTTAAAAGTACCAATTACAACTTCGTAATCATTGCGGGTATCTATAAGCAAAACTTCTGGGTCGGAAATCACAGCATTCCAATCTTGGGGATTAACATAAGTTCCCACCAGCTCGTTGGGGTCAACTTCCGGTAAACCCAAAGTGACTATTTCTTTTTTAAGACGTACCTTCATTCTTGCAAAAGGTGCTTCTTCTGTGTAAGACTCTTTATGCTCTAAGTCAGCAAGACGTGGGTCGGAACGCAAAAATTTTAAAACTGAATCAATCGCTAAACGTTCTCCTGCGATTGTAGCGTTAATGCCTTCAGGAGCTAGTAAAATTGTACCCTTAATGCCTTGACTCTGACAAAAGGATAGCAAAGGCTGTTGCTTGTCAATATAATCTGGCAAACTGACGAATTTATAGAATGCAGCAACAACCAGTGTCATTTTCTTCCTTCTTTTCTTCCTTCTTTTACAATCCTAAATCATTTTTCAACACACCTGCAAACACGGGTAGAGACGCGATTAATCGCGTCTCTACATTAAACATCTCCAAAAATTAATTATGCGTTATCCAAAACCCTTGGTAGAGACGCGATTAATCGCGTCTCTACATTTTTATTAAAATTGTTTGGGTTTTGATTTAACGATTCAAAGGTACAATTGCTTCCAAGGAGTTTCTGAAAGCAGAATTTAACCAAGTCCGGAAGTTACGTTCTACCGCGATTTTCTCGTAAACAGCCTCATAGCCATCAACCATTTTGGAGACGCTGAATTTTGTCTCTACATGTTCTCGGCATTTTTGACGGCTTAATTCCAGAGCTTTAGGTATCATTTTTGCCATTTCGTCGTAACTTTGGCAAACGAAACCTGTTTCTCCATTAGCAATTACTTCAGGTACAGAACCTAAATTCATTGCTATTACAGGTGTTCCGACAGCCATAGACTCTGCCATCACTAAACCAAAAGGTTCACACCAAGTGATAGGAAAGAGGGTAATTGCTGCGTTACCTAAAAGTTCTGCTTTCTCAGCGTGATTAAGTTCACCCAAGAATTCGATTTGCTTACCATCAATATGGGGGGCTATTTCTTGGTCGAAGAACTTTTTATCAACGACATCCACTTTACCAGCCATCTTTAATTTCCAACCAGTTTGCTTGGCAATGGCAATAGCATGGTGGGGTCCCTTTTCTGGTGAAAAACGCCCTAAAAATGCTAGATATGGTGGGTCTTGTGGTTTCTCAAAAAACGGAAATTTATCAACACTGATACCATTGTAAACAGTGGCAGCGTAATTGATGTTTAAAAGGCGTTGAGAATCGCTAATGCTTATGTAATTCAGCGAGCTATGCTGCCTATATACTTTGCTATTGTCGGCTGTAAAGGTACCGTGTAGAGTATGCACCGTTGGTGTTGATACCATACTAGCCAATGCTAAAGCCCAAACTCCTACGTGGGAGTGAATAATGTCAAATTCTCCAGCGCGTTGATACACTTCGCTTGCGTGCAGGAGTTCGTACATCACATGTTCTTTAATATCTTTATCCCATCGCAATGCACGCGGACTTCCAGCTTCTAAGCGAGCTAGAGTCTGGGAATCCCCAGAAGCGAATAGTGTAACATCGTGACCTCTACGTACTAATTCATCGGTCAAACGACTTACAACTAATTCAGTCCCACCATAGGTGGTAGGAGGTACTTGTTCCCATAAGGGGGCGACTTGTGCGATTTTCATAATTTTTAAAGTCCATATAGCCGCGAGCCTGTCACTTGGCTCTATTACAGATAGAGGAGCTATAAAAATTTCCACATCTCTGCAACCGACTTTTACTTTGTTAGCTACATTTGCTTATCACAAATTTAGCAACTTCAGTAAGATGAACTGAAAAACTCATCTCCAGTGAGTATTTAGATTTGGATTTGAACTTAATATAACCATAGACGTACAATAAAGTCAACGCATCTATCTGAAGAATGATTAATATTTGCCTCTCTTTAGGTTACTGTGAAACAATCTTAGCTATTTCTAATTGTTTACGATGAAATATAATAAAGTGATTTTACGGTTGCTAAAATGAGCCTGGACATTATATATAGACCCTTTACCGGATTAATTTTGGATGGGTAACAGCGTTATATAAAATCCGTTTGTATTAAAATAATTTCTTCCTTTGCGACTTTGCGTGAGCTAATAATTATTTTATAAACACAATATTAAACGAGACCAAAACCACGACCAGGTTGAGAAATCATATCTTCTGCTGCTTCAATCGGTGTAATAGTGTGAAAATGGACGGGCTTAAAATGTCGGTCACCAGTAGCAGAAATAGACATCAAATCCATAAAACGATAGTTGAAAAATATTTCTTTAGCTGCATAGGTATACTGAGTTTGAATAGCAGAAAAAACTATATCGTCAATACCACTTAAACATACTACAATTTGGACATGATTATCAACTAATGATTCTTGGGTTACACCGTATAGTGGGCTATCGACATCAATAGGGTGCATTGCAGTCCAACTCAATGTTAAGCTGGGAGCATGAGATTGCAGCATTTTTAGTTCATGTATTTTATATATCAATTTTCCTTCGGTGGTGATTTCATCTCTTAAGAGATATACTCGCAACTCTGTTTCTAATATTTGGTTTCGACGTTGATTCATCATACGAAACATGAGAGTTGGTACATCGTTATGGGGAGCAATCACGGCAACTTGGCTAAATACGACCCGATGTGTAAGTTTGGTAAATCGTGTAAAGGATAACCCTGTAACAATAGCGACCACTAGTAACCCGACAATTGCCTGCAACATGACGACTATATTGGCAAAAGGTGTTTTTGGTGAAATATCTCCATAGCCAATTGTCGATAAAGTTTGCACGCTAAAGAAAAAGGCATCAGCAAATGAACCCGGATGAGCATTATTGAGGCAATTACCTCCAGCTAAATACAAGAGTGCAAAAATAGCATTTATTAAGATATATGTTAAAGAAACTATGATAAAAAATCCAAGCCAGGGAATGGTTAAAATTAAATGGTAGGGGTCGGTTAAATACATGTACCAATTGCCAATACCTTCGATATGAAATTTGCCCTCTCGCTTGGCAACTCGTATGGAATGATAGGGACGATGGAGAAAATTGGTCACAAAGCGTGGGAGTCTAAAGCGCATAATTGTTTAGATACGTAAGTATATATGATGTAAAAAAAAGAGTTAAGTCAATTTTTGTATACAAACTCAACAATAGTTATTCGAGTTCATGTTTAATTATAAACGGATATTTGTATTCAAAATATATGATTACTGCGAACTCGTAGCGTGCCTATAAGGGCATAAATTACGAATTAACTACGAACCGCCAAGTAGCCAAGGTAGCCAAGGGAAAAAGAGTAGAGATTTTCACAATTCATTAGACATCTCCAGAAATTAATTATGCATTATCCTAAATTCTTGGTAGAGACCATATTAATTCGGTCTCTACGGTTGGACGGAGATGTTTTTGCTAAGCAGTGCGTATTCTTTCTATAGAGCTAAGGTGTGCCAAGCTAGGTAAAATTCTGAGTAGGTCATGCTTTGGGCACAGCGCCAAACGATACTGTAGGCTGTGTCGTGGCGCTCATACTCTTTTTCCCGAAATTTTCCTTCCAAGTATTGCTTGAGTGCAACCACTATCTGCTTTAATTCATTACTTTGAAAGATTTTTCGCAAGTTAATAGAATTTTGTGGCATACAGGTTCGATAAAATAAGTGATGGTAGTATTTGATTAAACGCAAATCTTGAGATTCTTCATTGTCCTCAGATTCCCAATTTTGAATAGATTGGACAATGGTTGTAATTGAATCTCTCATTTTCTGTGTCACCAAATTATTTTCTGGTTCAAGTCGTGTTAATTTTTCTATCGCGTCTTCTCTATGAGTTACGTTTGCTGTTGTTTCAATTACTTTTACCAAAGCTTGAATGGCTAGTTGCTGAGTATTGTCAATTTCCTTCAAGATGGTAATAGCAGGGAGATAATTATCATTGTCGTATTCAGAACTCCAAAAATCAGCCAGTTCAAACAGCAAAGAAATTCCCTGTTGTCGGTGTTCTTGTGTTTTTGCAAGTTTTTCGGCTTTTCGCAGGCGACTCCAGACTATTTGACGATTTGCAATAATTGGAGGTAGAAAGGCTATAGCTTGCGTATTGTCAGGGTTATTTTCCACTAACCTGCAAGCTGCTTGCTGCTTGCGAAATTCGTCTTGAGAGTTTTCTAGAATTTCTAACAAAGCAGTTATAGCTTCTACATTTTCTCCGTCTATTTTCACAATACATGCTGCAAACCTATAGCGAGATTCTTCAGTTTCAGAGTTTCGCAATTTCTCTAATAAGAAAGCAACAGCCTTGTGATTTTCTGAACTCATTTTTGTCAGACATTCAGTAACATTCCACAGGGTGCATGTGCTCTCAGCACCAAGAGCAAGTTTTTCTAACAAAATAGCGATTGCTTGTTGATTGTCTGGAGCTATTTTTGCTAACAAATCAACTGCTAGCCACAGAATATTTATAATTTGATTGTTCTCTAAGATTGCTAACAATGTTGTAACGACAAGAGTATTATCTGGGTCTATTTTCCAAAGAGACTCTACTGCGTATGTACATATATTATCACCCTGATTAATTTGCAAAAAATCTACCAGGGCTACAATAGCTTTTGCGTTACCATTGCCTATCTTCCCTAATGCCTTTATTGCGTGGATACAGGTATCTTTATTTAGGGTAGTCTGCATCAAATCAATCAAGCAGATTATTGCTATTTCATTTCCATAGCCAATCTCCTCTAAACTGCAAATTAGCTGATAGGATGTATCTTGATTTGGAGAAAATTGTAACGACAAAACTAAAGCTGCTATCGCTGTTTTATTTCCAGGGTCTAATTTATTCAAATGTTTCGCTGCAACCCTCAGAACAGAGCGACTTTCGGTAGTATGGAGTAACTGTATGTAAGCGGATACAACTCGTTGCTTATCTGTTTTGGGAATTACTTCTCTCGCAGCTTCTACTAATGGTTGGGGAACTATTTTCCAGTCTCCTTTATCTTGGCGAAAATAAGCATAACCCCATTTCAGTATTTGCTCGACAATCTTATCTCCTAGACTGGATTCTGGGAAATATGCTAAAGCTTCAGCAGCGAACAAATAAGCGAGATAGTAATAAAAATCTCCGCATTTGTCGTCAAAAGAAATTAGAGCTTGAATCAACTCTTCCTTTTCTTCTTTGGGTACATCCTTGCTACTAAACCAGTGCAGTATTTCTGCTTGCCACTGTGAGTCAAATATGCGATATAATTTTGTATTTAAATGCTGGGAATTTGAAAATACATTGACATAATCATACATAGCCTCCTAACCACTTAAATATGTGGTGACGATAGGAACTATTTAGTATGTTACTTTACGTGTTAGTGTTTTGGGAAGACCAAGAAACTAATTTTTTTGTAAAACTTGGGATACTTGTGGCTAGTTGTGCTTCCAGAGCAGCCGCAAGAGTGTAGCTTTTAGATGAAGCAGTTTTAAATTTTGAATTTTTTATGGGAATACTGAAAATATAGCTTTTTGGTAAATAACTATGTCAGAGCTTTTTAGCCAAAAACCAGCCCCCCATAAATTTAAGGAAGGAAATGCTTCAGATTACGAAGTGTTTGTAGGAAAAGCCGGTACTTGGTGTACGCGCCATAATGCCAGCGGAGAAACTATTCAATCTGTTAAGCCGGGAAATATTGATATGTTGAATATTGCAAATTTGGGATTAAATATACTTAATCTAGGTGTTGGTATTTATAATGCCAGTCAACTTCGTAAGGTTAGAAAAAAATTAGAGCATATTAACAATGAGCTTCAATCAGGAATTGAGACAATAGGAAATAAATTAGATAGAAACAACGAACAAATTTTGTCAGCATTCAATAGCATTGACTCAAATTTACAAAGTATTAAGAGCGCTTTAACAGTACAACATCGCACCCTAGAACTACTAGTTTCAAATCAGAATAGTCTTGCAGCAGGCATGAGTATTCTCCGTAAAGAGATGCATATAGGTTTTCAACAAATTATTCAAGAAGTTAAAGATATAGAGGCATTGAGAAAACGAGAAGAGTTTGAAACCAGAACTTTTAAACTATTAAAAGCATATGAAAGATTTATCTATATACTTCCTGATGTTACAGAAGCAGACCAATTAATCGAAAAAGCAGAAGATTTAGAAGCATGGCTAAAAACCCAATTAAATCGAATTGAATCAGGAAAACCAGAAAGATTACCTTTATTTGTTGCTTTGGCTTTTAGTATAAGAGCTAAGGCTGATGCATTTGAAGCAAAAGGTGGAAATTATACAAATTTTGCATTTAAAGATATTACATGTTTAATAAATGAAATATGCAATGAGGTTGGTAAATTTTGTGAAGGGCTTAGTTTGTATGCACTTGCTGTAGATATGCCCGAAATACTTTGCCAATATGTTATGTTGAATCGTAGCCTTAGAAAAGGACTTGAATTGCAAAAGGAAACTAATTTTGAAGTCTTGTTTTCGTCTGATGAAATAACTTGGGATGATGGTTTAGAAGATTTTAGGAAAATATTTGAATCCGATATTGAAAATACTGAATTTATTTATGGAACTAATCCCATTAGTCTCAATACTCTGGCAGACTATGAATGGTATATAAGCTTTGCTGGGGAAGATAGGTTGACTTTCAAAGTTCATTCTCGCTCTGCATTTTATATTCATGATATACTTCGCAAAATGGGTTATCCAATTCCTTCAGAACCTTCTAAAACGAAGATTGCAAAAAGCTCTCTCCAGACGCTTATGAAGTTTGCTCTTCCTGAAATAAATTATAAAGTTTCAAATCTTATACAATCTGAGTTCGGTATAGATGTATTACCTAAACTTATTGCATAGCATAACTAAGTATTTACCAATATAGGGAGATTTAATTAATGGAAAGGGTTTTAGGAATGTTAGATTTTCAAAAGAGTATGTACGAGGGACATCCAGAATATGCAATTTTTGCGGTAAAGGCTCCAATTGAAAAAGTTACTCAAGCTTTAAGTGAGTACCAGCCAAATACGGAATTTAAACACAATATTCAAAATGCTGGTCAAATTTGTAATATTATTTCAGAGCAAAAACAATATTGGATGCCAATTGTTCAGCCTAAAAATAATGATTGGGCAGTTGTATATTGGGCTATAGGTTGTTGGAAAGATGTACGGAATATATGTCAACAAATTTCCTTAACAAGACAAACTAAAGTTATAGAATTTAGTGAAGAAGATACTTCTGGTGCTATAGGTTACTATCTTTTTGAGCGAGGTAAACAAATTGAGAAGCTAGATTGGGCACCTGGTTTTGAGTTGGTTTTTGAATCAGAAATGCGAGAGGAGCCAGAATTTGATAATTTTGATGAGGCTGAAAGTGATGTTGTTGGTCATTTTATTAATGATATTTTCATTGAGGAAGGTATTTACATTCCTGCTTGGTATTTGAGTGTGGCTGACCCTTGCTTGGGAAGGGTAGATTGGATGCGACGAGAATAAACGAGAATAAAAATAAGCTAACATCTTTTAATTTGCACAGTTTGTTTGAATAAGGATGCTCCCGTTTTAATGTAGCTCTTGTGGGGTGGGTATCCTTGCCCGGATATGCAAATTAGAATCAACATCTTGCACCTCTCAAAATCTCTCTTCTGCAACTAGAGAGAATTTGAAAGTATTTTAGCAATGCTATTTGCGCTTTGCTCCCGCAGAAATCAATAAATTTACGATTTCCATATGTCCCCAATAAGTTGATTCCGAAAGTGCTGTTTTTTTGGAGTCTGCAACATAATTAACCTCCGCACCTGCTGCTAAGAGAATTTGGACAATATCTATATATCCTTTAGCTGCTGCGTACATCAAAGCCGTCCAATCACCTGGTTTTTCAGGTGCATTAGTATTAGTTCCTTGCTGAATTAAATCTCTAACGAGTTCAATATCACCATTAAAACAAGCTGAGCGCAACATTTCTTCCCGTGCGGCGTTACTAGCTGTATTACCTTTGTATTTATCTAAGCTGGTAATCAAATTTGCAATTTCTTTCCCCGCGTATGTTGCATGTTCAAAAGGTGTATCATCCCAGCTTTTTTTGTGGGGGTCAGCAGCAAATTCTAGTAAAATTCTGACAGCATCAGCATTTTGTTCGCCTACAGCATACCATAGTGCAGTTCGTCCGCGCTTATCTTGAGCATCGACAACCGCACCCGCTTCTAGTAAATATCTTACAATTACCGCATGGCCAGATTCTGCTGCGTACATCAGGGGTGTTTTACCGAGCTTTTTACCGGGGCGATCGCACAAGTTCACATCCCCACCCGCTTCTATTAAAATTTTCACAGTTTCTAAGTGCCCATGTTCCGATGCGAACATCAAAACGGTTTTTTGGCGGGGGTTGCGACCTTCTTGAAGTTCACTTACGTTAGGATTAATACCAGCTTGTAATGCGGATTGTAATATCTCCAAATTTCCCTGCTTGGCTGCACCAAGTAAAGCTGTTTCTGAAAATAGTGTTGCGCTTTTTGGTGCTTGTGCGCCAGCATTTTCCAGCAATTTGACAATAGCAGTGTGTCCCTGCTGAATTGCAATATCTAATGTTGTGCGGTTCTTTTCATCAGATATTGTAAAATCTGACCCAGCTTTTAATAGAGCATCAACTATTTCTGTGTGACCTTTTTCTGCAGCGAACATTAAAGCAGTTTTGTGTTCTGAACGCTCAGCTAAAGTCTTTTCCATACCTTCTAATAAAATATGGACATAATGAACCTGTGAAAAATCTTCGATAGCATTAACATCTGCGCCTTTATCTATCAATACCTGAGCAATATCCAAATAACCATTTTCCGCTGCCAACATCAACGCAGTTCTACCCAAGAAATTCCGAATATTTAAATCAGCACCGCTATCTGCCAATAATTGAATAATTGAAAGCATACTTTGATGCAAATTTGTTTTTTCTTCTCCAATTCCCAAATTAGAAAGTGCTTTTGTCATAGAAGGTATCGAGAAAACAGCAATCAGCGGTGAAAGTCCATCTTTTCGAGTTTTATTTGCATCAGCACCCGCTGCTAACAGTATATTAACTACAGCATCATGACCGTGTAAACAAGCGTCAACTAATGCAGTATCACCTCCAGAATTTGTTGCATTTACATCACAACCAGCTTGTAGCAATAACCGAATAATTTCTGAATTATTTACTTTACCTGCTGCATGAATCAGACTATTAGCTCCCGTTTCAAATACAATTTTTGCTCCTGCATTCAATACAACTTCTAGCAATTCAAGGTTTTTCTTATTAATCGCTTTGACTATAGGAGAATAAAGAGGAGCATCACCATTTATGTTCGCACCTGCATCAATAAGTATTTTGACTATATCAATATATTCTTTATCTACAGCAAAATACATCGCATCAAAAGTGAAAAATTCTTTAATACAAACATTAACATCAGCACCAGCAGCAACTAATCCTCGCACAACTTCTGTTTTCCCAGATATGACAGCAGCCATTAAAAGTGTTGGTTCGTTTTTCTTCCGGGTTTGCTTTTCAGCTTCTAGTAACTTGCGAAAAATCTCTTCTCGTCCCGAACTAGCAATACTTTCCAATTGCTCAAAGACTTTATTAATATCTGTTTGCGAAGATGAACTAGATTTTGCATCACCTATTGCAGCTTTTGCAATTAACCCAATAACGTCTCCCAATTTATTAGAATCTTGCTTTTGGGAAGAGATATTACTAAGTAAACTCGAAATCGCGTTTTCTAAATCCATCTTCTCACATCCTGACTTTGATTCGACTTACTTAGAGTACCCAAAATATAAATCGTAATCACTCATCTACTGCTGCATTAAATTCTTTGTTGGTAAAGGCTATTTTTATATCAAATCATCCTATGTTGGCTTAGTTTATTTTTGAATAGTATTAATAGTGATTTTGGCTAAGGTTCTGAAGATATGCTGCGTGGATCAACAGCTACAATTTCTGAAAACCGTTTGAAATCGTCTGTATTAAAAGATAAAAGATGGGTGAGCCTATGGACAATAGCAGCTGCGACCAAGCGTGTATCGTGGGTTGGTTTTCCACTGACCTGATAATTAACTACTAAATTTTCCCACACATCAAAAATTTCTGGTCTATCAGGGCAGAAAACAAAAATTCGTTTAAGTTTTTTAATTTCTCTTGAAGCTTCGTCTGTCGTTAAACCTAAGCCATTACTAGCTAATGGGCGTGTAGCCACCGCCCAAAATTCAATCAAATTTTGTGGAGTAATACACAGAATGATTGAATCTTGACGACGCATTGTTACAAGCGCTCTACGCACATCAGTATGCATGGGATGACTTTTTGCGCCAGACGCAATAAAATATTTGTGTCCAATAGATAGCTCATAACTGGCTATCTTCCCGCTCTTGGTAAATGCTTTCACGGCTGATAGCTTTGTCTGACAGCAGTAGAGCTTTAGTGAAAGCAGAGCTATTAACAAAATCCGCGAGCGCGTCTTCCCATTCTTCATCCGTGGCAGTTTCATAAAACGGCTTCTCTGAATAAGAAACACCACTACTGTGTGTAAGGTTTTGATTTACCTCAATCTCCACAAATCGACCAGTTGCTAGTTGTGTTTCCAAAGCGGCTTTTGCATTTTCTATTGCTTCTTCCTCAGTTTTGCCCTCAACAATTAAATTTGGCATTCCCACGACCGATGCTACAAAGAGATTATCGGATTTACTTTCAACAAAGACTTGATACTGCATGAGGGTACTCTTTCATTTTGAGATGTGGGCAACGACGGATATCATAAATAAAGTGCTAGGATGCTATTTTATATCAACCTTACTGTTAAACTTAGGTCTCGCTAATTGAAATACATTATAACGCCTTTCTCTTCAAATATAGCTTTTTAGTAAAAGTTCACGAAGGGGATATAAATTCAGCAAGCAATTTAAAGCTTTTTCTTTCTCTTTAACTTATATGGCAATAGCGTAGATTTGCACTTATTCTATGACTTAAGGTAGAAAATTAGCATTTAAATCATCCATAGTAGAAGTAGCTAGAAGTATAGCTAGTTAGACTATATTTTTTATAAAGTTTTATCACACCTATACTTATGCTCACTGTAGATGAGCTTGATTAAATGCCTAGCCAATTTGTAGCTTGGGAAGCTATCACTTGCTTTCGCAACTCTATCACTGCTGCTTCGACAGCCGCTAGTCGTTCTTCCACAGAAGCATTAGTTAACATTTGAGATTCTCCCGAACTCATCACATAAGCTGATATGCAGCTAGATTGTATAAGACGAATATGTAAGATATTGTAGCGCGAACCGGACAATCGGCGTCCTGTATACAAATTAAATACGCGACAGCTTATGTTTGAAGAATAACGAAATTAAGGAGGATATGGCAACTGCAATGAGACAAAAAAACATTATGCGTCAAATAACAGATTTTTTTCGTTTTAATATAAATGCAGTAGTACCTATCGCTGCCAATGTTAACACTGATGTAGGTTCAGGCACAGTTTGAGATTTTCGGTCAAAAGTTAAATTATCTAATGCAAATTGTGTTCCACTACCTACTCGTGAAAGATAACCAGGAAGAGTTCCACCAAATGACGTAAACCTTAATGTATCAATATTCAAAAAATCAAAATTAACAAAAGTCGGTTTTGTTGTATCTATTATTGTTGTTTTTGAATATAAAGATACTCCATTTTTCAAACCATCTACCGTAACAGAGAGACCATCATTCCAAGCAGCAGTTAAGAAAGCACTTCTGAAATTAAATAAACCACCACCTACAAAAGCTGTATTTCCATTACCATTATAGGCTACGTAATTACCTGATGCTCTCCCAGTATCATAACCTGACCTTGAAAGTCCGGGTATTGAACCATCATTGTAAAAAAAGTTATTCCAGTTGAAGCCTTGATAACCGCTAGGGATTGGTGCTGAATCTGTACTTGATGAAAAATCCTCAAATGTCAAAACATCTGCCTGTGTTACTTCACCTATTCCAAGAGCAATAATTGTCGCTCCCATAGTAGCCAAAAACTTTTTTTTGAAATTGTTAGCCATAATAATTAACCTTTTATTAACCTTTTAGTTATTAATTCGTGGTTAATTTTAAATCTACTTGTGCCAGATGTTATAAAAACAACTTATTTTTTGGGTAATTTTCATGAAAAATTTACGTAATCATGCATTATCTTCTTATGAGCTTTACAAATTTTTGATAAATCTTGATATAGACACAGATTGGAAAAATAATAAAAGCATTATTTGACTACGCTATGCTGCTATTAGATGCGACGACTAAACTTTACTTTTAGCCCATCGCGAGGGCGGGAAAATGGCAGTACAGTTCGCTCTAGATTTTGTTCGGGTACTAGCTCCCATGCGTAATCACGAACTAACAAAGCAGCAAATAGCTTCATCTCTAATCTGGCAAATTCTTTACCCAAACATTCTCGGATACCACCACCAAATGGAATATGACTGAAAATTTTTTGTTTATCTTCTGAGCGCTCTGGTGAAAATCGATTTGGGTCAAATAGCTCTGGATGTGTATATATTTCACTGTCTTGATGTGTTTCAGGTATTTGATAATACACATCCCAAGTCTGTGGAATTGAATACCCACCGAACTCGCAAGACTGTAGCACTTTTCGCGACCCGCTCCGAACCACAGGGGGTAAAAGTCGTAAAACCTCTTTCAGCACCTGCTCCAAGTACGTCATTTGCTTTAAAGTGTCTGGTTTGAGTTGTTTGGGAAATCCCAGTTTCGCTTGTTCCTCACGTACGGCTTCCAGTACATTTGGATGTTGAGCCAGTAATTGACACAAAGAAGTTAATGCTGATGTTAGTGTTTCATGACCTGCAATCAACATTCCCAGAATATTATCTTTAATGTCTGCTCGGCTAAGTGCATTTCCTGCTTCGTCTTTTGCAACCAACAAAATACTCAAAACATCTTGTCCACTTGAAGGATGCTGTTGACGCTTATCAATTAAGCGGTCAAATCGAGCAAGTAGTTCTGAGCGTGCTCGAACAGCTTTGTCAAACTTACTACCTGGAAACCGCACTGGAATTGTTAAAAGCCCTTCGCTCCAAGCTTCGTAAACTTTTTCTAACGATTCGTCGTCCTCTGTACTGACACCCACAAACAAACGATAAGCAATATCGAGCGTATATTTTTTCAACTCTTCGTACCAAGTCAGCGTCCCCATTTGTTCCCACTTTTGCAAGTAGCGGTATGTGATTGCTTCCATTGTGGCTGCATAATTTTCTAACGCTCTGGGTTGGAAAGCCTGAAACAGTTGACGACGGAGAATTTGGTGAGCGGTTCCTGTCTGCACACCTATTGATTTTACTCCAAGTAAAATTTCAAAATTCGGCGTATTTGTCATCTCCAAATTCTGCCCATCATTAGAGAAGAGAAACCGTGCTGCATCTGCTCCGATTAAAGCAATGGTTGGATGGCCGAAAAGATGGGTTTTGAAGATGTTGCCATACTGCTGTTGTCGTTTCGCAATAAATCCTACTGGGTCGCGTAAATAGCTGACTGATTCACCAATCAAAGGTAAACCGAATCGACCAGGAGGTAGTGGGAGCGTTGGCTGAGTTAAAAGGCTGGTCATGTTTCCCTCATTTCCCTAATTATCAAGCAAATATTTCGATACGTAACTGTTTCGTAAATAATCCTAGCACTTATAGTGGTTCTCGCTTTGGTGAGGTACATTAATTTTAATGCCAGGGTTCCTGTGTCCAAACACCAGCCCAATCACCCCAATGTGTTTGTCCGATAAAATAAGTGTAGTAGTCGCAAAAATTGTATTCTGTGATGTTAATTAAATTTTCCTGTAATACTTGCGAAAGTTGCCCAGATAGTAAATTATTTAACTCCTTAAACTCAAATCTCTGCTCAAATCCATCAAATTCACTAGAAATAATAAATCTTGTAGAATTAAATATTCGCTTTAAAACACCTTCACGAGTTGGGTAAATTTCCCAAAGGTATTGTTTGGGATAAAATTTTTTGAACGTATTTTCTAGTTGGCTAAGAAGCTCTAAGGTATTTTGTTCTAGCTGAGATATTCTAAAATCAGGTAATGGTTCTTTTTGGTACTCGTATGCAGCTTGATATAGAACCCAAATCCAGTTTTTCGCAAAAAGGGTGATTGGGTAGCCAGACTATATCGCTATAATTCTGCTACCTGACCACAGCCCTACCATTTAGAGAACTTTGCGTAGCCAAGCAATAGCAATAATGGTTTGTTCTTGTAAAATCCTGCGATTGAGTTTGGCTATGTAAAAATAATGCTGGCAATATTATCGTGCATGGGTAAAGCTTCAAATATATGAGTGGCTTAATCAAACTTCTAATTAGCAATTATAAACAAACTACTGGTCTAATCTATTAGGAGGCACAAACATTATGTTGCCCATTATCTTCTCTGCTTCTTTATGAGCAGCTAGAAGTTTATCTATGTTAAAATTTTCGCTATTTTCGTACTCCATTACTGCTGAGTGCAAATGTCTCCACGCATTACGTGCATCAGATGCTTTACGGTTCAAATTGAAAGCATTAATAAAAGCAGAAGATAGAGCAGCAACAAAAGCAATAGTTTTAATGTCTTTTTTCTCTAAATTATCTGTAAAAGTTGTTACAACTAATGTAGATATCACAGCGGTACTGGCTAGAACAATAAAAAGGCTTTGAAGTGTGTGAGCAATTTGGTTAAATGTTTTTAAGTTTCTTTTAATCTCTGAAGGAACTTCTATCTTACCCATTTCCTGCAACCTCCTATCTAAAATACAAGATTTACAAAAATTTTCAAATGATTAGATTAAAAATTATCCTATGGGCATTACCTATCTCAAGGCAATTACTGTATTGTTCTGCCGAAAACTTAAAGTATCAATTTGCTGACTACATATTTTTGAAAGTGTATTTGCAAGGGAACCAACATCAATATAACAAACAAGCGCCTAAGTATAACTGCTTAAGCAATATTTTGCTATTATGGTAAGATAAATCACCCTTGAATGATAATACGTGCGAGAGACTAGCTATACACATAATATCGCAATTGCCAGAATTGACAGCATATATTTAAGTTTATTTTATAAAAGTAAATACTGTAAAAAACCTTAAAAATCTGTAATTGTCATAAATCGATGACTAACATGCTAAGTAATTAATCTATACTTGTGTATAGTTTTAGTAAAAAGCGAAACTTTTATGCATACCCGTTTAAAATATATCTACTTGTATTATACTATACAAATATAATGAGTTATCATAAAAATTTAGTGCTAGTTAAGTCAGGAAACTTGTAGTTTCATATTGTATATATAGGAATAGCACTCTCAGGGAGATGATAACCATTATTGCTTTCGGCTCAAAATCTTGCCAAACTTTAATTCAGTGTTCATGAGTTATAAAAAATGGGAGGTGATAGCTCAAGGAGTTAAGACAGTTATCATTATTAGACATCTCCGAAAAAGAATGTAATGTAGAAGCTTTATGCTGTCAGGGTCAATATTTAATTTCCGGAGAGGTTTATTGTAAATCTTTGCAATGAGCGTGACTGGGGCGTTTGCTTGTTGATTTCTATCCCATTAAACTGCATAAGTAGATTTTGCTTACACCTATACAATAGTAAGGGTAGCTCTCCAGACTTTTCGTTTAACACATCAGGTAAACATCATACTAATTTGTCAAAGAGAGCCTTATTACATTTCTTGACCTTAAAAGAAGATAGAAATGAAAATGGTTTTTACCATTTTGAAATGGCTATTCCTAATATCTTTGAAGTAAATACGAAAGTACATTTTATTTAGAGTTTCAAAAATGTATAAATGGGCTTCTATTGTTTATAGCCGGACATATGAAGTAGATTTTCGCTTCATTACTGTTCCAAAAGGCTTTACCTCTGAGGATAAAGATTGGCTTTGGAATCATATCCGTACAACTACACGTTCAGCAGAAAAATTGCTTGGTAATCCGCGCTGGTCTTTATTTATGGGTGGCCACTACTGCGTTATCGGTGTTACCTGTATGGCTAGCGATTTGATTGGAGCTACAGAAGATACCAAATCTGAAGACATAACTAGAGATTTTCAAGGTAGACCACTTTACTTGTTTGTTGGGTATGTGGCTGAGTTCGATAAGAGAAAAAGATTGCCACCGATTCCACAGTACGCTGGAAAAGATATTCAGCTTTTTAAGCCTTTGTACAGCTATATAAGTGATCAATGGTTTGTGAAGTCTTACCAACCAGCTAGTAGAGTATCTATAGAATCTGAATATCGAGAGCTTGTTTACTCTCAATTAGAAGACTTTCCAAGTTTAGATACACATTTATTCACCTTAAATATTGATGATCAAGTAGTCACTCTATGGGCAGACACTGAAGCAAATAGAAATAATCTTTGGATTGCTGCCTCCAGAAGTATTACCTCTCATTGCAATCCCACATCTTTATGCTTAGGGTTGGAAGTACAGAGAGATGTTTTTGACAGTTTATTTTTGAATGCTACAGCTACTGACATAATTCAGAAATGTACGCTTAGTAAAGCTAAGCAATCCCCTGTTAACCCGACTCCAATAACTTCAGAAACTCAATTTGAGTCAGAGTTTTCTGCGGTAGAAGAACCAACATGGTCGCAAAGTCAATCTCCTTTTCCTGGAAAGTCTTCATTTACAAAAGCAAGCATATTAGGTGTTCTTTGTAGCTTGATTGGCGCAGCAATTGCAGCAAGAAAAGCTGGACTAATAGGTAGTATTGTCGGTGGTAGCATAATATATATCGTAGTTAGGTGGTTCACCAAGAAAGGAAGTGGAGGGGGGTTATCCAGAATAGTAGGCAAACGCTTTAGTAAATTAGATTCCCAAGAAGGAGACATAAAGGAACAAACTCACAGGACAAGTAATTCAGGCTTTGAACAACAACTAAATAACCAAAACGATATCTACGGATTTAGGCAAAAAAGCCAGCAAAGGGAATTGAAGAAATTAGAAAGGTCTGAAGATGAAGAAAAAAGCTCAGGTTGGTTTTAAAACTATTGCGTTATTTAGTAATTGCTTTAGTTTTGACATGGATTTTACATGGAGAAGACAAAACAATGAAAATTGTTATGCTTGGTCATACTGGAGTAGGCAAGACAACTTACATGGCTTCTCTGTATGAAGCAATGCAACAAAAGGTAGAAGGTTTTCAACTAAAAACAGCTAAGTCTTTAGATCACTCTAGGTTATTGGATTTAGCAAATATGATTCGTTCTGCTAAATACCCTCCTCCAACTGCTCATAGAGATGAGTACGACTTCAAACTACGATATCAAAACAAAGATGTCCTAAGCTTTTCTTGGGCTGATTACCGAGGAGGTGCGCTGACGGAAAAAACTCAATCCAGCGACCAGGTTAATAGTTTAATTAAAGATTTGAAACAAGCTGATGGCATTATGATGTTCTGCGATTGTGATGCTTTAGCACGAGGTAACCTGCGTAGCATACAGCTTGCTAGAATGATGAACTTTGTGAATAGTGCTGTTCAAGATGTAGAACACCCGATTGCCCTATCAATTATCCTGACAAAAGTAGATTTAATTGCACGGTTTGAAAAAGATTTACTTAGCCCATTTCAAAATCTAATAGATGTCATTAACGCAAGCGAATGGGTGTTAGGTGCATTTGTTCCAATTTCTTGTGGTGCTCGATTAGTAAATATACCCATGCCTTTGCTGTTTACGTTACATGCAGCAGTTATACTCCAGGCAGCTTCTACCGCTCACTTGGCAGAGGAATATTATGAGGAAGCATTGCTTTGGGAAGAAAAAAGTCAGGGGATATCTGGTTTCGTCAGATGGTTAGGAAATAAATTGAACGGGAACCCAACTGATAGCCAGATGGCCGAGTTTCAAATGCAAAAAGCTGTCGAGAAGTACCAGGAATTTGAGGTTATTAAAGAACCAGCAGAAGCTTTAATTAACTATGTTGATAAATTACCTCTAATTCATGAAGATAAAAATGTTCAGAGTTACGTTGAGGAACTTTCCAAAATTAAGTTTGGAATTACTATAAATCCAAGTCGTCCTAGTTCCTATATTCATACGACAGATGATCCGTTTGATGCTTTTTAATTATTAAGTCAGGTTTGTTATATGTCTGAAAATATTAAGATTACAATGTTGGGAACTACCGGAGCCGGTAAAACTTGCTTCATGGTCGGTATGTACGCAGTTATGCAACTGGGAGTTCACGGGTTTACTTTAAGTGCCCAAGATATGGATGATGATATCGACCTCACCGACAATTGGGAGCGATTAACCGAAGGTGGTGAAGGCCGTTTTCCTGCTGCTACCTCTGACACATATAATTTTTGTTTTAACTTCTGCTATGGGTTTAAAAAACTGATGGGATTTGAGTGGCTAGATTACCGTGGTGGTGCATTGCGTGATAAAGCTTCCCAATCAGACGTTCAAACCTTACAAAAAACTTTGAATCAGTCTTCTTGCGTGTTTATGTGTATTTCTGGAGAACATCTTGCTAACAAAATTGAAAATTCAAGTGAAGCCTTGAATTTAGCAAAAAAAACCCGAGCTGATCGAATGAATTTTTTCCTAAATCAACTGCACGAGGAGCAAGGTCCAGTACCAGTGGTGATTGCCATTACAAAGTACGATTTGTGTATGCACAGAAAGCGTGATGACATAAAAGAAGATATTAAAAAATTATTCAATCCCCTATTTACAGAAGATGGTGGTTGGTTAGTTGCAATTTGTCCAGTTAGTCTTGGAAAAGGGCTTGCAGGTGATAAGAATACAGGAAACATTGAGCCAATCAACCTTCACTTGCCCTTAGCTTTTGCCATATATGTCCAATTGAGTTTACAATTTCTACAACTAGGGGATTATGAAAAGCAGGAAAGCGAAAAAATGACTGTGCTCCGAAACAAGTTTTTAGGTAGCTGGTGGTATAATAACGAAATTAAAGAAGCAGAAAAAAGATTAAGTGAAATCAAAGCTTATGGCAATGATTTACAAGTAAAAATGAATTTTTTAACTCGCGAGTTAGGTAGAATTCCAGTATACTTTAACGGACAGGAGCAGGAAATAAATGTCTAAGGTTGAGTTTGCTCCCATTGTGTATGGTCGCACTTATGAAGTAGACTTTCGCTTCATCGTAGTGCCAGAAGATTTTCAGCAAGGCTCTGTGCAAAATTTCCAACTTAAAGACAGAGATTGGTTAGAAGGTTGCATCCGCACTACTACTCTACAAGCAGAGCGGTTGCCTGGGAATCCACGCTGGTCAATATTCAAAAATAAAAGCCATTGTATTGTTGGTGTGACCTGCATGGCAGCGGAAGTTTCATTAGACAACATTAAGGACAAGGAATCAAGACCACTTTATGTATTTTTGGGGTATGTATGTCGCCCTTGTGCTGATTTTCAGCCTATACCAATGGTTTTGGATCATTTTAAGGACTTATACCGCTATGTATCTGAAACTTGGGAGGAGAGGCCTTATGAGGCAAACGCTAGAGTTCCCAATTTAGCTCATTATAATGAGTTTGACTTTGCTGAGTCACAAGGTGTTGTTTCTACTACTTTGGATGAACAAGTCAAATTAAACCTCGAACCGAATAAAATCCGCATTTGGCCAGATTCAACAGAATTTAGGCAGAAATTATGGCTTGCGGCTTCGGCGTGTCAAGCGCCTGTATCACTGTGTCTTGGTCTTCCTAATGAAGCTGCTGCTTTAAATGGGCGTTCTTTAAATTGTACAACTCTCGATTTTAATGTTGTAAGGGAACTGGAGAGGAAGGAGCGTCCTCAACAGAGAGATTTACATAACCAACAATCTGCTCCTTCATTTAATAAATTTTCCTTACCATCCCCAATAGAGGAAGAACAGCAGGAACCTGAGCAGCAAATCCAATTTAATCAAGATACCGAAGTTTCTTTTAATAAAAGACGATACCCGCTTGAGTTACCAAGCGCTAGAAGTGAAAGACAAACTAGTAGGTCTCAAGAGGGTAAGAAAAATCCAGGTTTTTTTACACAGTTAAATCAAGCAGGTCAAGCGTTTCTAGAATTTCTAAGAGTAGATATTTATGATAACTATGAAGATGAAGATTGGTATGAGGAAGATCAGGCTCCTCCATCACATGAAGATGAAAACTTAGAAGGAAATCGCAAAAAGGTAAATTTTCAACAGCGACACCCTCGTGTTCGGGACACTTCTTCTGAACAGCAAAAGGGTATAGATATTGGATTTAAGCCTAAGAAGGCAAATCAAAATGACCCAAATAGTAGTAAAGATTGGTTTTAGGGAACCCCACAGAATAATTGACCCTGTTATAAGAGGACGTTTTAAAAGTCCCAAGAGGTGTAATTTTATGGTTTATGTCAAAAGTTCCACGACGTAAGTCAATATAATTTGACAGCCTTTTGCCTTAGTTAACAGGTTGTTTATTAAGCTTTTAGCAGAGTTGAGTTAAGTCTATGAGTGATTGTGAACAGTTGAGGCATTATGAAAGATAAAGATCCCTGGGGGGAGTTTGAGAAAGACACTCTCAATAATTGTGGAAAGAGCACTAACAGCCGTGATCCCAACCTCGTTATTGATCAGGAAAAGCTATTAAGTACTAAAACAGACACATCCAAGCCCCTCAAATCAGAGGAAATCAGCCCGTTTACTCTTCATCTTAAGGAGTTACAGCGTAGAGTACCGATAGTCGGAGACAAAGCGCTGATTGATCTGGTTAATGGTATTCAAGTTGGTGCTGAGACTGTTCGCTATCGCAAGCAACGAGGTTTTTTCGGGCGGTTAATGGATACTTTGAATGGGAGCGATCGCCAACGTGAACTTCTGATAGAAGGAAATTTAATTTCTGGTCAAGAAACACTGCATGAGTTGATTCTAGAACTTAACAACTCTCTGGACATTAGTCGAGTTGGACTGGAAATTACTCAGCAGTCTTTGGAAGTGACTCAAAAATCTTTATTAGAAGCCCGCAATGCAATTCGTTTGCAAAAGCAAGCTTTAGATAAATTAACACAACTAATTGAACAAATTCGCCATACCTTTGAGGAAAGCATTCATCGCTTAGAAGTACGCATGACAGCAAAGGAGGACTTTGACAAAATTGTAACAGCTTGGATGGCTGAGACAACTTATATTCACCTCCCTTGGGCTGTACAGATTACTTTGTTGATACGTGAAATTTTTAATAGTTCTGTTTCTGCTTACGAACTGGGATCTGGCAATACTCATTATCGTCAACATTTAATTAACAAATTAGTTGCTGAAAGCAAACACAGGGAAGCTCCCAAACAGTTTAATGGGTTGGGTGATTTGCTAGATTGTACTTATGAAAAGATGAAAAGTCAGGATGACCATGAACTATCGGCAAGTTTACTAGAAACTCGCTCCGTTCAACTAAAACATGTAATTCCTTCCCCTCACTTGTTTACAGTGGGTATGGCTTTGGAACTTGCAATGCTGACAGATGCTGCAAGGCCTGTAAGCCCAGGCCTGTGTGCAATCGAGTTGTGTCGTAATCAAGTTGGGAACGTTACAAATATTACAACTCAGCGAGAGTTTATTACTGCCATTGTTGAAGAAACAGCGGATGAGTGTTTTGCTGTGATGAGTTTATCCACCGTCCACAGGAGGGGTTAAGAATATGAAATCTGCGAATCCTCAGTTTGGGCTTGTACTAACAGGTGGCGGTGCTAAAGGAGCATACCAAGTTGGTGCATTAAAATACTTAGCAGAAATTGGTTTTAAGCCTCACATCATTGCAGGAAGTAGCATTGGCGCATTAAACAGTGCTATTTTGTCAGCTTATCGACCATTTCGCAATGCTGTTCAACGCTTAGATGAGCTCTGGGATAGATTAGCTGAAATTAAGCCTCTGAGGATAAACGTACTAACAGGTTCAAGATATGCAGCGAAGTTTTTTGCTCCATCGGTTGCACCTGGAGTAGATTTACTGTATGAGTCACTACTTCATCTGATGTCATCTTGGCAATTACTACCAGACAGCGTTGCATTACTTGATCCAGTTCCTCTTGAGGTTTATGTACGTCAGGCAATCGTTCCGTCTGAATTAAGAAAAGGAACTGAGCTATGGGTGACAGCTTTCCCATGTGTAAATGTTTGTGGGATAGAGTTCAACACTTTTTTTGAATTTATTCGCACTCGTATTGGCGTCGAAACTCACTGGTTATGTGTAAACGATTTTAAAGATGATGAAGCAATTTATAACTTACTTTTAGCAAGCGCTGCTCTTCCTTGGGTGTTTCCGCGTCGAAAAGTTGGTAATACCACTTATATAGATGGCGGTTTGGTTGATAACGTTCCTTTAAAGCCTCTTGTAGAGCGTGGATGCAATTACGTAGTTGTAATTCACTTACAAAATGGTTCTGTGTGGGATCGCAATCAATTTCCTAATCAAAAAATTATTGAAATTAGACCACAGAAATTGCTTAACAAATCTGATACATCAATTGTAGGGATGGTGAGTACATTTTTAGATTTTAGTGCTAAAAGAATTACACAGTTGAAGCAATGTGGTTATGAAGATGCTAAATATTGTATGGAACCTATTCTCAGAACCATTGAGGCTATAAACCGCCAGCATGAAGGGATAGATTCGCTAATTAACTCAACAAATTCTCTTATCAATTCAACAAAGCAAATTATTAATGACGAACCTCTATCCTAATTAATTTTCGGCTTGCCGAATCAAGCTGATAGTTGATATTTGCTAAGCAATTTACATCAAGTTTGTTTTAGAGAGAAAGGCTAAAATAGCAAGATTAACTACATCTGGACGACCTCCTGCTGCTTGGTGTCCACAGTCGGGAATTATTTGAAATATAGAGTTGGGAATACAAGTGTGAAGTGCTTCACCATTGGAAACTGGAAACCAACGATCTTGCTCACCCCATAAAATTAGAGTGGGGCAAGTAATTGTAGATAATCCATTTTGTATTTGGCTAATCAGGTTTGGTTCCCCACGCTTCAAGCACTGAATTTCCCTAACTCCTTGTTTTAAATCCTCTGCAAATTTTGTTATAGCATTAGGAAATTCTATATATGGGTAAGTAAGCCAATACGCTTCTTCAAGGCTTGTTTGTACGCCATTTGCAGTAATCTCATTACGCCCTCTCTGGACAATCCATCGCACTATTGGTGCAAACAGACGTACTAAGCGAAGGTCATCAACTGTTTTAATCAAATTTAACGGCAGATGAGCGATCCAACGCATACTCCAAGTTGGTAAGTCTTGAGGGAAAATAGGTACATTCATTAGCACTAGTCGGGCAAATAACTCTGGATAGGATTCAGCAGTAGCAAGAGTAATAAGCGCTCCCAAAGATTCTGAAACTACTATGGGAGGTTCATTACACAGTTTCTTGATGATTTGTTGTAATTCATTGATTTGGTGTCCTGAACTCTCTCGATAAGATGGTTTTTCTGAAAAACCATATCCTTTTGCATCAAAACAAATTACGTGAAACTGCTGTGCCAGTGGTTCGATATTGTGACGCCAACTGTAACTCCAAGTACCCATTCCATGTACTAAAATAATTGGCTTGCCTGTTCCTTTCTCACCATAGGCAATTATAACTGATTGACCGTTGGAATCCGTAATTTCCAGTGATTGACGCCCTTTCGGGAAAGTGCTTTGCCACCAATCGTTCATATTTTTTCTCAGGTTCAAGTATTTCTAATTGATATAATTGTAAAACTTATATTTTTTTAACGCGAGGAGGCTCCATTAGCTGTTTTCTTTGATTATATCGTCCCCAGCCAGATTATTTTTACTCTCGTCCGAAGATTTTATCTTTGCTAGAAGCTTTTCTATTTGGGTCTTGGCAATATATTCCCAAAGGTATTTTTCGGGATAAAATTTTTTGAAGGTATTGTCTAGTTCGCTAAAAGTTCCAAGGTCTTTTGTTCTAGCTGAGAAGATTAAAAGAGTAAAGTATTTTGGGGTGTAAGTCCCTTACGCCCTCGTATATTTTCACCAGAGCGGGAATCGCTATATTACATATTAAACAAGAATGACTCACCTTGAAAATATTTATGAATGTGTTTTTGAACTACATATGGAACAGTATTTGAAAGCCATTCATGTTCTTTTGGATTGTTTACATGAAAAGAAAAGTTTTCTATAAAAGCCATGATAAAAAATCCTTCTATTATTTGTATATAATTTTCAGGTAAGTGATGAATAGTTTGATAACCTTCTAAAAAGTAGGGTCTCACTTGAGGAAGTAAATACTCAAGCGACCCAGCAACATCATAAAGGTAGTACCCAAAGCCACAACGGGCAAAATCAATTGGTCGAATTTGTTCATTATGAAATAAATAATTACCTTCGTGTAAGTCAGCATGAATTAATCCCCAAACATTGTGTGCTTGACCTAACGTTTTCATCATGCTTTGAACCTGCTCAGCTGATAACGATAGCACCTGGTAATCCTCTGCTGTTATCAAACCCTGGGATACTGCTGGGTAAAGTGATGACAATGCAGCACTTAGTCTATTTTCATCATAAAATGGTCGTACGAAATTTTGTGGTAATTTCCACTGATTACTATGCTGGTGCAATTGAGCCATTAACAAACCAAGTTGGTAAGCTTGTTGTGAGGAGCGTGCTTCAAATGAGGTAGAACCATCAATCCAACGAAGCAATGAGCAATAATATACATCTGGGGTATCATTAGTTTGTATTTGCGTCACCCATTTACCTTCTTTGTTTTGCATTGGCTCTTGTACTGTTAGATTGGTATCGCGATGCAAAGCTTCAAGCCACAATAGTTCTGATTCAATAATGTCTGGTTTTTGCCATATATCATCTTCCGTAATATCTAAATGTATACGCAGTAGGAATTTTTCTTGTTGGGGAGTTTCTAAATAAAAAGTTACGTTTCCACTATGACCCAAAAATCTAAATGTCTCTTTAACCAAATCATAATGGTTAAGTGCAGCAAGAGCAATGTTCTCGTAGGTATCCATCAAGTGCTATGCCTTATTTATTGCTAAAACTTAATTATATTTGACAATAAAGAGGTGTTTACAAAATAATTATTAAGCCTCGCAAATAAAATAGCCAGGGAATAAATTAAGAGTCTGAAAGCTGAAGTCCTCTTAAGAGGACTAAAATAATGCATTAGTAACAGATATTTTTACAAAATTAGCATGTTCCCAAATTTTTTTTAATCAGTCCTCTTTTAGAGGACTTTAGCTTTTAGACAGGGAATTTATTCCCTGGCTTTTGGTGTGAATGAAGTTTAAGATTTCATTTGTAAACACTCTTTTATAATAGTAACTCGAAGAATGTTTCCTTTTATAGCAATGCCAATCGAACACCTCCAAGAAGAACTTATTCGTTTGAGCGACCGCAAAACCAAAGAGTGGTGGGAAGCCTACCTTAAACATTCCCTGAACTTTCGCGGGCTAAAACTTCCCCAAGTGCGAGCTATCGTCCGCAAATGGATGGAAGCCGAAAAATTTTATAGCCAACTCCCGTCACAACAACTCGATACTGCTCTAGCCCTAATCCGCGAACCTTGGGGGGAAGACAAACTAGCTGGTATCTTGGTGTTACAAGAAGCTCTTATCAAACACCATTTGGTCAATTGGGAGTCCGATTTACCCAAATTTGCTACGTTGTTTGACGCAGGGTACATCAACGAATGGAATACCTGCGACTGGTTTTGTGTAAAAGTTCTCAATCCTCTCATCAAGCAGCATGGGAAAAGCTGTGCAAATGTCGTGATGCAGTGGTGCAATGCCAATAATTTATGGCGCAAACGAGCTTCTGTAGTAAGCTTCGTTAATATTGCCAAACATGGCGAAAGTAATTTTCCCAACTTTACCCAAATGCTGCTTGAGACTTGCGCTGTAGTCATTCAATCTCCGGAGCGCTTTGCTCAAACAGGAACGGGTTGGGCTTTACGGGAACTAGGTTTAGCCGAACAAGAAGCAGTAATCCATTTTATCAAAACTTATAGCACTCGGTTTTCTAGCGAGGGGTTGCGTTACGCGATGGAAAAATTTCCGTTAACCCTCCAAACTCAACTCAAGCAATATCGACATCTACAACTTAAGCAAATTAAATAAACATTCATACGAAAGATTACCATATCTAAATAAAAAAACTCAGCCTCTAAATTAGAGGCTGAGTACCACATTTATGTCACTTTTTAACCAGTCGCAATAAATGATTACGCAGAAGTTTCGCCAAGGTTGATTTTGACTACCTTATTTTTTTCAGCTTCGCTTTTTGGTAGGGTCAGGTTTAAAATACCGTCCTTGTATTCTGCGGTCACGACTGTATTTTGGATGCGAGCGTGCAGGGGAATTACACGTTGGTATTTACCGTAATAAAATTCGCTGACTTGTTTACCGTTTTCTTCTGTTTTGGTTTCTGTTTTGCGTTCTGCTACAACTTTGACTGCGTTTTCGGTAAATTCAATATCTACGTCTTTAGCGTCAACACCAGGAAGTTCTAATTTGAGGTGTAAAGCTTCGTCGGTTTCGTGTAGCTCTGCTACAGGAGTTCTAAATGTTGGTGTTTGTAATTCTTGAAATAATGAATCTAGTTGGCGATAAATTGCGTTCATTTCATTCCAAGGGTTGTAACGTACTAACATTTTGTCTTGCTCCTTTAAAGTGGGTATTAATTAGTTTGGTATATCGTTTCGTTATGTTCTTATAGTAATAAAGGTGAAAATTATTGAAAATACGGTTTATATCACTTAACTTGTTCAGAAAACCGACCATTATTAACGGGATATCAAGAATTAGTGTAAATTAAAAGTTTGGTGTTATTACAAAAAAATCTATTTTATAAATTAAATTACAATTTTTCCATTGTTAATTACTCTGCCTCATCCTCAAAGTCTACTGTGATTAAGCGTAAATCTTCCGTATAATATAAAGTTGCAAAAAAGTACTTAGGAATAACAACTCCATTTCGATATCTTTCAACCCCTCCTACTGCTACTTTACTAACATAATGATTGCCAAAACCAGTTTCATAATTATTCATGATAAATCTTTTTGTAAGTACCTCACTTGGCGCATTTTTAGGAGGAACTTCCTCACGAGCTAAATTATTAAAACCTCCTTTCTCTAGCTCAGAGTTTAAAGCACAGCTAACATCTTCTAAAATTTTTTCATCAGGTAATAAGCTGTTAATTAATTTTACCAAAGTAATTGTGTTCATATATGCCTCTTAAATGATTTGTATTTGAAGCTTAATTGTTTATTTTACAGATGGTCGGAAAGTTCACTAAATATAATTCTTCCATTTACTTCTTTACCTAATAATCTACTACCACTTCCCATAATCTTCAACTCATGAGTATAACCTCGCACTTCTCCTATTAGTGCTTTTATACCAGCGGCATTTTTAGCGCTTCTTGCCATACCGTTCTCCAGGGCATTTACAAACTGCTTTAAGGATTTTTTTGAAGTAGCTCCTCCATATAAATCTTCTAACAACTCAATTGTAATCTCTGCTGAAACGGGTGAATCAATTCGAGAACGAGAAGCAAGTTTGTAAAACTCCGTTACCTTATTCTGTGCATCAGTAAACTTGCTAAAATCAGCAATATCATACTTTTTGCTAATATTACTCAATGTTGCAGCAATCTCATTAAACCTCTGTAAAGCTAGATTGTAAGGCATAGCTCTGGTATTAAGTTCTGACTCCAATGTAAAAATTCTCTCTTTAAGGCGTTTAAAACGTTGTCGAAGGTTTTTGGTGTGATTTATTGCTGGAATACCCTCTAAAATTCTATCAAGCGCCACCGTCATTTTTTGGCAAACCGAGCAAAGTATAATTTCAAACTGTGTACCATTATGTACCTGCTTTAGGGTATGAACACTGTGGGCAGAGGAAAGAAGTAAAGCTTGTAGTTTATTTGTTTGGAGCAGCATAATATTGTCTTGTTTAACTCGATGATTTCATTAGACACTGCTGCTATTTGAGTTTGATTTGGAGATATTTGTGTAGTGATTGACTTTTATTGTGTTGATATATTAGACCTCTCACCTCATTTATTCGGACAAATTTCCTGGTGCAACTTATCACGGGTAGCGAGATAATCTTTTAAATAGTTGCAACCCTGCGCCAATAAATCATCTAAATCCAAACTCCATAATTTAATGGTTTTGTCGTTACTAGCAGAAGCTAAGGTTTTGCCGTCGGGACTAAACACCACACTGTTGACTGTACTTTTATGTCCAGTCAGGAAGGTAATTTCTTTTCCCGTCCCCACATTCCACAATTTTATGGTCTTGTCGTCACTAGCAGAAGCTAAGGTTTTGCCGTCTGGACTAAACACGATGCTAGTGACATAACTTGGATGTCCAGTGAGGGAGGTAATTTCTTTTCCCGTCCCCACATTCCACAATTTTATGGTGTTGCCCGAACTCACAGAAGCTAAGGTTTTGCCGTCGGGACTAAACACAACGCTGTTGACTGTATATTTATGTCCAGTGAGGGAGGTAATTTCTTTTCCCGTCCCCACATTCCACAATTTTATGGTCTTATCGTCACTAGCAGAAACTAAGGTTTTGCCGTCGGGACTAAAGACAACGCTGTTGACATCACCTTTATGTCCAGTTAAGGAGGTAATTTCTTTTCCCGTCCCCACATTCCACAATTTTATGGTTTTGTCGTCACTAGCAGAAGCTAAGGTTTTGCCGTCGGGACTAAACACGACGCTGTTGACTTTATATTTATGTCCAGTCAGGGAGGTAATTTCTTTTCCCGTCCCCACATTCCACAATTTTATGGTCTTGTCCCAACTCGCAGAAGCTAAAGTTTTACCGTCGGGACTAAACACGATGTTGCTGACTGCAATTATATGCCCAGTTAAGGAGGTAATTTCTTTTCCCGTCCCCATATTCCACAATTTTATGGTCTTTCCCCAACTCGCAGAAGCTAAGGTTTTGCCGTCGGGACTAAACACGACGCTGCTGACCCAATCTTGATGTCCAGTTAGGGAGGTAATTTCTTTTCCCGTCCCCACATCCCACAATTTTATGGTGCTATCCAAACTCGCAGAAGCTAAGGTTTTGCCGTCAGGACTAAACACGACGCTGTTGACTTTATATCTATGTCCAGTTAGGGAGGTAATTTCTTTTCCCGTCCCCACATCCCACAATTTTATGGTGCTGTCCAAACTAGCAGAAGCTAAGGTTTTGCCGTCAGGACTAAACACGACGCTGTTGACTGTACTTTGATGTCCAGTGAGGGAGGTAATTTCTTTTCCCGTCCCCGCATTCCACAATTTTATGGTGTCTAAACTAGCAGAAGCTAAGGTTTTGCCGTCGGGACTAAACACAACGCTGTTGACTGTATATTTATGTCCAGTGAGGGAGGTAATTTCTTTTCCCGTCCCCACATTCCACAATTTTATGGTCTTATCGTCACTAGCAGAAACTAAGGTTTTGCCGTCGGGACTAAAGACAACGCTGTTGACATCACCTTTATGTCCAGTTAAGGAGGTAATTTCTTTTCCCGTCCCCACATTCCACAATTTTATTGTGTCGTCTGTACTCGCAGAAGCTAAGGTTTTGCCGTCGGGACTAAACATAACGCTGTTGACTTTAACTTTATGTCCAGTTAGGGAGGTAATTTCTTGTCCCGTCCCCACATTCCACAATTTTATGGTTCTGTCCAAACTCGCAGAAGCTAAAGTTTTGCCGTCGGGACTAAACACCACACTGTTGACTTCACTTTGATGTCCAGTTAGGGAGGTAATTTCTTTTCCCGTTCCCACATTCCACAATTTTATGGTCTTGTCGTCACTAGCAGAAGCTAAGGTTTTGCCATCAGGACTAAACACGACGCTGGTAACTTGATGTTGATGTCCCTCTAACTGATTGCGTTCGCGAATATTTAACAATATTTCCCGTAAACTAAATAATGGACTATAAGCTGGGTAATCAGCCAAAGATTGTTTACCTTTAACTAAGCCTTTCAACTCCTTTCCAGCCCGCATTATCTCTACCAAATTCTCAATTTGCCCTCCTACATAGAATTGACGCAATGTTCTAACTCCCACTTGTTCTAATCGCGTAGCCGTCAGGGCATTTTTGCGTTGTTCTTCTGCGTTTTTTAGCTGATTTTCGGCGGTTTGTGCTAGTTTTTGTGCTGCTTGCTGCTGCTTTTGTGCATCTTCTTTTTGTTTTAAAGCGATTTCTCGGTCTTTCTTGGCTTGTTGTGTCTGTTTGCGCGCTTCTTCTTGTTGTTGCTTTGCTACAGTTAGTCCATATACAGCAGTTTGACGTGCTTGTTCTGCTTGTTGACGCTGTTGTTGAGCTAATTGTGCTTGCTGCTGTGCTTGTTGTCTGTCTCCCTGAGCTTTACCAACTGCTTCGTTTGCAGACTTCTCTTTTTCTTTTGCTATGCTTAATTGTTGGTCTTTTTGCAGCAAATCTTGCTCTTTCTTTTTTACATCCTCAGTTGCTTTTTTTAAATTAGCGTTTGCACTTTTTTCTTTGGCTTGTGCTTTTGTTAATGCAGCATCTGCTTTTTGTTTTTGGTCAGTAACAAATTGCAATTCTTTATTTGTCTTATTTAGTTTTGCAGTAGCTAAATCTTGTTCTTTAATAGCTTCACCTGCCGTTATCAATGCAGCTAACGCACCAATTATAGACAGCGCCAAAAAAACCAAAGCAACAATGCTAATACGAACCTGTCTTTTTGTCTTCCCTTCTGCTTCCGTCAAACGCTGATTAGCTTTTTTCTCTTTCTCCAAAGCTTGATTTTGTCTGACTTCTGCTTTCGCAACCTTTTGATTTAACTCTGTTTCTAAGTAGGTGGGCGGGAAAATTTATAACTATGTAACGAAAAGTTAACCTGAACGGTTAGAGTCAAATTTGACACGTTGCGTACTGTAGTTAGCTTTTTCTCCTCTAGCTTTAACGCCGTCAATC